>ENA-OUQC01001166-OUQC01001166.1-human-gut-metagenome-genome-assembly--contig:-NODE-1166-length-14667-cov-4.263619_pt1 | contig 14667 bp, 13 predicted proteins | sample MGYA00237942_ERZ548815 | MGnify/ENA primary metagenome ERZ548815 (study PRJEB26490, sample SAMN05194722) | human gut metagenome | biome: terrestrial biome; feature: human-associated habitat; material... | reverse complement strand
GCTCTCGCAGTCGCGCAGCACGCCGTCCGCCAGCTCGCGAATCCCGCCGGGAATCGTCATCGTTTCCATCGCCGCGCAGCCGGAAAACGCTTCCACGCCCAGCGATTCCAGCCCGTCCGGCAGGCGAATCGCCTTCAGCGCGCGGCAGTCTCGGAACGCGCCGTCCTGAATCCAGCGCACGGAACCCGGCAGCTCCAGCGCGGTAAGCGCCGCGCAGCCGGAAAACGCGTTCGCACCCACGGCGGAAAGCCCCTCCGGAAGCCGCACGTCCGAAAGCGCCGCGCAGCCCTCGAACAGCCCGTCCGCCACGGAAGCCACGCCCTCCGGCAGCGAAATCGCCGCCAGACGCGCACAGCCGCGGAACGCGCCCTCGCCGATCGTCTCAACCGACGAAGACAGCGAAAGCGAATCCAGCCCTCCGCAGCCCGCGAAGGCCTCGCGGCCGATCGCCCTCACGCCGTCCGTCAGCGAAAGCGCCCACAGCGACTCGCAGCCGGAAAACGCCTCGTCCGGAATCTCGCTCACGCCGCCCGGCACGATCAGGCTCTCCATCGCCCGGCACCCGGCGAACGCCCGCGCGCCCAGCGACTTCAGCCCCTCCGGCAGCGCGCGCAGGCGCAGACTTTCGCAGTTCAGGAAGCATGCCTCGCCCAGCTTCGTCACGCCCGCGGGAATGCTCACGTCCGCAAGCTGTACGCAGCCGGAAAACAGCCCGTCCGGCAGCGATTCAAGACTCGCGGGCAGCTGCACGTCCGAAAGCTGCACGCAGCCGGAAAACACGTTCGCGCCCAGCTCAAACGCCGAAGCCGCCTCGCCCGCCGTCCCCTCGGGCTTCTCATACAGAAACGCCGCCCGCGTCAGCGCCGCGCAGTCCGAAAACGCGCCGTCGCCCACGGCGTACACGTTTTTCGAAAGTACGATCTCCGAAAGCGCCCCGCAGCCGGAAAACGCGTTCGCGCCGATCCGGCACACCGTCTCCGGCAGCAGCACGGCCGTCACGTCCGCATGCGCCGCAAAGGCGCTCTCGCCGACGCCGCTCACGACGTGCCCGTCGACGCTCCCGGCCACCGTCACAATGCCGCCCTCGCCGAAGTAGCCTAAAATGTCCACCGTGCCGTCCGCGTTCTCGCAGTAGCGGTACGCGCCCGATACGTAAATCGGCCGCCCGTCGGCCGTGTAGCTCCGTGGCCGCGCGTCCTCGGTAATCGCGCGCACAATCGACGCCCCCGCCACGCACAGCGCCGCCAGCGTCAGCACGCACAAAAACAGAATCAGCCGCTTCTGCCGCTTCCTCTTCCGCCTTCTCCGCGCCGCCGCGCGGCTCCGGCTTTCTTCCTTATATAGAACTTCTTTTTTCATTCCCTCATACCTCGCTTCGCCTTCAATCGCACGCATGCTCTTCAGAAGAAAAACCATCTCTTCGTGAAAACCCAAATCCCCGCCAGCACAGCCCCACGGGAGAGCGCGAGAGGGTCGCAGCCCTCTCGCACCCCGTCGCCCGAGGGGGTGTAGGGGAGCGGAGCGCCCCACGCCCGCTTCGCCGGAAGCCAAATTCTTCGCCGGAATGCCTGCACCGTCAGAAATCCAAATCCCCGCCAGCACAGCCCCACGGGAGAGCGCGAGAGGGTCGCGCCCTCTCGCACCTCGTCCCCCGAGGGGGTGTAGGGGAGCGGAGCGCCCCACGCCTGCTTCGTCGGAAGCCAAATTCTTCGCCGGAATGCCTGCACCGTCAGAAACCCAAATCCCCGCCAGCACAGCCCCACGGGAGAGCGCGCGAGGGGCACAACCCTCTCGCTCCCCGTCACCCGAGGGGGTGTATCGAAAACCCAAATTCCCGCCAGCACAGCCCCGGGAGAGCGCGAGAGGGTGTGAACCCTCTCGCACCCCGTCGGCCGATAAACCGCGCGTGCCCAGCTATTCCTCCCCTTCATTATACCAGCCGTGTGGAAAAGACGCAAGCAATCCTGACACAAATCGCGCTTATCCCCGCGCGTTCCACGTTCGTCCCCCGCCTTATCCAACGTTTTCCACCATTTATCCACAACCCCCCGTGTGGAAAATTCTGAAAAATTGCCGTTTTACCCTTGAATAATCGCGAAAAATCTGGTAAGATATAGACACTTATCCACAAGACGGTCTGTTTTGCACCGCCGATTGTGGATAAAAATTTCGAAGGGAGCCATTTCATGAATTACGCGGACGCACTCCTGTTATGGCAAAAGGCGCTCGGTCTCCTGCGCGAGAGCATGAACGAAACCCGATACCGCACGTGGTTCGAGGGCCTGAAGCTGCATTCGGCGGAGAACGGGCGCATCGTAGTCTATTGCGACGACGCGTTCATCGTGCGCAACATCCGTGAGCGTTACAAGACCCAGCTTTCAATGGTCATCGGAGAAGCGTTCGGCGAGGCGTATGATCTGGAAGTGGTCACGTCGGACGAGCTTTCCCGCTTCGAGAAGGAAATGACGTCCTCTCCCCTGAACCCGAAATATACCTTTGAAACCTTCGTCGTCGGCAACGGCAACCGCATGGCGTTCAACGCCAGCATGGCGGTAGCCGAAGCGCCGGCCAACGCGTACAACCCGCTGTTCATCTACGGCGGCGTGGGACTCGGCAAAACCCATCTGATGAACGCCATCTCGCACTTCATCGTGAAGGAAAACCCGAAAAGCAGGATCCTGTTCACCACCAGCGAGAACTTCACCAACGAGGTGGTCGAGGCCATCGCGCGCAAGAAGACGATGGAGCTTCGCAACCGCATGCGCTCGGTGGACGTGCTTCTGATCGACGACGTTCAGTTTCTTTCCAATAAGCAGGCCACGCAGGAAGAATTCTTCCACACGTTCAACGCGCTGTTTGAAAACGGCAAGCAGATCGTGCTGTCCTCCGACCGCCCGCCGCACGAAATCGCCATGCTGGAAGCCCGCATGCGCTCCCGCTTCCTGAGCGGCCTTGTGGTGGACGTGCAGAAGCCGGACTACGAGACCCGCGTGGCCATTCTGATGCGCCTTGCGGAGACCAACCATATCGCCATCGGCGCGGGCGCGATTTCCTACATCGCGGAGCAGATCGACACCAACATCCGCGAACTGGAGGGCAGCCTGATCCGCGTAACCGCGCTGGCGCAGCTGGAGGGCATGCCGATTACCGAGCAGCTGGCGCAGAAGGCGCTGGAATCCCTCATTGTAAAAAAGGAAAAGACCGCCATTTCGCCCGAGAAGATCATGGACGAGGTAGCCGCGCGCTACGGCATCCGGCGCGACGACATCCTGTCCACCCGCCGCAACCGCGACGTGGCCGTGCCCCGGCAGCTGGCAATTTACCTCACGCGCGAGCTGGCGCAGCTTTCCACCACGCGCATCGGCGACGCCTTCGGGCGCGATCACTCCACCATCATGCACGCCTGCCGCAAAACGGCGGATTCCATCGCCGGCGACAAGGAATTCGCGCGCATCGTGGACGAGCTGACCCGCGCGATCATGGAAAAGTAAGGCCTTCGCGCCCGGAATTCTGGCTGAGACTTTTGGCCCGTCCAAAACTTATCCAGCCTTCATCCCGACTTGTCCCCAAAACAATCCACCCCAAAATTGGCAGGCGGAATCTGCCAAAAATGGAGTTATCCACATTATCCACGTCTCTACGTTTACTACGAAATTTATTCTATAGAATACGATGAATCGAGGGGGTCCGCATGAAATTCAGATGTTCTTCCAACGATTTGCTTTCCGCGCTGCAGGTTGCCATCCGCGCGCTTTCCGTCCGTTCGCCCCAGCCCATCCTTGAGGGCGTGCTGATCGAAGCGCTGGACGACGAGGTGCGCCTGACCGCCTCGGACGGCACGTTCACCATCATCACCACCCTGCCCGCCGCCGTCGAGGACGAGGGCGACGCCGTCATGCCCGGCCGCCTGTTCAACGAGGTCGTCCGCAAGATGCCCTCGGGCGAGGTTTCGGCGAACCTTTCCCATTCCTACGTCCTCTCCCTGCGCTGTCTCGGCTCCCGCACGAACATCTCCGGCCAGAACGCCGACGCGTATCCGCGCGTGGAGATCTCCGCGAACGACGCGCACATCGAGCTTCCGCAGAGCCTTGTGAAGGACATGATCACCCGCACCTCCTTCGCCGTGCCCATGGAGGATCAGCGGCAGGTGCTCACCGGCGGCTTCTTCAACATGCAGAACGGCCAGATCGACATGGTGGGTCTGGACGGCTTCCGCATGGCGATGCGCACCGCGCGCGTGTCCGACACCGAGCACACGGTCAAGGCGATCATCCCGCTCAAGTCGCTGGAGGAAATCGCCAAGCTCATGGCGGACGACGAGGAAAGCCGCGTCGAGATGCGCTTCGGAAACAACCAGCTCTTCGTGAAGCTGGGCAGCACCCGCCTGATCACCAGCCTCATCGACGGCGAATACATCGACTACCGCCGCGTCATCCCCAAATCCTTCAACACGGAGCTGACCGTCGGGCGCGAGGAGTTCGCCCGCTGCGTCGACCGCGCGTCGCTCATGGCGCGCGAGGGCAAGAACAACCGCATCAAGTTCACCGTCGAGGGCGAGAAGCTGTTCATCACCTCCAATTCCGAAATCGGCGACGTGTTTGAGGAAATGAGCGTCAAAAACAGCGGCGGCGACATTGTCATCGCCTTCAACGTCAAGTATATGATGGAATTGATCCGCGTAGTCAGCGGAGACGAAATGACCGTAAAATTTGGAACGCCTGTCAGCCCCTGCGTCATCGCGCCCGTGAGCGGCGACGACTATACCTATCTGGTGCTCCCGGTGCGTCTCAATGCGTAACGAAAGACAAAACGACACGATTGCCGCCATCGCCACATCACCCGGCGAGGGCGGCATCGCCATTGTACGGATCAGCGGCGCGCGCGCAGGGGAATTTCTGCGCGCCGCGTTCCGTCCCGCCCATAAGGGCGAAATGAAGCACGGCCAGATGCGCTATGGCACGCTGACCGACCCGGCCGGCGCGCCGATTGACGAGGTGATGGCGGTCTTTTTCCGCGCGCCCCGCTCCTACACGCGCGAGGACGTGGCGGAAATCCACCTGCACGGCGGAACCATGTGCGCCAGAGCTGCCATGGAGCGCCTGCTTTCGCTGGGCGCGCGCGCCGCGGAGCCGGGCGAGTTCACCTATCGCGCGTTCATGAACGGCCGCGTCGACTTAAGCGAGGCCGAGGCGGTCATGGGCCTCATCGGCGCGCGCTCGCAGGCCGCCCGCCGCGCGTCGATCCGTCAGCTTCGCGGCGGCGTGTCCGCGCCCATCGGCCGCATGCGCGAGGAGCTGACGGGTCTCCTCGCAAAAATCGAAGCCGCCACCGACTTCCCGGACGAAATCGACGAGGACGTGACCGCAAAAGACGTGCGCGAGGGCGCTTCCCGCATCCGCGACGAGCTCTCCCGCGCCGCCGACGGCAGGCGCGCGCGCATCGTCCGCGACGGCGCGTCCGTCGTGCTCTGCGGCCGCCCCAACGTGGGCAAGTCCAGCCTGATGAACGCCCTGCTCTCCGCCGACCGCGCCATCGTCACCGACATCCCCGGCACCACCCGCGACGTGCTCACCGAGAGCTTCGAAATCGGCGGCGTGCGCTACCAGCTCTCCGACACCGCCGGCATCCGCGAAACCGCCGACGCCATCGAAAAAATCGGCGTAACCCGCGCCCGCGACGCCCTGCGCGACGCCGACTGCGTCCTCCTCGTCCTCGATTCCTCCGCCCCCCTCACCCCCTCCGACCAGTCCATGCTCGCCGCCCGCGACGAGCGCTATCTCACCATCCTCAATAAATCCGACCTCGCCCCCGCCGCGCATTCCGCAAATCCAACCGCCCCCGGCGCGGCATCCGCGCTCCCCGCGTTCCCCGCGAACGCCCCCGGCACGGCATCCGCGCCCCACGCGTTCCCCGCGAACACCCCCGCCACGGCATCTGTCTCCGCTCCCAGCGTGTCCTCCGATAAGGATACCGGCACGGCAGTCACGTCCGTCTCTCCCGTGTCCTCCGCGAAGGATACCGGCACGGCAGTCACGTCCGTTTCCCCGGAATCCTCCGCGAAGGATACCGGCACGGCAGCCTCGTCCGTCTCCCCCGTATTCCTCGCGAAGGATACCGGCACGGCAGCCCCATCCATCCCCCGCGAGCCGATTCGCGCGAGCGCAAAAACCGGCGAGGGCATAGACGAAATCCTTCGCGCGATCGAACGCGTCTGCCGCCAGAGCGGCGCGTCGGAGGATCAAATGACGCTTCCACGCCATATCGAGTGCGCCCATCACGCCATGCAGGCGCTCGACCGGGCCATCCGCTCGATCGAATCCAACCTGCCGCTCGACCTCTGCGCCACCGACCTGCGCGAAGCCCTCGCCCACCTCGGAGACATCACCGGCGAAACCATGAACGAACACGTCATCGACCGCGTGTTCTCCGACTTCTGCGTAGGCAAATAACCCGCTGCCCCGCGTGCGCGGCGCAATCTCCAGCGTTCAAGCGTCCCGCGCGGCGTGCTCACGGCCGCGCCGCAGCCGTTTCGCGAAGCGCAGCCACTCCCGTATTCGCGCGACCCGCGCCGCAGCCGTTTCGCGAAGCATGGCCACTCCCGCATTCGCGTGTTCCGCGCCGCAGCCATCTCGCGAAGCGCAGCTACTTCCGCATTCGCGCGACCCGCGCCGCAGCCGTTTCGCGAAGCGCGGCCACTCCCGCATTCGCGCGACCTGCGTTGAAGCCGTTCCGCGAAGCGCAGCCACTCCCGCATTCGCGCGACCTGCGCCGCAGCCATCACGCGAAGCGCGGCCACTCCCGCGTTCGCGCGACCTGCGTTGAAGCCATCCCGCGAAGCGCGGCCACTCCCGCATTCGCGCGATACGCCCGCTTCTGCATTCGAATGAGCTCCGCGGCAAAAGCCCCGTCTCGCACCGCGTTCAAGGGATATTCCGGCGAAGAGCGGCTTTCCGCGTGTTCGCGCGCAGCAAAACGGGCTTCCAGCCAATCGCGGGGAGAACACATTCTCGCAAAATCAACCGATTCTCGGAGGGAAACATGAAGGATGAAAACGCGCGTCCGGCGTCGGATGTGCACGCCGGTCATCGCGAGCGTCTGAAAAAGCGGGCGCAGGAGGTGGGGCTGACCGCGTTGCCGCCGCACGAGGTGATCGAGCTTCTGCTGTTTTACGCGGTGCCGCGGCAGGACGTGAACGAGCTGGCGCACGCGCTGATCGACCGGTTCGAGACGGTCACGGGCGTGCTCTCCGCCGGCGAGGAGGAGCTGATGAAGGTGCCGGGCGTGGGCTTCCGCATCGCCGGGACGCTCGCCGCCTTCTTCCGCGCCGCGAACGCCTACCGGCTGATGCCCGCGCAGGCGCGCACGGTCATCCGCGCCCGCGGACAGGCGGCCAGCTACGCGAAGGCGCTGTTCGAGGGCGACATGCGCCCGCAGACGTGGCTCGTGCTCTCCAACGCCGGCGGCGAGGTGCTGTTCACATCCCGCATGCTGACGGGCGCGATGTGGCTCAACGACCAGTCCCGCCTGTTCATCGCCGAACGCGCCCTGCGCTACGACGCGCACTACGTCGTGCTGCTCGCGCGCCGCGGCTTCCGCACAAACGGCGTGTCGCACGTCGACCGGAAGATGATCTCCGAGCTGTCCGACTACCTCGACTCCATCGGCGTGTACGTGATGGACTACCTCGTCGTGTGCCCGGACCGCGTCGTGAGCCTGAAAAACCTCATCGACGCCCCACCCCCGCGTCCCCGCCGTACCTCCGACTTCCCCCAGATCAACGAAACCTGGCAAGCCGACCCGGACGAGGTGTGGGAAGCAAAGGAAATCCCGGACGCGGCGGAGCCGGCCCCCAGCTCGCCGCAAGGCGCATCAGAAGAGGCACGGGAAGCAGGGGAGATTTCCGACCGAACGGAGCCGGAACTCTGACCGTTGCAAAGCGCTTCGGAGGAAGTAGGGGAAGATGGGGAGATTTCCGCCCTGACAGAGCCGACCCTCAGATCGCCGCAAGGCGTTTCGGAAGAAATGCGAGAAATGGGGGAGATTTCTGACTCGATGGAACTGGAATCTTGACGGCGGAAAAGCGTTTCGGAGGAAGTGGGGGAGAGTTTCAATTTTCTGTAGATGAAATGGGTATGGAGCGAAAAACGTTCCATACCCATTTCGCGTTGGAAAGCTGGTGAAGGGCAGAGCCGCCCGCGGCCGGTCATTGGCGCGGATAGCGGCGTTATTGAGCCCTCAGTTTTTTCGACACAAACCGGTTGTTTCGGTAATAATAGCGCCACTTCATGGCCGCGTATTCCTCGGCATAGTCAATCCCTACCCGCGGCGCTTCCACGATCTCGTCCGCACGGGCGGAGAGAATCGCGCGAAGCACCTCGTCAGAGCACGGCATGACGGCGTGGCTGGATATATCCCGACCCGCGCCCGTCTCGGGTTCCGCGGGCACGTACAGCCCGATTTCATCGCTCGCGCACAGGTCGACGCCGTTCAGGCGCGTGGTGACGCCCAACGCCTTGGTCGCGTTGCCGGGGCCCGCGCAGAGCGCTGCGTCCAATTTTGCCTTTATGCGCCGCGAAGGTATTCCCTCGTCCGGCTTCGCCTTTTTGCCGGGCAAAGAAATTCCCTCGTCCGGCTTGATCTTCCCCCGCCGCCGGAGCATTTCGTCCGTGCCCCACAGGGGCATGACGGAGCGAACCAGCACCACGTTCGGCACGTCCCTTTCGCCCAGCACCACGCAGAACTGCGCGTGAATGCCGTACACCAGAAACACATATGCGTGCCCGCCCATTTCATACTGGCTCATCACGCGCTCCGTGCGCCGGTAGCCGTAGGTGTGCGAGGCCTTGTCGCTCCCGCCGATGTACACCTCCGCCTCCGTAATCAGCCCCGCCGTGCGCACGCCCCCGATGTTCGTCTCAAGCACCGCCCCCAGCACCACATTCCGCGCCGCGTCAAACGGATCGCCCAGAAAATCCCCCGGCAAAAGCCTCCTCAGCACGCCCCCACCTCACTGGAATTTTATTTCTATAATTATACTCTATCACAAAACACCCATCCAGTCAACTTCAAAATTTAGAATCTGAACGTTATACGTTGAAAATAAGGATTGACAATATAAATATTGTGGTATAATATTATGAATGGGTGATGATATTTACAAAGGACGCGGAACGGAGGATGAAAGCGATGCATGTCATGATGCTGGCGATGGATTATCCGCCGGCGGTGTTTGCCGGGATTGGCGTACACGCGCACGGGCTGGCGAAGGCGCTTTCGGCGCTGGGGGCGGACGTGGACGTGTTTGTGGTTCCGCACGCGGAGACGATCGCGTCGGCCAAATACCGCGTGGAGGTGGACGGGCGGATTACCGTGTACCGGTTCGAGTTTGATCACGAGGACACGGAGGCCTATCGAAGCCGGAACCTGCCCACGCGCAGGGAGCTTCGAGACATCATCTGGAACGTATCGACGGCGAACGTCTTGAAGCCCATTCTGGACATTGCCCTTGCGAAGGATTACGACGTGATTCACACGCACGATTACTTCAACGTGATCGTCGCCGAGGCGGTGCGCGCGGCGAAGGGCATACCGATTGTGAACACGGCGCACGCGCACGGCACGGGCGGGCTCAGGCTGCACTATCACCTGCGGCATTACGCCTGCCTGACGGCGGACGCGAACATCGCGGTCAGCCGTCATCTGGCGGAGGAGCTTTCGGCGGAGCCGGATCTGGCGGCGCGCGGGTTTGAGGTGATCGGCAACGGCGTGTCGCGGTCGGAGGGCGAAAAGCCGGAGAACGCTTCGGACATTGCGTTCGTCGGACGGCTGGTGGAATCCAAGGGCTGCGGGGTGGTGCTTCGGGCGTTTGCGCTTCTGGCGGCGCGCGGCGGGCTGCCTTCCGATTGCAGGCTGTTCATGGTGGGCGACGGGCCGGAGAGGGAGAAGCTTCAGCGGTTCGCGCGGGAAGAAAAGCTCGATTCGCGCGTCGTGTTCACGGGGCACGTGAGCAACGCGGAGGCGCGAGCCGTCATGCGCCGCGCGCGCCTGCTGGCCGCGCCGAGCCGCCACGAGGCGTTCGGGCTGGTGGCGCTGGAGGCGATGGCCGAGGGCACGTGCGTGATCGCGGCGGACACTTCCGGATTCAGTGATTTCATGGAAAGTGAGGTGAATGGGTTACTGGTATCCCCAGACTCGGTAGAAGATTTGAGTGGTGCGATCAAGAGAATCTTCAAAGACGATGGACTGAGAGTCACACTTGAAACGAACGGATTAGAAACGGCAAGCAGGTACGACTGGAAGGAGATTGCGCGTAAGACGATAGCTGTATACGAACGATGCAGAGAAAGGAAGTACTGACATGTTGAAATCGTACGATACAATCATTATTGGTGCCGGCCCTGCGGGTATTTTTGCTGCAAGGAATCTTGATGGGAAAGGAAAAGTCCTGCTAATTGAAAAAGGAAGTGTAGACTCGAAATGTCCGATTATTACCTCCTGTCAAAGGTGTAGAGCCTGTAGTAATATATGTGGAATTGGAGGTGCGGGAGGAAAGTCAGATGGAAAATTGGCGTTCGGAAAAGCTGGAATGGCTTCTGAATTATACGGAGATGAATATGATAAGGAGATGATGTGGGCGCTTTCGGCATTACTGGATAATTCGAAGTGGGAAAAAGACTTTGTCTCAGGAGCACGAGAAATTGAAAAAGGAAAAGAATGTTCGCAGGAAGCCGTATAAGTCTATCATCTTGGCACAAGTGAAATTCAAAAGGCATTCCGAAAAATATTTGACGGACTAACCTGCGATAAAGAAATGGATTGTCAGGTATTCTCCTTTGAAGTGCGGGATTCTTCTTTCTGTGTACACACGTCAAAGGGGGATTTCTTGGGAGAAAATCTGATTATCGCAACGGGGAAGGGCGATATAAATCTTGAGCGCAGCTATACCGCTATTGGATTAAAGCGCACAAGTGTCCGCACGTCTATCGGTGTACGTCTTGAAATCCCTAAAGAAGGGATGGACTACATGAAAGCGAAGAGCAACAACCTGAAAATCAAAAAACACTATGAGAATGCATATGTGAAAACACATTGTGTGTGTTATGCGGGTGAAGTAGTTCCGTATAGGGCACAACAAATGTCGTTAGTTGGAGGTAGAGCCGACTCATATGCGCTAAGAGATACATCAAATGTAAATATCCTCTACCGCTCAGCACGACAGAATAGCTTGGACGCAGCCTTAAATACGCTTCGGAAATTTGAGAAGGTCAGTAATGGGAATGTAGTCTACCAAACGATTGATGATTTCCTCGAATCAAATATATCGGACGGACTATTCATTCCAAACCGTGACTGGGAAATCAAAGGGGACGTAAGCAAGCTATTCGATAAGACTGTATATGAAAGCCTGAGAGACTTTCTTATAACAGTATATGAGAAAAAGTATATTGATATAAGACACGGTTTAGTTCACGCACCCGCTGCTGAATGGATTGTTCCACAGGTAAGCGTTAATTTCAACTTTGAAACGGATGTAGACGGCTTATTTGTTGTTGGTGACGGATCAGGCAAAACGCAAGGTATCTTGTCCGCTGCCGTATCGGCGTTGCGGGCAACGAACGTAATACGTCAAAGGAGGAATGCCGCTTGATCGAAGCACGCAATCTGACGAAGGTTTATCGCATCGCCCGGCCGAAGGAGGGGCGGTTCGCCGCCGTGCGCGCGCTGTTTCACAGCGAATATACGGAGAAGCGCGCGGTGGACGGCATCGATTTTACCATTGAGGACGGCGAGGTGGTGGGCTACATCGGCCCGAACGGCGCGGGCAGCTTCGCGCGCTGACGCTGTATCGGTTTGAGTTTTTCGTGAAGATACTCTATGGGCTGCTCGCGATGTACGGCGCGCGCTGCCTGTGGACGGCGCTGTATCGCCAGAACCCCGCGCTTCTGGAGCGCACGCTGCCCGAGATGATCACCTACGCCATGCTGGCGATGGCGCTGGACATGGTGTTTTACCCGTCGGGCGACAACTCCGTGCAGTCGTATATGAACGAGCAGGTGCGGCGGGGCAGCATCGATACCGACCTTCTGCGGCCGATGGATTTTCAGCTTCAGATGCTGTCTCGCAATTCCAGCTATATCCTGTGCATGCTGCTGGTGCTGGTGCTGCCCGCGTGCGCGGCGGGCATGCTGCTGATGGGCATGCGCCTGCCCGCGTCGCCCTTGCACGCGGCGGCGTTCGCGGTCAGTCTGGCGCTGGCGTATCTGGTGCTGTTTTCGCTCAATTTCCTCTTGGGGCTTTTAAGTATGCTGGTTATGAACATCAAGCAGATCGCGTGGGCGTACCGGGGGCTGGTCAGCCTGCTGTCCGGCGCGCTGATTCCGCTGTGGCTGTTTCCGGCGGGACTGCGCGCCGCGCTGGGCGCGCTGCCGTTCCGCTGCATTTACGACGTGCCGCTGAACGTATACACCGGCGCTTTGAACGGCGGCGCGCTGGCGGGGCAGCTGGCGCTTCAGCTCGCGTGGGCGGCGGCGCTTTTCGCGCTGGGACGCGCCGCGTGGCATGCCGTGCACCGGCGCATGACCGTGCAGGGAGGCTGAGACATGAAAGCGATGCGTTTTGACCTGAAAATGTACGGCGCGCTGGTGAAAATGGCCATGCGCAGCCTGATGCAATACCGCGCGGACTTCTGGACGAGCCAGAAGCAGGTGTCCGCGCTGTTTCTTATGGAAGCGGTAATCCTGCTGTTGGGCGCGGCGATTGTCGCGGGAGCGGTCGCGATGGGGCTGATGAAGGCGCTGTTTGTGTGGTTCTTTGAGCTGAAGGAAATGCAAAGCCTTTCGTGGGTGATCTTTCACGTCAATTTCTGGAAGCTTCTGGCCATTGCCGCGGCGTATCTGTGCGCGATGGCGGCGATTCTTTTGCTTACGCTGCGCGGGCTGTGCCGCGCGCCGATTGTGCAGCTGATGCGGGAGGACGCCGAGGGCAACCGCGTTCGCCGTCCGCGCCGAAGGCTTCGCGCGGGCAGGAGCGCCGTCGCGTCGGTGCGCCGCATGCTGCTTTCGCGCGCGAACGGGCGATATGTGAGCTGCCTGCTGCTTTCGGTGCCGGTGGCCGTGGCGGTGTTTGTGGCGGCCAACACGGTGCTTTCGAGCATCGCGGTGGTGAACCCGAGGCCGGAATATGAGCTGAGGGTGACGCAGATGCGGGAAAATGAGCAGGGCGGCTGGTTTACGGAGGAAGACCGAAGCGCGATTCGGGCGCTTTCGGGCGTGCGGGACGTGGAGCTGTCCTCCGTGGTCACGGCGCGCACGTATGAGAACGGCGAATGGCGGAACGACGATGGGGACGGAAGCACGATCAACCGGATATATGTGTATCTCTCCGATATTTCGCGCCATGAGGCCGTCGAGAAATGGCTGCGCGATACCTACGCGGGGCAGGAATATTCCGTGGTGAACGAATACGCGGAGTATGAGCGGACGGAGGTCGCCTTCGTGGGGCTGTTGTGGCTGCTGCTGGTGTTCCTTCTCGTGCTGCTGGTGCTGGAGGCGATGGTGGTGTCCGCGCGGCTGACCGGCTTCGTGCTGGCGCAGAGGGGCAACCTTCGAAGGCTGTACGGGCTTGGCGCGTCCGCGGGAACGCTGATTCGCGCCTACAGCGGGCAGGCGGAGCGCGCGGCGGCGTGGGGGATGATCCTGACGATTGTGCCCTCTGCGGCGCTTCTATGGGTCTTAAACAAGAGTGAAATGTATTTTCTCGACCTGCGCCCCGGCGTGCTGGCCATGAATCTCGGCTGCGCGGCGCTGCTGGCGCTTTCCTACATTCTGCCGGTTCGACTGGCGCTGAAAAAGGCGATGCGCGGGATCCGCGCGGAGGAGAGGTGACAGGCATGCTTACGATTGAAGCGCTTACAAAGGTTTACAAGCAGGGAGACGACCACATTTTCGCCGTGAACAAGGCGAGCTTCACGGTGCAGAAGGGCGAATTCGTCGCGCTGGTGGGGCAGTCCGGCTCCGGCAAGACGACGCTTCTGAACATGATCGGCTGCATCGACCGGCCCACGTCCGGACGCGTGCTTTTAGAGGAAAAAGACCTGACCGCCATGGAGGACGAGGCGCTCGCGCGCATGCGCAGGCGCAGAATCGGGCATGTGTATCAGGATTTCCGGCTGCTGGAGATGCTCACGGCGGAGGAAAACATCCGCATGCCGTGCCTGCTGGACAACCGCCCGGCGGACGAAAAGCGCCTGCGCGCGCTGGCGAAGCTGCTGGGCGTCGACCAGCGCCTGCGCCACCTGCCGCGCGAGCTGTCCGGCGGTCAGAGGCAGCGGGTGGCCATCGCGAGAGCGCTGATCAACGACCCCGCGCTGCTGCTCGCCGACGAGCCGACCGGCAACCTCGACCGCCGCTCCGCCGACGATACGATGGAGCTGCTGCACGAGCTCAATCGGCAGGGCTGCACCATCCTGCTGGTGACCCATGAGGAGCGCTACGCGGACATGTGCTCCCGCAAAATCCGCATGACGGACGGCTGCGCGGCGGAGGCGTGAAGAGATAGGTGAAAGTCCTTCCGGCCGGGAGGACTTTTTCTATGGGCAAGTTTCCGCGTTCAGGAATCGAAGCGGAAACTTAAGGCGCCGCCGCACAATTCGGCGGCGTGTCGGGCGAT
>ENA-OUQC01001164-OUQC01001164.1-human-gut-metagenome-genome-assembly--contig:-NODE-1164-length-14678-cov-2.830609_pt1 | contig 14678 bp, 17 predicted proteins | sample MGYA00237942_ERZ548815 | MGnify/ENA primary metagenome ERZ548815 (study PRJEB26490, sample SAMN05194722) | human gut metagenome | biome: terrestrial biome; feature: human-associated habitat; material... | reverse complement strand
AGGCACGAAAGGGCGTAGCGCTCCCGCTTCGCTTTCCCGTGCCTGCGTTTTCTCTGCCGCGCTTTTCCTCGGGGGCGCGAAATTTGTCGAGCACTTTTTTCGTCAGGTCGTCCACATTTTTGTTGAAATCCGAAAGATTTTGTGCTATTTTAGACAACAGAGAAAATTGTGTTCAAAAACACATCGGGGGAGGCAATCAAAACTGCATGGAGCGGCGAAGATCGGTTTTGTTGGCAGACGCCAACGAGGAGTTCCGCACGATGCTGCGGGACGCAATGGAAGAGACAGGCTTATTCACGGTCGAGCTTGCCTGCAATGGGCATGAGGTTTTGGAAAGGATACACGCGCACGAGCCGGAGCTGCTTGTTCTGGACCCGGCGCTGCCGGGCATGGACGGCATCCGTGTCCTGCGCCAGCTGCGGCGCGAGGGCTGCGCGAGCGAGATATTTCTCATCTCCGCCTTCGTGTCCGATCACATGCTGGCGGAGGCGACGGAGCTGCGGGTCGATTATTTTCTGCCCAAGCCCTTTGCCTTCGAGGCGCTGTTTGACCGGATGCGCGGCGCAGCGGCGCAGAGCGCGCGCAGCGCTCTGCACCCGCCTTCCCTGCTTGTGACCTCCATCCTGCATGAGCTTGGGATGTCGCCCGGTCTCAAGGGCTACGGCTATATTCACGACGCCGCGCTGCTTGCGCTGGACGATCCCTCTCTGCTGCACGCCGTCACCAAGGTCATCTATCCCTGTGTCGCGCGTCGGAACGGCACGACCGCCTTCTGCGTGGAGCGCGCCATTCGTCATGCCATTGAGATCACCTGGGAGCGCGGCAGCCGCGACGCCTGGGATCGGTATTTCGGCCATCTGTGCGCAGACGGCGGAAAGCCCGCCAACGGGATGTTCCTTGCCGAGCTTGTGGAAGCTCTGAAATACGAAAAGCTGGGCTGAGCGCGATGCGCTCAGCCCTTTTTTTCAAATTCCGCGGCGACGTCCGCCAGCAGGTCGCGGATATGTAGGTGCTGCGGGCAGACCTTTTCGCATTTGCCGCAGCGGATGCAGTCGGAGGCCCTGCCGCCGCTCTTGGTGTAGGTCTCGTCATAATAGTAGTCCGCATTCCAATCGCGGTGGATCTGCTTGGCGTTCATCACCGCGAAGAGGTCGGGGATCGAGATGTGCTGCGGGCAGCCGGCCGTGCAGTATCGGCAGGCCGTGCAGGGGATGAGGCTCTTGCTGCGGAAGATCTCCTGTACCCTTTTGACCGCGGCAAGCTCCGTCTCGTCGAGCGGCCTAAAGTCGCGCATGAAAGCAATGTTGTCCTCCACCTGCCGCAGGTCGCTCATGCCGGAGAGCACCATCCTAATGCCCGGGAAGCCCGCCGCGAAGCGGATGGCGTAGCTCGCGCTGCTGCCGCCGTGCAGGGCGTCCAGCACCGCTGCGGCGTCCTCCGGCAGACCTGCGAGATTGCCGCCCTTGACCGGCTCCATCACGATGACCGGCTTGCCGTGCTTCCGGCAGACCTCGTAGCACCTGCGGCTCTGCACGGCGGGATCGTCGTAGTCCACATAGTTGAACTGCAGCTGCACTGCCTCGAGTTGCGGGTATTCGGTCAGGATGCGGTCGAGCATCTCCGCGCTGTCGTGGAACGAGATGCCGACATGGCGCACCTTGCCCTCGGCCTTGAGCGCAAACGCCGTTTCATAGGCGCGGCAGGCCTTGAAATGCTCAAAATTTTTCATGCTCTGCGCGTGCATCAGATAGAAGTCGAAATCGTCCACGCCGCAGGCGGCGAGCTGGCTTTCAAAAAAGGGCCGGATGTCCGCCTCCGTTTTGAAGAAGTTCGCCGTCAGCTTGTTGGTCAGAACATAGTCCTCACGCGGATAGCGGCTCGTCAGGCAGGCCTTCAGCGCCGTTTCGCTCCTCCCGTCCAGATAGCCGTGGGCGGTGTCAAAATAGTTGAAGCCGGCTGCCAGAAAGGCGTCCACCATCTGCTGCGTCTGCGCGAGGTCGACCTCTTCGCCCTGCATCGGCAGGCGCATAAAGCCAAAGCCAAGATTCTTTTTGATCTTTTCCATATCCGCTTCTCCTCTCGTTTCCCCTCCGACGTCGGTCCGTTGTTTTTTATGATAGCATAACTCGCGCCGCCGGGAAATACCCTTTTCTCGTTTTTTAACAAAACTTACCTCCTTTCGCTTTGCATACCGACAAAAAATCCGGCAAAGCTATGTTTGCGATACCCAAAAGCAACAAACCCAACCAAACATTCAAACAAAAGGAGAAAATCATTATGTCCAGCAAGAATACCAACAAGCTCAACGTTCCCGAGGCCCGCGCGGCCATGAACAAGTTTAAGATGGAAGCCGCCAACGAGGTTGGCGTGTAAAGGCCACAAAAGAAAATAACAACATACACAGCTGGAAACACTCATTTACATAAGAGCCTGCCATGAAAGCAGGCTCTTTTTTCATGCCTTTTTCCAGCGTTAAGGAGGAAAAATGACATGGCGGAGAGCATGATATATGATTATTACTACGGAGACGAAAGCAGTCAATTTTCTTTTTACCGCATCCCCCGCCAGCTTGTCACCGGGCAGCAGTTCAAAAAAATCTCCACAGACGCGAAGCTGCTGTATGGCCTCCTGTTAGACCGTATGGGGCTGTCTGCCCGGAACGGTTGGTATGATACAGAGGGTAAGGTCTATATTTTCTATACTCTGGACGAGATAGAAGAAGATTTAGGCTGTGGCCATGAGAAGGCCGTAAAGCTGTTATCTGAGTTAGATACAGTCAAGGGCTGCGGTCTGATCGAGCGAGTAAAGCAAGGCCAAGGCAGACCAACAAAAATCTATGTCAAACGCTTTACTACCCGCCGTATTCCTGCTGAAACCCCTGCACCGCAGGAGATTCCCAGACTTCCGAAAATCGGAAGTCAAGAAGTCGGAAAATCAGAAGTCAAGAGTTCCGATAATCCGAAGTCAAGACTTCCGTTTTTCCGAAGTGCAGACTTCGGAAAATCAGACGGTAATTATATTGAATCTAATCAAACTGATTTCAGCTATAAAAATCAATCTATCCATCCATCGCCTTCCGCCGAGCAGCCGGGATGGATGGATAGGAGCGAGTATCTGAGAGAGATTAAAGAAAATATCGAATACCCGTTTCTTTGTCAACAGTTCAATGCCGACGATGTGGATGAGGTTGTGGGGCTAATGGCAGATGTGATGTGTTCCACACAGTCAACCGTGCGGATCGGCGGAGAAAACATACCGCTGTCGCAGGTGCAAGCCCGCTTCTACCGGCTGGACTACTCGTTGATGGTCTATGTGTTTGAGTGTCTGCGCCGCAATACCACACAAGTCCGTAATATCCGCGCTTATCTGCTTACCACGCTGTTCAATGCCCCGCTTACGATGAATAACCATTATCAGGCCGAAGTCCAACATGACTTCGGCCTTTAATTTTTGGTTGAAAATGTGACTCAAAATGAGACACATTTTTCGACATAAAACTTGAATATGGAGGTAAATCAATGTCCAACGAAAAGAAAAACCCGCTGATTGGTGCGTTTCGGACGCCTGTTGCCGGAGCACCGCCCACTCCCGCACCGCCTATTCCCGCCAAAGAAACCAAACCGCCCATTCTATCGCCCGCCGCTGTCAAGCCCGGTGAAGTGAAGAAGCCTGCTGAACCGGCCAAGGACGATAAGGCGGCCAAGGATGGAAAGCCCACTGCGCCCCCGGTCACTCCCGCCAAACCTGACGAGGCGAAGAAGTCCGCCGAACCCGCCAAGGACGATAAGGCGGTCAAGGCTGATAAGCCCGCTGATGTTCCCGCCGCTTCCACCAAGCCTGACGAGGTTAAAAAGCCCGATGAACCGGCCAAGGCGGCGGTGCCGCAGAAATCGCCAGAACAGCCGAAGGATGCTGCTACGGCTACCCGTACCGCAGATGGGCCGAAAGGCTCTGCCGTGACCAAGGTGTTTGAGGATCGGCTGGATGCCCCTGCCGAAGCTGATTTTTTCAAGCTGCCCATCCCCAATGAGGGAGAAATTTACAGTATGGCCGTTCATCCGGCATATCTGAAGGACTTTCTGGATCATCCCTTTACGGTGAACCGTGAGACGCAGGACTATAAAGACCTGTTTGAATCCATCAAGAACTACGGTATCCGTGAACCTGTCCTCTGCCGCCCCGGCCGCAACGGCGGACTTGAAATTATTTCCGGTCATCGCCGCCATGACATCGGCGCACAGCTGAATTATCCCATCCCTGTTTTGATCGAGCGTGTGGACGAGGATGACGCACAAATTCAGTGCGTAGATGGCAACCTCCACCGCAAGGACATTCCCATCTCTGAATTAGCCCGCGCCGCGCAGATGAAAATGGACGCTTTGAAACGCAAGGCTGGCCGCCGTTCTAAGGCGGACATTCTGGCAGGCAAAGCGCCGATGAAGCGTAGTGATGAGCAGGTCGGTGAAGATTTGGGCATGAGCCGTGCCAGTGTGCAGCGTTTGATGCGCGTCAATCAGTTGGAGGAGCCGTTGAAAAAGATGGTGGACAAGAAGGAACTTCCACTGGACACCGCCGAGCAAATTTCCCACATGAAGCCTGCCGAGCAGAAAACCCTTGTTGACGCTATCGAGAAAGAGGGCGGTAAAGTCCCCTCTAAGACCGAGGCGACCAAACTCAAGGAGGAAAGCCGTGCCGGTACGCTCACTCCGCAGAAAATTGAGAGATCGGTGGCGCCTACCAAACGAGAGGTCAATCCTCCGTTGAAGGTCACTTTTCAGGATGACGAACTCCGCCCCTATTTCCCGGACGAGGGGACTACGGTTGCCACGGTCAAGCGCACCATGTTTGAAGCGCTGGATCTCCGCAAGCGCGCCATTGAGCGGCAGAAGGCCAGAGATGCAGAAAAGAGCGGTACGGCTAAAAAGCCTCCTACACCGACGAGGTAAGCAAAAATGGAAGAAAAACGGGTTTGTCAGGGTTATACCGTCATTGACAGTCTCCGGGTGGGCGAGGTCGAAATCGTCCTCGCCTATAATCCGAAGGATGTATCTCCCTATGTGACATGGAAAGCCTATGCACATTCCGGCTTTCAAGACTTTAATTTCGGGAACTATTTCAGCAATAAGCAGGCCGCCAGAGCAGATATGATTGCCAGAGCCAGAGAAGCGGCCCGCGATTTACCGCCCGGCCATCGTGATAAAGAAAAATTTTCCCGCCATCGGAAAAAGCCCGACCGGGAGCGCTGACGCCCGCAAGGGCGTTTTTTTCGTCTCAAAATGAGACGCATTTCGACAGGAGGTGGTGATAGATAGACTATCAGGAGCGAATGGAAAAGGTGCAGAAACTCACTGACCAGCTGGAAACAGGCATCACAGAATTGTTCAACAGTGAGCGGTATGCCGCATATCTCAGTACCATGTCTAAATTCCACCGTTACAGCTTCGGCAATATTCTTTTGATTTTGTTGCAGTGTCCCGGTGCTTCTCAGGTAGCCGGATACGGTGACTGGAAAAAGAATTTTGGCCGACAGGTCAAGCGGGGCGAGCATGGCATCACCATCCTCGCCCCCTGCCCTTACCGCAGACGGGAGGAAGTGGAGGAAACGGCCCCAGACGGCTCCACAGCCACGACCATCCAACTGGTGCAGCGCGTAGGTTTTCGGACAGTCACCGTGTTCGACATAAGCCAGACAGAGGGGAAACTGCTGCCGGAAATTGCCAAAAAGCTGACCGGCGATGTAGCGCAATTCGAGAGTATAGTGGCCGCGATCCGCAGCATTTCTCCTTATCCCATCTACATTGAGCGTTTCCCCAGCGATGCCTATGGCTGCTGCAATTTTGCGGAACAACGCATTTTTGTTCAGCCCGACATGAGCCAAGCACAAACCATCAAAACTATGATCCATGAGGTCAGCCACGCTAAACTCCATGCACCGATAGAGGACGGTGACGGTGAAACACCACCACAGCGCAAGCGGCGCTCTGTCCGGGAAATGGAGGCTGAAAGCGTGGCCTATGTAGTCTGTCAGCACTTCGGGATTGATACCGCTGATTACTCTTTCGGCTATGTGGCCGGATGGAGCCACGGAAAGAATCTATCGCAGCTGAAAGCGTCATTAGAACTGATCCGTAATACCGCCGCAGAACTGATCGACGGTATCGACCCACCGAAAGAACTGCCCCCGCCTACACAGAAAAAACAGCGAACAAAAAGGAGAAATGCCTATGAGCGCAGTTGACGCCCGGAAAGAACACTATGAGGCCGTGGAGATTTTAGGCATCCCCGGCCTTTTCACTACCCTCCGAGTAGACCGAACCACTATCCCCAAAGGCGTGTATGCCTATGATATGCAGACCAGTGAACAGGATTGGAGCCAACCTTGCCTGCTTGCCCGGCATATCACGGTGGAGCATTTCGGCACCGTCCTGACCGCAAGCCCTGTTCCCATTCCGCCCAATGGGTATCTCGATTTGTCCCCCGGTGATTTTGAAGGCCAGTTCTGCGGCGAGCGTATGACGCTGGCTGATTTTGAAGCCAAATGGCTATCCCCAGTCAAACGACCGCCCAAGAAAAAGGTGCTCCATAAAGCCGCACCCCGCCGTCCTGCACCGATTCGATGAGGTGCGTTATGGGAAAAGAAATCAGTTTGATCGCGTTTCTGGACGAAGTGGTGTCCCGGAATACGCAGCATTACAGAAAAGATTTTGAACTGGATGCTCAGAAACTGCGTGACGCACTGAACAGCCCCTATATGGATGAACGGATATTCTACTTCATGTCTCGCCCTAACGGGACATGGTGTGTGCTGGAACGGGATGTCTTTCTCCGAGACAGCGACGGGTATAAGATTTGGACACACTATGCGGATATGCCCGATGGCATCGAAGCCTATCGCGTCACCATCACTGGGCGGCGCGGCACAGCCCCTATGGGTCATGTTGTGAAGCTGAATTACCGGGAACAGGTACAGCGGGTCATAAAAGCAGCGATCCCCTTTGATGATGTGGAGCTTACTTTTTACTCCGGGGAGAAGTTTCGTATGCCGATGGAGCAGTACAGAAAGCAGCGGGAAGAAATTTTCTTTGAGTATGGAGCCATTCAGAATTTTCGCTGCTGCCCCAAAAGCGAGGCGGAATTGTACCGCGTTATTTCGATGGAACATCGCTTGCAAAAGGGCTGGCAGCCCAAAACAAAAAAGGGGCCGGACACTCCGGCCAGATAGGAGGTGTTGAGTCCATGCCTGAAAAGGACAGTGAGGACAGCTTTTATTATTTGAACGCATATCAGGACGATATTACGCCCGGCCAGAAAATGACGATCCTGCATAACATTTCTTTCAACGATTGGCGGGCCGGCCCTCATATCGCCCCGCTGGTCACGCTGACGAGAGAGGAAGTCACACAGCGCAAGGAGGCCAGCATTACGCTGGAAAAAGAGCTGTACGCCCAGCTAAAAAAACTTGCGGCGGCGTGGGATGAACAGGCCGCACAGACGATGCTGCTGGAACGGGCGCTGGAATATCTGCAAACGCCAGAGGTCGAGCATACCTCCAATGAGTGGAAACAGGACAAAAACGGGATATGGGAGATCAGCAACCGCACCTATAAAATGCGATATAAAATCTCCTATGAAAAGGCCGCCGATGTTTACCTCGTCAGCTGGGGAATCATCTACAACGCACCTAAACAGCCAGACAGCAACTACCGGAATTATTGGGGAGACAGTATCTATGTCGCGCGGCAGGACAAGAAAAAATACCCCAGTATGGAGGCCGCACAGCATTATATCCAAGGCCGGTTTGACCTATATTGTCACTTGTTCCGAGAAATCTCCCCGCCAGTCCCCAATGAGTGCAGACGGATGTTCAGCATCAACGGCTATTTGGCGGCCGGGTACACGCTGGCTCCACCGGACAAGGAAGAACCCAACAAGAAGGCCGTTGATGACCTGCTGGCCTGTCTGGATGACGCGGATGCCGCAGTACCTCCAGCGGAGAAGCCGAAAGTGCATATTTCTGAAAAGAGGGCTGAACGCAAAAAGTCCGTTCCAGTGAGATAGGCGGTGTGTCATGGGATACAGCCGTTTAGAGCCGGGGCGGGAGTTGGAAGTCCGCGAGTATATCAGTTTTCAACGCGGCCGCGATGGTTTTTATGAATTGACCGAGTGCGGCGTGGATGAATTGCTGGAACGCAAAGCCGAGAGTATTGTCCGTGAAAAAGAACTATGTCAGCGTATTGATGCCGCAGTGGAAGTATGGTCAAAACAGGCACAGCAGACCCAACAGTACATGAAGGCGCTGGAATATGTCAAAACGCCGCCTACACCTCATACCTCAAACCGATGGACGGTCAATGAATATGGCAACCATGAAATGAGCAATATGGTGTACCGCTTTTCATGGCGCGAGTATGAACACACCGAATGGGATAGGACGCTGGAAAAATCTGTCCCGAAATCATGGGAACTCACATGGTCAGTTACATTCAACACGCCGCATAACCCGGACTATTCCGGCGATGGCTGGAAGATAGCCGGTCAGGACAGAAAAATTTTCCGGGATAGAGCGTCTATGGAGAAATATCTGCAAGGCCGTATTGCAGCCTACGCTGACCTGTTTGTTGAGATATGCCCACCAATCCCGACAGAGCATAAAGACCGCTTTTCCATCAACGGACAGTTGATGCAGGGCTACATGGTAGCAACTAAAGAGCCGGAACGCCCGGATCAAGGCCAAGTGGATGCCCTGTTGGACTGCTTGGACGACGCGGATATGCTGGAGGTGCCTACTCTCGCTCCTAAGAAACAGCATCCCCAAAAGGAAAAACACACAATCAAAAAGAAACATTCCCCGACACGGTAGACAGCGGCGCTTTGCGTCGCTGTCCCAGCCAGCATGGAATTTTGACATCAAAATTCCGCTGGTTAGGGGCGTGCCCCTAAGACCCCCGTGCTGCCTGTCGAAATGCGTCTCGAATTGAGACGCATTATTTTTTATCAGAAAGGAGACAGCCATGCGAGAAACCGCAAAGACTATGACGCTCCGCTTGAACGCTGCGGAGTATGCCCACCTGTGCCAGCAGGCGGAAGTGACTGGCCTGAAGAAGGAGCCGCTGGTGCGGCAGCTTATCATGGGCGTGAACCTCCGCCCCCGTCCCCCTGACGCTTATGCCGACCTGCTTCGGGCGCTGTCCGCCATTGGCAATAATATCAACCAGTTAGCCCATCAGGCCAACACAAGGGGCGCAGCCACCGGGGATGAGATCACGGAGGCTCTGCGGCTGGTGCGGCAGGCCACGCGGCTTGTGAGGGAACGGCTCTAAGCTCTAAATGGCATATACGAAAATCATCGTTATTCATAACCGGCTGGACAGATGCTTGAATTATACGCAGGACGAGGAAAAGACCTCGTTGGAAACGGTGCTGGACTATGCCATGAACCGGGATAAGACCGAGCAGGGCTGCTTTGAAACCGCTCTAAACTGTGACCGGGAAACTGCCTATGCGGACATGATGGACACCAAGCGCCGCTGGGGCAAGACCAGCCGTAAGCGCAAGGGCTATCATGTGATCCAGTCCTTTGCCCCCGGCGAAGTCACGCCGGAACAGGCCCACGCCATCGGCGTCGAACTGGCGCAGCTGCTTTTGGCGGATAAATACGAAGTAGTGGTGTCCACGCATTTGAACAAGGCGCACCTACATTCACATATCGTATTCAACAGCGTGTCCTTTGTGGACGGTTCCATGTACCGTGACCGTATTTCGGACTTGCTGGGCGGCTCAGGGGTGGGTATCCGGGGCACATCGGATGCGATCTGTCTGGAGCATGGCTTGTCGATTATTGAATCCAGTGAGCCATCCGTCAGCCGTGCCGAGTGGGAGGCGGAAAAGGTCGGGAAGCCCAATTTCCGCGGACTGGCCCGTGCGGACATAGATACCGCCATCGCTAACGCCTACACCATGCGTTCCTTTTGGGGCGAGTTGGTGAAAATGGGCTATCAGGTCAAGCGGTATCCCCAAGTGACCCATGCGGCGGTCAAGCCGCCGGGCGGCGCGCGATTTCTCCGGCTGGACAAGCTGGGGGCCGGGTACAGCGAGGCGGAGATATTCTCCCGTCTTACGGAGAGCCGCATCGGCACAGCCCCGCCGATCAGCGGCCATGCCCCCATCCTGCCGCGGTGGTATTTCCCCTATGGGCGGCGTTACCGAGTGAAGGGCAATTTGCCATTAAAGGCAGGCCGCGCATGGGGCTTCCGGCTTCTATATCTGAAATACCTTTATCTGCTGAGAAAGCCGCCGTCCCGGCACAAGGCAGCAGTCTCGCGGGCGGAGGTCATCAGGTTTGACCGCTACCAAGAGCAGTTCTTTTATCTTCACAAAAACCGCATTGACAGCGCGGAGCAGCTGACTATGCAGCAGGAGGCGCTGCAAGCGGAGATTGACGCCCTGACAGACCGCCGGGCCGATCTGTACCGCCTGCGCCGAAAAGCTTCGGACGATACGGCCTGTTCCGAGGAGAGCGGCACGATCACCGCACGGCTGCGGGTACTGCGCCGGGAGCTGAAGCTGTGCGCCCGCATTGAAGATGATATTCCAACGGTGCGGGCGCAGATGGAAATTTCAAAGGAAAGGAGCGACCATGAAAAAGCTGATAAAAGCAGACCTGAGCAAAGTGTTGGAGATGACCGCAGCGTACCAACCCATTGACCGTGACAGCCTAAAGGCAGAACTGGAGATTTTGGAGCAGAGCCGGTATAACGATTATCTCTTTCTGGCCCGGAAAGACCGCTTTCGGTTGATGGCCCTGTCCGAGGTCTACATCGTTGGCAGTGACGCCAATAGGTTTCTCGCTCTATTTGAGGTACAGACCTGCTGGCCGATTCTGGCAATGCTGCTTCATGTGGAGTATATGGAAAGCGGCATCCACCGTGGGAGCGTGATTTTGATGGACTATCCTGAACTCGTCCGGGATGTGGCTCTTTTTGACCGACTCCCCGATACTCAGCGGGAGGGGCACATCAAGCAGCTGATAACCCGCTGTGTACGGTATGCCCCGCAGTGTACGATGGTGGATCTGATCGAATATTTGAAAACCGGGAGGTGAAAGTAAATGGACGCAAGTGGAGAAGTGGCCGACCTGATGGTAAAGGAGAGCATCCAACTGACGGAGGCCAGTATCAAGATGTTGGCGGCAGGCTGTAAAAACCTGACCGCCTTTTTGTATGCTTTGGCGAAGGACAATAAAAAACTGGTGGGTAAAACCAGTATGAAGCGCCTGCTGCGGGAGGGCAAGGAACTGAAAACCTTTTGTATCAAGGCTGAGGATCTGAACGATTTCCGCAAGTATGCCAGACCCAACATCCTTTTTGCCGCAATCCGGGATACAAAAGAGGATGACGGTGTGGTGGCGCTCGTCACCAATACGGATTTTGTATCCCCGGTCAATCTGTTCATGCAGCGCCGGGGCTATCCCGCCCCCACGCAGACGCAGGAGGACGATACCGTAAAAAAAGGCGCACCCCGCACTCAACAAGGGAACTCCTCACCAGAGCGCGGGAATGGCTCGACACCATCGAGGACGAGCCAGACGATGAGGACTACTGACACGGCTGAAAAAATCAGTGATATTCCCACGGTAAAAGGCCGATTGGCCGTGTTGCAGAAAACCGCTGCGGGGATGCGGGACGGTCAGGCGAAGCAGCGTTCCCAGCCCACACAGCAGAAATCAAGATAACAGGAGGAATTTTTAGTATGGCAAATCTGGAACAGATCGTGAGCCGTAAGGCCGAAAACGATACGAAGTGGAAAGAAGCCCAGCAGGCCGAGAGGGAAAATACTACGGCGATGCAGGATGCCGGTATTACGGAGATCACCAGCAATCCCGAAGCATACGCCCGCTATCTGGAGATGCAGGGGGACAACCCCTCTTACAGTGCCGGCAATATCGCGCTGGTGATGTTCGGCAACCCGGAGGCCACCGTGTTCGGAACCCGTGACCGCTGGAAAACGCTGAACCGTTCCGTTATGGACAGCGAGAAGAACAACGGCGTGAAAATTTTTGCCCGCTCTCCTATGGGGCGCGGTTATACGCTGGCGGATGCCTATGACATCAAGCAGACGCAGGGCCGGGATATTTCCCGGATCACCTTGCAGAATGACAGTAAGGAAATGGAGGCGGCGTTGACCACCGTTCTGAATTATGCCGTTGTGCCGGTGGTCATTGACAAGGAGCTTCCCGCGCCCGCCTTTTATGATTCGGCCAATCTGGAACTGGCCATCAACCCGGACTACCCCGACAACGAAGCCTTTGCGGCGATTACCGCCGAGGTAGCCCACAGCCGTTTCCATGCCAAGGGCGCCAATGCCAGCTATGACCGCGGCGAGTGTGAGTTGGACGCACAGAGCATTTCCTATATCCTCTGCCGCAGATATGGGATTGAACGGCCTATGCCGGATATGTCGAACCTCGCTGCTCTCTATGAGGGCTGGGAACCGCAGGAGTGCCGACAGGCTCTCGATAATATTCAGGATACCAGTAAGCAGTTTGGGCGCTCCATTGAGAAAAATCTGGAGATGGGCAAACAGCGCAGCCGTGCCCCGGTACATCGTCCTACCCGGTAAAGTCCTGACAACAGGGGGTGTCTCCCCTTTGGGGAGTATGAGCCACCGCCCACCCCTGTCAAGGCCGCACGATTGCTGGCGCAATCATGCGCGGAGTCAGCCAGTGCGCGCACTGGCTGAGCCTTGACCGGGCTGTTCGCTGGCTCATTAGGTAATCAAGGGGAGGACACCCCAAAAGCCGCTGACAGCGGCTTTTGCCATATTGGGAGCGCGGCGCGTCCAACGCAGTGCCAGCGAACCCATCAGCTGCCCCGCCGTGAGCCATCGGCGGGACGCTTTTCAAAATGTGGCTCAATTTGAGACGCATTTCTACATTATATAAATATGGAGGAACCACTATGAAACGCACAGTATCGTTGTGCATCACCGTGTTGCTCTCCTGCCTGTTGACCTGTCCGGCCTTAGCAGCGGATGCACTGCTCCTGACGCCAACGCTTTATCCCGCAGAGGTCAACGAGTACGCCAGTGGAGAAGAAATGCGGCTGGAGCGCACCTATCTTCTGTCTCCCACAGATGACCCGGCCAGCATCCCCATCGGAGATTTTGAACGGGAGGGCTGGCACTACACACTGCTGGATGTGACCCGGCAGGAGAACCCCAAGAGCGATGCGAAGGACTATGCAGAAACCTACACGCTGAACACAGACACAAAGGACATGGAGGCGATCATGCCCCAGTTGGCCGCAGAGCGCACCGTTACCACAGAGGATGGTTACACTGGGACTCTGGTGCTGGATACCTCCAGCATCAAGGTAGAAGCCGCAGGCTATAACACTTCCACCAAGACTGTAACGGCGGTAAGAAGTTACCCGAACCTGTCTGACGCAGATGTATCCTTTGTCCCCAAGAGCATTGCGGACAATGGCCGCACGATGGAATTGGCAGATGTGCAGTGGCAGGAGTCGGACGGTTTTTATCATGCCTCGGCTACCTACACAGGAAAGGTATCCAGCAAGTATGCTACTGGCTATATCGTCACGGTGGATTATTCCGGCGAGGTAGTTCGTACCACGATGGACGATACCATTTACACCGCAATTTTCAGTGGGACGCCTATCCAGCCGGAACGCAGCGCTATCGACTGGCGCTATCTGCTGATCCTGCCTGCTGGCGCTGGCGTGGCTGGTCCCGGTGTGCTGGGGCGTAACTGGCTGAAAAAGCGAAAGAACGAAAAGAAATGGGAGGAGTACACAAAATGAAATGGAAAACCTTATGCCTGTCGGCGGCATTGACCGCTGTACTGGCCGCCGCACCCGCCTATGCGCTGGACTACACAGTGGATGCCCCGGAGGATTATCTCTTTGGCAGGCCGACCAGCATGGAAACGGTCACGGAGTACGGCGCGGACAATGTTGACCGCAGCAAGAACACGGCGCTGATCCCGCCCACCTTTGGCAGTCCCACCAGTTACCTGCCCAATACGGGTGAACCCCTGACGCCCAACCTGATCCCCAGTGCCCTCGGCGGCGGGCTGGTCAGCTCTGTCGGCTCTGTTGGCAGTGTGTCCTATCCCACAGTGGATAGTGGCAGCAGCTGGAGCAGCACGGCATACACTCCGGTTTCCTCTGACCTCTATTACAGCAACGGCAGTTTGGGAACACTGAAAATTCCGTCTATTGGTCTGCTCGTCAAGGTCTATGAAGGTACGGACAGCGCCGCACTGAAAAAGGGCGCGGGGCATTTCAATGACACCAGTATTTGGAATGGTAATGTGTGTATCGCCGGACACAACCGCGGCATAAACAATCATTTTGGACAGATCCACACGCTGACCGTGGGCGATACCATCACCTACACAACAAAGTTGGGAACGCGCAGCTACACCGTTGCCAGCGTGTCTAAGGTGCTGGAGACGGACACCAGCGGCACAACGGCCAGTAGTGACAACCGCCTGACCCTTTATACCTGTGTCAGAGATCAGTCGGCGTATCGCTGGATGGTCTGCGCTGTGGAGCGCTAAAAAATGAATAGCGGCAGTCAAAATGCGGCTCAATTTGAGACACATTTCGACCTGTCTCTTATACACATCTCCGAGCCCACGAGACTAAGGCGAATCTCGT
>ENA-OUQC01001162-OUQC01001162.1-human-gut-metagenome-genome-assembly--contig:-NODE-1162-length-14684-cov-3.517807_pt1 | contig 14684 bp, 11 predicted proteins | sample MGYA00237942_ERZ548815 | MGnify/ENA primary metagenome ERZ548815 (study PRJEB26490, sample SAMN05194722) | human gut metagenome | biome: terrestrial biome; feature: human-associated habitat; material... | reverse complement strand
CGGCAAGCAGGTTTTCGACAATCAGAGCGACACAGATGCCTGGAAAAGCATTTTCGATGTACCAGACGCTGACATCTGGGAGATGCGCATGGCCTTGAAAAACAAGTTCATAAACTTCGTCAAGCAGGACTTCACGGAGAAGTGGATCAAAAACCAGGGCAACCCGTCGGCTGTGATGAAAATCGTGAGCAAGTTCGATCCCAACACGCTCATCATCGGTTTTGCCCGCCGATTTGCCACATACAAGCGTGCGCACCTTCTCTTCACCGACCTCGACCGCCTTTCCAAGATAGTGAACAACGAGAAGTTCCCCGTACAGTTCGTTTTCTCCGGCAAGGCGCATCCCGCCGATGGAGCTGGACAGGGACTCATCAAGCGCATTGTCGAAATCAGCAAGATGCCGCAGTTTGAGGGCAAAATCATCTTCCTCGAGGACTACAACATGATTGTGGCGAAACGCCTCGTCACAGGCGTCGATATATGGCTCAACACGCCTACCCGCCCCCTCGAGGCTTCCGGTACTTCCGGAGAGAAGGCGGAAATGAACGGCGTGCTCAACTTCTCTGTCCTCGACGGCTGGTGGTACGAAGGCTACCGCTTTGACGAGAAAGCTGGCTGGGCTCTCACTGCCACACGCACATTCACCGACCAGTCTCAGCAAGACCGCCTCGATGCAGCCACTATCTACTCGATGCTCGAAAACGAGATAGTGCCGCTATACTATGCCAAGAACTCGATGGGCTACTCCCCGGAATGGGTGCAGTACATCAAACGCTCGATAGGCCACATCGCCCCGCATTTCACCATGAAACGCCAACTCGACGACTACATCGACCGCTTCTACCGTCCCGAGGCTGAACGCTCTCACAAGCTACAGGCGAACAACTTTGCTGAGGCTCGTGAAATCGTTGCATGGAAAGAAGAGGTGGCATCGCGCTGGGATCAGATACAGGTCATCTCATCGTCAATCGGTGACGGCGCAAACGGCAGCATGCGTACCGGCTCGCGCCTCGTGGCAAAATGCGTTATCGACACCAAAGGCCTTGCAGACAGCCTTGGTGTGGAACTGGTGGTATACCGCGAACACGACGGCGAGTCCACATTTGACAAGACCATACAGCTCGACTCCGTCAAGACAGAAAACGGGATAACATACTACGAACTCGACACCGACTTCACCGATGCCGGCATCTTCAACTTCGCGTTCCGCATGTATCCCAAGAACGTGAAACTGCCACACCGCCAGGACTTCGCATACCTGCGCTGGTTCTGACGCAGCTGCAAGCAATCCCATAAATACAGGGTGCGCCACGAGAGAATGGCGCACCCTGCGTTTTTTGAGTGTGATGCTGTTAGTTTTCTGATTTAGGGGGCAGGCGGAATGTAATCGGAAGCGTAAAATAGGTACTTACCGGAGTACCGTTATTCAGTCCTGGCTCCCATTTAGGCATTAGTTTTATAACGCGCACAGCCTCTTGGTCAAGCTCCTCGCTAACGCTTTTGGCAATACTGACTTGTTCTATAGAGCCTTCTTCGTTGACGACAAATCTGACAATCACACGACCTTGTATGCTGTCTATTTGTGCTTGTTCGGGATAGCGGAGATTTCTATGCAGAAATGAGAACAAGGCTACGTCACCACCAGGGAAAGATGCATGCTTTTCGACTGCGGTATAAATCTTCTTTGGCGTTTGCTCCTGCGGGTTGTCAGCGGAATGGAGTGTGAGAGGAACCGCCAGCAACATCGCTGCAAACACTCCGCAAATCAATGCTTTAATGCTTGTCTGTTTCATTAGTATGGATTTGAATAGCTATTAGGCTATAATAGCAATGAGGCTTATTTGTCCGCAAAGTTAGTCATTTTCCGATAATGTACAAAATACAATTCCAACGTCACTCAAAGTATCGCCCCCCGTAAAATGGGATATATGCCAGATAAATGTAGTGAAAAGGTGAGGAAAAGGTGCTGGCGGTGTTGCGAAAAAGCGGCGGTTTTATTAACTTCGCGACTTAATAGAAGAGTTTTTGACGATGAATACGGACAACAACGATGAAATCCTCGTCGATGAGGCAGGATTGAATTTCATAGAACAGGAAATAAAAGCAGATTTGGAGGCCGGGAAAAACGGTGGAAGGCTCAACACCCGTTTCCCGCCTGAACCCAACGGCTATCTGCATATCGGGCATGCCAAGGCGTTCATCATGGACTTCGGGGCAGCCGAGAAATTCGGCGGAACTTGCAACCTACGCTTTGACGACACCAATCCGCAGAAGGAGGACACAGAATATGTCGAGGCCATAAAGCGCGACATCCACTGGCTCGGCTACGACTGGGGCGACCGCCTGTACTATGCGAGCGACTATTTCGACCGCCTGTACGAACTCGCAATGCGCATGATACGTGAGGGCAAGGCTTACGTGGACGAGCAAACATCGGAGGAAATAGCCAGACAGAAAGGCTCACCTACCACTCCGGGCGTGGCATCGCCATACCGCGACCGCCCTGTCGAGGAGAATATCGACCTGTTTGAGCGCATGAACAAGGGAGAGTTTGACGAGGGTTCCATGGTGTTACGAGCCAAGATAGACATGGCTTCAGACAATATGCACTTCCGCGACCCGATAATGTACCGCATCATCAAGACTCCTCACTGGCGCACCGGCGACAAGTGGAAAGTCTACCCGATGTATGACTTCGCTCACGGCCAGAGCGACTACTTCGAGGGTGTGACACACTCTATCTGCACGCTCGAGTTTGTCCCCCACCGTCCGCTATACGAGTGGTTTGTCAAGGAACTCGCCGACGAGAGCTACAGCCCGCGACAGATCGAGTTCAACCGCCTGAACCTGACATACACCATGATGAGCAAGCGCAAGCTGCTCCAGCTGGTCAAGGACGGTCTGGTGAGAGGCTGGGATGACCCGCGTATGCCGACCCTGTGCGGACTGCGCCGACGCGGTTACACACCCTCGTCAATCAAGGATTTCGTGCGCCGCATCGGATATACAAAATACGAGGCGTTGAACCATATCGAGCTGCTCGAGCATTCCATACGCGAAGACCTCAACAAGACTGCTATCCGCGTCAGCGCGGTCAAGAACCCTGTGAAGCTGATACTCACCAACTACCCCGAGGGGAAGACCGAAACGATGTCAATGGAGAGCAACCCGGAGAACCCGGCAGAGGGCACACACGACATGCCATTCTCTCGCGAACTCTGGATAGAACGCGACGACTTCATGGAAAATCCGCCTAAAAAGTTCTTCCGCCTTTCGCCTGACAAGGAGGTGCGCCTCAAGGGTGCATACATCATCAAGTGTACTGGCGTGAAGAAAAACGATGCCGGCGAAATAGAGGAGATATACGCAACCGTGGACTTCGACACACGCAGCGGGCTGCCCGGAGCCGACCGCAAGGTGAAAGGCACGCTCCACTGGGTGTCCGCGCCGACCGCCGTGCGCGTAGAGGTGCGCGAGTATGACCGCCTGTTCGCCGTTGAAAATCCGTCAGCAGCCGAGGGCGAGCTGAAAGACCTGCTCAACCCCGACTCGCTCAAAGTACTCGACACGGTATACGTTGAGCCTTGGCTCGCTGAACGTGCAAAAGTGGAGGACCACTACCAGTTCCAGCGTCTTGGCTACTACACAGTTGACCCCGACAGCACTGACGGTCACCTTGTGTTCAACAAGACTATCGGGCTGCGCGATACATGGGGCAAAATTGCAGCCAAAGCAAAATAACCGCGCCCAATTACACACACCATACTGATGAAAGAGTTCGACATTAGTTATTGTCGAAACTCTTTCATCACCAAACAGCTACAATATGGCAGAGGAACTGTCGAAAACACGGCTGGGCAAATATGCCGCATTGCGCCAAAAGAAGCACCGCGATGCGGAGCGGCTGTTTATAGCGGAAGGGGAAAAATGTGTCCGCGAGCTGACAGGGGCATACGAGCCGGAAGCCCTCATCGTGACCCGGCAGTGGCTCGAAACACACACTGATTATGCCCGCACCATTAGCGAGTATGTCCTCATTGCCGACAGCAAGAAGATGCAACGGCTTTCCTCTCTCGCCACAGCTCCAGAAGTGATAGCCGTATTGAAAATGCCTACAGCACAACCGATTGCGTCTCCCCTGCCCCATGACCTTTACCTCGCCATAGACGGCATACAGGACCCTGGCAACCTCGGCACAATAATCCGCACCGCAGACTGGTACGGCATCGACACCGTTTTTGCTTCGCATGACACTGTTGACCTATACAACAGCAAGACCGTGCAAGCGACCATGGGGTCAATGTCACGTGTGAAAGTGATCTACACAGACTTGCCGACACTGTTTGCCGCCAATGCTTCGCTGCCGGTATATGGCACACTGCTCGACGGAGACAACATATATACGCAAGAGCTGTCAGAGTGCGGTTTCATCGTAATGGGCAATGAGGGAAACGGTCTGAGCGAAGCAGTGCGCCGTATGGTAACACACAGATTGCTCTTACCCCCCTACGGAAACGGGCAGCACGCAGAGTCGCTCAATGTCGGGATTGCCACTGCCCTGGTAGCGGCAGAATTCCGCCGACGCTCCACAAAACCATTATGATTATGGCTAAGGCAAAATTCAAATCCGTATACTTCTGTTCCTCTTGCGGCTACGAATCGCCCAAATGGCTGGGCAAATGCCCTGGCTGCGGCGAGTGGAACACATTTGTCGAGGAAAAGGTTTCCACGGCGCAGCAAAGCAGCGCAGCGGGTAAACTGCTGCCGTCATCGGGCAAACCAGTCCCCTTGTCGCAAATAGAGCCAGTCGAGGAGATGCGCGTCAAAATGCCTTCCGGCGAACTGAACCGTGTCCTCGGCGGCGGTCTTGTGGCAGGGAGCATCACGCTCATCGGAGGCGAGCCGGGAATCGGCAAATCGACATTGCTTCTGCAAAACATACTGTCTATCCGCGGCCGTACCGTGCTGTACGTATCGGGCGAGGAAAGTGCCAGCCAGCTGAAACTGCGAGCAGACAGGCTCGGCAAAATCTCGGACAATACATATATTTTGTGCGAGACATCACTCGAGAATATTTTCACGCAAATTGAAAACCTGAAACCTGGGCTCGTGGTCGTGGACTCGATACAGACCATAGCCTCGTCTTCGATAGAATCTGCAGCGGGGAGCGTGAGCCAAGTCCGCGAATGTGCCGCCGCGCTGCTGCGCTATGCCAAAACCTCGGGAGTGCCAGTGCTGCTCGTAGGCCATATTAACAAGGAAGGGTCTATCGCCGGCCCGAAAGTGCTTGAACACATAGTTGACACGGTTCTTCAGTTTGAAGGCGACCGGCAATACCTGTTCCGCATTCTCCGTGCCATAAAGAACCGTTTCGGCTCAACGTCGGAAATCGGCATTTACGAGATGGTGGACAAGGGGTTGCGCGAGGTAGTCAACCCTTCGGAGATGCTGCTGTCAGAAAACCGAGACGAAAACATGTCAGGCATCGCCATCGGCGTAACCATAGAGGGAGTGCGTCCGTTCCTCATCGAGACACAAGCCCTCGTATCAACTGCTGCATACGGCACACCGCAACGCTCCGTGACGGGCTATGACCAGCGCAGGCTGAACATGCTGCTTGCAGTACTCGAGAAACGCGCAAAATTCCGCCTTGGTCAGAAAGACGTGTTCCTGAATATCGCCGGCGGCATAAAGGTAGTCGACCCTGCCCTCGACCTTGCAGTGGTAGCAGCAATCATGTCCTCTAATTTCGACATTGCCCTGCCGCAAGGGATTACACTCGTCGGGGAAGTGGGACTGTCGGGCGAAATACGCACAGTGACACGCATCGAGCAGCGAGTGGAGGAAGCGGCAAAACTCGGGTTTGACACCATATACATACCAAAAAGCAATTTCAAGGGAAGCGGCAAGAAACGCACAAAAATCAACATCGTGGAAGTCGGCAAAGTCGAGGAACTTTTCCGCCACATATTCGCTTAAAAATCAAAGACCGTTGAACGTCATCGGGTTGAATGTCATTTCCCGCCGAATCAGCCTATACAGGCTCATGGCGGCAAAGCCCATGGTGTGACGCAAGTTGACTTCCACACACGCATTCACTCGCCCCGCCTCGTCGCAAAGCATATCGATGCCAAGGCAACCGTTATAATAAGGTGCAATGAACTTGTCAATAGCCAGCCTCTGCACTTCGACGACATCGTCGAGCATCGCGGTATGCTTTCCAATCTCAAATTTCAGCACACCGCAGTCTGCAACCATGTTTCCGCTGTACCCACCACGGTTGTCTGTTCTGAAAACTGACAATCCCGAAAATACGGTCTTGCCTCCAGAGCAAACCCATTCAGACGCAAAGTCAATTGTCTTTGATGTGGCAACCTCCGCCATTACGCTGCCCTGCGAGCGGATTACACCTTTTGCCCAAGCCAGAACAGCAGAGCGGGACATTGTTGACGTATGCAGTACTCCCCTGCCGCTGCTGCTCCACGGGGCTTTCAGATAACTGTCGACGGTATGCTCAAGCCAGGCTTCAACAGTCTGAATTTCAAACAATTCAACCGGCAAATTATCCACACACCCCTCGCTAATACGAGAATCGACGAAACGATGAAAGTCAATGGTCGTGCGCCGGTGCGCCAACTCGCGCAACCTGCACAAAGCCGTAGCGTCAGGCATCAACGCCGAGTCTATGCCAAGGCGTTCCAGGCGTGCCGCAATGTCCGGATTCCAACCCCACGGAACAACCCTGTCTATTCTCCCGGACTCGATTGATGCAGAAGACACTATGCCAATGCCGCGTTCCTTGGCAATACGCATATAGGGTGTATCTACATACTCGTCAAGTAGCAATATGCAGTCTCCCGGCTCTGCCCATATAGCCGGCAACGCCGCCAATGACTGCCGCAACTTTCTCACCGCCAGCGGAGCGGTATACTGCCGCTTGCCGTGTGCGAGGGCATAGTCAGTTTCGGGATTGAATATATGGAGTGTCACTGGTGTGTCTGACAAAATCAGAACGGCCTGGAAAAGGAGTAAACCTTAATCCAGGCCATTGTTTGTATGCAGTTGCAGATTGTGCTTGTCAATCTGCGAGTTTGTCCTTCTCTTTCAGAGGATTGGTGAAGTAGAGCTTGTGCTCGAGATACTCCTGTGTGGCAATCAGCGTCGGCTTGGGGAGCTTCTCGTAGAAACGGGATATTTCTATCTGCTCATGGTTTTCAGCCGTCTCCTCAAGATTATCGGTAGTAGCAAACTCCGCAAGTTTCTTTTCAAGTCCCTTCTTCATATCCACGGCAATCTGGTTAGCCCGTTTGCCGATGATGCAAACAGTTTCATAGACATTGCCAGTCTGGTCCGCCATCGCAATCATGTCGCGGGTGACAGTGTTGGTGGGAGCGTTTGTTTTCTTGTAATCCATCTTACTGAATATGTTATGAGTCTTTGTTTCTTATTGAATGGCGAGATTAGTTCTCAACGTGCGAGCGCGACACCTTGAACATCGCGTCTGCCTCACTTTTGTATTTCGAGTCAGGGAAATTGTTGATGAACGAATAGTATTCGTCCACAACATCCTGATAGCGTTCACGCCGCTTTTCATCCACACTCTGCCGCGCCTGCTGATATTTCGATTTGAGTATAATCATCTCGAAATCTTCGCGGTATTTTGAGTATGGATACTGTTTCAGTGCATTTTCAGCCACAATCACAGCGGCGGCGTAATTGTTGCCCAGGAAATTGCCCAGGTTGTAATACAGCTGGGCATTCTGCAGCTCCTTCAAAGTCAACTTGTCTTGCAGCTCGAAAATGGCGTTCTGCGCCATTGTAACACGATCGCTTTTCGGATAATAATCCAAAAAGCCCTGAAGCTCCTCAATAGCCTTGATGGTTATAGACTGGTCGAGCTGCGGGTCGGGGGAATCAAGATAATAGCCGTAGCCGCTGTAGAACCGCGCAAGCTCTGCATACTTGCCGCGCGGGTAGCGGTTGTAGTATGTCTTGAAATACACACCTGAATTAAGGTAGTCCTTATCCTCATAATAAGAAAGGCCAAGCAGGTAAAGAGCCTCCTCGCCGTCAGGACCGCCGCGCAACGGCGTAATGACCTGTTCCAGCAGCGTGTATGCCTGATTATATTTCTTCTCGTCGAAAGCCCGCTTAGCATACTCGAACTTAACTTTGGGGTCTGTACTCTTGTAGACCTTGTTATATTCGCCGCATCCCGCCAACAGGCACGCAAGAATTATGAGACACAAATAATTTCGCATCGGATATATCTACACTTTGAAATGCAAAGTTACTCATATTTCGCCACATTACCGCCATGCGGCATTCCTTATTTAACTAATATTAATGCAACAATCACCCCGAAGAGGTTCAAACAAAGATTTTCCGCCCGAAATGCCTTTTCATCGCGATAATTTCACTAACTTTACATCTCAAACAAGAAACAACATCGCATTGAACGACTATAACTCACCCGAAGACCCCCGCAAGGAGAAACGCTCCTTGGTCGGCAACTCCATTATCCTCAACCTCGTAATCATAGTGGTTGTAGCTGCTATAGGATTATGGATCTCTTATATTTCCATTGCCCTGTTCACCAAACACGGGCAAAAAGACATCGTGCCTAACGTTGAGAACATGTCCTACACGGAGGCTATCAAGAAACTGCATGCCGCAGGGTTCAAGATAGACATCCGAGACTCACTATACAGAGAGGACATAAAGCCGGGTTATGTAATAGAACAGTTCCCGAAAGCGAAATCCGTGGTCAAGCCAGGCCGCAAGATATTCCTGTATATCAATGCAGTAAACCCCAAGCAGGTAGAAATAGACGGCGGGCCTAACCACAACGAGGACGCGCTGAAAGGCGTCTCGCTGCGGCAGGGCATCTCGCGACTCGAGGAACTCGGATTCAAAAACATACAGATTATCAAGGTACTCGGCGAAACCGACCGAATAGTCAAGGTGCTGTCCAACGGACGCACTGTCAAGAAGGGGGACAAAGTGCCTGTCAACTCGCGGATCATCATCGAGGTATATGACGGCCGGCTGCGAGAACTGCGTGATTCGCTTCAGAACGAGGAGCTGTCACGCTCTGGACAGACATATTACTACAACCTCGAGAACGGCGAAGAGGGCTACATGTCGCCGGAGGAAGCAAACAGCCCATCCTATCCTGCGCCCTCTGAAAACCAGGAGGAACAAGACGAAGAACCTGAATACGAGTTTGTTGAATGACCACATCCAGCGAAGAATATCAGAATATAAGCCTAAATGCCACTCCCGAAACAGCTCCTATAGCCTCAATGCCTGATGACGAAGACAATGTTGCGGACGAAGCATTGTTTGTCGATGCTGATGGAAGGGAGATGTTTGAGCATTTCCGTTTTGTCGCCGACAAGGGACAACAGCTGCTGCGTGTCGACAAGTTTCTGGTCACGCGGATGCAGAAGACATCCCGCAACCGCATCCAACAAGCCGCTGACGCCGGGTGCATAATCGTCAACGGCAAGGCCGTCAAGTCAAGCTACAAGGTCAAACCTGACGATGTGGTAAGCATCGTTATGGACCGTCCACGGTACGAACTCGAAATCATACCCGAGGACATACCCCTCGACATAGTATATGAGGACAAGTGGGTACTCGTGGTCAACAAGCCTGCAGGGCTGGTGGTACACCCGGGCCACGGCAACTATCACGGCACACTGGTCAACGCACTCGCTTGGCATTTCCGCGACAATCCCGACTACGACGTTGACGACCCGCGCCTCGGGCTGGTACACCGCATTGACAAGGACACGTCCGGACTGCTCGTAATAGCCAAGACACCGGAGGCAAAGACGCACCTCGGCACACAGTTCTTCAACAAGACCACACGCCGTGAATATGTGGCTGTTGTATGGGGAGACTTTCCCGAACCCGAAGGCACGATAGTCGGCAACATAGCCCGCAATCCGCGCGACCGCCTTCAGATGCAGGTATTTGAAGACCCCTCGATAGGCAAGCACGCCGTGACGCATTACAAGGTCATCGAGACTTTCGGCTATGTGTCAGTAGTGAAATGCGTGCTTGAGACAGGACGAACACACCAGATCCGCGTACACATGAAGTACATCGGACATCCGCTGTTCAACGATGCCAGATACGGAGGCGACAAGATATTGCGCGGCACGACATTCGCCAAGTACCGGCAGTTTATCGAAAACTGCTTCAGCATTTGTCCGCGCCAAGCCCTGCACGCCAGGACTCTCGGTTTCACGCACCCACACACCGGAGAACAGATGGACTTCTCTGCACCGATACCGGACGACATGACCTGGCTCATAGAGAAATGGCGCGACTACCGCCGCACAGACTGACATAATCAGCTGTACAACACACATAATATGATACGCATATATTCAATGGACAGCTGCCCCGACTGCATCTCAGCAAAATGTGCAGTCAGCGGCAACAGCAAATATGAGATAATCGACATCGGCGCTGACGTGCACGCGCTGAAAGAGTTTCTGCATCTGCGGGACACCGACCCGGCTTTTGCAGAAGCAAAGCGCAGCGGCTCTGTCGGCATACCATGTTTTGTACTCGAGGACGGCACAGTGACTCTCGACCCCGAAGTTGCCGGCATCAAACCGGCAAATAATGAGTTTGAGACTGGAGCATCTTGCAGCATCGACGGCAAAGGCTGCTGATGCGGAGGCCGTCAATATAGCGGCTGTCCAAATTCCGACGACACATCTAATCATTACTATCACAGAATGAAAAAATTTTTATTAACCTCATTATCAGCACTTACCATTATGGGTGCATCTACGCAGATTCCGGCACAGGCAGCCAATCCGCTGCTCGAGCCGTCGCAGCTGCCATACGGCGTTGTGCCGTTTGACCGCCTGCAGCCCTCTGACTACGAAAACGCGGTGCGCGAGGGCATCAAACAACACATCCAGGAGATTGACGCTATCACCTCCAACACAGAAGCCCCGACTTTCGAGAATACCATCGTGGCTCTCGACCGCAGCGGCAGCACGCTGACAATCGCTCAGCTCGCACTCAGTAATGTGGAACACGCTACAGGCGACACCGTCCTGATGCGCATAACCTCCGAACTGACTCCGGAGCTGACACGCCACTCCACAGACATCATGCTCAATGAGAAGCTGTGGCAACGTGTAAAGGAGGTATACAACAACCGTGCTTCACGCACTGACCTCACTCCCGAGGACCAGCGTCTCATCGAGCTGACATACAAAAGCTTCGAGGAGTCCGGCGCAAACCTCAGCGCAGAGGCTCGCGAGAAATACCGCAAGCTGACCGCCGAACTCTCCAACCTCAACATCCGTTTCGCGCAGAATGTTACAAACGGCATGAAAGACCCGGAACGCCGGATGTGGCTCACACTTGACCAGCTTGAGGGCATGCCCCAGTCCATCATCGACGCTGCCCGACACGAGGCCAAGGAAGTGCTTGCGGCTGAAGGCAAGGCTGACGACGGCTCTCTGTACCTGTTCACAGTGTTCGCTCCCTCCTACTCCCCGTTCATGAAGTACAACAAGAACCGCGACCTGCGTTTCCAGATGTACAAGATGTACAACTCACGCAACTGCGGCGGAGAGTTTGACAACGAGCTGATACTGAAAGACATCACCAACATCCGCATGGAAATCGGCCAGCTGTTCGGCAAGAAGAATTTCGCCGAATACCAGCTTCAGGGAACTATGGCGGCAACACCGACAGCCGTATACGACCTGCTCAACCAGCTGAAGGACGCATACATGCCCGCTATGCGTCAGGAGGTGAAGGAAATCGAGGAGTTTGCACAGAAGACCGAAGGTACGGACTTCAAGCTCGAGGCTTGGGACTACAGCTACTGGTCTGACAAACTGAAGAACGCGAACTACGCATTCAACGACGAGGACATGAAACCGTATTTCGAGATGAACAACACCATCGACGGTGTGTTCGGCCTCGCAACCAAGCTGTACGGGTTCAAGTTCAAGGAAAACAAGAAGATACCCGGATACCACGCAGATGTCCGCGCATACGACGTATATTCAGCTGACGGCAAAATACTCGGCGTGCTCTATACAGACTTCTTCTACCGTCCCGGCAAGGCTCCAGGCGCGTGGATGACCGAGTTCCGTCCCGAAAGCAAAGATGACAACGGTGTACGTACCCTCCCTCTGATTTCAGTGGTTTGCAACTTCTCTAAGCCTGTGGGCAACGAGGCTGTACTGCTCACCCCCTACGAAGTGTCTACATTCCTGCATGAGTTCGGACACGCCCTCCAGGGTCTCTCGGCGCAGTCCAAGTACAGCACCATGTCCGGCACAAGCGTATTCCACGACTTCGTTGAGCTGTTCTCGCAATTCAACGAGAACTACCTGCCGCAGAAGAAATTCCTCGACAGCTTTGCCAAGCACCACAAGACCGGCAAGAAGATGCCGCAGGAGCTCATCGAGAAATTCATCAAGTCGCAGCAGTTCGGTGCAGCCTACTCATGCGTCCGCCAGCTCAACTTTGGTCTGCTCGACATGGCATACCACACCCTCACCGAGCCGCTCCGCGCATCAGCAGACCTCGAGGAGTTTGAGGCCGCAGCACTCGAACCGGTCAAGATATTTGACGCAGTGAGCGGCTGCCTCATCTCGCCCTCATTCGGACACATATTCTCCGGAGGCTATGCAGCCGGCTACTACGGCTACAAGTGGGCAGAAGTGCTCGACGCTGACGCATTCTCGGCATTCCTCGAGAACGGCATCTTCGACAAGAAGACAGCCGACAAATACCTCAAAATGATGTCAACAGGCGGTTCTACAGACCCGATGGAACTCTACATCGAGTTCCGTGGCAAAAAGCCGACAGTTGACGCGCTCCTGAAGCGTGACGGCATCAAGAAATAAGCAAATTGCCATAACCGAAATCCAGCCGTGGCAGAGGAAGTACATCCTCCGCCACGGCTATTTTTTGCTGTCGAAAAATCTGACAAAAAATTACTGACAGGTAATTGTATATGCCCCCGAAATTGGTTAACTTTGCAGTCCTGTACTTACACTGACTGAATAGTAATTCGCAGATGGGACGATATAACGATTATACTCCACAAATCGAAGACGTTACGGGCGAGGCAGACAACTCCGTCATCTCGCTTGACCCGCATAATGCAGCCGGCAAAAAGGTCGGCAAAACCCAACGCACTCGCAAGCCGTCGCAGCGAGCGGCAAAGAAGGAGGACTCATCACCGTCTGTCGTCCAAGACATACAGGGACTGTCCGCGCTGTTCCGTGCAGAAACATACCGCAAATTCGCGACAAACCGCACACTGCGGCTGACTACAGGCGTAGTGCTTGCCATTACTGCGGTCTACATGTTCATTGCCTTCATCTCATACCTCACCAACTGCACCGCAGACCAGTCCAAGGTCAGCAACCTGGCCATCGGCGCAGCCGCTGGTGTTGCCAACGAGGGGGGGGAAGGCGGGGCCCGCCTGTCGGAGTTCCTAATCAATGACACGTTCGGAATCGGCTCAGCCGTCATTATCCTCTGGATGTTTGCCATGGCTGTCAAGCTGTTCATCCCCGACACCAAGTTCAAGACAGTGAATTTCACCATAAAATGCCTTGTTGCGCTTATTGCCATTTCACTGATTGTCGGCATCTCCACAGTATACACCAACACTGCGGTCAACTGGGGAGGACTGCACGGGCGGCAGGTCACGGAATTCATCTTCGGCTTCTTCGGTGAAATCGGGGTATGGATGCTGTTCATACTGGCAGTGGCAATATTCGTCATACTCTGCCTGGCAGACATAATCCGCTTCTTCAGAAAAATGATCAAAGCTGCGAAAAAGCGCAGAGAAGAGGCACGGGCGCAGCGCGAGGCCGATGAAGAGAAAATGCGCCTTATCCGTGAGCTGGAGCTGAAAGAGGACGAAGACGCGGCACTGGCAGGGGAACACGAAATGTCACAGGATACTGCCGACGATAATGGGGAAGACACCCATGTGACATTTGACGGTGAAAACAGCGGTATCACTGACACTGACGACAGCGGACTGTATGGCGAAATCGACGACAGCGACAATGGCACATACGTACTCGAAGACGACGATAGAGACACAACCGACACCTCCGAAGAGGAGGGCAATGACATCGACAGCGAAGCTGATTCGCTCGGGACTATGGTTGTCAACCAGAACCGCATAAGCGAGGTAGATGCCGACGCCCCGGAACAGTCCGAAGCGGGCTACGAGCATTTCCCCTACAATTTTCCGCCGTATGACCTGCTCGACGACCGTGGACAGATAGTCGAAGTAGACCACGACGAGCAGCTTGAGAACAAAGAGAAGATACGCAAGACGCTCGCCGATTTCGGCATAAGCATCGTCAGCATAGAGGCTACTGTCGGCCCGACGGTCACCCTGTACGAGATTGTGCCTGACAAGGGCATCAAAATCGCCAAGATACGCAGTCTTGTCGATGACATTGCCCTCAGCCTTGCCGCCGTCGGTGTGCGCATCATAGCCCCTATTCCCGGCAAAGGCACTGTCGGCATAGAGGTCGCAAACAAGAACCCGCAGACGGTCTCAATGCGCACTGTCATCAAGTCGCCGGCGTTCCGCAACTCTCGATACAAACTGCCTATCGCCCTCGGCTCCACCATTGGCGGCGAAGTATACATAGCCGACC
>ENA-OUQC01001161-OUQC01001161.1-human-gut-metagenome-genome-assembly--contig:-NODE-1161-length-14686-cov-3.539334_pt1 | contig 14686 bp, 21 predicted proteins | sample MGYA00237942_ERZ548815 | MGnify/ENA primary metagenome ERZ548815 (study PRJEB26490, sample SAMN05194722) | human gut metagenome | biome: terrestrial biome; feature: human-associated habitat; material... | reverse complement strand
TCTGGCGCAGTGTGGGCTTTCTGTCGATTGTCGGGACTATTCGGCAGCGTGGGACTGCATCGAACAAAGCCTCGCTTTCATCGTCAACAAAGACATCGTATTTCACATAAACGTACCATGGGTCTATGTCAACCACCGTCGCTGCTCGGTCGCCAGACCCGACCAAAACTGTGTCGCCGACTTGGAATTTCTTCTTGTCTTGTTTCATTGCATGAACAGGATTTTAATGGATGCAAGAACGGATAGGGCAAAGGCGATTAGTGCCAGCACGATGATTATATTGCTGAACGTGAATATCTTCGGCAGATACGTTCTCAGCCATCTCTTGGTGCGGAACGCGGCTCTTGCGAGTTTGACGCTCGGGGTATCGGGCAGAACTCGCACGCTTCTCTCCATCGCCCATGCACTGTCAGTTTTGGAGAAGTATACCAACAGCTCTTTGCGTGGGTCATCGTGCCGGATGCGCGAGCCTATCACCCAGCCCTTTTCACCGGTGCTTTTGACCTCGATTCTCGCATATCGGCGGATTTCAGGTTGTTTGCCTGTTTTCTTTTGCTTTTTCATTGCTTCAGTGTTTTAATCAGTTTCTTTATTCTCGGGCATTTGCCGCCCTTGCAGTATGCGTCCGCTGCCGCTTCGGTCATGTGAGGGCAGTCGAGCGGACATTCGCCGTATCGCTCGGCGAGGTAGGCGTGGCACTGCTTGTCGTATTCGTCGCCGCACACGCGCACGCCGTCGCCGATGTATCGCAGTTTCGGGCATACCTCCACAAGCATACTCACGAGTTTGTCCTTGTCTACTTCCATTGTTCGTTACTTGTTACTGTTGTTGGTTGTTCCGTACTTGTACTTCCACAGGTATGCGCGGACTCTCTCCATTTGGTACAGCAAACTGAGCGTGTCGAGCACCTGGATGCGCTCTTCGTTGGTCTCCACCTTCAGGGCTACGGCGCACAGTGTCAGCAAGGCTCTCATAGGGTCGCAGTCGATTATGTCCTCCACCAGCCGGTCGATTTCTTCCTGCAACTCTCTGGTGGTTGACTTCCTCAGGCGTTCACTCAGCTCTCTGGCTACCTGTTCGTTCATCATTTCCAGCTTCATTGTCTTGTCTTTTACGTTTGTCATTCCACTTGTTCAGCGCGTCAATCAGCACGTCATGCCATTCAGGATGCTCGGGCTTGAAGTTGATGATAGCACTGAAGAACAAGACTCCAGCGTCCATTTCACTGCCAAATACCCAGTGTTTCATGGGGGCTTCCTCCTTGCCGTCAAATGTCAGCAAAACGGCATAGCGGTTCTTTTCGTTCCGCCCGCGCCACTTCTTGAGCCTTTTCGCGATTCGCTTTATCCACATATCCAGCCGATTATGCGCAATACGATTACTATGAGGACACCTATCACCGCGCCGTTTGCCAGCCCCTTCAGGAATTGCTCCCAGAAGTTGGCAGTGCCTCCGCGTGTACTCCACCAGCAGAAGCGTCGCCACATACGTTTCAGCGCACCGAAATGCTTGTCCGGCACAACCTCCAGACCTCCCGGCAATCTGCTGAACGTCACGCCTTCTCTGGTCAGGATTGTCACCTGCTCTCCAAACGCTGTAGGCTTAATACCCACGACTGTCCCGGTCTTGCCGAGCAGTCTCACTCGTTCTCCTTTTCTCATACTGCTATGCTTATTTGTTGTTCGTGTTCCTTTGCTTGTTCCTCCGCCTCAACCTCCTTCAGGCAACGGCAGAGGTTGTACAGGCCGTGAAGCGATATGTCCTTGTCATCCAAAAGCAGCTCCTTCCCATTTGAGATGTACTCCTCCTTGTCGTCACGGACTATACGGCGAGCCTTGACCAAAATCTTGTAGATTGTGTTTCTCGCATTTGCAACTTCGGTCACTTCCATCCAGTAGTCCTTCCCCGGAATTTCCACTCCGAATGGCATGGTTATCCAGCCTGTCCGACGAATATCCTCTATGTAGTTGATAGACTTAAGGGCAGTGCGTATCAGAGTATTGCGCAACTCTTTCCCAGTCACCTCCTTAGTCTCGTGTTCCAGCATCGACTCACCGCAGAATGGGCAACTGTATACCGGCTCATCCAGCACATCGTCGTATACGCTCTCGTCATTGTCCTCAAAGCATACCGGGAGGCCGCAGTCCTTGCAAACCCTCACCAGCTTGCCGCATTTCATCACAGACGCTTCACTCAGCACGTCGAGGGCACTTATATGCCCGTAATACTTGCCATTCACGCCTACGCTGCGTCTTTTGATCTCAGTGTCCTCCGCCACCGTCAGCTCATGACAGCTGCTGCACCCACATTCAGGACATCTGTCCGATCCGTGAGGAAGCACCATAACACTCCCGCAGTTTCGGCAGAAGGCATACACTCCTTTCTCTACGCCGTAATATCCTTTTATACAAGACAATACGGCATCGCAATCATTCGTCATATTCTTCAGTTTTAGTTGTTCAGTGGACGGAGCGGGAGTCGAACCCGCGAGTCGGCATCATGGCCGCAATCCGGAACTGGCAGTCCGGACTCACCTCGTCCGCTTGGCTGTATCCGTCCGTTTTCGCCGTGTTGCACCCTCACGGGCTTGCACGGCTTTGAATCTTCAGATTACCACATCAATTAATCACAAGTATCACCAAATTACAATCAGCGGTATGTTGAAGGGCATCCGGGAGTCGAACCCGGCGTTTGGGAACAGGCAGCTCGCAACGCCTGTTCCCAGTCCAACCGCTGGACGTATGCCCTTAGCGCCGGTTCTCATCCTCACGGACTCCGCCGGCTATCCACATTATGCAAAGAAAAATACAGTACTCTCCGGAGGACGACGCTCATAAAAACATGGAAAACTTCCGATAACTAACTGGCTAATTACCAGGCATCGCCCTCATTTTCGCGGCACTCTTGCCGCAGGCATCCTCACGGATTAGCCTAATTCCGTTTGCTCACCCCCATCTCATTCACCTTGTTCAGGAGTATCTTCGCCGTCACCTCCCTCGAGCCGATCTGGCTGTAGCAGTCGCCGGCGAACTCCGGGATAAGACGCGACATCAGGAGAAAGTCCTTCTGGAGCAAGGCGTACTTATGAATAGTGATACCATACGGCTTAAGGCGCTCGTCGCACTGGGAGGCATACAGCTTCACAGCGTCAATCACGGTCAACGCCTGATGCACGGCCACCACAAGCATCTTATGGTTCGCGTTCAGCCCCAGCTTGCCCACTTCAGCATCGAGGGAGTAGAACAGCCTGGAGAAGTCCTTGGCCGCAAAATCCTCCAAAGTCTCCGCGTTCCTGTCCTCGTCCCGCTTGATTATAATGTTGGCGACATTGCTGTCGCGGAAGCGGTTGTACCTGTCCTTAAGTTCGCGCACCGCCCTCACCAGACGTTTCGTCCCGTCTATGCGCTGCTCAACGCAAAAGTCGATGATTGTGTCAACATACTGCCAGGCAAGGTTGCACATAGCGTATGTCTTGCACGCCATGACGTATAGCATATCTTCAGGCACTTTGTCTATGCGTCTGCGGAGGACATCTTCACGGAGAGGCTTTCTGGCAGTCATCGCCTTGTATGCGGCTGTCATTGGTCGGATATTTTCCATGCTCACAGGTTTTTAGGTTCAACTTTCGCGTCTCTCCATGAACGGCCGTTCATCATATTGCGAACCAGTTCCTGCACCACGCTGTAGAGGACATGGCAGCGTAAATGCACGTCCACCATCTCCGCGCCGATGCTGAAAAGGTCCTGAATACCTGTAGCGTCAGCCATTTCAGCGACCAGTCCCCAGTTATGGCACAGGTACTCCTCCGCCTTGCGCCGGTTGCAGGTGTATGAGCTTGAAGCCAAGCCGGTGATGTTGTCCTCGTTCACCAGCCGGTCGTAAAGTTCCTGCACCGCCTCGCTACGGTCTTTGGCTGTGATAGGTTGTATGCCGTTCTCCTCGATGAAGTCCATTACGTCGGACATCACCGCGTCGTAATAATCATATTCTTCCATTCTGTCTGTCTTTATAATATTGGTTTGTTGTCAGTTGTCGATGTCCGGATCGCCGCCAGACCACTGCCAAGCAGCAGCCCGGACACATTCAGTCATCATGCTTTCTCAACATGGCGTGAGTCAAGGCATACGGTGAACTCCAAGTCCCCGAGCCTTATGTCGTACAGGAAGCCGAGCCGGTTGCCGGGCCATACCACGTTCTGTATGGCCGTGACGATGCCGACCTTGCCTTTGAAATGTTCTGGATACGGTCCGTTGTCGAGTATCCTTGCCTTTTCTCCTATATTTATCATTCGTTGTTGTTCAGATGCTCACCAGCATCGTTTTCTCGAGTTTGCCCGAATAGCCCTGGAAACGCAGCGCCTTCAACAGACATTCTGTAGGAATCTGTATCGCTGCGTCTTCCCAGTCACAGGCCTTGATAGCCAGCGATGCCTGGTAGTCAGGGCATTGGTCACGTCTCGCGAACACGCATTTCGTCGTGTTGGCAGCTCTCTTTCTTGCGCAGCCCCGGCATATAGAGCGGGCGTATTGTACCATGCTCATACCGTCACAATCTTTGTGTAGCGGAGACGGCCGTTGTAGCCGCGTCTGCGGAGTTCATCGAAGAGGGCTGCGTCGGAAGCGGCTTGGAGGAGAGCTGCTGTTCTTGTTGAAGGAGCTGTTGCTCCAGTTGAGTTGCCTGCTGTTGCAGGAGTAGTTGATTGTACCATATCTGTATTTGTTATTTGATTATTATTGATTTTATTTGAATATTATTTTGAAAATCTGTACAAGTTGCACCCGAGGTAGTTCCCAAGTACTGTAGGAAGCCAGCACTGGAGACCGTATTCGCTCCACTCCGCGTTGACGCACGCAGCGTAGAACGAGTCAGCAATGCAATGAGGGAAGCCGCAGAGAATGAAAGTCGGTACACCCAGCAGAATCACCCACCAGTTGCCGTTCCTCGCAGCCCTCACTGCGGCAGTCATTATGAATCCGCAAGGCACAGCCATAAGGCCGCACTTCCACCAGCCCATGTCGAGCCGTGACTGGATTATGTCCTCCGCCGAAGCAACCGGCACGCTGTCTCCGATAAGAGCTGAAGCGATGCCCGTTCCCAGCACGTTGAACGCCAGCATGGTTATTAGCCACAGGAGACCCTTGCGACCCCACACGAACTGCGCCTTGCCAGTGAACAGGTCGAGGCCGAGCGAGACCACGATGAGGAGGCCGACCGCGAACAGGCACGCTCCGGCAAGCCCTCCGACATTCAGGCAGACATCTGCCGCCAGCCCTATGGAGAAGCCGGCGAGCAGAGCCGAGAACCATTGCCGGAGCAGGTCATTCATAGCGTTCCAGTTCAAGGTTGGAGATGTAGTCGTTGACTATCGAAACCCGTCCGGTCTCGAGGTTCAGCACGTCCACGGCCTGGGAAAGCTGATACTTGTCGGTGTCAACGTATACCCTTGCTCTTGCCACGCCGAAATCGACCCAGGCATAGCCGTGCCAGCCACCGTCCTCGTCCTTCATCAGCTGCTGGTCTACCTTCGCTCCGTATGATGAGGCAACCGAGAGAAACTGCTGGAGTTCGTCGTAGTTGCGTACAGGCTCGGAGCAGAACCAGCTCTTTATCACGCAGAAGTCGCGCACAGCCTGGTCATGCAGCTTCTCCGTCGGGCAATATCGGGAGAGTTCGGACAGGTATACTTCTGTGTTACCATCGCCAAGCCGAACCATGGTATCGCAGTCCCACTCCTCGCCGTCGTCACATATCTCGCACACCTCCCAGTATCCGGAGCAGCGGTCGTGTTCAGGGTCGTTCCAGTATACGGTCGCGCCGGGCTTCACGAAGTCGAAAGCGTAGCGATAGTCAATGGAGTCACGAGCCTCTTGAAGCCATGTTTCGGGATAAACCCAGTCGAGGCTCTCGAACATGGCATCGCATATACGGCGGTTGTAGTGACAGATGCGGAGCAGGTCGTTATGCGAGTACCAGTCACATACATTTCTCTGTCCTCCGCACTCGTATTCCACGCCGTCAACGGTCACGGCAGCGTCCTCCGCCGCGTATTCCGGGACATAGCATGGAGCGTCCCAATCCTTGTGATATGCTTCCCAGTCCTTGAAAACCATGCCGTTCTCTGAGTTGCCGAACAGGAAGTACGGCGTTCCCTTGATCCACTTCACAGATCCAATCTTCGGGTATTCTTTTATGTTTATTCCCATGTTTGTCGTGTTTGAAAAGGTGGGGTACCGCCGCCGAAACGGCAGCACCCCTGGCGAAAAATTACATTACGATTTGCTTTGCTTCTTGTTCTTTGCGAGTTTGGCGGTGCGCCATTCCTGGAGCTTTGCCTTGACGTCTATGTCGTTGTCGTACAAGAACCGTCGCATTATTCCGAACATACGCCAGCCGTCGTACTTTTCCTCATTAGTATAGTGTTCCAGCAGGCCGAGCGAATTGCTCATGCCTGTTGCTTCGAGCCAGTCTTTCGGGAACACGCACTTGTGGAACAGGATGAGGTTGCGCATGGTGAAGTACGCCCCAGCTCCCTTGTAGGCATCGATGAAATCGGAGGACATGGGAATATAACAGTCCAGCCACGTCTTCTCGATGAGGTCATAGAAGCGTCTTGCCAGCTTGTACAAGGCGTTGGGCGTTGCGGCAGCCCTCATGCGCTTGATTTCCACGAGCATTGGCTTGAACACCTTTTCCTTGAGATCATCCTCGAACACATCGCGCTGGTGGCGGAGACGGACGTAGGGACGGCCCTTGCACTTCTTGCGAGCGGCCTTACGGATATGCTCCTCGCATTTCGCGAGGTAGTCCTCCGCCGCATTGACAAGAACGTCACGGTTGAACCAGCGGTTGCGCATGATGAAGTTTTCGGCATCCTTCTCTGCCAGCTTGGCCTGGACGCGGAACTCCTCTATCATCATCTTCCACTGATAGGCGTACCCCTTGACTCGAAGCTCCTTGGTGAAGTTGCCGTGCCACCCGGTCATCATGCGGAACATCTGCCCCATCACCCAGCGGCGGAACAGGCGGCGGTTGGGTACTGTGCCTGAAGCGGCGATTGCGGAGAAGATAGGGTCGTTGTCATCTATTTCAACGAGTGCGCGACCTTCGAGACGGGTCAGCTTCTCCCCTCCTCCGACCAGATTTATCGAGAAGAGCTTGGAAACGTCAACACCGGCTTTCTCAAGCGCGGCAATCTTCTCCGAGGCCTTCATCTTGGAGAGGGGCTTTGGCTGGATGTCAGCCGGCTTCACGCCGTCCTCATCGGGGTCGGAAAAGATGATTGCTTCCACACCGATTGCAGGTGCGGAAAACGAATAGATTTCTGTGCCGCAGTTGGGGCATACGATTTTTTCTTCTGGTGTCATGTTGTTGAGTTTTTGTTGTTTGTTATTGTTTTTTTTTTTTTTGTTTTTTTTTTGTTTGTTATTGTTCAGTTGATTGGTTAGCTGTTGCCGAGACTACCCAGCTTTTCATTATCACAAGCCCGTTCTGGCGAGGAGACTGCCAGAACCACTTGCCGGCGGCGAAGCTGTCCCAGTCGAGACGGCTTTCGATGATTGCCGCGAGTACATGGAACTCAAGGGCGAACTGCGCCGTCTCCCTGCGTTCCCCGAATATCATGTCATCATCTTCCAGCTCATGTTCCGGCAACGCGCTGAAGTATGTCTTCTTTTGGTGGTCAGTACGCTCCGATGGAACGCTATGGCGGAAGCGGTCGTAGAGGTGTTCTATAAGCTCCAGCGTTTCCTCCGTTTCAGCCGGGAGGTCAACGCCGAGTTCACCCTCGAATTTGCCGCCGTCGATGACGAGCTTTCCGTTCACTTTCAGGCTCCGGTTCGGGAAATCAATCCTGAACCTCGCGCCTTCCCTTATTTTCTCTAATGCTGTTTCGTATATGGTTTTCATGTTGGTTGTTAGTTTGCTGTGCGCTCATGACCGGGACGTATTCCTGTAGTCTCTCGATTGAATCCGGTGGAGTAGCGAAGAGCCAGTGAGGAGACTCCTGGCCGCGATTCGATACCGGATTTATGAATTTCGGCCCCTTGCGCATTGCCGTTACGTTACGTTCCGTTGCGCAACCTCGTCGGCGTGTCACATACCTTTACTCTTCCGATTGAAACGGTAGTCACCGAAGGGTACCGCTCCCCGCCAGACGGTAGGCAGGCGTGGGGAGGCTCCCTTTCGTTTGATACCGGTTGAATGAATTGTGCCGACCCGGTTGCCGTATCCTGTGATGGTCATGTCCTTGCAACCTCGCTGGGCGTCACGTCCCTGTATTGGGTTGATTGAGGAGCTGGATGGCCGTAATCAAGGCCTCTCGCATAACCCTCGGTTGTGCGCCTCTCCTTGTGGAGGTTCTTCCAGCTGCCATGAACAATGTTCCAGCCTTGGTTGCGTACCCTGTGATGAGTGTGGTCAAATGCGGTCTCACTGACCTGTCACATACCTGTATTCAGTTGATTGAGAGCTGGATCTGTCGGCTGCCTACAGGACGATAGCCTGTTGCGCCGCCGGTCTGACTCCCTGCCAGCTTCCATGAATTTGCCAGCCTTGACCGTGTTCCCTGTGATGGTTTATATTGCTGCCTTGCGCGGAATGGCGCGTCTCTGTACATTTGCGATTCGTGGATCTGCGTGTCCAGATGAGCCCAGGAGAGAGCCAGGGCATCTTCTGAACGATAACGGAGATCCGGTAAAGCGTTCCGTTCCAGGCAGCGACCCTGCGCCGGGTTGTGCAGCTCCGTCGGGGCGGTGTCATGTTCTCCGTATGTCGCTATAAGCATCTGATGCAGCGGAGGCATACTGGATACGACGTGCGTGAAAGCTGGTACGTCGTATCTATGCACGCCTACGAGTTGAAATACATAACCGTTCACCGTCCTCCGCATACTCGGTTTTCCGTCAGAGCATCCTCACCATGGTCATGTACGCTTCCCGGCTTGTCCTCAAGGCGTTCTGCATACAGTCTATGGTCACATATCCCTCTATGTCTTTCGCAGTCTTCTCGCGGTTTGCCTTGACGTTCCTGCCGATGCCGCGCTGGATGCAGCCGTCTGGTTTGCAGGCGACATACCCGAGGCCGCCGAGCTTCTTCTTCCCGGTGGTTACCGCCCTAAGGCAGTCCATTACGAACTTGTCGAGCTCACGGATGTCCTTCTTGACGTTACATACAGAGAGAACCTGCGTTGCCCAGCTGAACTCGCCGTTGCCCTTGTACAGGAAGCGGTTAACGGAGTTCAGGGCTTTTCTGGGCGTGGTGTTCTTGGCGCGGATTGTCCGGGCTTCAATCTCCTTCTGGAACTTCTTCAGCCTTGTCGCGCTTAATGAGATGTCGCAGCCCTTGATGGAGTAGCCGAGAAACTTGAACCACTTCGTATGGGTCAGGCTCTCGACCTTCTTGGGGTTCAGCTTCATGCTCATCTTCCCCAGTTCCTCCTGCAAGACCTTCATCGCTTTCCCGCAGTCCTCGCCGATGTAGAGCATATCGTCGGAATACCTGACGTAGTATCCGTTCATCGAGGACAGTTTCTCGTCGATATGGAACAGGAGGACATCAGCCAGCCACGAAGCCACCGAACAGCCCTGCTTCAGGGACTGGTAGGCAGACCGCAGCTCGCCTTGGGGGTCGAAGTACAGGTCACTGTGGTAGTACTTGCGCAGGACATCAATCAGCGCTGAATGTCCGTGCTTCCGCTCCACCGCATCGAAAGCCTTGTCAATGAATAAGATGGGTACGCTGTCGAAATACTTGCTGAGGTCGGATTTCCAACCTATGACCTCGCCTTCAGTACTGCATATCCTTTGCGAGACCTCCTTGACCACCTTGCCGCACCCCAGTCCCCTCTGGTATGACTTGCAAGCCGGGTGTACCATTTCGGGCGTGAGGTCAAACAGCAGGTCGTTGGCGATGCTGAGAAAGACGCGGTCTGCCGGCTCGTTGATGTAGACCGTCCGGAACTCGCCGTTGTCCTTGGGTATCTGTGCGGTATGCGGCGGTGCTATCTCGTAGTTCCCGGCCTTTATCCGCTTGTACATCTCGCCCCTTGCCTTTGGGTTGGTCAGGCGGTACAGGGTTGCCTTGTCTATGTGCTTGCCGACCCCTTTCTCGATGGCATACGTCCACCGGTCGAGGTCGAAGAACATCTCCAGTATCTTGTCGCTCATATCTCGTGTTCCTCCAATGTTATGTATGTATGGCTCTGACGCTCGTAGCCGTCTTCAAACGCTCCGAAGTAGCTGGGAGTGTCGTCTTCCACCGTCCAGCCGTCTTCTTCGGCTCGCGCTCTGTAGTCGGCTACCATGTCGTTGAAGCGTGCCATTGCCTTGTCCTTGACTCTGAAAGGCTTGACCACGACATTTGAGTCGCAGAGGTCAGCCCAGTCCAATGTCACTATCCAGATTCTCATGTTCCTGCGGTTTTGCGGCGTTTACCAGGCGTACTGGTTCACATACCGGGTTATCTCTTCTTCGCTTGCCTCCGCCATGCTGTCGGGGATGTAGTAGAATATGTCCTCGTCAATGCTCAGCGCGTCGAGGCCCCATGGAAGGCTGTTTTCGGGGTTGATGATGGCGTCCTCGAGGGATTCCGTCGATATGCCGACCTCGTAGGCAATTTTTGCGCTGTCGTCGGGGTCAGTCACCTTGATTGTGAACACGGGATACTTCTTGCCCTCGTATTCGACGTAGCTTGTAGGTTTCATTGTGTTGTGAATTTATGGTTAGGGTTATGCGAAATGAAGCTGGCGAGCCATGCGTTCCATTTCAGGGTAAGCTATTGAGTGGCAGCCCACTGTAAGAATGTCGTTTACATAGCTGTGGGCGGTGAATGACATGGGGGTGGTCTTCACGGCAATGCGGTGGAATTTGGTCGGGTCATTGTGCCACACCTTGACTGCACGCCACAGGACTTTAGCCTGTTCCTTGGTAAGGCGTATGTTCTTGGATGTCTCTACCAGCCCTGTCTCCTCGTTCAGGCGGAGCAGGACGTTGCCTCCCATGAACAGCTCGTTGGCTGTGGCAGTGTACTGCTTGGGGGACTGGTCAATACGGTCTCTCCACAGGTCGCGGAAGCCCTCAACGCCGCGTGTCTTGTACTCTTCGACCTTCAGCTTGCGTTCTTCCTCACGGCGTTTGCGTTCCTCAATCATTCTCCTGCGCTGCTCGTCCAGCCACTTATCGCGTTTTGAGGCTCGCGCTATCTCCTTTGCTTCGCGAGCCTTGTACATACGGTAGTCCTGCTGGTCGCTTTCACTCAGGCTGGGAATGTCCCCTTCATCGTATCTCTGCGCCAGCTTGATGCCTCGGTTGATGCTTCCGCATATTCTCGCTCTCTGCAAGAAGCGGCGGCGGAAAAGTTTGGGGTTGGCCTTGAAGGCTGGAACCCACTCTGTTCCGAAACACATGATTTTCACAGCCTTCCGCTGTCCTTCCTCCAAATCAATGAAGTGCATGGAACCCCAAGGGTCTTTGTATATGACCTCTCCAGTTGACGGGTCCTTGACCTCATAGACAACCTCATGGTTTGCGAAGTATTCGCATGAGGGTCGCTTCAGTCCGAGGTAGGCATACATATTCTGCACCGAGCGGAATCTGCGTTCATCGAGGTCATTGCCTACTTCGGGCTTCCATTTCAGGTTGGCGAACTTGATTGCAATTCGCTCCGACGGCGTGAGAGCGAGCAGCTGGCGGACGGTGTACGGACTGGCTCCACGCCATGAATAGCCGAGATATTTCGCTATTTTGTCGGCCAGCTCACGGTTTCTCTGCGCTTTCTTCAGGCCTTTCACGCGGCCCTGGTATGCAGCCCACGTTCCTGCTCCGTGGTAAACGTCCACTGCTTCCGCGAATGTCGCTCCGTCCAGCAATGCACGCAGGACCTTGCGGCGTTTTCTCTCGTCCTGGGCTTGTTTCTTGTCTGACGGCATCTTCAGGCGCAGGTACTTGTTTACTGACGCTTCGGGGTATATGCTTGCCAGCCGTCCGATCTCGTTCCACCACTTCAGGTTTCCGCAGTCAAGACTCTTGCAGGTAGCCACCTCGTCGAGGACGTTCATCAGGTTGGTTATGAACAGTCTGGTGAGCGTCATCGGCTTGAACACGCCCTGGAAGTCCAGGATGTCAACGTCAGGGTAGCGCGTCCAGCCGTAGCCTTTCGGAGTGTGGAAGCGGAACACGGTCACGTCTGCCGGGACCGCCATGTTTACCCAGCTGATATGTCTGCCGGTTGTATGGGAAATGCTGTAGTCGCTTATAGCCATGACCTTGCGCTCCTTGTCGAGCCATTGCGCTATGACGGCGCTGTATGAGTAGAAGCTGGTTTCGTCGCACGAGCAGTTGCCTGAACGGAGAGAGCCGTTGCGTCCGAAGTCTTGGTTGGCCCATCTGTGGGCTATGTCTATTGGTGTTGCCATGTGGTAATTGATATAGGTTGTTTATGAATAGTCTTGTCTGGTTTTGCTGGAGTGAGTGCCTGGCCGACTTTAACATTCGCTGCGAACAAAACAGGCCCGGCATCAAAGCCAGGCCTGCCCATTCACAACAAAATCAAAACGGTCAGTATCCGAAATATCTCATATCTTGGGAATCCCGAGGCTCTCCAGCGCATCCTCGAGTTCCGGCTGGCAGCTGCTCAGGTACTCCCCGAGCTTCCACGCAACCTGCTGCATCACGCTGTCGGGGAGGTCTGGGTTGTAGCCGAGAGCCTTCACATCGTCGCGGCTTACCGAAACAGCGGTGAAAGTCTCTTTAAGAACAGGCGTTCCGGAAACGTCCGAAACCTCCTCCGTCGCCGGTATCATTCCGGTTATGTAGCTTATATGCCCGTACTCGATGTAGTACAGCACGTCCTCGCTGTAAGTCCACTCCAGCGGCTCGCCCATTATCACGAGGGCTTCGGTGTCCTTGTCGATGTAGACGCTGGTGACGCTGTAGTCCTCCGGGTGTTCGGCATGCTTGAACGATGCGCACACTACCGGGCGTTTGTCGCTGGGGAAATCGTATCTTCCGCCGTGGGCTTTCACAGCTGCCCGCAGCTCGTTCCGCTCGATGTTGTCGATTGCTTTCCAGAGCGGATATGTGTTCGTTGTTTTCATAATGTTGTTATTTTCTTGGTGTTACTGTCACTATGTTGTCGAGCATGAAATCGAGATACTCGCCTTTTCGCACTGCCTTGTCGTACAGGTACTGGTAGTTGAGCTGGAGATTTGCCGGGAATATTCTGTGTACCCCGATTTCCACGCTCATCTTCAGCGGTCCGTTGAATATCGTTACCTTGTTGCCCTCACGGACGTACTCCGCTCCGCTCTTCTCCAGCTGGCGCATCAGGTTCATGTCCGCGTCCTTGCCGGCTTTCAGGTAGTCCCGGATTGCAGCCTCCCTCGCGTCAAGCCACTCGACCCACGCAAGGAGCTTCTTCTCGGTCGCCACTCCTACTCGCTGCGGCGGTTGCTTGCTGAACTCGAAACCGTCTGGGGTGTCCGTTGCTCCGACAAGGCGGAATGAGAACAGGGTCTTCTGGGAATTGGTCGTCCAGTAGTTGTACAGCTTGTCGTTTATTGCAAGCATCCAGCCTGCATGGTGGATAAATACTCTGGAAGATGCACCCTCGCAGCACCAGCAAGGAACCCAGTGCGAGACTCCCTCGACCTCCAGTCGGACAGCTTGTGCGCCCGGTCTCGGCAGTTCCTCCATTGATGTCACCCGGTCATGGTTGTAAAAGACCTCCTTCGTGTTCAGCAGTTTCTCCATTTGTCCCACTGTTGCCGCAAAACGGACTGCATAGCCGGGTTCTGTGGGGAAGGCTGGAATGACCGGCAAATTCTTGTAGTTCATCATGTTGCTATTTGTTGGTTTTACATTACGCTCCTACGAAGTTGAACTCCGGCACGTCGCTGTTCACTGACTTGCTGCTACGAGCGATTACTCCCTTCAGGTTCTCGCCTTCAACGCATTTCTTGTACTGCTCCGGCGTCATCACGATTTTCACGCAGACAGGCTTGGGCATATACTTCTCGCTGTTCTCCAAACGATAGTCGATAGCGTTCTTGGCGTACTCCATTAAGCTCTCCAGACCTCCGTCGCCGTAGAAGCCCCAACAGCTTTCATCAACTTCTGGAAGCTCAAAGCGGCGTTCTGGCGGTGTGGTCACTCTGAAACCGTACACCTCGCCACGCACATACTGATCGAAGGTGTCGATTTCGGCTTGCAGCTGTTTCTCCGCTTTCTCGCGCACTTCCTCGTCAGTTCCCTCGTACTGCTTACGCGCATCGCTCATCGGGACTGCGATTATGCCTACCATGCCAGAGTCCCAGCGGTCGCTGAAGGGCGTGGTGCTTATGGTCGCTCCTCCGTGTTCGTAGAGGTATATGGGGAGGGCGACGTACTCCTCCAGGAACGAGTCGCGGAACAGCTTCCCGAGGTCATCGTCAAAGACCTCCTCCTCGTTGAACCAGTCGTCGAAGCTGTTCTCGGGCTGGAAGTGGCGGTGTCTCGTGTATATTGTCCCCAGGTTGTCCCAGTCTCTCGGGTTGTCGGGGTCTGTGTCGTAGTAGATGTCGATGTTGTAGCCCTTGTATTCGGCTGTATCGTATTTTTCCATGTCTTCTGATTATTTTGGGTTGTCGGTTGTTGCTTGTTTCAGTATTGCTGGATTGGAAGCCCCAAGGCGGCGCGGTAGGCCTCCTCGGGGG
>ENA-OUQC01001159-OUQC01001159.1-human-gut-metagenome-genome-assembly--contig:-NODE-1159-length-14717-cov-5.273019_pt1 | contig 14717 bp, 14 predicted proteins | sample MGYA00237942_ERZ548815 | MGnify/ENA primary metagenome ERZ548815 (study PRJEB26490, sample SAMN05194722) | human gut metagenome | biome: terrestrial biome; feature: human-associated habitat; material... | reverse complement strand
CCTACACAGACAAACGGCAAGCATTTGCTTGCCGTTTGTTTTTTGTTGTAGCTGAAGCCGGGTGTGATCTCGCCGGATCCGGTGCAGCGGGGATCCTTGCACGGGGCTGCAATAAAATGAAATAGAACAAATTAAGAATATCGGCCGTCTTCTTTGCTTTGCGCGCAATAGGATTATATCAATTGGCGATAGAAAGCCGCAGATCAGCTTTGCACAGGACTGCAGCTAAATGAAACGGGATCAATAATAAGAACATACAAAAATCTTTGAATTTTTGAATATAGAGCTATATCAATAGAATCGCAACCCTAAAGGAGTCTGTGTCTTTCTTTCCCTTTGCCAACGAATCCGAAGCAAAGCAGTGTTCCTCTTTGTTGCAGTGAGAAAAGCTGCCAGCTGCTAAATACCGGAGCCGTGTACGCGAAAGCTCCAATATGGCATCGCACCAAAATAAACCAGAATCAATTGAGAAAATCAACCGTTTTCTTTGCTTTTAAGCCGATAGAACTATATCAATTGAGCGTAGGAAAACGATGGAGCAGCTTTGGACAGCGCTGCAGTCAAATGATGCAGAATCAATAATGAAAATATTCGGAAATTCCTGATTTTCCGAATATAGAACTACATCAATAGAACCGCACTCTCAAGAGAGACAGCGGAAAAGTACCGCTGGGAGGATCAGAGCAAGGTGCGCAAAGTTCCCCAATGGCGTCACAATTGAATGAAACAGAATCAATCTGGAAAATCAGCCATTCTTTTTGCTTTTTGGTTGATAGGACTATATCAATTGAACTGAAGGAAAACGACAGAGGGGCTTTGCGTGGAACTGCGGCCAAATGAATCAGAATCAATCAGCGAAATCAACCATTCTCTTTGCTTTCTGCGCGATAGGACTATATCAATAGATTAGAGCGGTAAGAGAAACCCCGTCCCTCGTGCGCTTTGCCAAAATGTGCGATATAAGGCCGAAATTTTACAATGAAACAGGATCAAGACTTGCGCTTGCGGGCAAATTTCCAAATACGCTTTAATAGAGCTATATCATTGCAGAATTATTAATGGCGATGCAGCTTCAAATGAATCTGTATCAAAGGACAGATACGGCGTATTTGCGCGGAATTTGCGCGATTGAACCATAACAATGTGCCGCGAGCGGCAGATTTTCTCTGCTGCAGCGGCGCTCCACTGCGGGTCGCGCCGCTGCAAGACACAGCAGCGCCCCTACCAGCGGGTCTGCTGCCTTGGCACAGGCCATTTGCCTTGGGAAAGGCTTGAAAAATCAAAAGAGGTTTGCTATAGTAACGGCGGGATCGATTTCCCGGGAAAGGTGAGAAACGAATGAACAAAAAGCTTGCGCCAGTGTTTGTGATCCTTGCGGGCTGCTTCTGGGGCAGCATCGGGATCTTTGTGCGGCGGCTCAACGCCTTGGGCCTTGGCTCCATGGAGATCGTGGAGAGCCGCTCGGCGATTACCGGCGGCGTCTTGCTGCTGGCGCTGCTGCTGTTTCGGCGGGATCTGCTGCGGATCCGGCTGCGGGACCTCTGGTGCTTTGCCGGGGGCGGACTGCTCAGCGTAGTGTTCTTCAATTATTGTTATTTCCGCGCCATTCAGCTTTCGTCCCTGTCGACGGCGGTGATCCTGCTTTATACCTCGCCGCTGTTCGTAACGCTGTTTTCCGTCCTGCTGTTTCGGGAGCGGCTCACCGGGCGAAAGGTATTTTGCCTGCTGCTGGCGGTGGGCGGCTGTGCGCTGTCCTCCGGGCTGGCCTCCGGTGGGGGCGGGGTGACGCTGCCCGTGCTGCTTTTGGGCCTTGGTTCCGGCGTAGGCTATGCGCTTTACAGTATTTTCAGCCGCTTTGCCCTGCAAAAGGGCTATCACCCGCTGACGGTGACTACCTATATCTTCCTCTTCGCCGGGCTGGGCGGGGCCTTTCTGGCGGATGTGCCAAAGATTTTTGCGCTTGCGGGGCAGGGACTGGACAAGCTGGGCTTTTTGCTGCTGACCGCGCTGGTGACAACCATTCTCCCCTTCCTGCTCTATACCACCGGCCTTTCCGGCATGGAAAACAGCGTGGCGGCGGTGCTGGTATCCATCGAGCCGGCCGTGGCGACGGTGATCGGCGTCCTCTGCTTTGACGAGCTGCCGGACGCGCTGGGCTGGCTGGGGGTGGCGCTGGTGCTGACGGCGCTGGCACTGCTGAACCTTCCGGCGCGCAGGCGGGAGAAACAAACAAAATAAACGCCCCCCGGCCTTAGCGCTGCATTGGCATAAAAAGGCGCGTCTGCCGGGCCGGCGGGAGCATCCCGGAGGTATCCACGCCGCAGCAGGCGTTGGAATACAAATTTATCATGAGAAAGGGTGGTTTTTTATGAAACTGGATCGTGTATGGAGGGTTCACGCTTCCTAACCCTCCGAATCAAATGTTTGGAGGAAAGAAAATGGAAAACAAGATCACCATCCGGGAGGCTGTTCTGGAACAGGACATCGCTGCCTTTTGGGAACAGCTTCATATCTACCACAAGCGGGACATCTTCCCCGGGCCCGATCAGGAGGATCTGGAATATTTCCTTGGCGAAGCGTACCATGACCAAATCATGCAATGCTTCAGAAGGCCGCAGGATCGCTGCTTTTTCCTGTTTTTTCAGCGGAATGCGCAGGAGATCGGCTTCGCAATGCCCGTGATCTTCTCTTCTGAGGACGGCAAGTGCTTCATCATGGAATATTGCATCTACCCGCCCTTCCGCGAAAAGGGGCTGGGAAAGGAATGTGCCTGGGCGCTGCTGCATTGGGCAAGAGAACACGGGGCGCGATATGCGGAGCTGAATTATGACGGCAGCGCGCGGCGGCGGCATTTTTGGGAAGCCGTCGGCTTTCGGGACAACGGCGCCGATGAATGGGGCGAGCGGCTGATGCTCCTTCCCCCGGCGGAGGATATCCCCATCACCGTGGAGCTCCTCTCCGATCCGGAGGACTGGCAGCTGAAAAAGCTGGAAAACGGCTTTCTCATGGAAATCGGAGAACCGCCGTCAACGGAGGAAAAGCAGGCGCAGCTCACCCGGGCGATTTTGGCGGGAAGGATCACATTTTTTATCGCAAAGCGCGGCGCGCGGGCGGTGGGGATGTGCAGTGCCGTGCGGTGCTTTTCCACCTATGCCTGTGCCGATATTGGCGTCTTCGACGATTTTTATATCGAGCCTGCGTTCCGCAAAAAGGGGATCGCCGGGAAGCTGGCCAAAGCGGCCCAGCGCTGGTGCGAGGCGAACGGCCTTGCCAGCCTGACGGTCACCTGCGCGCCCTGCGATGCGGAAATGTATCAGGCGCTTGGCTTCGACGCCCGGTTAGGGCAAACCTTTGCTTATCTGCCTTAAAAGTCAAAACAAAACGGGGCTGCCACACATTGCTTTGGTGTGGCAGCCCCGCTGCAGTTGATGCGATTAAAAGGGGCAAAGCGCCCGGCTCAGACCAGCCCGTCCTCCAGCGCCTGATCCAGCAGACGCAGCAGCTTTTCCTCCCGCCGGGTCAGCGTCAGAGTGGAAAACAGATCGGGGCGGCGCTCCCGGGTGAGGTAAAGGGACTGCAGCCGCCGCCATGCTTCAATGTTGCCGTGGTGGCCGGAGAGCAATACCGCCGGGACGGGGCGGTCCCGCCAGACCTCCGGGCGGGTATATTGGGGATATTCCAAAACGCCGCTGAAGTGGCTCTCGTCCTCAAAGCTGGCCCGCTCCGCCAAAACACCAGGCACCATGCGGCAGACGGCGTCGGAGATCACCATGGCCGCCAGCTCGCCGCCGGTCAGCACGAAATCGCCGATGGAGAGCTGCTCGTCCACGCATTCGTCCACGAAACGCTGGTCGACGCCCTCATAGTGGCCGCAGACCAGAATGATATGCTCCCGTGCCAAAAGCTCCCGGGCCTTCTGCTGAGTGAAGACCCCGCCGGCGGGGCTCATGAGAACGGTGTGGACATGGCCGTCCGCCTGCTGCTGAACCTCTTCCAGACAACGGGCCAGCGGCTCGCACTGCATCACCATGCCCTGCCCGCCGCCATAGGGATAATCGTCGGTGCGGCGGCGCTTGTCGGGGGAATAGTCCCGGATGTTGTGGCAGCGGATATCCAGCAGGCCGGCCTCCCGGCCCCGGCCGATGATGCTGGCGGACAGGGCCTGATCCACCATCTCCGGAAACAGCGTCAGAATATCAATTCTCATGGGGCAGCATCCCTTCAATGGTGCGCACCTGCAGCTGACGCGCTTCAAAGTCCACCCCCACATGGAAGGGGGGCACCGCCGGGATCAGTACCTCGCCCGCCGGTCCCTCCACCCGATACAGCATGGAGGCAGGCCGCTCCAGCACCTCCGCCAGCCGGCCGATGACCTGGCCGGTGCGCAGATCCAGCACGGCGAAGCCGTAAAGATCCTGATAAAGATACTGGCCCTTTTTCAGCCGGATCGACGCCCGGGGGACGGTGATGACCTTGCCCTTCAGGGGCATGGCCTGCTCCACGGTGGCGATCCCTTCCAGCGTCAGCAGCAGAAAGGCGCCGTGCCGCCGGCGGGAAAGCAGCCGGTAGGGTTTGCCGCCGATCAGAAGCTCCCTTCCTTGAGAAAAAATTTCGTTGTCGCAATAAGCCTCCGCCTTCACCTCGCCGCGGACGCCGTGGGTGTTGACGATCCTGCCGCATTCCACAAACTGTTCCATGGCCGGCTCCTTTTTATCGGACCAGCCGGCCCATCAGGCTGCAGGCCTGGGGCAGGAGCAGCCCGGCCGTCTTGGCCTGGACCTCCGTAAAGGCGGCGCCGGGATGATCCTGGGGGGTGCGGCTGTCCAGCAGCGCAAAGGGAACAGGGTCGCTCACATGGGTGCGGATGGAGAGGGGCGTGGGATGATCGGGCATCACCAGCGCCGTAAAGGGCTCGCCGGTGGAGCGGAGATAATCCAGCACGGGCGTGATGACCTTCCGGTCGATCTCCTCGATGGAGAAGATCTTTTCCTTCACCTGGCCGTGGTGGCCGCATTCATCCGGCGCTTCCATGTGCAGATAGACGAAGGAATAGCCCTGCTGAAAGGCGCGGATGGCGGCCCGGCCCTTGGCGGCAAAGTCCGTCTCATAGGTGCCGGTGATCCGACCGTCTACAGGCAGAACATCCAGCCCGGCGCAGCGGCCAATGCCGCGGATCAGATCCACGGCGGAGATCACGCCGCCCTTTTCCACGCCGTAAAGCTCCCGGAAGGGCCGCAGGGCGGGCTTACGCCCCTCCCCCCAGAACCACAGGCAGTTGGCGGGGTTTTTGCCCGCCCGGACCCGGGCCAGATTCACCGGATGCTCCCGCAGCAGCGCAAAGGAGCGTTCCATCATGTCCCGCAGCAGCGCGCTGTTTTCCCCTTGGGGGAGAAAGTCCCGGACGGGCCGGCCGGAGATATCGTGGGGCGGCGTGAGCCGCGCGCCGGTCTCTGCCTGCCGCAGCACAAGGCAGTGCCGGTAGCTGATGCCGGGATGCAGCTCCACCCGGTCGGTGCGGAACAGGGCGTCCATGGCAGAGATCAGCTGGGCAGCCTCCTCGGTGGAGATCTCGCCGGCGCTGTAATCGGTCATGACGCAGTCCTCCAGCCGGTCAGAGCCGGTGAGCGTCACCAGATTGCAGCGGAAGGCCACATCCGCCGGGGCCAGCTGGATGCCCATGTTCACCGCTTCCAGCGGAGAACGGCCGGTATAATAAATCTTCGGATCATAGCCAAAGACGGAAAGATTGGCGGTGTCGCTGCCCGGGGGCATCCCCTCCGGGACCGTCTGCGCCAGGCCAAACAGGCCCTTTTGGGCCATCAGATCCATAGACGGGTGAGACGAAGCCTCCAGCGGCGTTTTGCCGCCCAGCGCGTCTACCGGCCAATCGGCCATGCCGTCGCAGAGAAAAACGATGGATCTCATCATGCCTTGCCTCCTTCCAGCCACTGGACCACAGCGGCACGCATCTCCTGTCGGGGGATCACCCGGTCAAAGCGCACGGGCAGCTCCTTCAGGCGCTTCAGCGGTGCGGGCGCGGTGCGGCTGCTGACGATCTCCATGACCTCCAGCTGCTGGAACTCGTCGCCGCTGAAGTCCAGATCCATGGCAGGGAGCATGGCGGAGGCGAATTTGAAGGGGGAGGCGGTGGAGACGATCACGGCGGGCGTCTTGTCGCCGGTGAGAGCGGCATATTGCCGCAGGGCGTTGGCAGCCACGCCGGTATGAGGATCGCAGAGATAGCCCCGCTCGAACCAAAGCTCCCGAATGGAGCTGGCGGCGTGAGCGTCGTCACACCAGAAGGCCTCAAAGCCCTCCTCGTGGAGCTTCTGCAGCAGCGCCTCGCCGATGAAATAGCGGCCGTCCCGCCGCAGATCCTCCATCCAGCCGGCTACCAGCTTGTCGTCCTCGCACAGAAGATAGAGCAGCCGCTCCAGATTGGAGGAGATCAGGATATCCATGCTGGGGGACTGGGTGAGATGGAAGGGCCGGTTTTTGTTGTAAACGCCGGTGTTGAGAAACTCCGTCAGAACATTGTTGGCGTTGGAGGCGCAGATCAGCTTGCCCACAGGCAGGCCGGCCTTTTTGGCCAGATAGCCCGCCAGAATGTCGCCGAAGTTGCCGGTGGGGACCACGAAATTGACCTTCTGGCCCATTTCCACGCCGCCGGCTTTGAGCAGCTGGGCATAGGCCCAGAAATAATAGACCACCTGCGGCGCCAGCCGTCCCCAGTTGATGGAGTTGGCGCTGGACAGCAAAAAGCCCTTGTCCGCCAGCTCCTGCCGCAGGGAGGCATCGGTAAAAAGCTGCTTGACGCCGGATTGGGCATCGTCAAAATTCCCCTCCACCGCCAGCACATTGACATTTTTGCCCTGCTGGGTGGCCATCTGCAGCTGCTGCATCCGGGAGACGCCGCCCGCCGGATAAAAGACGCAGATATGCGTGCCGGGCACATCGGCAAAGCCCTCCATGGCGGCCTTGCCCGTGTCGCCGGAGGTGGCCGTCAGGATGGCGATATCCCGGGGCTCGCCGCATTTTTCCGCCGCAGCCTTCAGCAGATGGGGCAGCAGCTGCAGGGCAAAATCCTTAAAGGCGCAGGTGGGTCCGTGCCAAAGCTCCAGCGCATAGGTGCCGGGGCGGACGGGCTGCAGCGGCGCGATCTGCGGCGTGTCAAACTGCTTGCCGTAAGCCGCGGCCACAAAGCTGCGGAGCTCCTCCCGGGTGTAATCCGGCAAAAAGGCGGAAAGCACGGTCTCCGCCGTCTTCTGATAATTCATGGCGGCCATCATCATGATCTCCGGCTCGGTGAACCGGGGGAGCTGCGCGGGGACGAAAAGGCCGCCGTCCTCCGCCAGACCTTGCAGGATGGCCCGGGCGGAAGAGACCCGCAGGGCGCTGTTCCTGGTGCTGCAAAAATCCATAAAATACCTCCATTCCAAGGGAAAACAATTGATATCAGTCCCTATCATAGCAAAGGGAGCCCTGTTTGTCCACGGTTTCCCGCGGGATTTTCCGGAAATCTTCCCTTGGTGGACAGCAAAAACGAAAGTCCGCAAAAGAAAGACAACTGTCCGCCAAAACCGCTGGTTGCTTTTCTTTTTTCTTGTGTTATAATCGTAATCACAGGGCTTTTCCCGGCCCGAAAAATACAAAGCTTCCCGCAGAATGAGGAGGAAGACAACATGGTCAAGAACCTGACGATGCTCACGGATTTTTATGAGTTTACCATGGCGAACGGCTATCTCAAAAACGGCCTTGGAAATACGGTGGCCTATTTTGATATGTTTTTCCGGAAGATCCCGGATAAGGGCGGCTATGCCATCATGGCCGGCGTGGAACAGCTGGTGGATTATCTGGAAAACCTTCACTTCACCGAGCGGGATCTTGAATATCTCCGGAGCAAGGGCTGTTTCTGCGAGGAGTTTCTGGATTATCTGAAGCATTTCCGGTTTGAATGTGATGTCTGGGCCATCCCCGAGGGCGAGATCATCTTCCCCCGGGAGCCGATCGTCACCGTCCGCGGCCCGGTGATGCAGGCCCAGTTTATCGAGACCATGCTGCTGCTCACCGTCAACCACCAGAGCCTGATCGCCACCAAGGCCAGCCGAATGGTCCGGGCGGCGGCGGGCAGAGCGGTGATGGAGTTCGGCTCCCGCCGGGCGCAGGGCAGCGACGGCGCCATCATGGGCGCCCGGGCGGCTTATATCGCCGGCGCCGCGGGAACGGCCTGCACCATCTGTGAGCGGGACTTCCATGTGCCCGCCCTGGGCACCATGGCCCACAGCTGGGTGCAGATGTTTGACAATGAATTCGAGGCCTTCAAGGCCTATGCGCTCACCTATCCCAACGCCTGCACCGTGCTGGTGGACACCTATAATGTGCTCCGGTCCGGCATTCCCAATGCCATTCGGGTGGCAAAGGAGGTGCTGGAGCCCATGGGCTGCCGAATGCAGGGCGTCCGCATCGACTCCGGCGATATCACCTACCTGAGCCGCAAGGCCCGGGAGATGCTGGACGCGGCAGACATGAAGGACTGCAAGATCGTGGTGTCCAATTCGCTGGATGAGTTTCTGGTGCGGGATCTGCTGGCCCAGGGGGCCTGCATTGATTCCTTCGGCATCGGCGAGCGGCTGATCACCTCCTCCAGCGAGCCGGTGTTCGGCGGCGTCTATAAGCTGGCGGCCATCGAGGATAAGAACGGCGCCATCATCCCCAAGATCAAGATCTCCGAAAATGTGGAAAAGATCACCAACCCCCATTTCAAGCAGGTCTGGCGTCTGACGGACAAGACCGACGGCAAATACCGGGCGGATGTGCTCACCCTGCGGGACGAGGTCATCCCGGAGGATCAGCCCTATGTGCTCTTTGATCCGGAGCATACCTGGAAAAAATATACCGCCACCAACTTCACCGCCCGGCCCCTGCAGGTGCAGCTGTTTGACAAGGGCGTCTGCGTCCATAAAAAGCGGGACATTCAGGAGATCCGCAGCTATTGCCGGGAATGCATGGGCCGGATCTGGGACGCGGTGGCCCGGTTTGAAAATCCCCATCCCTATTATGTAGACCTATCCCAGAAGCTCTGGGATATCAAATACGCCCTGCTGGAGCGCAACGGCAAGTAAGCGCCCGGGGAAGAAAAGGAGCGAAGCAAGATGGATCTCAGATATCGGGAATATGCAAAGCTGTTGGTAGAGATCGGCGTCAATGTGCAGCCGGGGCAGGATCTGGTGCTGGCCTGTCCGGTGGAATGCGCCTGGTTCGGGCGGCTGTGCGCCCAGGCGGCCTATGATGCCGGCGCGCGGGAGGTGATCCTGAACTGGAGGGACGACGCCCTGACCCGGATGCGCTATCTCTGCGCCGCCGACGAGGTGTTCGACAGCCTGCCCCAGTGGCAGCAGACGATGCTCAACGGCTATGCCCAGGCGGGGGCGGCCTATCTGTCCATCTCCGCCAGCGATCCGGAAAATCTGAAGGGCGTCCTGCCGGAGCGGATCCTCCGCAATCAGCGGTCCTCTGCCCGGGGGCTGGAGCCCTTTTACCGGCTGCAGATGTCCAACGGCTTCCCCTGGTGCATCGGTTCGGTCCCCATCCCCTCCTGGGCCAAAAGGGTCTTCCCCGGCGCTTCGGAGGAGCAGGCCATGGAAAAGCTTTGGGACGCCATCTTCAAGGCGGTGCGCATCACCGGCCGGGGCGACGCCGTCGCTCTCTGGCGCAGGCACGACGCCATGCTCAAGGCGCGGATGGAAACGCTCAACGAGCTGCGGCTGGAATCGCTGCATTACCATAACAGCCTGGGCACCGATCTGACCGTCCACCTGCCCCAGGGCCATATCTGGACCGGCGGCAGCGGGACCTGCGCGCGGGGGCAGGAGTTCATGGCCAATATCCCCACGGAGGAGATCTTCACCGCGCCCCGGAAGGACGGCGTGGAGGGCATCGTCTATGCGTCGCTGCCCCTGTGCCACGACGGCAACCTGATCGAGGATTTCCACTTTGTTATTGAAAAGGGCCGCATCGTGGAGGCCCATGCCCGGGTGGGACAGGAGACCCTGCAGGCGGCCATCGCCGTGGACGAGGGCGCAAGCTATTTCGGCGAGGTGGCGCTGGTCCCCTACGACAGCCCCATCCGCAATCAGGGGATCCTCTTTTACAACACGCTGTTTGACGAAAATGCCGCCTGCCACCTGGCCTTCGGTCAGGCCTACAGCGAGAGTATTCAGGGCGGCGAGCACATGACGGAGGAGGAGCTGGAGGCCCACGGCCTGAACCGGTCGGATACCCATGTGGACTTTATGGTGGGCACGGAGGATCTCTCCATCACCGGGCGCACCTGGGACGGCCAGGAGGTGGCCATCTTCCGGGAAGGCAATTTCGTCCTGTAAGGAGAAAGGAGCAAGCCTATGGAATTCAGAGAGGTCCTGCTTCGGCGGCAGTCCTGCCGGAGCTATCAGAAAACGCCGGTGGAGGCCCGGGCGCTGGGCACGGTGCTGGAGGCGGGCAACGCCGCCCCCGTGGGGCGCAGGCTCTATGAAAATATTCAGCTCACCGTCGTCCGGGATCCGGCGCTGCTGGCAGCCATCACGGAAAACTTTCAAAAGCGCACCGGCGAGACCCAGCGGGATCCCCTTTACGGCGCGCCCTGCCTGATCCTGGTGTCCGTCCGGGAGCAGCAGGGGCAGCTCCGGCCGGTGGATGTGGCAAACGCCGCCTGCGTGGTGGAGAATATGCACCTGCAGGCCACGGAGCTGGGCCTGGGCAGCTGCTATCTCTGGGGCTTTATCGAGACGCTGGACCAGAGCATGGAGCTGCTTTACCGGCTGAAGCTGCAGGACGGCTTCTGGCCCGTATCCGCGCTGGCGCTGGGCTATCCCACGGAGGAGGCCCAGCCCCGCACACCCACCGTCAGCCGCATCCATACGGAGCTGATCGACTGAGACCGCAAGGAAAGAGGGAGGACCTGCCATGAAGAAAAAGCCCAGCCTGATCCTGCTGCTCCTGTGCGCCTTCTGCGCCGTGGTCTGGACGGCCAGCGTCCTTTGGCGGCTCGTCCGCGGGACCTATCGCGGTTCGCTGGCGGGGCTGGGGGTCGATGCCCTCTGCGCCCTGCTCCTGATCGCCGTGTTCCTCCTGCAGATGAAGCGCTATCGCGCTTGGAACGCAAAGTAAAAAGCGGAGAAAATAGAAAAACAAGGCGCGGCAAAAATGCCGCGCCTTTTGTGGTTATCAGATGACCTGCCGCTTATTGCTCCGCCATGTCCACCGCAACGGCCAGGGCCAGCTCCATCATGTCGGTAAAGCTGCTCTGCCGGGCCTCGGCGTCCAGCGCCTCGCCCCGGACGATATGGTCCGAGATGGTGCAGATGGTCAGAGCGTTTTTGCCCGCCTTGGCGGCGTTCATGTAAAGGCCGGCAGCCTCCATCTCTACTGCCAGCACACCCATCTCCATCCACTTGCCGTTGGGATCGTCCAGCGCGCTGTAGAAGGTGTCGGAGGAAAGCAGATTGCCCACCTGCATCCGCAGGCCCATGTCCCGGCCGTGGCGCATGGCGCTCTCCAGCAGGGGATAGCTGCAGATGGGGGCGAAGGCGCCGGGCAGCTGGAACTGGGCGCCGTAATTGGAATTGGTGCAGGCGCCCATGCCGATGACCACATCCCGCAGCTGCAGCTGGGGGTGCAGCCCGCCGGCGGTGCCCACGCGGATGATGTTGTCCACATCGTAGAAATGGAACAGCTCATAGCTGTAAATGCCGATGGAGGGGATGCCCATACCGCTGGCCATGACGCTGACGGGGACGCCGCGGTAAGTGCCGGTATAGCCGTGGATGCCCCGGACATTGTTGATCAGGACGGGGTTTTCCAGATAATGCTCTGCGATATACTTTGCCCGCAGGGGATCGCCGGGCATGAGGACGGTCTTTGCAAATGCGCCTTTTTCCGCAGAATTATGAGGGGTTGCCATGATGATCGCTCCTTTACATCTTTTTTATCCTTAGGATTATTTCAAATCAGCCGCGGATCTGCCAGTCGATGGGCGCCGCGCCGGCCTGCTGCAGGAACTGGTTGGCCTTGGAGAAGTGGCGGCAGCCGAAAAAGCCCTGATAGGCGGAAAGGGGGCTGGGGTGGGGCGCGGTCAGCACCAGATGGTTCATGCTCTGGATCAGCGGCAGCTTCTGCCGGGCGTTTGCGCCCCAGAGAAGGAAGACCATAGGGGCTTCCCGGGCGTTGAGATGGCGGATGATGCTGTCGGTCAGCTGCTCCCAGCCTTGGCCCTTATGGGAGTTTGGCTGCCCCTCCCGGACAGACAGCACTGCGTTCAGCAGCAGCACGCCCCGCTGGGCCCATTCGATCAGACAGCCGTGGGAGGGAATAGCGCAGCCCAGATCGGAAAGCAGCTCTTTATAGATGTTCTGCAGCGAGGGCGGCACGGCCACGCCCTTCTGCACGGAAAAGGCCAGCCCGTGGGCCTGCCCGGGGCCGTGGTAGGGGTCCTGCCCCAGAATGACGGCCTTGACGGCGGGATAATCGGTATATTTCAGGGCGTTGAACAGGTCCTCCCGGGGCGGATAGACCGGGCCCGCGGCATATTCCTGATCCAGAAACGCCTGCAGACGGGCAAAGCTCTCGCTCTGCAGGTCCTCCCGCAGGACGCTGTCCCACTGATTTCCGATGGAAAGCATAAGGAATCACCTCTCCTTCGCACGGCTTTTTGAAAAGTATAGCATAAAAGCCGGCGCTTTGAAAGCCCCTTTTTCGGGAGACGGGAAAAAACGGAAAATTCACAGGTTTTTTCTCAGAAAGCGTGGAATTTCATGGCCTGCTGTGCTATACTGTAAACAGAAGAGGGAACGGTAAAACCATCGAGACAGGAGGTTTTTCTATGGCATTACTGGATAAGCTCAGCGCTGCGGCCAAGACCGCCGGCGATATGGCCAATGCGGCCATCAAGACCGCCGGAGACAAGGCCAATCTGGCCATTGAGCAGGGCAAGCTGAAGGCGGAGATCCGCCGGTACAACCAGAGCATCGAGGAGTTCAAGAATCAGATCGGCGACCTGCTGTGGACCCGGTATCAGCAGGGCGAAGCGGTGGATCCGCAGGTGACGGCGCTGTGCGATAGCATTCAGGCGGCGACCCAGGAGATCCAGACCCTGCAGGAAAAGCTGGAGGAGCTCAAGCTCCCGGAGACGCCTGCACCGGATCGGCACTGTCCGCAGTGCGGCGCGGTGATCGCTGAGGACGCCCGCTTCTGCAACAGCTGCGGCGCCAAGCTCTGAACGGTAAACCGAGGGCCGCGGGAGGAACCTCCTTCCGCGGCTTTTTTGTGAGGTGGATGATATGATCTCTTTGCTTTCCCGCTGGTTCATTCCGGACCGGGATCAGACCCAGGATCCCCAGGTGCGCCGGCAATACGGCTATCTTTGCGGCGGTCTGGGCATCGCCCTGAACCTGCTGCTGTTTTTGGGCAAGTTCATTGCGGGCAGCCTGTGCGGCTCCATCGCCATCACCGCCGACGCCTTCAACAACCTGTCTGACGCAGGCTCCAGTCTGGTGACGCTGCTGGGCTTCAAGCTGGCGGGGCAGAAGCCGGATACGGAGCACCCCTACGGCCACGGCCGGATGGAATATGTCTCCGGGCTGATCGTGGCTATGCTGATCCTGCTCATGGGCTTTGAGCTGGCCAAGACCTCCATTGAAAAGATCGTCTCGCCGGAGCCGGTGGAGTTCCGCTGGGTCTCTGTGGGGATCCTGCTCTGCGCCATTGCCGTCAAGCTCTATATGGCGGCCTATAACCGGGCGGTGGGAAAAAGGATCCAGTCTGCCGCCATGAAGGCCACTGCCGCAGACAGCCTCAGCGACTGCGCCGCCACGGCGGCAGTGCTGCTTTCCTCCCTGCTGGGGCATTGGTGCAATGTGGCGCTGGACGGCTGGGCCGGGATCCTGGTGGCGGTGCTGATCCTGCGGGCAGGCTACGGCGCGGCCAAGGACACCGTCAGCCCGCTGTTGGGTCAGGCCCCGGATCCGGCGCTGGTGCAGTCGATCCAGGAGCTGGTGCTGTCCTTCCCGGAGATCCGGGGCGTGCATGACCTGATGGTCCACGACTATGGGCCGGGGCGGCTGATGATCTCCCTCCATGCGGAGGTCCCGGCCGATGGCGATCTGCTGGCGCTGCACGATACCATTGACTGCGCGGAGCAGGCCCTGCGGGATAATTTCGGCTGTCAGGCAGTGATCCACATGGATCCCATTGATACCAACAATGAGACCGTCTGCCGCGTCCGGGAGCAGATGGAACAGCTGGTGCGGCTGCTGGATCCCCGGGTGACGGTCCACGATCTGCGCATGGTGGCGGGCCCCACCCATACCAATGTGATCTTTGATGTGGCCTGCCCCTTTGATCTGAAGCTCACCGACGAGCAGGTGCGGGCCGCCGTGAAGGATCTGGTGCGGCGGCTGGATGGCAATTACTTTGCCGTCGTCACCATAGACCGGGTCCCCGTGCTGCCGGCAGGGCAGGCCTGAATCAATGAAACCGCAGAAAAGACACACAAGCGCCAGCCCCTTCGGGCTGGCGCTGAGACTGTCGAAAAACCGCTTCGCTGGGTTTTTCTCGACAGTTAGGCTCCGGCCTGCGGGCCGGTTTCACCGATTTTTTGTGAAAAATCGGCGGGTTACGGTGTTTTTTCCCGGCACATGTCCGTGAAAAAACATCCCATAGGA
>ENA-OUQC01001158-OUQC01001158.1-human-gut-metagenome-genome-assembly--contig:-NODE-1158-length-14727-cov-3.568770_pt1 | contig 14727 bp, 12 predicted proteins | sample MGYA00237942_ERZ548815 | MGnify/ENA primary metagenome ERZ548815 (study PRJEB26490, sample SAMN05194722) | human gut metagenome | biome: terrestrial biome; feature: human-associated habitat; material... | reverse complement strand
CGCGAAGCACGGGGAGGAGGCCACATCATGAGTCAGGCTCTGCATTTGATTTTGACCCCGACATTTTTGGCAACCGTTATCCGCATGACAACGCCAATCCTCTTTGCCTGCCTGGCGGGCATGGTCGTAGACCGGGCGGGGATGATGAACCTCGCTGTAGAAACGACGATGCTGATCGGTGCGCTGATGGGCGTTTTGATCAGCGCCTGGACGCACAGCGCGTGGATCGGCCTGATTGGCGCGGTGCTCGTGGGTATTGGCGTGTCCGCCGTTATCGGCTATACCGCACTGGTGTTGCAGGCGGATATGTATATGAACGGCGTTGCGTTCAACCTGATGATGAACGGCGGCACAGTATTCGTGCTGTATCTCGCTGTGGGCAGCAAGGGAATGAGTACCGGCCTTCGCAGCGAGGTGCTTCCGCAGATTGCGCTTCCGCTCGTTGAAAAGATCCCTGTACTCGGCGAGATCCTTTCGGGACAGAACGTGCTGACGTACATCGCGGTTTTATGCCTTGTGCTGATGTACTATTTCCTTTTTCGGACAAAGCTGGGGCTCCGCCTCCGCCTCGTCGGAGAAAATCCTGCAGCGGCAGAATCGGTCGGCATCAATTCGGTTCGTATGAAAATGCTGGCCATGTGCATCAGCGGTGCGATGTCCGCCATGGGCGGATGCTTTCTCTCGATGGGCTATGTTTCCTGGTTCCAGGCTAACATGACCAGCGGCCGCGGCTTTATCGGTATGGCGTCGTCCTCGCTTGGCGGCGCGGCTCCGCTCGGCGGGCTGCTCGCCTCGCTGCTTTTTGGCACGGCGGACGCTGTTTCCAACACGCTCAGTACGCTGAGCATCCCGTCAGAACTTGTTTCTATGATTCCTTACGCCGTAACCATCATCGGTCTTGTTATCTCCTCCGGCGCGTCGCGGAGAAAGGCAAACCGAAAAAAGGCCAAATCGCAGGCAACCGTATAAATAGGAGGGATAAAAATGATAAGTTTTCTGGACGATATGATTTCGGCCGAGCAGGGATCAATTGCCGAAACGGTTCTTCTTCCCGGCGACCCGCTGCGGGCTCGCTATCTGGCAGAGAACTTTCTCGAAAAGCCGGTGTGCTATAACACCGTTCGGGGAATGTACGGCTTCACAGGACTCTATAAAGGCACACGGGTTTCTGTGCAGGGGAGCGGTATGGGAACAACGGCTGTTATGGAATGCGCCTATCAGCTCATCGAAAAGCACGGCTGCCGCAACCTGATCCGTATCGGCACCTGCGGCAGCGATGATCCTTCTGTACACGTCGGCGATACGATCTTGTCTACGGCGTCCATGAGCGTGTCCAATAACATGGTAGGCGAGTTCGGTGTCTACGACTATGTCCCGACCGCCAACTTCGCTCTTGTCAAAATGGCCTACGAAGCGGCAAAGGAAAACGGTATCCCGGTTCGTGTTGGCCCGACAAAGTGCAATGATGCTCTCTACGCCGAACACGACGGCATTCCGCCCTATGTGCTCAACCCGACGAACGGCTACGTGTTCGTTGGCGGTGAGATGGAAGGAACGGGGCTTTTTGTCGCGGCGTCGCACTATGAGCACGTCCGTGCCATGCTGCTTGTGACATGCAGCGACCATCAGCTCTACCGGGATGAGGATACCCCGCTGGCGCTGCGGGAGAGCAAGTATGTCAACATGATGAAGATCGCGCTCGAAGTTGCGCACAAGATAGATAAGGAGGGGCGATAATGGGTCTTTGTCTTACCGGAACCAAAGAGGACGTAGCCGATCTCGTTTTTCTGACGAACGACTCGCTCAATGTGGAGTGGGTGGCCTATAATCTGCTCAGCAACGTCCATTTTTATAACGATATCCGCAATATGCGCGGCTGTACCGGCTTATATAAGGGACAGCGCGTCACATTCCAGGGTGAGGGGCTTGGCCCGGTCAACGCGGCAATGTATGCCGTGGAAATCATGCAGGAGTTTGACGCCAAGAAGGTTGTCAAAATCGATCTCTGCAAAGCGCTGCGCAGCGATATCCTGCTCGGCGATATGATTCTCCCGCAGTCGGCTCATACCACGAGCGGCATCAACCGCCGCCGCTTTAACGGCCTCGTTTTTCCTGCGGTTGCAGACTTTGAGATGCTCAACGGCATCTATGACGAGGCAGTAAAAAATGGCCTTCCGGTGCATGTCGGTCCGGTGGTTTCCATCGAGCACCGCGGTGAAATGGAGCTTCTGCGGAAATTTGCCGCCCGCGGTGCGATCGGCGCGGATATGGAAATGAACCAGACCTTCACCGCGGCGCAGCGCTTCCATCTTCCCTGTGCCGGCATCCTTGGCGTGGCGGAAAACGTGGCGACGCAGGAAGTGCTGAGACCGTCTGAACGAAAGGAACTGTTCGCCCGTCTGGCGGTTTTTGCGCTGGACACGATGATAAAATAAGGAGGAAGCGCAAATGAGCGTTGTTGATAAGATTACGTCGGTACGGCTGGACGATGCGAGTGATGCGCTGGTCATTCTCGACCAGACGCTTCTTCCCAATGAAGTGCAGTATCTTGCTCTGAAAACCAAGGAAGAGATCTGGGACGCCATTAAAAAGCTGCAGGTACGCGGCGCGCCGGCCATCGGCATTGCGGCAGCCTATGGAGCGTACCTTGCGATAAAGCATTACGCCGGAGACGATATCAAAGCTTTCCGCGCGGAATTCCGGACGGTGAAGGAGTATCTGGCTTCATCGCGCCCGACAGCGGTGAATCTTTTTTGGGCGCTGGATCGGATGGAACGCGCGGCAAACGCACCGGCGGAGAGCGTGGATGAACTGAAAGCGCGGCTGCGCAGCGAAGCGCAGGCCATCCGGGACGAGGATGAGGCCATGTGCAAGGCCATTTCCGAAAACGGCCTTTCGCTGCTCAAACCCGGTATGGGGCTTTTGACCCATTGCAACGCTGGATCGATCGCTACGGCGCGCTACGGCACGGCGCTCGGACCGATGTATCTCGGTCAGGAGAGAGGGTACGGCTTTAAGGTGTTTGCCGATGAGACCCGCCCGCTGCTCCAGGGCGCACGTCTGACAGCGTGGGAACTCCATGAGGCCGGTATTGACGTGACACTGCTGTGTGACAGCATGGTCTCGCTTGTTATGCGAAACGGCTGGATCGATGCATGCCTCGTCGGCTGTGACCGCGTAGCGGCAAATGGCGATACGGCGAATAAGATCGGCACCTCGACTCTCGCAATCGTCGCGCACAGCTACGGCGTTCCGGTGTATGTGCTTGGCCCGACTTCGACGGTGGACATGAACTGTGCCAGCGGCGACGATATTCATATTGAGCTTCGTGACGAAAAGGAGATCAGCGAGCTGTGGTATGCCAAAAAAATGGCGCCGCAGGGTGTGAAGGCCTATAACCCGGCATTCGATGTGACGGATCATAAGTACATATCGGCCATCATCACCGAAAAGGGTGTTGTATATCCGCCGTTCGATGTCAACCTGAAGAAAATGATGGAAGCGTGACGGCGGTGAAAAAAACGTACACCAATAAAACAAGAAAAGCATTTACCGTTGGCTTTCTAATCGTTTTTATGGCGGGATTTGCGCTCTCATCCGGAATGTACAGCAGCCTGCTGCCGGATATTATCCAGCACTATCGGCTCAGTCTGACAAGCGCCTCGCTGCTGGATACCACGAGCGAGATCGGCATGGTAGGAGCTATGTTTATCGCCATGTTCTGCCTCGACCGGCTGGATAAGCATTGGGTCATTACGATTGCTGTTATGGTATACGCCGTGGCGATGATCCTCATCGGCACGGCCCCGCTCTTCGTTGTTCTGCTGCTCTTCAAGGTTGTCATGGGCATCAGTGGATCGATCATTGATAATCTTTGCGCGACGTATACCTCGGATCTTTACGGCGACGAAAGAGAGCGTTACGTATCGTTCCTGCACATGTTCTTTGCCATCGGGAGCATGCTTGGCCCGGGCACAGCCGTGCTGCTCATGCGCCGGTTTGGGGGCTTCGGCGGGAGCTATATCTGCTATGGCCTCTTTTTCCTGGCGTTGTCTGCGGTATTCCTTGTGGGAACATTGATTCTGAAAAAGCCGACACCTATCGTGCAGAATCTCGACAGCGAGGGACACCATAAATCGATCCCCTTCCGGAAGATCCTTGTCAACCGGAATATGATCTGGCTTGGCATCGGTGCAGCATTTCTCGCCGGAACGAACTATATTAATATGTGGACGCCGACATTTCTGCAAACCGTCTATCCTGATCGTTTTGACGCGGCGTTTTGCTCGCTCGTTGTAAGTCTGGCGTATCTCGGCATGATCATCAGCCGTCTGCTCTTCAGCCTTCTCTCGAAATGGCTGACAAGCGAGAAATATATGTGTCTGAGCTGTATTTTAAGTGCGGCGGTCATTTTTGTTATGGTTATGCTGCCGTATCGGTGGTCATGGGCGGCCGGAATGCTGCTGTTCGGGATATTCAGCGGCGCACAGTATACGGCAAAGTTTCTCATGGCCTTCAAGGAGTTTCCGGAGTATGCCGCGACGGTCGCTGCGCTTATGGCAATCACGTCGTCTTGCGGCAATATTCTCTTGCGCTTTACCATCAATTCGATTGCGGACACAGGGCACTACAGCACGGCCATTCTTCTCGCGGCTATGACTACCTGCATCGCTTTTTTTATTTTCCGATTCGGCTATAAGACCCCGCAAAAAACAGACTAAAGCAGAAAACCGCCCGGAGGCATCGCCTCCGGGCGAATCCTCTTTTTAAGAATACTCTTACGATGCTTTTAGGATTTTGTTAAATATTTTCTTTCGGTTGAAATAACGCCTCTCAGCATGTAAAATAAAAGAAGCAATTTTTTACGGAGGGACGCCATGATCAGCCTTTGCAGCGATTGGGAATTCACCCGCGAGTGGAGCGCCGGCTTTGCCCGCGGTGAGGGACGGTTTCCGCTTGTTGATCTCCCGCACACGGCGGGGGAGGTGCCGCTGCACTATGCGAAGCCCGAGGACTATGCCGGCATCTGCGGCTACCGGCGGGGCCTCTCCGTGCCGCTCGAATACCGCGGCAAGCGCCTCTTTCTGCAATTTGACGGCGCAGCGCATTATGCCGAGGTATACCTGAACGGCGAAAAGCTCGCCGCTCATGCCTGCGGCTATACGGCGTTCCGCGTAGAGATCACGTCCGCCGTGCGCTACGGCATGGAAAACCGTCTGGCCGTGATGCTCGATACGGCCGAGAACCCCGCGGTGCCGCCGTTCGGCTTTGTGCTGGACTATCTCGCATACGGCGGGCTGTACCGCGAGGTATGGCTCGATGTCCGCGGCGCGGACATGATCGAGGACGTGTTCGTTACAACGCCGACGCTTACGCGCGCCGAGATCACCCTCACCGTATCCGGCGAGCCCTCCCGCCGCCGAGTCACGCTGCTTGACGGTACCGGCACGGTATGCGCCGTAACAGAGGGTGACGATAATAAATATTATGTAAACTATTTGAACGCCCGTCCCTGGACGCTGGACGAGCCCAATCTTTATTTGATCCGTGCCGAGCTGCTTGACGCGAGCGGCGCCGTGACCGACGAAAAGACCGTCCGCTTCGGCTTCCGTACGGCGGAATTTCGCCGCAGCGGGTTTTATCTCAACGGCGAGCGCGTATTTCTCCGCGGCCTGAACCGCCATCAGTGCTATCCCTACATGGGCTATGCTGCGCCCGAGGCGCTCCAGCGCGAGGACGCGCGGATTCTTAAGGAGGAGCTTTGCTGCACGGCGGTGCGCACGTCGCATTATCCGCAGAGCCAGCATTTCATCGATGCCTGCGACGAGCTGGGGCTGCTTGTGTTTACCGAGCTTCCCGGCTGGCAGCACATCGGCGGCGCGGAGTGGAAGCGTCAGTCGGCCGAAAATGTGCGCGAGATGGTGACGCAGTACCGGAATCATCCGTCCATCGTCCTCTGGGGCGTGCGCATCAACGAAAGTCTGGACGACGACGATTTCTACCGCGAAACAAATGCGCTGGCGCATTCACTTGACCCTTCGCGCCAGACCTCCGGCGTGCGGTATCTCGAAAAGAGCCATCTGCTCGAAGATGTCTACGCCTATAACGACTTCTCGCACGACGGTACGGCGCCGGGCGCGAAGAAGCGCAGCGCCGTGACGCCGGATATGGATAAGCCCTATCTCATCTCCGAGTGCAACGGCCACATGTTCCCGACAAAATCCTTTGACCCCTGGGAAAAGCGGCAGGAGCATGCGCTGCGCCACGCGCGTGTGCAGAACGCCGCCGCGTCCGACGGTGAGATTTCCGGCTGCTTCGGCTGGGTGATGTTCGATTATCCGACGCATAAGGACTTCGGCTCCGGCGACCGTGTGTGCTATCATGGCGTGATGGATGCCTTCCGCAATCCGAAGCTCGCCGCGGCGCTCTATGCCAGCCAGGGGGACAAAACGCCGGTGCTCGAAGTCGGTTCGCCGATGGACATCGGCGACTATCCCGCCGGAAATGTCGGCGCTGTCTGGGCGTTCACGAATGCCGAGGAAGTCGCGCTCTATAAAAATGATCAATTTGTTGCCGCGTTCCGTACCAAGGGGTGGGACGGACTGCCGCACGGCCCGGTTGCGATCGACGATACGATCGGCGAATTGCTGGAGACGCAGGAGCATTTCCCGCACGACAAAGCAGAGCTGCTGCGAAAGTGCCTCGTCTCTGCCGGAAAGAACGGCCTCGCCGGGATGCCGGTGGCAGACAAGGCGCGCATGGCGTGGGCCATGGCGCGCTACAAGCTCACGATGGACGATGGCGTAGCTCTGTTCGGCAAATACGTCGGCAACTGGGGCGGCGCGGCCACGCGCTGGCGCTTTGACGCCCGCACCGGCGGGAAGACCGTTGCGAGCGTAACGCGCGCCTCGGGCGCGGCGCTGCATATGGAAGTGCGTGTGAGTAAAACAGAACTTCACGTGGGCGACACGTGGGATGCTGCCGCGGTGCGCGTCCGTATTCTCGATGAATACGGTACCCCGGCCTCGTATGCGCAGCTTCCCGTGCGCTTTTCGCTCACGGGCCCAGCGGCGCTCATTGGCCCAGACACGGTGACCGCCGAGGGCGGCATGACCGGCACCTATGTGCGCACCGCCGGCGAGAGCGGGGAAGCCGTTCTTCGCATTTCCGCCGCCGGACTGCCGGAGGAAGAGGTGCGCTTTTCAATCCAAGTACAAAACGTCGAACAGGAGTGAAGAATATGGAACTTCTATGGCGCGTGGAACTGGAAAACGGCGGGACAGTCACCGGCAGTACACTGCTGCAGCCGGGCGAGAACCGCATTGTCTGCGACCTGCCGGATGACACGCTCAAAAGCGTGACCGGCGCGATGCTCTGGGAAACGGAGCCGGACGAGCGCATTTTCATCAACGGCTTTCAGAGCTGGACGTATTCGCCGGAGTGCGGCGTGAACGATCACACGCCCTCCTTCGCAAGCCCGCTGGCGCGCTTCAAGCCGCTGGGGCTTGAGCGCTACGGCGATTACTATTTTACCGACTATCCGGAAACGCCGGGCGTGACGCACGGCGAATCCTATGCCTACTGGCGGCGCGGTGAGCATTTCCGGCTGCTCGGCTCGCTCGACGAAGCGAGCGGGTATACCATGATCCGCTATGACGCGAATGCCGAAAAGCTCACGCTCTCGCGTGACTGCTGCGGCGTGCGCTGCAACGGGGAGTTTCATGTATTTGATCTTTTCTGCGCCGAGGGCGCGGAGCCTGAGGTCTACGACGGCTGGTTTGCGGCCATGGGGCTGCCGAAAAGGCCCATGGAGCGTATTGCCGGGTATTCGAGCTGGTATAACCGCTATGCGGATATCGACGAAAAATGCATTCTCTCCGATCTCTCCGGCTGTACCGGCGTGCTCTCCGAGGGCGATGTATTCCAGATCGACGACGGCTGGGAGCCCGCCGTGGGCGACTGGCTCACAACGGACGCAAAGAAGTTCCCGAAAGGGCTTCGCGGCACGGCGGACAAGATCCATGAAAAGGGCTTTCGCGCGGGGCTTTGGCTCTCGCCGTTCGTCTGCCAGAAGGACTCGGAAATTTTCCGGCGGCACAAGGACTGGCTGCTGCGCGTGGACGGAAAGCCGTGGTACTGCGGCATGAACTGGGGCGGCTTCTATGCGCTCGACTTTGACCATCCGCAGGTTGCGGCGTATTTGCGGGATGTATTTCGCCGTGTTTTCACCGACTGGGGCTTCGATCTTGTGAAGCTCGACTTTCTCTATGCCGCCGCGCCGGTCAATCTCCCGACGGAGAGCCGCGCCAGGCGTATGCGCCGCGCCGTGAACTTTTTGCGCGAGCTGTGCGGCGATCATCTCATCATCGGCTGCGGCGTGCCGCTCATGCCGGCGTTCGGCCTTGTGGATTACTGCCGCATCGGCTGCGATGTGGGGCTTGACTGGGACGGCTCCTTTATTATGAAAATGGCGCACCGCGAGCGCATCTCCACAAAGCAGTCGCTTGAAAATACGCTTTTCCGCCGCGGTTTGAATGGGCGCGCGTTTGGGAACGATCCGGATGTGTTCTTCCTCCGCAGCGACAATCTCAAGCTTTCCGAAACGCAGAAAACCATGCTCGCGCGCGCGGACGCCCTGCTCGGAAGCGTGTTCTTCACGTCCGATGATATGAGCGCCTACGACGAGGAGAAGCGCGAGACCTACCGCGCTCTTCGCCATCTGCGGAGCGCCGAAAACGTGCGTGTACGCATGGACGGCATGCCGCGCATTGAATATACGCTCGACGGCGAGGAGCAGCGCCTTGCGCTGCCGTTCCTGCCGAGCGACACGCGATACTCTTAAAAAGGAGGGATTCTTATGGAAGAAAAACGGGAAACGAATCCCCGCGTAAACTTCCTTATCAACATTGCGTACTGGGCGGTGATCGTTGCGATCATCTTCCTGGTGTTCAAGTACCTCATCAACATAATGATGCCGATCTTCCTCGCGTTCATTTTCGCGGCGGTCGTGCGTCCGATCTCCCGCGCGCTGAGCCGGGAAACGCGCTATGTCCGCGGCAAGGACGGGAACAAGGTCCTCGTGAAGCGGAAATTCCATATGAACCGCAATGTGGCCGGCATCATCAGCGTGCTTGTGCTGTTCATCGTTGTCGGCGGCCTGCTGACGCTCATCGTCGTCCGCCTGACCGATACGATCGTGGATTTCGTGTCGTTCGCGCCGACGTTCTATGAACAGAGCGTCCTCCCCGGCATCACAAAGCTCTATAACTGGGTGCTGGAGGTAGGCGAACGGTTCGATGTGTCCATCATGGACGCTATTGAGCAGGCCCTGCCCGGCATGATCTCCAATCTCGGCAGCGCGGTCACCAACCTCTCCGGCAAGATCGTCAGCGGCATCACCGGCATTGCGAGCCGCCTGCCGAGCATATTGCTCAACAGCATCATCTGCCTGATCGCTACGGTCTTTATTTCCGTGGACTTTGACCGCATCAGGCTCTTCATTCGGAAAAACCTGCCCGAAAAACCGCTGCGCGTTGCGGTGAATGTCAAGAACTCGTTCCTTGAGATGATCTGGCAGTTCATCAAGTCCTATGCCATCATCTTCTGCATCACCGTGGCGGAGATCACCGTCGGCCTTCTGATCGTCGGCGTGGGGAACCCGCTGCTTTTCGGTATCCTCATCGGCATTTTTGATGCGCTGCCCATCGTCGGCAGCGGCATGATCCTTCTTCCGTGGTCGATCATCACGCTTCTCACCGGCAACACGATGCGCGGTCTCGGCATCCTCATCATCTATGCCGTCGTTGTAATCGCGCGCCAGATCATTGAGCCGAAGATCGTCGGCAAGCACGTCGGTCTGCGCCCGATCGTAACGCTCACGTGCATGTACGCCGGTTCCAAGCTCTTCGGCGGTCTTATCGGTCTTTTTGGTCTGCCGATCACTGCCGCCATCATCATGGATCTGAACTCCAGCGGCGTTTTCCATATCTTCAACTCCGTAGGAGATGAGCTGGAGGACAAAACGGAAACGGAAGAGACCGGGGAGCAAAGCGTATGACAATCAATATTCTGGCCATCGGCGATGTGGTCGGGCAGACCGGCCTCGCGTTTCTCAAGGCACATTTAAGGCAGCTTCAAAGACTTAAGGGCGTCTCGTTCACCGTGGTAAACGGCGAAAACGCCAACGTTGTCGGCATCACGCCCGCACAGGCGGATATGATCTTTGAAGCCGGGGCGGACGTTGTGACGCTCGGCAACCACACATGGACGCGCTGGGAGCTTCAGCCGTATCTTGACGAGAAGGCGCGCATTCTGCGCCCGGCAAACTATGCCCCCCAATGCCCCGGCCGCGGCGACGCGACCTATACAACGCCGTTCGGCCCCATCCGCGTTATCAATCTGCTTGGGCGGTTCTCTCTGGATACGAACACCGATAATCCGTTTCCGGCCGTGGACGCGCTGCTCGCGGAAAATCAGACGCGCATGGTGCTTGTCGATATGCACGCCGAGGCGACGAGCGAAAAGCTCGCCATGGGCTGGTTCCTGGACGGGCGCGTTTCCGCTGTGTGGGGCACGCATACCCACGTCCAGACCTCGGACGCGCGCGTTCTGCCGCGCGGCACGGGGTACATCTCCGACCTCGGCATGACGGGGCCGAGCGAATCGGTGCTCGGCATTGCGCCGGAGCAGTCTATCCGAAAATTCCTCGGCGATCCCCCGCGCCGGTACGAGCAGGCAAAAGGCCCCGGAAAGATCGAAGGCGCGGTTTTCACGATCGATACCGAGACCGGCGCATGCACCGCGGTCGAGGCAATCCGCATAACGCCATGATCCGTATCATTCATGCCGCCGATCTGCATCTCGACTCGCCCTTTGAGTCGCTCAGCGCGGAAAAGGCGTCCGTCCGCCGCAGCGAGCAGAGAGCGCTTCTCGACCGCATCGCGGCGGAGACCAACGAGCGAAACGCAGATCTCCTGCTTCTCGCAGGAGATCTGCTTGACAGCGGCAGCGCCTACGCCGAAACGGGCGAGGCGCTGCTTGCTGCGCTCGGAAAGGTGCGCGTCCCCGTATTCATTGCGCCGGGAAACCACGACTGGTACTCCCGGCGCTCGCCGTATGCGCGCTTATCCTTCCCGGACAATGTCCATATCTTCTGTTCGTCCCGGCTGGAGAGCATTTTCCTGCCGGAGCTTGCCGTGCGCGTATGGGGGGCAGGGTACACATCGCCCTCGTGCGAGGCGCTGCTGCGCGGCTTTCATGCTCCGGCGGAGGAGGATGTGACGCAGCTCCTTGTGCTGCATGCCGAGCTTGGCCGCCCAAACTCCCCGTACTGTCCCGTGACGGAGGCGGAACTCGCACAAAGCGGCATACGGTATGCAGCGCTCGGCCACATCCATCAGGGAAGCGGTCTGCGCTGCGCCGGAGACTGCTTTTACGCCTGGCCGGGCTGCCCGGAGGGGCGCGGCTTTGATGAGTGCGGCGAGAAAGGAATATTGCAGATCAATATTGATGGCGAAGCCGTCAAAGCCGGGTTTATCCCGACGGCCGTGCGCCGGTACGAAAAGCTGCGCGTGGAGCCGGGCGCGGACGCGCTTGCCGCAATCCGCGCCGCGCTGCCGGAGGATACGGCGGACGATATTTATAAAATCATCCTGACCGGCGAGAGTCTCGCCGCGCCGGATCTTGCCTATCTCCGCCAGGCGCTGGAACGGGATTTCTTCGCGCTCACGCTTGCGGATGAAACGATCCCGCCGCGCGATTTCTGGCGGCGAGCCGGGGAGGACAGTCTTGCCGGGCGGTTCCTGCGCCGGATGCGGCAGCGGATCGAAACCGCACAGACGGAAGAGGAAAAGAAATTGCTTCTTCACGCCGTGCGCTGCGGTATTGCTGCCCTTGAAGGTTGGGAGGTGCGGCTGTGATCGTGCGGAAAATGACGGCGAGCTTTGGTGTGCTGCAAAACCGCACGCTCGAACTCTCGCCGGGGCTCAACATCATCGAAGCTCCGAACGAATACGGGAAAACAACGTGGTGCGCATTTCTGCGCGCCATGCTCTACGGCATCGACACCGCCCAGCGCGGCCGCGCCGGAAAAAAGCCGGACAAGGTGCTGTATGCGCCGTGGAACGGCGCGCCCATGGCCGGGACAATGGAGCTTTCCTTCGGCGGAAAGGACATTGCGCTCTCACGCTCAACGCGCCTGGCGGGCGCGCCCATGCGGGAGTTTTCTGCCGTGTATACGCGCTCCGGCCAGCCGGTGCCGCGGCTGACGGGAGAAAATGCCGGGGAAATGCTCACGGGCGCGTCGCTCCCGGTGTTTGAGCGAACGGCGTTCATCGGGCCGGCGGGGCTCGGCGTGCAGCAGGGCGCGGAGCTGGAGCGCAAGATCACATCCCTTGTTACGGCGGGGGAGGAGGGCGGCTCGTTTTCGGAGGCATCGGCGCGGCTGCGCGCCCTCCAGCGAAAGTGCTGCTATCGGAACAGCGGCCGTCTCCCGGAGCTGGAAGCGGAAATGGCGTCTCTGAGAGAAAAACTTGCCGCTATGGACGAAACTGCCGGGGAACTGACCCGGACGGAGGAAGCGGCGGAAAACGCGCATCTTCATGCGGCAAATGCCCGGAAGAACCTTGCCGGAGCGCAGGGAAAGCGGCGGGGAGAGGTAAAGGCTCGTCTGGAAGCCTGCCGCACGGCACGGGTGGAGGCCGAAAGCGAGGCCGCGCGGCGAAAGAGCGCCGCGGCTGCGGCCGAAGAATCGCTTTGCGCCGGAGGATTCGGAGGTTCTGAACCGGACGAGGCTGCGGCGGAGCGTGCCCGTGCCGATGCGCGCCGGGCGAAAAGGGCGGAGCGCGCCGCAAATGCTCCCAAGCTGGGGCTTTGGATATGGATTCTGCTTCTGCTCGCCGCCGGCGGCTTTGCCGCCGCGGGATTTATCCGCCGCGAATTCTGGCTCGGAACGCTCCTTACGCTTTCAGCCCTTGCGGTACTCGGCATTGTATCTGTTTTCCGCTCGCGCGAGCGCGCCAACGCCCGCCGTGTGCTCGGAGAAATCCTCGCGCGGTACGATGCCGAAACGCCGGAGGATATTCCGGAGCGGTTTGCGGCATATGCCGAAGAGTGGGAGGAGACGGAGGCACTTCTCCGCGCCGCAGAGGAAGAGCGCGAGCACGCCCGGAGCCTTGCCGGGGAGGAACTGCGGCTTCATGAGGAGCTCGCGGAGCTTCTCAGCGGCGATGGGGCTCTCCCGCAGCTTTCAGAAAGTGAAAGGAAAGAGCAGCTTCTCCGCGAGGAGATCGCCCGCCTTCGCGGCCGGCTCGATACGCTCGGCGATCCGCTGGTGGTCAAAAGCCGCCTTTGCGAGCTGGAAGAAGAGCACGCTCGCGTGGAGGAGGAGCTCGAAGCGCTGACCGTCGCGCTCGACGAGCTGGCGCTCGCCGATGAGGAGATGCAGTCCGAATTTTCTCCCGCACTCGCGAAAAGCGCCGCCGCGGCGCTCTCCCGGCTGACCGGCGGGGCGTATACGGAGCTCACGCTCGACCGCGAGCTGAACGCTCTCGTCCGCTGCGCCGGAGAGCCTGTGCTCCACGAGAGCGCGTTTCTCAGCCGGGGAACGGCGGATCAGCTCTATCTGGCGCTGCGGCTCGCGCTGTGCGATATGCTCCTCGGCGGGGAAGACCCCTGTCTAATCGTGCTCGACGATGCGCTCATCAACTTTGACGATGTGCGCATGGGGTACGCGCTCGATTATCTCGCGGAGCTTTCGCAGCACCGGCAGATATTGCTCTTTTCCTGCCACAGCCGCGAAAAGCGGTATAGGTAAACGAAAAACGAGGACTGATGTTTCAAACATCAGTCCTCGTTTTCCGTATCGGTTTTCTCGCCGGGGTCAATTTCGCTGTCGGTGATGACGCGAATCACATCGTTCCGCACGGAGGCAAACCCACCGTGCAGCACGGTGTGGAACACGGTCTCGCCGTGCAGCAGCACGTCTGCCGTCCCGTCGCCCAGCGCAAGCACGGCCGGGAGATGGCCGTGGTGAAAGCCGATTTGCCCGCCGCCGTGCCCGGTTTCATCGTCGCAAAGCGTGAGATGCACGCTGTCGCAGCGGACATCTGCTGCCTCGCCGTGCGGCGTGAGAACGATGAATTCGAGCGGCGCGGAAGTATCTGCGGTTTTGTCGGTCATATACGCCCACCAGCCTTTCAGCGACCCTTGGCGTACACGTCCTCGATGGAACCGGCCATGAGGAAGTTCTGCTCGGGGATGTTGTCGCAGTCACCGCCGAGGATGGCTTCAAAGCCTTTGATCGTGTCCTCAATGTGCACGAACTTGCCGGGCATGCCGGTAAAGCTCTCTGCAACGTGGAACGGCTGCGACATGAAGCGCTGCACACGGCGCGCGCGGGAAACGGTTTTCCGATCCTCCGGCGAGAGCTCATCCATGCCGAGAATCGCGATGATGTCCTGCAAGTCCTTATATTTTTGCAGCACCTCCTGCACCGCTCTGGCCACCTGATAATGCTCCTCGCCAACGATCAGCGGATCAAGGATTCTGGAGGTGGATTCCAACGGGTCAACGGCCGGATAGATTCCTAACTCGGTAATCGCACGGTTGAGTACCGTCGTCGCGTCCAAATGCGCGAAAGCGGTTGCCGGAGCCGGGTCTGTCAAGTCATCCGCCGGCACATAAATCGCCTGTACCGATGTGATGGAGCCGTTTTTGGTCGATGTGATC
>ENA-OUQC01001157-OUQC01001157.1-human-gut-metagenome-genome-assembly--contig:-NODE-1157-length-14750-cov-4.709153_pt1 | contig 14750 bp, 13 predicted proteins | sample MGYA00237942_ERZ548815 | MGnify/ENA primary metagenome ERZ548815 (study PRJEB26490, sample SAMN05194722) | human gut metagenome | biome: terrestrial biome; feature: human-associated habitat; material... | reverse complement strand
ACGGATTTTCGGGTTCCCGAAAAAACTCAAAAGGTCGCAAAATTATGACTTTTTACCCTTTGGTGATGGTATCGTTGTCGTCCAAAGTCACATCTTCCACCGAAACTCCGCTGTCTTTGATATGCTCGATTTCGGGAGCGGCGTCGGTGGCGGCGTCGGGCGCAGCTTCCTTATGCCCTGCCGTGTTGGCGGACTTCCTGTAAATGACGAATTTCTGCCAGCAGAATTCCAGAACGCCGTTGATGAGCATTACGGTTGCTTCTGCCAAAAGTTTTGCTCCCTCACCTCCGCCAAGCGACGACGATACGGCGTGAACGTACCAGGTCTGGAAGGGATAAAACGGGACGTAAAACAGGAACGCGAGCGCCATTGCGACGGGCACGTTCTTTGCCGACTTGAACGTGAATTTGCGGTTTAACGTAAAGTTCCACAAAACGGACAGCGCCAACGCAACCGTGGTCGCCACAAACAGCGTCTTGGGCATCACGGTGATGAAGTTGATTGTGCCCCAGTCGAGTTTTTTGAAAGCGAAAGTCATTATCGTGAACGATACGAACTGGATAATTCCTGCGCTTGCCGTGCAAAGAAGATACTTGAATGCTTGCCAACGCGTACCGTTTTTTGCGTTCATTTCTTTGAATTTTTCTTTGCGTTCTGCTTTTCTTTGTGCCTTTTCTTCGGGCGTGAGTTTTTGTTTTGCCATACTTTCTCCTTATTATAACGGGCGTCTGATTGCAGTGTCTTCCGCTTCGCCACAGCAGTGAATGTGCATATTGTTCATTACTCTGAATGCGTCGGCGCGAATATGGAAGCTTCGCAAGCCGTTAAGACGGACTTTTAGGCGCATGTACAGCATAAGACTTTTGCCGTTGTCGGGCGGGGGACATTGTGAAACGAAGCAAGCGTACGCCGCTTTTGTTTTTTCAAAGTCTTTTTTGGTGATTTTGACAAATCTGTTGGGTTTACCGGTGAAATAGTACGCCAGAACCGTTGGTTTTGCAATTTGGGTTGCCCCGACGCTTTTCATCATATTGACGTTGCTGCACATAAAATACGCCTTCGACACCGCCTCTCCCACGCGAAGATGGTCGGGGTGGCTTTCGGGGTACAGTTTGTGGTCGGGACCGATCACGACGTCGGGCTTAATTTCTGCGATGACTTTTGCGATTTCGATGCGGAGCGCGACTTCGTCGTACATGCCGCCGTCCTCAAAAGGCAGAAATCTGACGTCCTTAACGCCCAGAATTTTCGCGGATGCCAATTGTTCGTCGCGGCGGATTTTAACAAGCGTTTCGGGCGACATGTTTTCGTCTTCCGTGCCGAACCGTCCGTCGGTGCAAACGAGATAATATACGTCCTTCCCTTCGCGCGCAAGCCTTGCGACGGTGCTGCCCACGGCAATTTCGATATCGTCGGGGTGCGGCGCAACGAACAAATACGTCTTGAATTTTTCGATTTTCGGAACGGGTGCGACCGCTTTTATGAGCAATCTGTTGAGTAACATAACTTTCTCCCTGGACAATCTTACAATATTTTAACACACGATATTTGTTAAGTAAAGGCTTTTCGGAAAAAATAAAGGCTGCACTTTGCAGTGCAGCCTTTCCGCTTCGCTTACTTTCAGTTATACGCCTTGCTCTTGCGGATTGATGATCTGGATTTCAAAAGCCTTTCCCTTTGTTTCGGGAGTAATAAGGTTTTCGTTGTAATCGCTGTCTGTTGTCGGGTCGGATTCACAGAAGTTGACGTAACCTTTGATCGAGAACGTCTTTCCGTAGACTTTTCCTTCGACGGTTGCGGTGCCGTACGTTACGCGGTCGCCGTCTTTCTTCGTGCCGATGATGACTTTAAGCGCGATGTCGTCAATAATTTCCGCATTTGCGCTTGTGCCAGCTGCCTCTATTTCCTCGACTTTCCACTGGTTTCCTGCACTTTCCGACTCAACGAAATACGGGACGTAGGTCTTGCCAAGGCGGTATGCCTGACGGAGCAACGAACCGGCTTTGCCGTCGATATAATTGCTTTCCGTATATTTCGCGTCAGCAGGTGCATTATTGAGTTCGTCTGCGATTGCCTGTTTAAGGACGTCGGGCGTGTTGATAAGCACGAGTTCGCCTTTTTCGTTAAGTTCGAACCCTTCATTGCGGATATATGTCACGTCGTTGTTCTTTGCTTTAAGTTCAAGCTCTGCATAAAGCACGTACGGGTACAGATATTTGTTGTGCGCGCTGTCTTCGACCACGGCATAACCGTATTTTTGCATTTCTGCGGTCGTTTTGTGTGTCTTGAAGTGCTCTTCGCCTTTGGTCATATATTCCGCGGGACGGAGCAACATAAGCTGTTTGCTGAGACCTTTCGCGTAAATTCCGCGAGCCGTCAACTTGTAAAGTTCGGTTTCGAATTCCTTATAAACCTCGACCGAGTCGTAAATCTTTTCTTTGAAGATTGAGTTGCCATATCCTTTGAAATATTTCATCGCAAGAGCGACCATGCTCACCGCATCGATTGTTTTTTCCTTGGGATCGGTCGAATAGTCAAACAAGTTTTTGAACGTCGTTCTAAGGAGGTTTTCACCGCCGATAACGAGCGAGTTGTCAAGACCGTACGCATTCTTTTCGATGCCAATAAGACCGTACACTGCGGGAAGGATTCCCTTTTCGGCGCTGAACACTAATCTCTCGATTATGTCTTTGATTGTGATGTCGCCTTCCGACGCCGCTTTGGCTTTGTCCGCCGTATAGTTCACGAACAAACCGTTGCCGTTTTTATTGATAAGGTAGTTGACAAGTTTCACGAAGTTGAGCCCTTTGACGTGCGCTTCGCCACTCGTTACCAGATGATCGATGGATTCGTTGACTTTGGCGTAACTATAAGAAACGTTATATTTCGTATATTTTTTGCCGGCGTAGCCGTCTTCCGCAAGAATCGGGAAATAAGTTTCTGCTGTTTCGTCGGCAACAAACTTTAACGTGCCGTTCGCGTCAACCGCATACGTGCCGTCTTGGTTTTGAACAAATTTAACGCCGGTGTAGCCTTCTTCCGCAGTGACATACGCGCCGCGTTTGTAATTGCCGTTTCCGTCTGTTGCTTCTTCATAGACCGAGTACAGGACGCCGCCGACTTTGTCTGTGTACAGGACGCCGCCGTCTTTGTCTGTGCCGACCGCATCATAGAATCCCCATTTGCCGTTTACTTTCCTAAAGCCGTTGACGCCGATTGCGCCGTTTTTACCGAGCGCGACGCACATATCGAGAATCGCGGGGAGAACGCCTTTGTATTCTTCCGCGATTTTCGCGTCGAGTTGCAGGTCGAAATCATCTGTTCCTAAGGGGACGGATTTCAGTTGAAGCCTTGCAAACTCTTTTCCGTTTGCGGTAATCGTTGCGACCGCGCGGGTTTTTTCGATATTTTTGAAATCGAGCGTTCCTTTAATGTTGAGTTTCAGCGTTTTGGGAACGGTGAGCGTGTTCGTTGCCTCGTCGTATTTCAGATCGTCGTCGCCGACTTTGATTGTCAAGCCGTTGGCACTTGTATAATCGTGTGCGACAAGGCTCAGAAGGTCTTTGCCAAAGTTGAAATCAAGACCTGCGTCGATATTCATTGCGCCGTATTTTTTCTTTTCTTCCTCTCCGAGGACAGTTGTGTCGATTGCATCTTTATCGTTGCCGATTTTAAGGTCGGTGATTGCAAGTTCGATACCGAAAGTCCTGCCGTTTTCGCCTGCGGGCAGATTAAGGTCGAGGAAGAATTTGCTCATCTTGCCGATGCTGCCGTTTGCGCCCGCTTCCTTTTCAAAGCCCAGCTTGATTGCGCCACCAAACAGCGGAGAGTTCACAGTTCTAATAATTCCACCATTTGCATCTTCCTTCGTCAGCGGATCAAGTGAAATTGTTGCGGAGAGTTTTTGCGACAGGTCGCTCTTGACGGACGCGTAACCTTTGTTCGCTTCTTGGAACTGACCGTCCTTCCAGGTGTACCAGGTGGGTTTGCTGAACAACATGCTTGCCAAAGGCTCCCCACCTAATTCCAGCGTAAGAATTTTTTGAATATCTATGGTTTCTCCAAGACAGGAATATGCGGTGTCCCAATCTTTGAAAAACATGTTGACAATTCCCTCAACACTTATGAAGCCGCCAATCATTACATCCTTTTTTCCGTAAAGAGTATCGGCAAGGGTTTTCACAACGTATGTGCCGTTGTCGTCTTTAACATATTTGCCGTTAACTAAGTTGTAACGATTTCTGCTTGCCGCATTGACAAGCGTGTCGCTGTACGGCATATACTCTTTCTTTACAAACGTGTTGATAAGCCCGGTGATAACTTCGTTAAGGTCAAAGTCGCCGCCGTTGAAAGCCTCGACAACGCTCTTTACGACGTTGTTTTTGAGCAGCCCTTCAATCTTGGTGAAAAGCGCGTCTTTGACGGTTTGTCCGTTTGCGGTGTTTCCAAGTTTCGTAAGGTCAACGCCGACCTTGTTCCCTGCGATCGTTGCGTAAAGGAAGTCTTTTTCGTAAATAAGACGGAAAGAATCAACGCCGTTAATGCGCGCGGACACGTCGATATAAGTTTCGTTGTCGTCCGTGAGAGCAACCGCTTTCGAATATCTAGTTTGTCCTTCGTGGAGGCTTGCGTCGTACGACACGTACTTGCCGTCGATAAGGACGTATGCGCCGTTTGCGTCAACGATATATTTGTCGATGACGTTCTGACGGTCGAGAAAACCTTTCAGCGCAAGTTCGATCGGCATTTTTTCGCCCGCGACGCCGCCATCCTTTTTAAGGGTGATTGTCGCGCCGAGGCTCAATGCGATGTTTTTGCCGTCGGCAAGTTCAAACGAAGTGCCGTTTGCGATTTCGTTTGCGCTTTGGAACATCGTGTTGACAAATGCGTTCATCGAGGCGCCTGCTTGGTTGCCGCCGGTTCCGCCACCGCCGGTTCCGCCACCGCCGCCCGTTCCGCCGTCTTGGTTTCCGCCGCCGTTTCCTTTATTTTTGCAGGCAGCCAGAACGCCGACGCACAAAACGAGAACGCAAACTATTGCGAGTACTCGCAAAAAATTCTTGTTTTTCATTTTTGGTCTCCTTTCGAGATTTAAATTGTACACGCACGCAGACGTGCGTATATCTCTACATTTTACATTTTAATATTTATTAGTTTTCTTGTCAAGGCTAAGTCGGGATTTCCGCCCGACGCGCGCCGTTTCGGGTTTATCGGCAAATCGTTTTAAGGTAATTTTTAACCTAAACGTTACAAATGCGCCCGCGTGTAATATTTTGCGAAAAACCTTTACATATTGTCCTTACGTTTGTATAATAATCGTTAGGAGGAATTTTATGCACGATTCGCACGTTCACAGCATTTTTTCGGACGACGGCATGGAGGCGGTCGAAGACGTCGTTGCGACGGCGCTTTCTCGCGGTTGCGACTATGTCGCAATCACCGATCACGTCAACCGCGATTATCAGGTCATCGGATATGACAACCCGCAAATAAATATGTCGGCGTACGTCGCCGCGATGCAGGACTTCAAACGCCGCTTCAATAAGAAAAACTTCCGCCTTGCCATGGGCGCGGAACTCGGATATCTTAAATCGGCAAACAATCTGTATATCAAAGACCTTGCCGATATCGACTTCGACGTCATTATCAACAGCGTTCACTGCGTGCTCGGCAGCGAGGTCTATTACGCGGAATATTTCAATAAGTGCCCCTATAAACACTTTGCCTATCTCGAATACCTGAAAGCCGTCCGGGAAAGCGTCGACGCGCCCTACCCCTACGACATCATCGGCCACATCGGCTATATCCAGAGAAACGCGCCGTATAAGGAGCCCGATATGTTTTACGAGGAGTTTTCGGACGTCTTTGACGATATCCTCACCGCCATCATCGAAAAAGATAAGTGCCTGGAAGTCAACAGCAAAACTTATCGCGGCGGAAAAACCACAAGCGAGTTTTCTTTGCGACACCTGTCAATCCCCGACGTCGACGTCCTGAAACGATACTACGAACTCGGCGGAAGGAAAATTTCTTTCGGCAGCGACGCACACCGCACAAACAGCATCGCTTATAATTACGACAAAATCGCGGCGGCAATGAAAGAAATCGGCTTTGAAGGTTTCACCCGATACGTGAACCGCGAGCCGGAACTTGTGAAGTTTTGATAAACCGAAAACAATATTATGACAAAACCGTCGCTTTTCGACGGTTTTTTCTCGCTTCGCGATTTATAAAACGCTTTTCGTCACGTTGAACTTTACGCCAAAGACGTTTGTGACTTCGTGATACTCCGCGTTTTCAAAAAGTCCGCTCGTGCGGGACACGACGTAATCCGCGCACTCAAAAAGGGGCTCCGAAAATCCTTTGTCGATATGATATATTTCGAGCAATCGGCGGGCGGGGGTTTTAACCTTTGTGTTTCTGATTATTGCAAATAATTTTTTCATTTTGTTCACCTCTTGATTGCATTATTGCATACAAAATATGACAATGCTTTGCATATTATTGAAAAATGTTTGATATTTTTCATTTTTTTCGCAAGGTGAATTTTTGCAAAAAGAAACGCCCCGAAAATCGGGACGTTCCTTTGATTTAGGTGGAAAGATTACTGTCGTAATCCGATAATAAGCTTGTTATCAGAACTTGAAGGAGCCGTTCAACGTAGCGTCTGCTGTGACTTCGTATTTGCCGTTTTCGACTTCCGGTTCACCGGGGACGTATTTTGCAACGCCTTTGACGGTGCCGTTAATGGTTTGACCAAGCGCCGTTACGCTTACCGTGCCGTTGATTGCAAAGTCGTTTTTGTCAAGGTTGGTTGCGTTTGCATTCGAGACAACGTTTGCAACGACGTTCACTTTCACAAGTTCTTTGTCGGCTGCTCCGACCGCTACGTCAACGTAGACTTTCGCGCCAGTTTCGGTATCGCTGATTTTGCCAAGTTCGACTTTCACATTGACCTTGCATGCGTTGTCAACACCGACGTTAACTTCAACGACTACGCCGCCCTTTTCGTTTGCATATGCGGTAACTTTTACGCCGACGTTGTCGACTTCAACCCCTACGCTTGAACCAAACTTGAAGACCATCGTGTCTTTTTCTTTGTCATATTCGCAGGTGCCTTTGATTTCTACAAGGTTGGCTTCGCCGTGTGCAACAACCGCTTCGAATGTATAATCTTCTTTGCCGTTGATGTCTGCGTCTTCGCCGTCTTTGATTTTCTTTGCGTTGATGTAAATCGTGGATACGTCGGATACGTCTTTGCCTTCGGCGTCTTTATAAGTGACGGTCACGAGCATTTTGTAGTTATAGCCGTCTTTTTCGTTGGATGCTTCCACTTTGACGTCAACATTGTGATCTTTGATGTACGCTTTTGCGTTGGTAATGTACTGGTCAAGATATTTTGTAAGTTCTGCGGCTGCGTCGCTAAGTCCGGGGACTTTAAGTCCGCCAAACGTAAATCCGGAATCAACGTTTTCATCGCCTTCCGCCGAAGCAGTGCCTGCTGCCGAAGAGTTCATCGCAACTGCGATTGCCGTGCCAAGAGTTTCGGCGTTGTCTGCTTTTGCCGGTGCGGTTTTCTTGTCCTTATTGCAGGCGGTAAGTCCGACCGCAAGAGCCGCTACCATCGATACTACAAGAAGTATTGCCAGGATTTTCTTTTTCATATTGAGTAAAACCTCCGTGTTTTTCAAATTGTTTTCGCAAAGTAAACAATCGACGAGCGCGTTTTATTGGGATTTTGCAAAAAATTTTTTATTTTTTTACTCCACGCAAGTACAAAAGTATCTTGCGTGGGATTTAATATGGTTCCCTTCCGGGAGATTGCCACGTCGCTTCGCTCCTCGCAATGACACAATGTGCGTTGCACGGAGTATGATAGAACAAGTGCGTAAATCTTGCTATTCTTTTCTTACAAACATTCTTTAATTCTATTCCGTACGAAGTACTATGTCATTGCGAGCGTAGCGTGGCAATCTCCCGGAAGGGCACCTTGTGAAAGGGCTTTTTCGACAACAAAAAAGCCTTGCGGTCTGCAAGGCTATTTATTTCTTATAGTGTTTATTAAATATTAAAAATACTGTTCGATGTTTGTTCGCTCGGGTTCAGAATATCGTTGATTAAACCGGTGATATAATTGTCGTACATCGTCTTGATTTTCGCAAAGTCGATGTTTTCAAGGGAGATACGGATTTCCGCAACTTTTGCCTGCAAATCGATCAGCCCCAAAAACTCGCACATACTTTCGATACTTTTAAGGCTTTCGATCATTTCGGCGTAAGAGCCCTTTGTAAAGTTTTTGACGTAGTCGCTGCTGCCGATATTTTGTCGCTTGATTTCTTCTTCCGCATAGTTAAAATAAACGTCCGAAAATAAGCTTCTGTCGCCGGACCAGGATTCTTCCAGCAAACTCTTTCTTTCAGCAAAAGCGGCGGTTAATTGTTCAAAACTCATTGATGAAGTTGCGTTTTGCAAATATCTCTTCGCTTGGTTTACAAGGTCTTCCTTTGAAATCGTCTTTATCGACAGCGAAAAGTCAAACGCCGCCCGAAGTCGTTTTGCAAAGCTTTCGGCGGTCTCGCCGGAGACGGAAACGGAAAGCCCGTCCGCGTCATCGACGAATTTGAGCGTCCGCGCGGCTTCGTTGATTTTTCTTGTCGTGGCGTCAAATTTAAGCCCTTTCAATTCGCCCAAAATGTGCAGTATCATGTCGCCGTCCACGTTTTCGGCACGCACCGTTTCCACGGTTTCCTCGCTGTTTAACGTGAGCGTGATTTTTGCGCCGTCGGTTTTTTCGTCCGCCGCCGCAGTCGCTTTGCCTGCGCCCGCTTTCTTTGTTTTCGCCACGGGTTTTTCGATATAGGAGGACTGCACGACGTTGTCGTAAACGCGCGGCGTAATACTTTCGATTTCGCTTTTTAATTTGTTTTTCAAATCTTTGTTGTTCACGCTTGCTCCTCCTTTAAGTATTTTCTGAGTTTTTTAAGGCTGTTGTTGTACGTCCAGAGTACCGTGCCCACGGGTTTTTTTACGATTTCAGCAATCTCGCGATGTTTGAATCCCGCCACGACGTACAGCATAACGATTTGCGCTTCGTCGGCGGTCAGCACCTTTTTCATCGCGTCGGTGACGGTGGTGTCGGCAAGTTCTTCGACGCTCTTTTCGCCGGACACGGGTTCCCACTCCGAAAAATCCGTCGCGGTCTCGTACTTCGCGCGCTTTATGTGGTTGAAGGCGATGTTTTTGCCGATCTCGATAAGAAACGCCGCCGGATTGCCCGATTTGTAACTTTGCACGCTTTGTCTGAAACGCACGTACGTATCCTGCATAAGGTCTTCGGCAACTTCCCTTCTCCTTACTATCGACAATAAATACGAAAACAAACCTTTTGACGTGAGTTCGTAAAACTCCGCAAAAGCGGTTTCATCGCCCGATTCCTTGATGCGCGCTATTAAAATGTCAAGGCGTTTATTATCCAAACGGAATACCTCTTTTATTTAATAGGCATATTATACAAAGTCGGGAAGAATTTTGCAACCGATATAACCCTTGCAACAAATAAACAATCGAGTCCCTTTTTTTATTTGACGATTTTTACATTTTTTCGGATTTTGTCAAAAAACGGCGGATTTTTCAGTTTCCGCCGTGTTTTTTCCAAAAAGAAACCCCGGAAAAATCCGGGGGAGTTCTTTCTTTTTGTGTTTGTCAGCCTTGGATTGCTCCGACGGGGCAGCCTTCTGCGCAAGCGCCACAATCGATGCATTCGTCGGGGTTGATTTCGTATTTACCGCCGTTTTCGGAAATAGCACCTACCGGGCAAGTGTCCGCGCACGCTCCGCAAGCGATGCATTCATCACTGATTTTGTGTGCCATAGTAACGTCTCCTTTTCAAATTTGTCTTATTTGGGTTTTCCCCTTTTCATTATATTACCACACCGCCGCGGAATTTGCAAGGGTTTTCAAATTTTACTTGACTTTTATTTAGACAAACGCGCGAAAACAATATATAATAAGGATTATGAAACCGTTGTACGACAAAATCTGCGAATACGTCGCAAAGAATCCCGCGCGCTTCCATATGCCCGCGCACTTCGGCACGGGCGATAATCCGCTTTTTTCAAGCGCAAAATACGACGTGACCGAACTCGATTTTTCGGACAATCTGCAAAATCCAACGGGCGCGATACTTGAAAGCGAAAAGGAATGCGCGAAAACGTACGGCGCGAAAAACTGCTTTTATCTGACCTCGGGCAGCACGACGGGGGTTTTCATCGCAATGAGCGCGATACGAAACCGCACCGACGAAATAATCGTTGCCCGCTCTTCGCATAAGTCGGTTTACGCGGCGGCAAGAACGCTCGGGTTTAAGGTAAGATATATTCCGTCGTCTTTCGACAAAAACGGAATCCCTTTGCCCGTGACGGAAAAAGACGTCGAAACCGCGCTTGAACAATATCCGTCTGCGGGCGCGTGCGTCATAACGTCGCCGAATTACTTCGGCATGACCGCGGACGCAAAAAGTATATCCGCGCTTGTGAAAAAACGTGGCAAAATTCTTTTCGTAGACGAGGCGCACGGCGCGCATTTTCCGTTTTCAGAACGCTTTGAAAAAGGCTTTTCGGGATTTTCCGACATTTCCGTTACAAGCTTTCACAAAACCTTGCCCGTGTATTCGGGCGGGGCGGCTTTATTTTGCAATAACGATACTTTAACGGACGATTTGTTGCGTTTACGTGCCGATTTGCACACTACAAGCCCGTGCTATCTTACCCTTTTGAGCATGGATTATTCCCTTGACGAAAGAAGAATATCGGGCGAAGAAAAGTATGAAAACCTTTTTGAAAAGGTAAACTTATTAAAAGAAAAACTGCCCGGGAAAATAATTGAAAACGACGACTTCACAAGGCTTGTCGTAAGGTGCGGGGACAACGGGTTTTCGGCGCTAAGACAAAAAAACGTCGTGCCGGAAATGACCTTTTACGATTTGGCGGTCTTTATACTGTCTCCCGAAAACGAGGAAAGAATCGACGATATTTACGACGCCTTAAAAGACGTGAACTGCGAAAGCGCGTGTGAAATTCCGCCCTTGCCCGCGCCTGTTTTCAAAAAAGTAACGGGCGGCGGCGCGTATCTTCCGCTGCACGACGCGATAGGTCACGTGTCGCTCGGGGAAGTCGGGACGTATCCCCCGGGCATTCCCGTCGTCGCGTACGGCGAAGTAATTACCGAAAATATTGCCGATTTTTTGAAAGACCGCGACGTTTTTGGTTTTGTAAACGGCAGATTATATGTTACAATAGATAAGTAGAATAATTAACGGACATCATTATGAAAGGAAAATTTATCACTTTTGAAGGCGGCGAAGGCGTCGGAAAATCCACGCAGGTTCGTCTTCTTATGGAATATCTTGAAAAAACGTCGCAACCCGCCGTTCTCGTTCGTCAGCCCGGCGGCACTCCCATTTGCGAAAAAATTCGCGAAATTCTGCTCTCGCCGGAGAGCGCGGATATGACGCCCGAGTGCGAGGCGTATCTTTACGCAGCGGCGCGCGCGCAACTTTTAAGGGAAGTCGTCATTCCCGCCCTTAACGAAGGAAAAATCGTGATTTGCGACAGGCACGTCGACAGTTCCGTCGCCTATCAGGGCGCGGGACGCGGACTCGGCACCGACGTCGTGAAAAACATAAACGCAAAAGCAATCGAGGGCTGCCCCATCGACGCGACGGTTTTCATCGACCTGCCCCACGACAAAATGTTCAGAAGCCGCAAAAAGGCGGAAGAACTGGGCGACCGTTTCGAGGTGGAATCGGGCGATTTCCACGCCCGCGTTTACAAGGGCTTTTCCGACATCGCCGACGAAAATCCGGAAAGGGTGATCCGCATCGTCCCCTGTGACTGCAAAACCGACACGAGCAAGCGCATTATCGACGCCCTTCGCGAAAAAGGACTTATCAGATGATTGAGTTTCAGGACGCTCTGAAAAAGAGCCGCGCCTACAACTTAATAAAACACGATATCGACACGGGCAATTTGTCGCACGCTTATATGGTGATCTCGCCCGACGTTTTCGCCGTGCAGAATCTTTTCAGACTGATTGCGTGTGCGGTATATTGCAAGGACGCCTGCACGACCTGCCCCGTCTGCAAAAAAGTGCTGAACGGGAATCACGCCGACGTGAAATTCATCAACGAAGACGGCAAAAAAATCAAGGTCGAAGACGTCGCCGCCCTTATCGAAGACACCGAGACGAAACCGTTTGAGAGCGACAACAAACTGTACTTTGTAAATTCCGCGGACAAAATGAATCCCGCCGCGCAAAACAAGTTGCTGAAAACTCTGGAAGAACCGCAAAAAGCGGTGAGCATATTCTTAGGAGTCGGCAGCGAAAGCGCGATTCTGGACACGGTGAAGTCGAGAACGAAAAAAATAACCCTTGACAGGTTTTCCGCGGACGATATAAAAGCCGCGCTGATAAGTTCGGGCGTTGCCGTCGGAAACGCGACGATTGCCGCCGCCTGCGCCGACGGTATGCTGTGGCGCGCAAAGGAAATTTCGTCAAACTCCGCCTTTTCGGAAACGTTCGACCGCGCCATATTCATACTCAACAATCTGAAAAAAAGCAGCGATGTGGCGTCGTTTTTGAACGATAAAACCCTTGATAAGGATAATTTGCCCGTTTTTCTGGACGCGCTCTCAATCGTTCTTCGCGATATGATTGCGGCAAAAACCGACAAGAACCTTATCATGAGCAAACATAAGGAATGGGAAATCGAAACGCTATCGAAAGGCTTTTCGCTGGACGCCCTTTCCAACATACTTTATCTTGTCAACGAAGAAAGAAAAAAATTGAGTTTTTACGTGGGAAGCACCGGCGTTGTCGAAAACCTGCTTCTCGGTATTTTGGAGGTTAAATATAAATGTCAGTAACGATAGTCGGCATAAAATTTAAGAACTCGTGCAAGGTGTACTATTTCAGCCCCGAGAAAATTTCGTTTTCGGAAGGCGACGCTGCGATTGTCGAAACGGCGCGCGGCACGGAATACGGCGAAGTCGTGCTCTCAAACCGCGAAGTCGACGACAAAGACGTCGTGCAACCTTTGAAACCCGTTTTAAGGAAAGCCACCGACGCCGACAAAAAACAGGTGGAAAAAAACCTTGCCATGCGCCCCGAAGCCATTCGCATCGCAAACGAGAAAATCGAAAAACACAACCTTAATATGAAGCTTGTGGACGTGGAATACACTTTTGACCGTCAGAAGATTATCTTTTACTTCACGGCGGCGGGACGCGTCGATTTCCGCGACCTTGTCAAAGACCTTGCGGGCGTTTTCAGAAACCGCATCGAACTTCGCCAGATTTACGAACGCGACGACGCGAAAATGCGCGGCGCGCTTGCCCCCTGCGGACGGCCGTGCTGCTGCAACACCTGTCTTCCCGACTTTGCGAAAGTTTCCATCAAAATGGCGAAACTGCAAGGACTGTCGCTTAACCCCACAAAAATCAGCGGCGTTTGCGGACGTCTTATGTGCTGCTTGAAATTCGAGAACGATTACTACGCCGAAATGTACAAAAAAATGCCCAAGGTCGGCAGTCGCGCAAAAACTCCCGACGGCGAAGGCGTCGTGGAAAGCAATGACATCTTAAAACAGCAGGTCAAGGTCAAAATCATGGACAAAGACGGCAGTTTCGACGTCAAAACCTATGACCTTAAAGACGTGTCGGCACGCGTGCATCAATCGGTGGAACCCGACGATTCTTCGGACGACGAGGAGCTCAAAAAACTTGAAGATTGATATATAAATATATCTTTTTTGGAAAAGGCGAACGCGGTTGTACTCTTCGTACTACAAGCGAGCATTTTTCATAAAAGCGTTGAAATATCGGCGTTTTGGCAATGATATCGTTCAATCCGTATCGATAATTTTCCACGGCGCGTTTCGATGATTATTTTTATTTACAACCAAAAATCATTTGTGCGCCGACGAGTACGCCGCTACCGTTTGCGCCATAAAATCCACGCAATTAAAACTAGGCCGAACAACCCGCTGCGTTTTCTTAAACACTAGAACGTATCCGTCGCTATTTGGCAAACGATTTAACTTGTGCCGCTCGAAAACGACGTTCAGAACACAAAAGCGTTTTCACAACAAACAATACTCACCAAAATCAAAAGATCAACCGCTTGAATCAGAGCGCACTCTTTTTGGCACAGGGTTTAACAACGGCAGCATTGCAATGCACCGTCAAACCTTGATTTTTCTTCTTTCTCACAAAATCACAACCGTTCAACAAAAAACAACCACAACAAACAATCCACACAACCTCTCGATAAAAAAACACCCAAAAACAAACACAACGAACAATTACGAAAAAAGCAATGTTTTTGAATATTAAAATAATCACCGGCTGATTCGCTGCCGAAAAATACTTTCCTGAACCCACGTCTAAATATTCGCTTTTAATAAAACCGCGGTGCAACCGCACAAGAAAAAACCACAAGCAAAAACATTATGAAATAATATACTACAAACACGAAAAAGAAACTTTTTATATATTCGGATAATATGAAACTCACAAAAAAATATTAAATTCTTGGTTATATTTAAGACACAAGAACAAACGACAAATTTCAAAAAATAAATACCACGCCACAAGGCACAATCCAATTTAATTAAGGTAACCAGATTTTGACAAATTATACTTCTGTCTCTTATACACATCTCCGAGCCCACGAGACTAAGGCGAATCTCGTAT
>ENA-OUQC01001156-OUQC01001156.1-human-gut-metagenome-genome-assembly--contig:-NODE-1156-length-14753-cov-28.612804_pt1 | contig 14753 bp, 15 predicted proteins | sample MGYA00237942_ERZ548815 | MGnify/ENA primary metagenome ERZ548815 (study PRJEB26490, sample SAMN05194722) | human gut metagenome | biome: terrestrial biome; feature: human-associated habitat... | reverse complement strand
GCGTCCCAAAACAAGCCTTTAGGGCTTGTGTGCTCTTGTCAACTGATGGTACTATTAAATAATAAACCCGGGCCGTTTGCGCTTGCAACCCTTATTCTGTTTTTTTTAACAGTTCCTTAATTTCTTTATCCACCAATTCTCCGCCGTTGACACGGTGGCCTCACAGGCATAAAATACTATCATAATATATGGAGTTCACTATATATTTTTTCAACAGGGGGTAAAAATCTTTTGAATGAAAATAAAGTAAAGCGCCGCTTCGGCGACCGTTACGAGGGCAGAAGGATACGTGGCTACAACCCCATGGACCGCGTAGCATGGTACATAATGCCCCGAAGGAACGGCGCGACCAACCTGCTGGCCTACAGCGTGGATGTAGCCTCCATGGAGGACTACATTCGTCAGAAACGCGCAGAGGGGCTGGACAGCTTCGGTATAACCCATGTATTGCTTGCGGCCTATGTGCGCACCGTATCACAACGTCCGGCATTGAACCGCTTCCTCTCCGGCCAGAAGCTCTACGCCCGCAACGAGATATGGGTCAATATGGACGTTAAGAAGGAGATGCGCACCGGCTCCCCGGATACCGTCATAAAGGCGGTATTTCCAAAGGACGCCACAGCCAGACAGGTATACGAGATACTGAATTCCACCGTAAAGGCAGCCAAGGAAGAGGATTCCTCCTTTGATGGCACGGCCAGGGCCCTGAACTACATACCCGGGCTGGTGCTTAGGCTGGTCATGGGCATACTCAGTTTCATGGATTACTTTGGGCTCATACCCGCTTCCCTCATAAGGGTCAGCCCCTTCCACGGCAGTCTGTTCATAACCAGCATGGGAAGCTTAGGCATACCGCCGGTATTCCATCACCTGTACGACTTCGGCAACGTGCCTGTGTTCTGCAGCTTTGGCGCAAAGGAAAAACGCCTTGAGGTGCGGCGGGACGGAACGGTAGCCGAGGTGCACTACATACCCTACACCTTTACCACCGACGAGCGCATATGCGACGGCTTTTACTACGCCTCCGCCTTCAAGCTGCTGCGCGGGTATCTCAAGGACCCCTGGCAGCTGGACGTCCCCCCGGAAAGCGTGAAGGAGGACATACGGTAATATCGCAGGACAGCAAAAAAGGGGCGGCACGCCGCCCCTTTTTATTATTCTTTTATTCGCAAAGCTCCTTTAGCTGCTCCGCAATGTCACCGTTGAGCGTTACCCTGTATACCCCGCTTCCGGCGTTCCATATCGCCTCGCCCTCGCCCGTCATCAGCGCATAGCCTGCCTCCGGCGCGTCCTCGCTATCATACGGCTCAGCCTCTATTCCGGCCGCCTTCAGCCTGCTCCATGCGTCGTCGCAGGTGCCTATCTCTACGCCGGCTCCGCCGGCAGCAGTCGCCGTGCTTTTGAAGCCCTTATCGTCCGCGCCTTCCTCCGGCGCCGCTTCCATCGCTGCATTGTCTGCGGCTTCCTGCGCCTCCGCCATCATTGGCTCCTCCGCCGGGGCCGCCTCCGCAGGGGCTTCCTCCGCCGCGGCGGATCCTTCCACGCATTCCTCGGTCATGGCAGCCTCTGCCGGGGCCTCAGCCTTAAAGCGGCTGCTGTTTACCATGGCGGCGCCTATACCCACCAGCGCCACCGCGCAGGCGGCCATGGCGCCATAGCGCACGAAGCGCGACCGCCTTATACTGCGCTTTTTTTCTTCCTCTTTCTGCTTTTGGAGAAGATCGGCGTACATCTGGTCAAAATCCACCCTGCCGTTTTGCTCTTCGCCTATGGAAAACAGCAGATCGTCCAGCCTGTCAGTCATTCTTCTCACCTTCTTTCAACAGCTCATAGAGCCTTTCCTTTGCCCGGAATATCCGGGATTTCACCGTTCCCTCGGTGCTGCCCTGCATGGCCGCTATGGTCTTGTAGTCCAGCCCCGAATAGTAATGCAGCATCACCGTCTCGCGGTATATATCGGGCAGCGCATCGATGGCCCGCTTCACCCGTTCCCGCTGATCTCTGGATATGGCGGAGGCCTCGGGCAGCTCGTATTCCCGGTCAGTATTGGGCTCGGGCAGCTCCTCGGCGGGTATCTCCCGCTTCAGCCTCCGGCCTGCGTCATAGCACAGATTCACGGCGACGCGGTACAGCCATGCCTTTACCTGCCCGTCTTCCATTGTGTTCAGCTTGTCGATGTTCTTTATCGCCCGCAAAAATACGCTCTGAGCGATGTCCATGGCGTCGCTTTCCCGCTTTAGTACGGAATACGCCGCCCAGTAAACCATTTTACAGTTGTCCCTGTATATGGCTTCAATGCTCTTGGGGGTCAATGCGCAATTACCTGCCCTTCATCTGTATATTAAACGTTTTGACAACACAAAAGGTTGCATACATTATATCAGAATAATCCGTTTCAAACTACACAAAAGCTTTTTATTTCCGGCGTGGGACATATTATGGTATAATACCATCAGTTGACAAGAGCACACAAGCCCGAAAGGCTTGTTTTGGGACGCTCCTGCGTTCTCGTCGCTTGTATTACATCCAGTAGTACTGCGCTCCTCGGCCTTGGATCGCCCTCAAAACAAGCTCTTTAGGGTCTTCGAGTTTTAGAAGCCAAAGAGTATGGCAGAACAAGGAGGACGAGTGCAGAAATACTGGTTGTATTTCAAATGAGGACGACACAGTTATGCCGTGCTGTTTGGCTCCTAAAACCTTGTGTGTCCTTGTCAACTGATGGTATTTTGAGTTTATATAAGGAGGATAGCGCCATGGGACGCATGAACCTGCTTAACAACATAGTGAATCCCGCCAATAATCAGGTGGAGGGCTTTTGCGTAGTCAAGTCCGTAGCTATAAAGAGCAACGTAAAGGGCAGCGACTATCTGGACATGATACTGGCTGACGCCGGCGGCGAAATATCCGCCAAGCTCTGGGATTACAGCATAGAGCAGCACGGCGTATACGAACCGGACAGCATAATCAAGGTCCGGGCTACGGTAAACATATGGAAGGACTCGGAGCAGCTGAAGATAGACCGCATACGCGCCGCCAGGGATTCCGACAATGTGGATATGTCCAGTCTGGTGCCCTGCGCGCCGCTGCCCCCCCAGGAGATGTACGACGATATAATAAAGGTTACGGAGAGCTTTACGGACAACGACCTGCGCATGCTCACCCAGTATATACTCAGGGAAAACCGGGAGGAACTGCTGCGCTATCCCGCGGCGCTCAAGCTTCACCACGCCATGCGGGGCGGCCTGCTCTACCATACCCATACCATGCTCAGGGCTGCCGAGGCTGTCTGCGGCGTATACAAAAAGCTTTACCCGGCCCTTAGCTGCGAGCTGGTCTATGCGGGCATAATACTCCACGACGTCGCCAAGGTGCCGGAGCTCACGGTAGGCGGCCTCGGCCTGGCAACAGGCTACAGCACCCCCGGCCAGCTGCTCGGCCATATAAACATGGGAGTGGCCATAGTTGAGCGGGCGGCGGCCGAGCTCATGATAGATAACTCTACCAAGGAGCTGGTGCAGCATATTCTCCTCTCCCACCACAGCGTGCCGGAATACGGCAGCCCAAAGCCGCCCATGTTCCCCGAGGCCGAGATAGTCAGCCAGATAGACGTGCTGGATTCCCGCATGTTCGAGATGTTCGACGCCCTCGCCGCTGTCAGCGACGGCGAATTTACCGAGCGCCAGTGGGCGCTGGACAACAGGCAGCTGTACAAGCACGGGCATAAATAGAGCTTTGCTTCTGCCTCTGCTTTTTCTTTCTCTTTTCCGGGAAAAGAGAACAGAAAAAGCAGCAAAAAGAAAGAGAAAAGCTTACAACAATCAAAACAATAAAGGAACGGTTCTCTCCGCTCCTTTTTATATTTGCACCCTGTCTTTTTATCCTGTTTATTCCCTGTTGGCTTTTCTTTCTCTTTTGCTTCTTTTCTCTTTCTTTTCCCGAAAAGAAAGAGAAAAGAAGAGGAAAATAATAATCCCTAAAACCCCTCGTCCCGGCCTGTGGTGTCCAAATCCGCGAACTTGGCGCTGCTGTCTATCCAAGCCAGCTTTACCGTGGCGGTAGGGCCGTTGCGGTGCTTGGCGACTATTACCTCGGTGGTGTTGTCCGCCTCCGCGTCATACACGGCAGGCCGGTACAGCAGCATTATCACATCCGCATCCTGCTCGATAGCGCCGGATTCGCGAAGATCCGCCATAACGGGGCGGTGATCCGTGCGCTGTTCAGGGCCGCGGGAAAGCTGACTCAAGAGAATTATTGGAACGTTCAGCTCCCGGGCGAGTATCTTCAGCTTCCGCGTAGTCTCGGATATTTCCAATACGCGGTTATCGTACCTGCCAGAGGTCTGCATAAGCTGCAAATAGTCAATGACCACCATGTCCAGCCCAACCCGGGATTGCAGCCTGCGGCACTTGCTGCGTATCTCGGCCACGCTGCACCCGGCGGAATCGTCTATGTATATGCTCGCCTTGGAGAGGGGATCAAGGGAGGACGCTATGCGTATCAGCTCCGCATCGGTTATGGTGCCGGTGCGGACAGACTGCATGTTTACGCCGGAATCGGAGCAGAGCATACGCTGCACCAGCTGCTCGCGGCTCATCTCCAGGCTGAATATGCATACGGTTTTCTTGCCCTTTACAGCCGCGTTCTGGGCAAGGTTAAGGGCAAAAGCGGTCTTGCCCATGGAGGGGCGGCCGGCGATTATGATGAGATCGCTGGGCTGCATGCCGGAGGTGAGCTTGTCCAGATCCGCAAAGCCTGTGGTAACCCCGGTTAGGGCGCCGTTGAGCTTCATCAGTTCCCCGACCCGGTTGTAGCAGCTGAGCACCGTCTCGCTGATATGCACCAGCGTATCGGAGGTCTTCTTCATGGATATGTTGAATATTGCCCGCTCCGCGTCGTCCAGCATCTGCTCAAGACTCTTTTCCCCCGAGAAAGCGTCTGAGGCTATGGCGGTGCTGGCCTCTATGAGCTGCCGCATCACGCTGCGCTCCTCCACGATTCTTATGTAGTGGGCAGCGTTTGCCGCACTGGGTACGTACAGCGAAAGCTCGGTGATGTACATCACGCCCCCCACAGAAGCAAGCTTGCCCATGCGGTCCAGCGCGTCTATGACCGTGACGCTGTCTATGGCCTCTCCCCTGTCGTATATGCCCTTTATCGCCTGGAATATATCCTGATGCCGTGCAAGGTAAAAGTCGGAAGCGCTGAGCGTCTCCATTGCCTGCTCCACGGCTGTATGGGACAGCAGCATGCTGCCCAGTATAGATTTTTCCGCCTCAAGGCTGTGGGGCGGCGTGGTGGGTACGCGGGGTTCTTCCATATCTTAACCTCTTGCTCTTTTTATTGCGCCTTTATGCCGTTAATTCTTACTTGCCTCCAGCGGCAGCACCTCTACCTTGAACTTGGTATCGGTCTGCTCGTAAAGGTGGGCGGTTATATCGGTTATGCCCAGGGACTTTATGGGCTCCTCCAGCTTTATGCGCTTTTTATCCACGTCTATGCCGTACTGCTCCTTGAGCGCCTCGGCTATCTCGGCCGCGCCTATTGAGCCGAACAGCTTGCCGCTTCCCGCCTTGGCGTATACCTTTACGGTGAGGCCCTTCATCTCGTCTGCCAAGGCCCTGGCGTTCTGCCTCGCCACCTCCCTGCGGTGTACGTCGGCCTGCTTTTTAAGGTTAGCGGCGTGAATGTTGTTTGCGTCTGCCGCAACTGCGAGGCCCCGGGGGATAAGGAAGTTCCTTGCGTAGCCGTCGTTTGCATTGATGATGTCGCCGGCCTTTCCCTTGCCCTTAACGTCCTGTGTCAGTAAAACTTTCATTTCTCGTGTGCCTCCTTTAAATAGCTGTTTATACTTTCCGTAAGCCTGCTTATGGCCTCGTCCATAGTCACGTCCTTCAGCTGCGCGCCGGCAATGGACTGATGCCCGCCGCCCCCCAGCTTTTCAAGTATAAGCTGGACGCTGATGTCCCCGAGGCTTCTGCCGCTTATGTATATCACCTGGCCCCGCTCCGCAAGCACGAAGGAAGCCTGAATACCCTTTATGTTCACCAGCTCGTCCGCCGCCTGTGCGGCTATCAGGTTGGTGGCTTCCATGCCTGCGGGGCATGCGGATATGGCTATCCCCTGCTCCATTATTATGGCGTTTTCCACTACCTTGGCCCTGTTGCGGTAGGTCTGCATATCGTCCTGGAACATCATCTTCACGGTGGTGTTGTCCGCGCCGTTGCGCCTTAAATAGCTTGCCGCCTCAAAGGTGCGCGCTCCGGTATTGAAGGAAAAATGCTTTGTATCCATAGTGATGCCCGCAAGCAGCGCCCCGCACTCGAAGGTGGTGGGCTTGAGGCCGTCGTCAAAGTACTGTATCACCTCTGTCACCATCTCGCAGGCCGAGGAGGATCCCGCCTCAAGATAGTTGAGGGTAGGGTTCTGTATGGAGTCCACAGCCCGCCTGTGATGGTCTATGACCACCGCCTTGCCCGCCTTTTCCAGCAGCTCGGCGCTGAGCAGCGAGCTGCTGCGCTGGGTGTCCACGATTATCAATAGCGATGAGGAGCGCATCATCTGGGCGGCCTGCTCCGGCGTCTTTATAGTATCCCTGTAGGCCTTGTTTTCCTTCATTGCCTCTATCGCCCCATCAATGCTGGCGTTGGATTCATCCAGCACGAAATACGCCGGGCAGCTTATACTCTTGGCGCAGCGCATTATGCCGAGGCCCGCCCCTACGCAGTCCATATCCGGCAGACTGTGGCCCATTATGAAAACCGCATCCGCGGTGTCCATCAGTTGATGCAGCGCCTCGGCGAAAAGCCGCGCCTTTACTCTGGAGTTCTTTGTGGTTACCTGGCGCTTGCCGCCGTAGAAGGCGTAGTTTGCACCCCGCTTGACCACCGCCTGATCGCCTCCCCTGCCCAGCACCAGCTGCATGCCGTTTCGGGCCGCCTCGTCCGAGGCGGCTATCCTGTCCGCCACGCCTATGGAAATAGAGAGCGTTACCGGCTGGCCAGTTCCCGTATCTATCTCGCGCACCTCGTCGAGAAGGGTAAAGCGCTGCTGCTCAAGCTCCGCTATGCGCTTTGCCTCGAACACGAAGAAGAACTTACTGTTGTCGTACCTTCTGTATACGCCCTCCATGGCGGTAACAAAGTCGCTTACCCTGCGCTCCACCTCCGAGAGCACGCTGTTGCGGTGAAACTGCCTGTCGGTCATAAGGTCGTCGTAATTGTCAACCTGTATCAGCCCCACCGTAGGCATCTGCTCCTCGTAAAGTCGGGAATAATGCAGTGCCTCGGTCCTGTCCAGCCAGTACTGGAAGGTGAGCCGGGTCTCTGTGCGTATGCGCTGTACCGGCATGCTCATGAGCTGGAAGTGCTGGCCGTTATACTCTATGGACTGGGCATTATTGGGGAAGCGCGGATCCATATCGGGTATCAGCCTGCATATGTCGGTGCCCGGATACAGCTCCGAGAACGCATCGTTGCTCCAGGCGATCTTGCCGTTGCTGTCAAACAGCACGCAGGGTATTGCTATGTTTGTTATGATATTGCCCGCCGTGGTGTCGTTTTCCCGGAATATGTCGTTCATGGCGTATTTGACCGCCCTCTTATAGGCCGCCATCGCTATCATGCCTATGCTGAAGGAAACCACGCATACCGCCAGCAGCACATGAGCCACCCACTTTTCGGCAAAGCATACCGTCAGCAGCCCACAGGCCGCCGCCGCCGCTATGAACAGAGGTATAAACGCAATCTGCGGTTTTTTGTCCATAATACCTTCCCCCAAGGAAAAAGCTTTTTTTCGGCTTATTTTTGCATTCGCTCCACATAGCTTCTGCGCATGCGGAAAAGCCTGTCCGCAGCGCCTATAATACAAAGCCCGTAAAGGCTGTAGGGAAAAAGCAGCACCATAGCTACCACCGAAAACACCGTGAACGCCGTGCCCCGGAGCTTCATCTTTACCATGAACGCCATCAGGCAGACGCCCATGAGCGCATACGGCCCCGCCACCGCGCATTCCACCGCCGTGACTATGGCGGAAGAATTGGTTATCTTCAGCGCGGATATGATTATGGCGCCTGTTATCATCACAAGGCTGCCATAGGTAAAGCCCCGGGAAAGCTGCCACAGGTGGAACTTCGCCATGGGCTTGAGCTTTGCGCCCTTCGCCCTGCAAAGAGCCCTTGCCGCCACTACGTTCGCCAGACCTGCGCCCATGCCCATGCACATCATTGCCATTACCGCCATGTCGGGAGCCTTGTATTCCAGGTATGCCGCCATCTTGCGCAGCATCTCGGCCTTATCCCCGTCTATGCCCATCTGTGCCGCGGTCTTTTCCACCGCGTCGCCGAATGCGGCCATGTACTGTAAATAATAGGCGAAGGGGCCTTCCCCGTTGAGCAGCGCCGGAACGCAGGTGATTATGTATATGCCCAGCGCCGCGAAGAACGCCCCTGTGACCGCCGCCGTGCGGTAGGGCAGTTTATTTATGAAGATATAGGTCATCGCTATGCCCGCGGGTATGGACATGACGAGCAGGCCGATTATGCCCGCATCCACCGCGCCCGCAACGTATATTATGCTCCCTGCGGCGGTCACGGCGGCTATGGCAAGGGCGCCGTACCCCCATACCGTGCCGGCAAAGGCCAGCAGCGCAGGCATCAGCATAAGGCCCACGGGGAAGATATACGCTATCGCCATGGCTCCCGCGCCTATGCCGAAGGCGGCGAGGGCGGCTTTTATGCTCAAAGGCTTCAAATGTCACATTTCTCCTTGTATAGATAGTTTATTATACATCGGATTTGTTTTTTTAACAACTGCGGTATATGGGAGGCGGGGCCGCCAAAAAACCCTTTATTTTCTTAAAAAACCTATTGCGCAGGGCTTTTCCCGGTGATATAATACGAAAGCTAGCGTGCTTCTTGCTCTGCCCAAAGCGCGGCAGGGCCACAAGACCATAAGGAGGTGAAAAGCGTGAACAAGTATGAAGCTATGTACATCGTTACCCCTGAGATGGAGGACGAAGCCATCAAGGGCGTTATCGAAAAGTTCTCCGGTATCATAACCGCCAATGGCGGCGAGATCGAAAAGACCGATGAATGGGGCCGCAAAAAGCTGGCTTACCCCATCGATTATAAGACCGAGGGCTATTATGTGCTGGTGAATTTCGCAGCAGCTCCCGAGCTGCCCCGCGAGCTTGAGCGTAACTTCAGGAATGACGAAAGCATCCTGCGTTACATGGTAGTTCGCCAGAACGGCTGATTAAACCAAGATTTTAGCTGAAAGGATGGTACAAAAATGAACAAAGCAATCCTTATCGGCAACCTCACCCGCGACCCTGAAGTGAGGACCACCGGCAGCGGCACCACTGTGTGCACCTTCACCATCGCCGTGAACCGCCGCTTCCAGAATCAGGCCGGGGAGCGGGTATCCGACTTTTTCAACATCGTAGCATGGCGCCAGCTCGGCGAGCTCTGCGGCAAGTATCTTTCAAAGGGACGCAAGGTCTCCGTTATCGGCGAGATACAGAACCGCAGCTACGACGCGAAAGACGGCTCAAAGAGATATATTACTGAAATAATCGCAGATGAGATCGAATTCCTCACCCCCAAGGGCCAGGAGGGCGGCAGCGGCAGCGGCGGCTATGAGCGCAGCGGCTATGAGCGCCAGAACACTCCTGCCCCCGAGGGCTTCTCTGAGATAGAGGACGACGAGCTGCCCTTCTAAGCAGGGGCCATCTAGCCAATGAAAGGAGATTCACCAAATGGAAGAGCGCAAAATGAAGCCCCGTCCCCGCAAGTCCAGGCGTAAGGTATGCGGTTTCTGTGTAGATAAGGTCGAGCACATCGATTATAAGGATACCGCACGTCTTCGCAAGTACGTAAGCGAGCGCGGCAAGATCATGCCCCGCCGCATGAGCGGAGTATGCGCAAAGCATCAGCGCGAGCTGGCCATCGCCATCAAGCGCGCCCGCATCGTTGCCCTTCTGCCCTACGTAGCAGACTGATAAAACAACGGCCATTTAACTCCGAAGAACGTTAGCTGAGCCCGCCATTTTCATGGCGGGCTTTTTCGATAGACATAGACGTATATGAATTACGGAAATCATATATGATTTATTTGCAATAAAAACCAACGATTCTCCGTTTACAGGGTGAAAGGAGTAAGAGAATATGCTTATATGCCTGAATGCTGTTGCTGAATGTGGGCAGAGCGAACGGGAAGAAATGGAGAACTGCATGATGGAGCTGTCAGCGGGGAACACGGCTGCCATGGAGCCGCTGTACCGGATAGCCAATCCTTCAGTATACGCCTTCGCGCTGTCCCTGCTTAAAAACTCCCACGACGCGGAGGAAATAGCGCAGGAATGCTTTGTGCGTGCTTACCTCGGCGCGGCGGGATACAGGCCCCAGGGCAAGCCGATGGCCTGGCTTATAACAATAACCAGAAATCTGTGCATGGAAAAATTGCGTGAGCGGGGAAAGCGTTCCGACATCCCGGAGGAGGACTGGGACAAATACCTTGAGCAGACGCCGGCCTCGCCGGAGGACAGGCTGGTTTTGGAGCAGTGCCTGAAGGCTCTGGACGACAGCGAACGGCAGATAGTGATACTCCATGCCGTAGGCGGCATGAAGCACAGGGAAACGGCTGAGCTTCTCGGCCTGCCGCTTGCGACGGTGCTTTCAAAATACAGCAGGGCAATAAAAAAGCTTAAATCAAAACTTGAAAAAAGGGAGGGCATTTAAAGTGAGCAACAGGCGTACGGAAGAAAGCGTAAGACGGGCATTTGGCAATGCCGCTCCGAATAATCTTAAAGAAGTAATGGGAAAATGCGAGGAGCAGAAAGGAAGGGTAATAATATTGGAAAATACGGCAAAAAAGAAAAGCGGCAGAGTATTCAGCAGGGTTATGGCAGCGGCAGCGGCGCTGGTTCTGATAGTAACTGGAACATACTTATACGGAGCCAATCACAGCGTAGCCTCCACCGTAGCGCTGGATGTTAACCCGAGCATAGAGCTTGGGGTGAATAAGAAGGAACAGGTAGTATTGGTAACCCCGAAAAACGAGGACGGAGTAAAGGTCATAGGCGATATGAAGCTTAAGGGAAGCGACCTCAGGGTGGCGGTAAACGCCATAATAGGTTCAATGCTTAGGGAAGGATATATATCCGAACTGGCCAACTCCATACTTATAAGCGTAGATAGCGACGATCCCATAAAGAGCGCGGAAATGCAAAACAGGCTGAGCGCAGAGGTAAAGGATATGCTGGATACAGGCAGCTTCAAGGGCGCGGTGCTGAGTCAGACTATAAGTGACGATCCTGACACAAAACGCCTTGCGGAGCAGTACGGCATAACCGAAGGAAAAGCTCAGCTGATAAAGCAAATAACCGAAAACAATGCCGCTCATACCTTTGACGAGCTGGCGGGGCTCAGCGTAAACGAACTGAACCTGATAGGGGAATCCGGCAGCAAGAGCATAACCAACGTAACGGCAGAGGGTGCCGCCAGCGACAGCGCTTATATAGGCGAGGCCAAAGCAAAGGAAATAGCTCTTGCTCACGCCGGGGCAAAGGCCGAAGAAATACTCGGCTATGAGTTTGAAATGGACTATGAGCACGGTGCCATGATATACGAGCTGGAGTTTGACTGGAACGGCAGGGAGTATGAATACGACATAAACGCGAATACCGGAGAAATACTCAAATACGAAGGTGAGCCGGCGGAAAACACAAAGGACGGAAAAAAGCAGGAAAATCCAAAGGACAATAAAAAGAATGAGCAGCGGTCAGCCGACAGAGGCTATATAGGCGAGGCAAAGGCAAAATCCGCAGCTCTTTCACATGCCGGACTTGACAATGGCAGCATAACCGAATACGAATGCAAGCTGGATAGAGAGGATGGCCGCATGGTATATGAGATAGATTTCAAGTGCAACGGCTTTGAATATGAATACGAAATAGACGCCGTTTCCGGCGCGATAGTCAAGCAGGACAAAGATATAGATGATTAGGGGTTAGCTGATCCGCAATACCAAAAAAGTGGCTGAACGCCACTTTTTTGATTATTTTTTACTTCGCCTCGGGGTTCTCCATTACGCCCGCAAAGAGGGGCACGCCGGTCTCGGTATCGACTATGGCGTATACGAAGGGCTTGTCGAAGGTCAGCACTATGGGCTCATCCGCAGGGAGCGCGCAGCCCTCCGCCGTGGCGATCTCGGTAACGGCGGCGGCCTCGGTGCCCTCCTCGTCCACATCCACCTTTACCCTCTGGAAGACATAGGATATGTACAGCGGCCCGTCAACGCCCCTGCCCGCGCCGGAAAGGTCTGCAAGGTCCGGATCGAAGGCGTCGGTCATGCCCATGGCCTTGAGGGCGTCGGTCAGGTATACCGAATAGCCGGTGCTGAACTTAGGCATATTCACCGTAACGAAGGTATCCGCCTTTGCGGCGGCGATGGCTTCCTTCAGCTTGGCCCCGGTGAGGGAGGCGGCATAGCCCCGTGCGTCGCCGCTGCCGGGCTTAAGGGCTATAAAGGCCAGCCTGCCGTCGTCATAGGGCAGCATTATGCCCTCCGCGTCCTCGGTCTTTATGTAGCTCTCATAGGCCTCGTACATGTTCATGAAAGGCACGGTAACGGTACTGCCGTCCGCTTTGGTGAATTCGCGGTCGTTTGTGTAGTTGCCTTCAAACTTATGTGCCCAGTCCGCCTTCATGTAGAGGGCGTTGAGCAGCACCATTATGGTGTCCTTGTCGTAGTTTTCATCGTGGAGCTTGGGTATCATGCCGTTGGTCTTGTCGTTCACCCACTTGTTTATCGCCTTCAGAGCCCCGTCGCTGGGCAGGTCGGCGCTGTATATGTCGGGGCCGAAATACGCCTTTACGGTCTTTAGCCATTCCTCCTCTATAACGGCCTTGTCGTCGTCCGTCCAGATGGAATTGGCAAGGTCGAGCTTGGTGCTGCCGCCGGTCTTTTCAAGCTGTGCGGCTATATCGGCGGCGAGGGCGGAAACGTAGTCCCAGTCTGCTCCAAGTATCTTCTCGAATTCCGCCTTTGTGTTCTCATTTGCTCCGGGCATGAGCATGGCAAGGCAGAGATAGGCCGAAAGCGGGGAAAGCACGGGGTTTTCGGCTTCCTGCGCCGCCGCGTACTGCATCAGCCCCGCGCCAAGGTCGCCTATCATGGTATAGTCGGTCACTTCGGGCAGCGTCACATCCGCCGCATTTACGCCATCGGTAAGGTTCTTCACTCCGCCGGACGCGGCGCAGCCGGTGAGCATGGCGGCGCACATAACGAGGGCGATCAGCTTTATCAGTCTTTTCTTCATAGCAAAAATATCCTCCGTATTGCGGTTTTCTGTATATTAGACGGACAGCGCCATAAAAAGGTTGCGCCCCGCTCCGTTATTTTATTATAATACACGAAAATATAATAGATCAAAACGCCTGCATGGGGGGATTTTATATGAACGTACTTGACGATGCACATCTCATCATAAAAGAAGCCATTGACCGGGCGATGCCGGACAACGCAGTAAAGGCAGCCCTCGGCTCCGTCAGCCTGCCCCATAAGGTAAGGCTGGTGGCCATAGGCAAGGCGGGTTATCAAATGGCCAGGGCAGCATATGATCACCTTGGCAGCCGCATAGAAAAGGGCGTGATCATAACCAAGTATGGCCACTCCGCAGGCAGCTTTTCGGAGGATATCGCCATATATGAGGCGGGGCATCCTGTGCCTGACGGCAACTCCGTACTCGCCGCCAACGCGGCGCTGGAGCTTGCCCATAGCCTGACCCCAAAGGATACGCTGATATTCCTGGTTTCCGGCGGCGGCAGCGCCCTGTTTGAAAGCCCGCTGGTATCGCTGGAGGAATTGCAGGACGTGAACAGGCAGCTGCTGGCCTCCGGCGCCGATATAACCGAAATGAATACCATTCGCAAGCGGCTCTCCGCAGTAAAGGGCGGCAGATTCGCCATGGCCTGCGGCGGCGCCCGCATTATCGCAATAATCCTTTCCGATATAATAGGCGACCCTCTGGACATGATAGCCTCAGGCCCCGCCTGCCCCGACAGCTCTACCAATGCCGACGCCCATGCCATAATTTCTAAGTACGGCCTGAAGCTTTCCGACAAAGCTCTGTCCCTTATGGATGTCGAGACTCCCAAGGAGCTAAATAATGTTGAAACCATCGTCACCGGCAGCGTAACCCAGCTCTGCGCCTCCGCCTCGGAAACTGCCAGGCGGCTGGGCTACAGGCCCGTTGTTCTCACGGCCTCGCTCTGCTGCGAAGCAAAGGAGGCGGGAAGCTTCTTAGCCTCCGTCGCCCAGTATCACAGGGGCGCCGGGGAACCCCTCGCCTTCATTGCGGGCGGAGAAACTGTGGTGCGCATAACCGGCAAGGGCTCAGGCGGCCGCAATCAGGAGCTGGCCCTGTCCGGCGCTATGGGCATCGCGGGCATGAAGGACGTATGCCTCTTCTCCGTAGGCTCCGACGGCACCGACGGCCCTACCGACGCGGCGGGCGGCATAGTCACCGGAGAAACCAAGGGACAGCTTGAGGCGCTGGGCATTTCCATACCCGACGTGCTGAAGGACAACGACTCCTACAACGCCTTAAAACAGATAGACGGCCTTATATTCACAGGCCCCACAGGAACCAACGTGAATGACCTGTGCTGCTTATTGATAAAATAATATATTCCCCTCTTTTTGATCTGAACCCAAAAAGTTAGACACGAAATCGATATCAAGCGGCATCAAGGG
>ENA-OUQC01001153-OUQC01001153.1-human-gut-metagenome-genome-assembly--contig:-NODE-1153-length-14796-cov-5.811478_pt1 | contig 14796 bp, 7 predicted proteins | sample MGYA00237942_ERZ548815 | MGnify/ENA primary metagenome ERZ548815 (study PRJEB26490, sample SAMN05194722) | human gut metagenome | biome: terrestrial biome; feature: human-associated habitat; material... | reverse complement strand
AAGGATCTTTCCAAGATAAAAGAAAAAGACGTTGCTGCATTCCGCCGTGACAATCTCGGCTTCGTATTTCAGGATTTCAACCTGCTTGACACATTCACACTTGAGGACAACATCTATCTTCCCCTTGTTCTTGCAGGCAAGAACTATAAGGAAATGAGCGGCAAGCTTGAAACAGTCGCAAAAAGGCTTGGTATTCTTCCGCTTCTCAAGAAATATCCCTATGAGGTTTCCGGCGGACAGAAGCAGAGAGCCGCAGTTGCCCGTGCGATAATCACAAATCCGAAGCTTATCCTTGCCGACGAGCCGACGGGTGCACTTGATTCAAAAGCAACGGACGAATTGCTCCGCCTTTTCTCCGATATCAACAGCACCGGTCAGACCATCGTTATGGTTACTCACTCGCTCAAGGCGGCAAGCTCGGCGAACAGAGTCCTTTTCATTAAGGACGGCGAGGTTTTCCATCAGATTTACAGAGGCAAGGATACCGACGAACAGCTTTATCAGAAGATTTCGGATACCCTCACTCTGCTTGCGACAGGCGGTGAAAAATAATGAAAAAAGGATTTTACCCCAAGCTTGCCTTTGACGGCATTCGCAAGAATAAAAAAATGTACCTGCCCTATATTCTCACTTCAATAGGCATGGTAATGATGTACTATATCATTATTTTCCTACAGTTTTCACAGAGTATTAAGGACGCAGTGCAAAGCTCGACAGTCACCCAAATTCTCGGTCTCGGCTCATGGGTCATCGCAATTTTCTCATGCATCTTCCTTTTTTACACAAACTCGTTTCTTATCAAGCGACGAAAAAAGGAATTCGGACTTTACAACATTCTCGGAATGGACAAACACAATCTCGGCATAATACTTTTCTGGGAAACACTCATAATAGCGGTTATTTCCCTCGTCATAGGTCTTGCTGCGGGTATCGCTTTCTCGAAGCTTGCCGAGCTTGTATTTCTCAATTTGTTAAAAAGCGACGCAACATTTGACCTTACGGTTTCAAGCCAGGGCATCGGACTTTGTGCAATAATTTTTACGGTAATTAACATTCTCCTTTTCTTCAATTCACTTCGTCAGGTTCGGTTCTCAAGCGCAATTTCGCTTGTTAAGAGCGAGCAAACGGGGGAAAAACCGCCAAAGGGCAATTGGATTTTCGGTATTCTCGGAGTACTTCTGCTCGGCGGTGCCTATTACATTTCGCTCAGCATTAAAGAGCCGCTCCAGGCGTTGACGCTCTTCTTTGTAGCCGTCATTATGGTTATCATCGGAACATATCTCGTCATGATTTCCGGCTCGGTTCTTTTCTGCCGCCTTTTGCAGAAGAACAAGAAGTATTACTACAAACCGAACCACTTTGTATCCGTTTCCTCAATGGTTTACAGAATGAAGCGCAACGGTGCAGGCCTTGCTTCGATCTGTATTCTCGCAACAATGGTTCTCGTTATGATCTCTTCAACGACAAGCCTTTATTTCGGTGAGGAGGACGCACTTGCAATCCGTTATCCCAGGGAGATAAACATTGACATTTCGACTCTTGATACCGATCTTGAGAAAAACGGACAGATGGATAATATAATATCTGACATTAAAAACATATGCAAAAATCACGATGTTAAAGGAACTGACGTCTATACGTATCTCAACGGCATGATCAGCGGAATGATAACCGACGATGGCAAGGTTGAAACGGACATAAACAGAATTGATAACTTCTCCAATATAGCTCTCGGAGATTTCAGCAGTGTTTATTCATTCATATTCATCCCGGTCGATGATTATAATAAAATCATGGGCACAAGCTACACGCTTAAGGACGATGAGGCAATTATCTATAATTATCGTAACGATTCACGCTATAAAAACAACGTAATATCCTTTAATCGGGGTCAGAGCTTTAAAATTGTCAAAGAGACGGATGAGTTTGTTATTGATACCAATGCGGCAATATCCGTTACTCCCTCAATGGCACTGATTGTAAACGATATTGACAACGCAACAAAAGGACTTACTTATAACGCTACCACGGCTCAAAAAATCGAAAATACCGGAATAAGCTTTCACAGGTATTATTGCTTTGATACAGGAGTTTCTCCGCAGCACCAAATCGAGCTTTCCAAGGATATCGCAAATTATCTGGACGGAAACATAGAAAAATACAGAGCCGATACATCGAGCCGTATGTTCCGCTCGTCTGTTGAAAGCAAGGAACAGAACCGATTGGATTTCTTCAGCCTGTACGGCGGACTTTTCGGACTCGGAATCATTCTCAGCATAGTATTCATCTTCGCCGCCGTCCTCATAATCTACTACAAGCAGATTTCCGAGGGCTACGAGGATCAGTCGAGATTCGAGATCATGCAAAAGGTCGGCATGACAAAAAATGAAATCAGAAAGAGCATCAATTCACAGCTCCTGACGGTATTCTTTCTCCCCCTCATCTTCGCGGGAATGCACCTTGCTTTCGCAGCACCGATAATTAAAAAGCTTCTTCTGATGTTCAACATAACAAATCTTAATTTCTTCATTGTAACTGTCGTTATCAGCTTCGCGATATTCTCGCTGTTCTACATGATTGTTTACAAGATCACCTCAAGCGCCTATTACAGGATAGTAAGCGGTGCAAAGGAGGGCTGACAATGAAAAAGCTGCTTGCAATTTTCATCGCAGCCGTTATCATTCTCGGTGCAGTCGAGGTCGTCAGAAAGCCGTCGGCACAGCAGATTGTCGATGATTTTGACAGCATAGTTCACGTTATCAGCCTCACGCAGATAACAAGAGATTCAAAGCTCATCGGAAAGAGAGAAAATGTCGGCAAGGATACCTATATCGGCAGCTATTCCTCCTCCTGCATTTCGGAGAACGGACGTGACGTGGTGTTCGGCGGAGCATCGGTCAAGGACAGAAAAATCAAGCTCAAAGTGAAAATTCTTACGGAAAGCGGAGCCGCCTCTCTCAGGGTCAGAACAGGCTCGGACGTCAAGGAATATTCCGTTGATGAGAATGGAATTATTGAAAAGACATTTGATTTTGACAGCGGCGGAAACTATGCAATGATAATTTACAACAACTTCACCGGAACGGTCGAAATGACATCGGAATATGCGAAATGAAAAAGCTGAAACATATTTTTTCAAAGCTTGTATTCTTCGGCGGACTCGCCGCAATAGGCATACTCACCGCCCCTGCTGCAATGCTTTTCGGAATGATAGCGTTCATTCGTGCCATGACCGATTTGATAACAAATAAACTTGATAAATGAAAAAGGACTGCACAGCCTCTCTCGGTTGTGCGGTCCTGCTGTTTTAATATTTCAGTCTCCCCTGCAGTGGTGCCAAGAATTTTTTCTTCTAACCTTGGGTCGATTCGGAAAAGTCAAGAAAGTGCGGTCGGAAAATGTCCTAAAAACCGAGGCTTTTTTATATTTACACCTTCGGAATACGAACAAGAAATTCACTGCCCTGCCCCGGCTCGCTCTTAACGCATACCGAGCCGCCGTGAAATGAGACGATCTCCTTTACCATCGACAGTCCGAGACCCGTTCCGCCGCCGTTATGCGAAGGGTCGGTCTGATAAAATCTGCGGAATATTTTTTCCTGCTCGTCCTTTGCTATTCCTATTCCGTTATCCTTAACGCACAGCATTGCATTTTTGCTGTTTGAAAGAAGCGTAATATTTATTCTGCCGTTTTCAACGCCGTATCTGTATGCATTGGAAACAAGATTACTGACAAGCCTTGTCAGCAGCATCCGGTTTCCTTTTACTCTTATTCCCGGCTCAACCTCACATTCAAGAGTTATATTTTTTGTTTTGAGCAACGCAAGGTCGTCGCAAAGATTTTCAACAAGCTCCGAGAAATCAAGTTCTTCAACATTATACTTTTCGCTCCGTCTTTCAATTCGTGAAAATTCGAGCATTTCCGTTATCATTTTGGTCATTTTACTGCCCTGCCGTCTGATAAGCTCTATCGACTCCTTGTATTCCTCCTGCGTCATTTCCTCGCCGAGCGCATAGTCGCACTGAGCCATAATAACCGCCATCGGCGTTCTTAATTCGTGCGAAACGTCGTTTGTAAATTGCTTCTCGCTTTCAAAGGAATCCTCCAGCCTGTCAAACATTGTGTCAAATGTATTTGCAAGGCTGTGAAGCTCATCGTTACCCTTGCCGAGCTTTATTCTCTTTTTCAAATCGCCGCTTTGCGAAATATCACGGGCAACCTCCTCGATATCCTTTATCGGTTTAAGCGATTTCATAGCAATAATATAGCCGCCGCCGATTCCGAGAATCACGAGAACAATAAGCGCAATCATTGAACGTCTTGCAACATCGGAAATAGGCTCGTCGGCTTTTTCATGACTGACTATTCCTCTTATCCACATATTTTCGACGCCCCTGTTGGTGAGACGTCGGTCGTAAATATAGTAACGCTTTCCGTCAACATACACGGTTTTCAAGCCCTTGTCCGAAAAAGCTTCGCCGTCGGTCTTTTTGTTCGTAGGGTCGGTGCCGTAAATCTGTACTCCGCTTTCATCATATATAACCGAATAAATGCCGTTCATAACGCCGATAAAATCGTCGTCGATTTCAACATAGCCGTCTTTATACGCAAAATAATGATCATTGTCGTTGTCATCAATCACGCCCTGAAGGCTGTCATAATACTCTACCTCGTCAACGTTATCCTCAACCGTCATAATTAAATCATTGCGCAGGTTTTTCAAAAGCACGGAATTGCTGACCGATATCACAAGAACATAGGAAAGCGTTACAAGAAATATCAGCATAGCCGAAAACCATAATGTAATTTTTAATTTTAAAGGAAGCTTTTTCATCATTCGTCACTTATCACATATCCGAAACCTCGGACGGTTTTAATCAGTTTTTTATCAAATTCTCCGTCAACCTTCTTGCGAAGATAGCTGACGTAAACATCAACGAGGTTTGTTCCGCCCTCATAGTCATAATTCCAGACGTGGTTTTCGAGCTTTTCTCTCGAAAGAACAATTCCGACGTTTCTCATCATAAATTCGAGCATCGAATACTCCTTTGCCGAAAGAGTGATTGACTTTCCGTCACGTGTCACCTCATGAGTTGAGCAGTTAAGGCTCAGGCCGTCAACCGAGAGAACATTCTCGGAAACTCCGTATTTTATTCTCGTCATCGCCCGTACCCTTGCCATCAATTCATCAAAAGAAAAAGGCTTGACGAGATAATCATTTGCGCCGAGGTCAAGCCCCGTCACCCTGTCCTCAATCGAATCCCGTGCGGTAAGGAATAAAACGGGAGTGCTTATACCCCTGCTTCTCATTTCTTTAATAACGGCAAAGCCGTCCTTTTTCGGCATCATAACATCAAGAATCACCGCATCATATTCTGCAAATTCAACAAAATCCAACGCTTCCTCCCCGTCAAAGGCAGCGTCAACACTGTAGCCCGATTTTGTGAGCTTTTTTTCAATCAGCCTGTTAAGATCTTTTTCATCCTCGGCAACAAGAATTCTCATACCAACCCTCTTTTCGTTCAAGGCGATTCATATTCAGCGATTTGCGCGGTATCGCCCTGATGATTTTATTATATCACATCATTTTGCAAAGTCAAAGCCCCGCCGAAGCAGGGCTTATTGAACTTATATCTTATTTAAAAAGATTTTTAAGGAATGATACGATAGCGTCAAACCAGTGAACAAAGAAAACGTCGCTGAAATCAAAATCTCTGTCCTTTTCAACCTTGAGAATCTTGCCGGATACTGCGTCGATCTCGTAATCATAATCGAACTTGTCGGCATGGAATTCAACGCTGTACTCCGCAACACCGTCGTCAAAGTCAAACTCTACTCTAACCTTCTTCGCATCTGCTTCCTTTACGCCTGCGTGCTCAAAAGCGATTGCTTTAGCCTCTGCCTTTGTGATGTACTCCTTATCGGGAGTCGGGATATCAACGCCGAAGGTGTCCTTCTCAACCTTGAGAATCTTTCCGTTCTTTGCATTGATCTCGTAATCGTACTCGCATCTGTCAAAATAGAACTCAACATCGTAAACGGCAATGCCGTCGTCACGGTCAAATTCACATTTCATAAACGATACCTTGTCTGCCGTAACGCCTGCGTGATTAAGTGCAATTTCCTTTGCCTTGTCCTTGCCGATATAGCCCGCCGCGAAGGAGCTTGTTGCGAACACACCTGCAAGAATCAGGCACGCCATAACTACCGAGATGATTTTCTTAATGTTTTTCATGTTTCATTACCTCCAAAATTCATTTCTGATTTGCTTCAGTGACTAAAGTATAGTTTACAATTATTAAAATAACATTAGAATAATAAAAAATATTTAATTTTTAAATTCTGCATACAAATTATATAAAATAAAATATATATTCTTTTTTAGAAAATATTCGCATATGCAATGTGATAAAATAGAATGTAAAATTATAAATCCCGATTGGAGGTATTTATATGAAAAAGAAAATCATCAAATGGCAAAGCCTGATTCTCGTGATGGCAATGCTCGTCGCAGTCATTGTTCCCGCTTTCGGAACAACAGCTTCAGCGGCGGCTACCCATGCAATCGACATTTGCCGAGAGGACGGCACATCAGTCACGGAGCAGATCTCCCTTATGGAAAGCGAACAGCTCCAACTGACACATAAGCTGCTTGACTGTTCTATGCCGGACGGCGGTTACATAAAGTGGACAAGTGAGGCTCCTCTCATTGTTTCCGTTGACTCAACAGGAAAAATATATGCACATGACAGCTCCAAGGGCGCTGCCGTCAGACTGTGGATCGACAACGACGTAAGAACCGTCGCAATCATCGGTCCGGCTCTGGCAAAGGCCATGGAAAAGCTTCTGTTCAATGACAAAATCGACATTGACACAATGGATACGGAAGCCATTGTTGAAACGGTTCGCGCATCTATGAAGGGCATACCGAGCAATATCTCCGATTACCTTATAAAGCAGCTTGAGGACAAGCTCAATTCGCTTGATACAGGTATAACCGTCACCCTTTATTCCGCAGACGGCGAAGTTCTTGCCTCGGATCAGGTAAGAGTGCTCGTTACCAATTCGGACAAATGGTACTCCAAGGTTATCCCTAACGGAGCATTCATCACAAATAAAGAATCTGTTCCCACCACGGTTGCGGTCGGCGGACAGGTCAAGCTTGAGGGCGGCGTCACTCCCCTGCGTCTCGGCTACGGCGTTACATGGAGCATTGACACCGACAGCATCTGGACATCGGGCAAGGATTATGCAACGATAGACGATAAGGGCAACGTCACCTTTCTCAAAGAGGGCAAGGTCACTGTAAAGGTTTCGCCGAATGCCGATGACCTCGTCGACGGATTGATGAGCTACATAAACTCGGCAATTGCCGCAGGTGAAAAGGTTGACACCGCTCAGCTTGCAAGAATTATGATCAAGCTTCTCGGACTTAACATCAGCGAATCGGCACTCAAGGCTGTTCTTGATGTTCTTGTAACGATCGCAGGCGCAACAGGCAATACGTCAGACCTTATCGCAACAGCGGTCAAGACTCTTTCAAACTATCTTTTGAAAGCATCTATAAACGATTCGATTACATTTACAATAGTTCAGAGCCTTGAAATTGAAAAATTCAGCCTTTCGGCGGACAAAACCGAGCTGACCGAGGGCGACAGCACAATGGTAAGGCTGACGGACATCGTTCCGGCAGGCTCAAACTCGCAGAATGTTCTCTGGAGCTCCTCCGATGAGAGCGTTCTCACCATTGATAACAACGGCATCGTAAAGGCGAGAGACGCAGGAGGAATTTCCTCAGCGAATAAGAGAACCGCAACGGTTACCGCTACGGTTGACGGCATTTCCCAAAGCCTTGAATTCACCGTTAAAGGTAAACTTATCACAACTCCCGTTGACATTGCGGTTTCGGGACCGCAGGAGCTGGAGCTTAACACACCTCAGCAATACACGGCTTCTCTTTATCCGACAAGATCAAAGGCGGATATAACATGGGGTCTCCTCGGTGACGACGGTGAAACAGTAACCTATGCGACAAACGGTGACGTTTCCAACAGCATTGCAACGCTTACCAAGGACGGCGTGCTGACAGGCACAAACGGCGGAACGGTAACTCTCTATGCCAAGGCCGGCCTTATCACTCACGTTATAACAACATATCAGGTTTATATCGGCAGACTGGCAAAGGGCGTTACGATTGACCAGGGCAAATTTGTCAGCGTCCATGTTCCGCTCTACAGCACATATAAGAACGCAAAAACCACACTCACCGCTTCGATTCTTCCCTATGATGTAACCAACAAAAACGTTGCCTGGTCGGTTCTCTCGGGCAATATTGAGGTAAACGCAGAGGGTGTTGTCAGTCCCAAGGGCTATTCGGCGGCATACGGTGTCGTTCAGGTCAAGACCTATGACGGCGGCTACACCGACACCTGTACGGTTTCCTTTGCAAACTATCCCGTAACAGGAATTACACTTGACAAAGACAAGCTTGACCTTGTTGTAGGCACAGGCGAAACAATTAAAGCAACCGTTGCTCCGACGGGTACTGCCGGAGTCGGCGACGCCTCGATCAAGGACATTATCTGGACTTCTTCAAATCCGACGGTTGCCACGGTTGACGGCGGCGTTGTAACCCCCGTTGACTTCGGTACAACCATCATCAAGGCAACAACTGTTGACGGCGGATTTGCCGCAAGCTGTACTGTTAACGTAAAGGCTGACAAAACAGCTCTTAACTATGCGATAAACCTTGTTGAAACAGGCAATGTTAAGGAAGATAACTGCTCGGCAGAGGATTGGGCAGCATTGCAGGACGCATACAAAACCGCAGTTGAGGTCAAGAACACCGATACGGTTTCTCAGGATACCTGCAACAAGGCGGCGCAGAATATTATTGATATCTATTCACGCATCGGTGCTTATGTTCAGGTATACGGCATCACGATCACCCGTGACGGTGAGCCTGCACCGAAGCACATAACTACAAAGGTTGAATTTTACCAGTCATATAAGAACAAGACGGTTCAGCTCAGTGCGGCTCTCAACCCGAGCAATGCGATGTATTCGTCAATCGTTTGGTCGTCGGATAACGACAAGGTAACAGTCGATCAGAACGGTCTTGTAACCAACACTCACAACTCCGCAGACAGTGCGAAGATCACCGTTAAGGCAACGGATTACACCGGCTGCTCCGTTTCCGACAGCGTTTATGTAAGCTTTGCGAATGTCCCGGCAACAGGAGTCACTCTCAGCGAGAGCGAAATAACCGGCAAGGTTTATAACACGGCATCAATCAAAGCGACGGTTCAGCCGACAGGCACTCCGATGATCGGCGCAAGCATTGAATCGGTTATCTGGTCATCAAGCAATCCCGATGTTGTATCGGTCGATAACGGCAGCCTCACCTTCAAATCCGTCGGTGAAGCTGTAATCACGGTAACAACGGTTGACGGCGGTCACACTGCCGAATGTAAGGTAACCGTAACGACGAACAAGGACGCCCTTGCCGAGGAAATCAGCAAGGTAACAAATGCCGCCCTTGTTGAAGGAGATTACACGGTCGCTTCCTATGACGCACTCAAGGAAGCCTATGCAAGAGCTAACGAGATATATAATGATAAGAACGCAGAGCAGTCGGATATCGACGCAATAACCGCTTCGCTCGACGCAGCGTTTAATTCGCTCAAAAAGCTCATCAAGCCGCAGGCTGTTTATATTCAGTATAACGGCGAGGATGCCGGCGAATATATCTCAAAAGAAGTAAATCTTTCGACATCATTCACATATCAGAACAATTCAATCAAGCTTGATACAAGAATCAGTCCGCTTGATTCAATGTACAAAACTGTTGAATGGACATCGAGCACATCGGATATCGCGGTTGACGAAAGCGGAACGGTCTCCCCGACCGTCAACAAGGCTTGCTACGGCGTTATCACGATAAAGGTCACGGACGAGCGAGGCAACAGCGTTACTGACAAGGTTAACGTTTCATTCGCAAGATATCCCGTTACAAGCATTGAAATTACTCCGTCCGAGGTCAACGCTCCGTTCGATTCGGAGCCGGTAAAGCTCAGCGCAAAATGCAAGGACGTCGGTTCTATCATCACATATGACGCAACGATTCAGGACGTTATTTGGACCTCCGACAATACAAGCGTTGTAACGGTTGACGAAAACGGTCAACTGACCTATATTGATGCAGGCCAGGCAACTGTCACCGCCACCTCATGTGACGGCGGTATTCAGGCAACCTGCCTTGTAACTATCGGCGGTGACAAGACAGCGCTTCGTGCCGCAATCGCAAGAGCCGATGAAGCTCAGGTTGACATTCAGGAGCACACATACGAGACAAGCACGGAATATACGGCAGCTTATGAGCACGCAAAGGAGGTTGAAGCGGGCGCTAAATACTCCCAGGAGGAAATCGACGCCGCAACGCTCAGACTTAACAATGCACTCGACGGACTTAAGCCGTATATCCACATGGAGAAGCTTAATGTTTACTACAACGGTGAAACGGCACCGCAGTTCATTGCGATAAAGGTTCCTATCTATAAGACATACACCTCGCAGAGCGTTCAGCTCACCTACGACTTTGCACCGGCCGACGCTATGTACTCAAGCATTGTTTGGTCATCAGACAACGACGGCATCAAGGTCAGCGAGGATGGCAAGGTCTCCCCTGCCTCCAACAAGGCTTGCGGAGGAAAAATCACCTTGACCGCAACCGACCATTACGGCAACACGTTAACAAACAGCGTTTACGTTTCGTTCGCAAACGCCCCTGTTTCAAAGGTTACGCTTGATAAAACGGAAATTGAAGTAGGCTACGGTTCGGAGCCGCAGACACTCACCGCGACGGTAACGGCGGACAAAACTATCGGCGACAAGCCGAGCGTCGGCGACGTTATCTGGTCAACCTCTGACCCCGACGTTGCAACGGTCGAGAACGGAACTGTCACATTCGTCGAAGCCGGCACATGTACGATTACGGCAACCTCCGTTGACGGCGGTGTTTCGGCAACCTGTAAGGTAACCGTAAGATCCGATAAAACAGCTCTTATAAGAACAAGGGCAATGATAGTCGGTCTTAACCTCATTTCAGAGGACTACACCGAGGACAGTTGGGCGGTTCTTGAAGCCGCAATGGCAAAGGCCGAGGAAATCATTGCGCAGGATAACCCCAAGCAGAGAGTTATCAATGCGGCAGACGAGGAGCTTAACAACGCTTATAATTCGCTTGTAAGATTTATTAAGCTTGAAAATATCACAATCACCAAGGACGGAGAGGAAACAACAGGCTATGTTTCTGTCAGCGTTCCCATCACTTCAAAATATTCCGAACAGTCCGTGACCCTCGGCTACAAGCTCACCCCCGAGGACGCAACGATTGATTCTGTCGTATGGTCATCAAGCAGCGAATCGGTCAAGGTTGAGGACGGCGTAGTTACACCGACGGCAAACAAGGCGTGCCTTGCCAAAATCACCGTCACGGCAACGGACTACAAGGGAAGAACATATTCCGACAGCGTTTATGTTTCCTTTGCCAATACCCCGGTTACGGGAGTCAGCGTTGACAAGACGGAAATCGCAAACGCAACCGTCGGCTCAACGGACAAGATAACAGCAACTGTTCTTCCTAAGAAAACGCTCGGCATGGGCGGCGCAAACATCACCGATGTTATCTGGTCATCGAGCGATGAAAGCGTCTGCACCGTTGACAATGACGGCAACCTGACCTTCAAGGACACAGGCACTTGCACAATTACGGTAACGACGCTTGACGGCGGCTTCACTGCTCAGACAAGCATCAAGGTTTATGCCGACAAATCGGCTCTCAGCGCAGCGGTCGAAAGCGCAAACGCACTCGTTGAAACAGCCTATACCCCTGCAACATGGGCAGAGTTCAAAAAGGCCCTCACCTCGGCAACAGAAACACTCAACGCCGAGGATCCGACACAGACAGAGGTGAACAATGCTCTCGCACTTCTCACCGAGAAGAGAAATGCACTCGCAGATTATATCTACGTTTCCGGCGTAAACATTTCCTATAACGGCGACAGCTCCGACGTTATAACCGTAAAGGTTCCCGCAGATCAGAGCTACATCATGGCAACGGCACAGCTCGATTTTTCGACCGATCCCGCCAACGCAATGTATGTTTCGGCAGAGTGGTCATATGAAGGCGACATATTCGTCAACATGAACGGCATTGCCGCTCCGAGTGTAAACAGCGCATGCTACGGCAAGGCAACAGTTAAGCTCACCGATGATTTCGGCAATGTTTACACCAAGACGGTTACAATTATATTCACAAAGAACCCTGCAACTGCAATAACCGTCACTCCGTCCGAGTACACAACCCATACTCTCGGCGAAAAAGTTCAGCTCACTGCTTCGGTTACGGACGCAGACGGCAACGAAGCGGATCTCAACAAGGTAACATGGGAATCCGATCACCCCGAAATCGCTTCGGTTGACGAAAACGGACTTGTTACGGTTGTCAGCGGCGGTGTTGCAAAGATTACGGCAACAACCGTTGTCGGCGGACTTTCGGCAACCTGCGTTATAACGGTTGCAACGGACAAAACAGTCCTCAAAAAGGCTATCGACGACGCTGAAAGCGCAAACTACAACGAGCAGAATTACACCAAGGACTCGTTTGCGACATTCAAATCGGCTCTTGAAAGCGCTAAGACGGTTTATGCCGACGCAGACGCTTCGCAGAGTGAGATTGACACGGCGGCAGCTAACCTCAACAGTGCTGTTTCCGCACTCGTCAAGTATAACCGTGCTCAGAACGTTACAATCAAATATAACGGTTCCGACGCACCCGATTTCATCTCCGTAAAGGTTCCTATCTACAAAACCTACAATTCGCAGAGCGTTCAGCTTTCATATACATATGCGCCTAATGACGCTATGTACGAGTCGATCACATGGTCGTCGGATAACGACCTCATGGAAGTCGATCAGAACGGCAAGGTTTCTCCGAAAGAGAACAAGGCCTGTGCCGCAAAGATTACCGTTACAATAACAGACCATTTCGGCAACACGGTAACGGACTATGTATACGTTTCATTTGTAAACATCCAGGCAACCGGCGTTACTCTCAATCAGTCGTCTCTCAGCGGCAAGCCCGGAGAGAGCGCAGCACTCACCGCTTCGGTTGAGCCTAAGGGAAAACTCGGAGTCGGCGGAGCTACCATAACCGACGTCGTATGGACAACGAGCGACCCGAGCGTTGCAACAGTTGAAAACGGCACGGTTACATTCGTAAACGGCGGCACGGCAATCATCACTGCTTACACCAAGGACGGCGGCCACAGCGCACAGTGTACGGTAACGGTCACCGTTTCAAAGGACGCTCTTCTGAAAGCAATTACAGACGCTAAGGCTATTGACATTTCAAATCGTACGGAAGCCTCGGCGGCTGCCCTCACAAAGGCAATCGCAGACGCAGAGACTGTTTACAACAACGCTTCGGCAAAGACCGAGGACATCAGCAACGCTATCGCCGCACTCAAAGACGCAACAGATGCGCTCGAATACCTTGGCGGTAATTACGATCGAGTCAATGCGGCGGTTGCAGAGTTCAATAAACTCGATTCAACAAAGTACACCGAGGAAAGCTACAATGCAGTCAAGGCGGCTGTCGATGCGGTTGATTACACGCTCAACATCACTCAGCAAAACGAGATCAACGCAATGGCTGACAGAATCACGGAAGCTCTCGGCAAGCTTCAGAAGCTCGTCACAGCCAAGATAAAGGCCGTTAAGGACGGCGTCGTAATTGACGAGGAGAAGCTCTTTGTTTACGGAATTGAGCCGCACACGGACTCTCTTGACAGCTATCTTGCCGCAGAGAGCGGTTCGCTCAAGTTCTCCCCCACCTCAAAGGGTAACGGCACGGGCACTAAGATTGAGCTTTACGACGAGGACGGCAATCTCATCAAGACCTACACACTTGTTATCTTCGGCGACGTAAACGGCGACGGCTGGTACGACGCAACGGACGCAACGCTTGTCAACTGCATTGTCGGCGGCATGTTCACAAAGGAACAGCTCGGCGAAGCTGCATGGTTTGCGGCTGACTGCAACCATGACGGAGTGATCAATGAATCTGATTCTGAGCTTCTTCAGCAGGCAGGCATTATGCTTCAGAGCATAAATCAAAACGCTCAGCAGTCGGAGCTTGAAACGAGCTCGGCTTATACGGAATATATAAGCATAATCGAGCAGACAGTCGAGACAGAAAAGCCCGACGACGCACCGACCGAAAATCCGGACAAGACTCCGACCGAAGAACCAACGGAACAGAATTGGGTAGTTGTATTCTTCGAACAGCTTTTCAATCTAATCAAATTGCTTCTTGCAATTCTGAAATAACAGCAAACAGCCAAAAGAGCTGCGACCGAATGAAGTCGCAGCTCTTTTGTTGTATCTATATTTTCAAGCTTGGCGTCTGCATCAACTCAAGGACAGGTAAAACCAATCCTCATCATCCATGTATAGTAGCGAATCGAACAAGTCAAAGATAAACGTCGTCAGTGAAACAGACTAAGTGGTTTGGTTCAAAAAAAGCACACTAATGTACGACTCTATTCAAATAAAGGGAAAATAATAAACACCAAAGGGGCAAAAGAAAAGCCTTGAAACTACGTAGCTACGTTGTTTCAAGGCTATATCTTTGTTGTGAGAGACGGGACTTGGCGTCTTCTGCGGCTGCGCCTTGCATTCTGATGGCTCGCCGACCGTCGCTTAGCGACAGTACCCGGCTCACCGCTCCTCGCT
>ENA-OUQC01001150-OUQC01001150.1-human-gut-metagenome-genome-assembly--contig:-NODE-1150-length-14821-cov-4.778545_pt1 | contig 14821 bp, 11 predicted proteins | sample MGYA00237942_ERZ548815 | MGnify/ENA primary metagenome ERZ548815 (study PRJEB26490, sample SAMN05194722) | human gut metagenome | biome: terrestrial biome; feature: human-associated habitat; material... | reverse complement strand
CAGGATGCCGACTACCAGCCCTACCGCCGGGCAAACCAGCGCAGCAAAGTGCAGAAAAAGCAGAATCTCCGGCAGCGGGTAGCCAGGTTCTTCTCCTATCAGAACCCGGTGGCCAAGCTCTTTTACAAAGAGGACCCCTCTGTATTCGGCGACGATGCCAGCGCTGTCCGCCGGGAAAAGCGGGCGGCAGAGGCGGAACGCAAGCGCAGGCGGGCCGAGCGGCTGAATACTCCAGCTGCCATTTACACCCAGCCCACGTCCTTTAACAGCCGCCGCCTGGCCATTCAGATGATCACCATTCTGGGCCTGGTGCTGGCACTGGTGCTGGGCATGTCGGTGTTCTTCAAGGTGGAGAACGTGGCAGTGGTGGGCGCGCAGTCATACAGCCCTGAAGCCATCCGGGATCAGGCCGGCATCAAGAAAGGGGAGAACCTGCTCACCCTGGGCAGGACCAAAGCCTCCGGCAAGATCATTGCCAACCTTCCCTATGTAAAAAGTGCCAGGATTGGAATAAAATTGCCGGATACGGTTATTATTGAGATAGAGGAGTCCCCTGTCCTTTACTCCATTCAGGACCAGGACGGCGTATGGTGGCTGATCAATTCCGACGGCAAGGTGGCCGAACAGACCAATGCCCAAACTGCCCGCGGCTATACAAAGGTCCTGGGCGTGACCATCTATCAGCCCCAGGCCGGTCGCCTTAGTCTCGTGGGCTCGGAGATGTGTATAAGAGACACCACCGAAACAGCGCCCACCGAGACAGATCCCTCCGGCGAGTCCATCCCCGTGCTCATTACCGGGATGCAGCGCCTCAACGCGGCGCTGAAGATCCTTCAGGAGCTGGAGCTGAACGACATCGTGGGCGACGCGGCCAGCGTGGACGTGAGCCAGCTCCAGGACATCATCCTGTGGTACGGCACCCAGTACCAGGTGAACCTGGGCGATATCGATCGGATCGAAATGAAAATTCCCTACATGAAGAGCGCCATTGCGCAGATGAGCGACTACCAGACCGGCATTCTGGACATCAGCTTCACCACCTGGACCAACGAAATTGGCTATACACCCTTCGGATGACGGGAATATTTTGCCGAAAAAATGAGATTTTCTATTGACCAATCCGCATTTTCACGCTAGAATAGAAAAGCATAGGTGAAATTACTGCGGCAATTCCGGCTGCGCTGCGTATCACGATACATAGGAGGAAGAATATATGTCCGAAAGTTTACAGGAGCGTGTCGTCAAGATCAAGGTGATCGGTGTTGGCGGCGCTGGTAACAACGTTATCAATCGTATGATTGAGTCCGGCGTGGACGGCGTGGAATTCATTGCCGTGAACACCGATAAGCAGGATCTGAACAAGTCCGTCTGTAAAAACAAGATTCAGATCGGTGAAAAGCTGACCAACGGCATGGGCGCCGGCTCCAAGCCCGAGATCGGCAAGAAGTCCGCCGAGGAGAGCCGCGCTGCCATTGCCAAGGTGCTGGAGGGCACCGACATGGTGTTCATCACCGCCGGTATGGGCGGCGGCACCGGCACCGGCGCGGCGCCCATTGTGGCGGACCTGGCCCATGAGGCCGGTATCCTCACCGTCGGCGTGGTCACCAAGCCCTTTAAGTTTGAGGGCGCCAATCGGATGCGCCAGGCTGAGGAGGGCATTGCCAATCTGAGTGAAAAGGTGGATTCCCTGATCATCATTCCCAATGACCGGCTGAAATACGTCACCGATCAGAAGATCACCTTTGCCAACGCTTTCGGCATTGCGGACGATGTGCTGAAGCAGGCCGTCACCTCTATTTCCGAGCTGGTGGGCTTCTCCGAGAACGTGATGATTAACCTGGACTTTGCGGACGTTTCCGCCGTTATGAAGTCGGCGGGCCGCGCACATATGGGCGTGGGCTCCTCCGAGATGACCCTGGACGATGTGGAGACCGCCGCCGGGATCGTGCAGGAGGCCGCCAACGCCAATGCCAACATCATCTTCGGCGCGACCTGCTCCGATGTGTTCCAGGACGAGATGCGGGTCACCGTCATCGCCACCGGCTTCGACGGCAGCTCCGTCAGCTTCAGCCCCAAGGCATCTGCGGCCGCTTCCGCTGCGGATGACATCGATACTCCCGTCGGTGCGGCGGCCAAGCCCACCAAGCCCACGGACATCGGCGATATCGACGAGATCTTCAGCATCTTTAAACGTAACTAAAACGAGGGGTGCTGTCTCACAGGCGTGGGGCAGCACCTTTTTTCTGTGGCGTGGAGATTGATTATGGATTCATACAAAGCGCTGTCAGCCAGCTACGACCGGCTGACCAGCGATGTGGACTATCGCGCCGTGGTGGCGTTTTATTTTGAGATCATCCGGCGGGAGAAGGTCGCGGTACGTACCGCCGCCGATCTGGCCTGCGGCACCGGCTCTGTGACGGCGCTGCTGGCGCAAAGAGGTCTGCCGGTGGTCGGGGTGGATCTGTCCGAGGACATGCTGACCCAGGCGCAGCAAAAGACCCAGGCGCTGACCCCGCGCCCGGTGTTCCTGCACCAGGATCTGGCAAGACTTTACCTTCCTCGGGGAGTGGATCTGGCGGTGTGCGCCCTGGACAGCCTGGATTACATCATCGCCCCTGATGACTGCGCCGCCGCCATCAGGCGCGTCTACAAGGCCCTGAATCCCGGCGGCATTTTCATTTTTGATGTGAACACCCCGGAAAAGCTCCAAGCCATGGACGGTCAGGTTTTCCTGGACGAGGACGAAAATGTTTACTGCGTCTGGCGGGGGGAATTTGACAGGAAAAGTAATATCTGCTCCTACGGCATGGATCTGTTTCAGCGGCAGGGAAATATGTGGCGGCGCTCCTTTGAAGAGCATCGGGAGTATGCCTATACCCGCCCGCAGCTGACACGCTTTTTAAAGGCGGCGGGCTTTACTGGAATTCACGTATACGGCGACCGAACCTTTGCGGCCCCCAGGGAAGGGGAGCAGCGGATGTTTTTCAGCGCCAGGAAAGGAAAAATAAAATGAAGGATTATCTTGTCCGCGGCATGAGCATGGACGGCTTTGTGAAGCTGGTAGCCATCCGCTCCACGGAAATTGTCCGCCGCGCCGCGCAGATTCACCATACCACCCCCAACGCCACCGCGGCCCTTGGCAGGGCGCTGACGGCGGCCTCCATGATGGGCAATATGCAGAAGGTGGAGGACGGCTCCATGACCATGCAGGTCCGCGGCGGCGGCCCCATCGGCACCATCACGGTAGTATCCGACGCCGTAGGCAACGTGCGCGGCTGTGTGACGGAGCCCCGTGTTCCGCTGGTGGAGAAATACCCCGGTAAGCTGGATGTTGGGGCCACCGTGGGCACCGACGGCACCCTGACGGTGATCCGTGACCTCCGGCTGAAGGAGCCGTATGTGGGCTCTACGGCGCTGGTATCCGGCGAGATCGCGGACGATGTGACCGCCTATTTTGCCCAGAGCGAACAGACCCCCACCGCCTGCGCCCTTGGCGTGCTGGTGGACCGGGATCTGAGCGTCAAGGTGGCGGGGGGCTATATCGTCCAGCTGCTCCCCGACGCGCCGGACGAGGTGATCGACAAGGTGGAGCAGGGTATCCATCGGGCCGGAGCCGTCACCCCTATGCTGGAGCAGGGTATGACCCCGGAGGATATCCTGGGTCAGGTGTTCGGGGACCTGGGCGTGGTGTTCCTGGATACCGTGGAGGTTGCCTATAAATGCTACTGCACCCGCAGCCGGGTGGAAAGCGCCCTCATCAGCCTGGGCAGGGCTGAGCTGGAGGAGATCGCGCAGGAGGGCAAGACCTTCCCTGTGGAGTGCCAGTTCTGCGATACCGTGTATCAATTTACCCCGGAGGACATTCAGACGCTGCTGGAAAAAATCTGATATTTCGTCCATTTTGGTGGGAAACAGCGGGCATTTGACCTAATAATATTTTTGAAAAAATTTGGGAAAATTGCTTGACAAAACAGGGCCTTCCGTGTATAATGAATCCCGTCGCTGAGGGGAACACACGGCGGCAAGTCCCTTGGGAGCATAGCTCAGCTGGGAGAGCACATGCCTTACAAGCATGGGGTCACAGGTTCGAGCCCTGTTGTTCCCACCATCGCAACATGGCCAAGTAGTTCAGTTGGTTAGAACGCTAGCCTGTCACGCTAGAGGTCGTGGGTTCGAGCCCCATCTTGGTCGCCACTCGCTGCTATAGCTCAGTTGGTAGAGCGCGTCATTGGTAATGACGAGGTCACCAGTCCGACTCTGGTTAGCAGCTCCAGAAAGACCGCACCGCTGGTGCGGTCTTTTTTTGCGTTTCTGCGTTTTCTGCGGCAGTGCGTCCTTCCGCCCGGCCGCCGGCGGCCCCAAAGAAACAATTTCCCTGTTTTTCTCCGGCGGACAGATTTTGCTATTGACCTGGGAGAACAGGTATAGTAAGATAGGGTTGCCCGCGTATGGCGGGCAAATATTGCTGAAACGCAAGGGAGAGCAAACGCATGAAAAAGCTGAAAGCCCTGCCTGTCCCGCCGCTGGTGCGGGAAGCCGCCGTGATGCTCTGGGCGAATATCGTCCTGGCTGTGGCGGTGTTTTTCTTTCTGATGCCCAGCCACGCCTCCGTCAGCAGCATTGCCGGCGCAGCCATCGTCATCGCCAATTTTGTTCCGCTGCAGGTCTCTGCCATTACGCTGATCCTTAATGTGGTGCTGCTGATCGTCGGCTGGTTCACCTGCGGAAAGGAATTCGCCCTGAAAACGGCGGTGGCCTGCATCGTGCTGCCCATCCTGCTGGCCGTTCTGGAGCGGTGCTTTCCGAATTTCACCTCCCTCACCGGCAGCGCCGAGCTGGATGTGCTGTGCTACATTCTGGTGGTAAGCTACGGACTGAGCATCCTTTTCAACCGCAACGCCGCCTCCGGCGGCCTGGATATCGTTGCCATGATCCTCCACAAATATCTGCACATGGATCTGGGCAAGGCCATGTCCCTTTCCGGGATGTGCATCGCCCTCTCCTCCGCGCTGGCCTACGATTCCAAAACCGTGGTGCTCAGCGTGGTGGGCACTTATTTCAACGGCATCGTGCTGGACCGCTTTATTTTCGGCCAAAACCTCAAGCGCCGGGTCTGCATCATCAGCCGGGAGGAGCAGAAGGTGCGGGACTTTATCCTGCAGGAGCTGCACAGCGGCGCCACGGAATATGAAAGCGTCGGCGCCTTTACCCGTACGGTGCAGCGGGAGCTGATCACCATCGTCAACAACAGCGAATATCAAAAGCTCATGAGCTTTTTGAGCAAGGCGGATCCCAACGCCTTCGTCACGGTCTATACCGTCTCCGATATCCGCTACCGGCCAAAGCCGCCCCTTCGCTGAGCCCTTTCCGCAAAAAGCGGCGAAATTTCCCCGGAATTTTTTGAAATTTCCGCTTGACAACCGGCTCCCTTGGCGCTATAATGTGCTAAACCGTTGAGGAAGCGTGAGTAAGCGCTGACCCTGCTTTTCCAGAGAGCCGCGGATGGTGAGATCGCGGCAGAGCCAGACAGCGCCCAATGGACTTCTGAGGGCAACCGGAAACAGAGCTTTGCTCTGGAGTATGTGCGCCGGAGCTTGATCCTCCGTCAAAAAAGATCAGCGCATGCTTGTGCGCAGCGAGTGGGCGCGGCAGAAGGCCGCGTCAAGCCGGGTGGCACCGCAGGATCTGACCTCCTGTCCCAGCAAATGCTTATTTGTTGTGGGACGGGAGTTTTTTCGTCCCCAGAAAGAAAGGAGACACTACCATGTCTGAAAAAACCATCCCTTACAAGATCTATCTGCAGGAATCCGAGCTGCCCACGGCCTGGTATAATGTGCGGGCAGACATGAAAAACAAGCCCGCGCCGCTGCTGAACCCCGGCACCCACCAGCCCATGACCGCGCAGGATCTGGCTCCTGTCTTCTGCGACGAGCTGATCCAGCAGGAGCTGGACGACACCACGCCCTTCATCCCCATCCCGGAGGACATCCGGAATTTCTATAAGATGTATCGCCCCTCGCCGCTGGTGCGGGCCTATTGCCTGGAGGAAAAGCTCCAGACCCCCGCAAAGATCTATTATAAATTTGAGGGCAACAACACCTCCGGCTCCCACAAGCTGAACTCCGCCATCGCCCAGGCCTATTACGCCAAAAAGCAGGGCCTGAAGGGCGTTACCACCGAGACCGGCGCCGGTCAGTGGGGCACGGCGCTCTCCATGGCCTGCGCCTACTTCGGGCTGGACTGCAAGGTCTACATGGTCAAGGTCTCCTACGAGCAGAAGCCCTTCCGCCGGGAGGTCATGCGCACCTACGGCGCCTCTGTGACCCCCTCCCCCTCCATGGAGACCGCCGTGGGCCGCAAGATCCTGGCGGCCCATCCCGGCACCACCGGAAGCCTGGGCTGCGCCATCTCCGAGGCCGTGGAGGTGGCCACCTCCACCCCCGGTTACCGCTATGTGCTGGGCAGCGTTCTGAATCAGGTTCTGCTGCATCAGAGCGTTATCGGCCTGGAGACCAAGGCGGCGCTGGATAAATACGGCGTCAAGCCGGACATCATCATCGGCTGCGCCGGCGGCGGCTCCAACCTGGGCGGTCTGATCTCTCCCTTCATGGGCGAAAAGCTCCGGGGCGAGGCCGATTACCGGATCATCGCCGTGGAGCCCGCCTCCTGCCCCAGCTTCACCCGGGGCAAGTTTGCCTATGACTTCTGCGACACCGGCATGGTCTGCCCGCTGGCCAAGATGTATACCCTGGGCAGCGGCTTCATCCCCGCGCCCAACCACGCCGGCGGCCTGCGGTACCATGGCATGAGCTCCACCCTGTCCCAGCTGTATCACGACGGCCTGATGGAGGCTACCTCCGTGCCCCAGACGGCAGTCTTTGAGGCAGCGGAGCAGTTCGCCCGGGTGGAGGGCATCCTGCCCGCGCCGGAGAGCAGCCACGCCATCCGCGTCGCCATCGACGAGGCCCTGAAGTGCAAGGAGACCGGCGAGGAAAAGGCCATCGTCTTCGGTCTCACCGGCACCGGCTACTTCGATATGGTGGCCTATGAAAAGTTCAACGACGGCAAGATGAGCGATTACATCCCCTCCGACGAGGAGATCGCCGCCAGCCTGGCCCAGCTGCCCAAGATGGACTGAAAATTCCGAAAAACGCACCAAAACGCGCCGCGCCCCCGCAGCCAACCCGGCTTGCGGGGGCGCTTTTTTTCTTGCGCCGCCGGGCGCAGCTGTGCTATACTGAAGCCGATTCAATTTATGCAGACACGGAGGGATGTGTCATGGCGGAAAAGCCCCGGTCCTTTGACAGCGATATCGATCTGATGCGGCTGCTGGCGGCTTATTTTGTGGTCGTGATCCACGCCACCGGCGCCGTCACCCCCGGCAGCGCTTTGCTGACCGCGCTGGCACGGTTTTCCGTGCCCCTGTTCGTCATCATCAGCGGCTATTTCATGCTGCGCCGCCCGCCGGAGGGCAGGGCTCTGGCAAACAGGATCCTCCGCCTGCTGGCGCTGATGCTTCTCTGGTCGGCGATCTATTACCTCTATTTCCGCCTGTGCGGCCAGCCCTATGCCGGGCTGCGGGCCGCGGCAGTCTATCTGCTGACCCAGCCGGTCCATCTCTGGTATCTTTATGCCGCCGCTGCGCTCTATTTGTTTACGCCGGTCTTCTTCGTCTTTGCGGAAAACGCCGGCCGGCGGCTCTGGCACTATTGTCTGGCCCTGTGCTTTTTCTTCGGCTCGGCGGTGACCATGCTGCTGCGCACCGGCTGGCTTCCCACGCTGGCCCTCATTGTGGACAAAATGAAGGTCCCTTATCTGCTGGGCTTTCCCTTTCTCTATCTGCTGGGCGGTTATGTTTACCGGTTTTCCCTTTCGCCCCGGTCCCGGCGGATGATCTATCTGCTGGGCGCGCTGGGCGCGGCGGCCACGGCGGCGGCAGAATGGCTGCTCTGCCGCAGGACCGGCGTGCTGGATCCCCTGCCCCTGAGCTTCTTCTCGCCCGGCGCGATCCTGCCCGCTATGGCGGTGTTCACGGCGCTGCACTATGGCCTGTAGAAGCGTCCTCTCCGCGGCGAAGGGACAAAGGCCGCCCTCCACGAGGCCGCCGGCTGCACGCTGGGCTCTTATCTGGTCCATCCCCTTCTGCTGGACGCGCTGAAAACGCCGCTGCTGCTGGCGTCGCTGCCGCAGGGGCTGGCGCTGGCCCTGCGGGCGCTGGCCGTCTATCTGGCGGCGCTGGCTCTGTCCTGGCTTTTCCGGCGGATCCCCATCCTGCGCCGTCTGTGCACCTGACGGCAGGCCCAATGCATACAGAACGCCCCGGCGTCCTCCGTAAGGAGAGCGTCGGGGCGTCTGCAAAAAGAAAAAGAGAAAAAAGGAAGCTGCTAATTTTGAAACAGCGGCGTGGAAAGATACCGGTCGCCGGTATCGGGCAGCAGCACCACAATGGTCTTGCCCGCATTTTCCTGCCGCTTTGCCACCTGGATGGCCGCCCAAAGAGCCGCACCGGAGGAAATGCCCACAAGGACACCCTCCCTTTGGCCCATGGCCCGGCTCTGGGCAAAAGCGTCTTCATCCTTCACGGGGATGATCTCGTCGTAGATATCGGTATTCAGCACCTCCGGCACGAAGCCCGCGCCGATGCCCTGAAGCTGATGCGGTCCGGAGACGCCCTTGGAAAGCACCGGAGAGGCCGCCGGCTCTACCGCCACCACCTTTACCCCGGGGTTTTTGTGCTTGAGATATTCCCCAACGCCGGTGATGGTGCCGCCGGTGCCGACACCGGCCACAAAGATATCCACCCTGCCGTCGGTATCCTGCCAGATCTCCGGCCCGGTGGTCTCCCGATGGGCGGCGGCATTGGCCGGATTGACAAATTGGCCGGGGAGAAAGCTGTCCGGGATCTCCTTTGCCAGCGCCTCTGCCTTTTCGATGGCGCCCCTCATGCCCTTGGCGCCCTCGGTGAGCACCAGCTCCGCGCCGTAGGCCTTCATGATCTGGCGGCGCTCCACGCTCATGGTCTCGGGCATGACGATGATGATCCGATAGCCCCGGGCGGCGGCCACAGCGGCCAGACCGATGCCGGTGTTGCCGGAGGTGGGCTCGATGATGACAGAGCCGGGCTTCAGCAGACCCCGCCGCTCTGCGTCGTCGATCATCGCTTTTCCCACCCGGTCCTTGACGCTTCCCGCCGGGTTCAGATATTCCAGCTTTGCCAGCAGACGGGCCTTCAGGCCCTCCGCCTGCTCGATATGGGTCAGCTCCAGCAGCGGTGTCCCGCCGATGAGCTGATCCACAGCAGTATAGATCCTGCGCATAACAGATCCCTCCAAGCAATAAATTAAAAGGATCAGGCAGATCTTGATCGATTTATCTGTTTTTCATGTATTTAAGTATTATAGCTTCCTTATCCTTGTTTGTCAAGCCCCTCCGGAAAAACTGAAAAATTTGAAAATCAGGATGAAAACTGTCGAAAAGCGTGTTATAATAGGCAATTATAATCGGTATTGATTTTTTCAGAACAGAAAGGAGCGTTTTTATGACGGACAGCAGCGCGGAATATCTTCGCTGGTCGCAGTCCCCGGCGCTCACCCCCCAGCAGCGGCAGGAGCTTTGCAGCCTGACGGATGAGGGCGAGATCCGGGATCGCTTTTACCGGACGCTGGAGTTCGGCACGGCCGGTCTCCGCGGGCTCATGGGCATGGGCCTTAACCGCATGAATGAATATATCATCCGTCAGGCCACGCTGGCCTTTGCCCGGGTCATCCTGCGCAGCGGCATGGCGGAGCAGGGCGTGTGCATCTGCTACGACTGCCGGATCAATTCCCGCTTTTTCGCGGAGGAAGCGGCAAACGCCCTTCGCTGCTGCGGCATCCCGGTGCGGATGTTCCGCCAGTGCCGCCCAACGCCCCAGCTGAGCTTTGCCGTGCGGCATTTCGGCGCGGCGGCAGGCATCAATGTGACTGCCAGCCACAACCCCAAGGAATATAACGGCTATAAGGTCTACTGGCACGGCGGCGCCCAGCTGCCGCCGGAGCAGGCGGCGCTGGTGGCGGCGGAGATGGCGCAGATCGATCCTCTTGCACCCCGGCCGGAATGTGCCGCGCCTGCGCCCCTCACCTGGCTGGAGGAGGATTTTGACCGGCTGTATATCGACGCCGTCCTGCAGTGCGCCATCGACCCCGCCCTGCTGCGGCAGGATCCCTCCTTCAAGGTCATCTATTCCGCCTTCCACGGCGTGGGCGGCTTTATCACGCCCCGGGTCATGGAGGCCTGCGGCCTGCAGCACTTTATCCCCGTGCCGGAGCAGCTCCGGCCGGACGGGACCTTCCCCACGGTGATCAGCCCCAACCCGGAGGATCCCCGGGGCTTTGCCATGGCCATGGCGCTGGCCCGGCAGGAAAACGCCGATGTTATCGTCGGCACCGACCCGGATTCCGACCGGGTGGGCATGGTGGTGCGGGACCGCAGCGGCAGCTATGTCCCCGTCTCCGGCAACCGCACCGGCGTTTTGCTGCTGAATTATCTTCTGGAGCACGGGGCGGAGCGGGGCGTTTTGCCGCAGAATCCCTGCCTGATCAAGACCATCGTCACCACGCCGCTGGCCCAGCGGATCGCAGAAAGCCATGGTGCCCGGTGCTTCAACACCTTCACCGGCTTCAAGTATATGGCGGAAAAGCTGGCGGAGCTGGAGCAGGAGGGCAGATATCATTATATTCTGGCCTATGAAGAATCCTACGGCTACATGATCGGCGACCATGCCCGGGATAAGGACGGCGTCGTGGCAGCCATGCTGCTCTGCGAGATGGCCGCCTGGTACCGCAGCCGGGCCATGACCGTTCTGGACGGGCTGGAGGAGATCGCCGCCCGCTTCGGCGGCTACGGCGAGCACACCCGCAATGTGATGCTGCCCGGCGAGGACGGCATGAACCGCATGGCCCATATCATGGCCGCCCTGCGGCAGCAGCCGCTGACGGAGATCGGCGGCATCCCCGTTTCCGCCTGGCGGGATCATCTTTCCGGTCTGCGGCACACGCCGGAAGGGCAGCAGCCGCTGGAGCTTTCCGGCTCCAATGTGGTCTATTATGAGCTTTCCACCGGCGAGGCGCTGGTGATCCGCCCCTCGGGCACCGAGCCAAAGATCAAGATCTACGCCTTGATGCAGGGCGGGACCATGGCGGAGGCCGATGCCCGCGCTGCGTCCTGCGCCCAGGCGGCAGAGGCTGCCATTCTGGCGCTGTGAGCCCATCTGAAAGCAAAGGAGATCCATCATGAACGAAACGAATCCGACCCCAAAGAAGAAAAAGCTCCTGCTGCTGGCCGCCGCGGCCTGCGCGCTGGCTGTCCTTTGCCTGGTGCTGGCCTTTGCCATCCCCGCCTATACGGGCCGCTCCACCCTTCAGGGCACGCTGCAGAGCTATTACTCCGCCATGTATCTGGGCGAAGGCGGCATCGACGCCCTGATCGACTGCGTCATCCCGGAAAAGCAGCAGTCTACCTACCAGCGGCTGACGCTGGACGGCACCAACTTCTCCGCCCTGGCCCGCTGGCAGGCAGAATGTCTCAGCGTGGTGGGCACCAACCCCACCCTGCGCGTCTCCATCCTGGAGGAAGCGGAAAACAGCCACAGCTATCTCTCCGCCGTGCAGGAAACCTATCCCACCGCGGAGGATTTCGCGCTGGTGGCCTTTCAGCTGGATCTGAAGGGCGACAGCGGCGAGGAATCCCTCACCGGCGCGGCCCCCATGCTGCTGCAGGGCCAGACCTGGTATGTCACCGGCGACACCATCGAGCTCAAGGTCATCTCCCGCACCAGCGAGCTGATGGACTGACGCGCCCGTACATCTCTTATCTATTGTAAGAAACAGGAGGACGCTATGAGACAGATCACGCTGGGCCGCACCGGCCTCTCCGTCTGCGAGACGGGCTTCGGCGCGCTGCCCATCCAGCGCATTTCCAGGGAGGACGCCGCCGGGCTGCTGCGGTATGCCCGGGCGCAGGGCGTCAATTTCTTCGACACCGCCCGTGGCTATACCGACAGCGAGGAAAAGCTGGGCTATGCCTTTTCCGGCGCCCGGGAGGGTATTTTCCTTGCCACCAAGAGCATGGCCCGCAGCCGCAGCGCCGCGCTGGCGGAGCTGGACACCTCCCTTTCCCTGCTAAAAACGGACCATGTGGATCTCTGGCAGCTGCACTGCTTGCCGGAGCTGCCCGATCCCAACGACCCGGAAAGCGCCTACGCCGCCCTGCTGGAGGCCCGCCGGGCCGGCAAGACCCGCTTCATCGGCATGACGGCCCACCGTTTGGATGTGGCGCTGGCGGCGGCGGAAAGCGGGCTCTACGATACCATCCAGTTCCCGCTGAATTATCTCTCCACACCGGAGGAGCTGAAGCTCATCGACCTGTGCCGGGAGAAGAATATCGGGCTCATCGCCATGAAGGGCATGAGCGGCGGCCTGATCTCCAGCCCGAGGGCGGCCTATGCCTTTCTGGCCCGGTATGACAATGTTCTGCCCGTCTGGGGCGTGCAGAAGCGCGAGGAGCTGGACGATTTTCTCCAGGCCGCCCGGGAAGGGCTCTCGCTGACGCCTGCGCTGCAGGCCGCCGTGGAGGCCGACCGGAAAACGCTGCAGGGCGGCTTCTGCCGGGGCTGCGGCTATTGCGAGGCCGTCTGCCCTATGGGGATCCCCATCCACGACGCCGCCCGGATGCAGCTGATGCTGGGCCGGGCCCCCTGGCAAAGCTACACCACCCCCGCCTGGATCGAAAAGATGAAAACCGTGGAGACCTGCCTCCATTGCGGCCAGTGCGCCGCCCGCTGTCCCTATGAGCTGGATACACCGGCGCTGCTGCAGGAGAATTACCGTTATTTTCAGGATTTTTGCAGGGAAAAAGGCCTGCTTTGATCATCAGACTGCAATTTCAGGATAGAAAAGAGGTACAAATTATGAAACAGCATTGGAAAAAAGCTCTTGCGCTTTTGTGCGTCTGCGCTTTGTGCGCCAGCCTGCTGAGCTTCGGCGCCTTTGCCGATGAGACCGGCGGCGAAAACGCCTGGGGCGATGTGGCGCAGGACAATTTTGTCCGGGTCAGCTCCGCGGAAGCGCTTTCCGCCGGCCAGCTGCAGGATGTGGAGGTCACAGAGGAGGTGGGCGACGGCGCGGTCCGTCTGGCCGATGGCGCCCAGGAGGGCGTCTGGACCTCTCAGGAGATCTCCGTCCCCGCCTTTGAATACCTGGTGGCCAGCTGGGGCGCAGATACGCCCGACGGCACCTGGGTGGAGGTCAAGGTCCGGGCCTATGTGGACATGAAGAAGGAATGGAGCGGCTTCCTTTCCTGGGGCAAATGGGGCATCGACCTGAAGCGCGGCTCCACCGACCCCTCCAACGCGCTGGCCACTGTGGATACCGATACCTTCTACATCAAGGGCTCCGACGGTGAGACCGCCAGCAAGATCCAGTTCCAGGTGACGCTGCACAGCAACAACGCCGGCGTGACCCCCACCCTGCGCAATGTTTCCGCCACGCTGAAAAACACGCTGGACGGCCAGGCGATCCCCATCTACATCCCCGACGACAGCGCCCTGCCGGAAAAGGTCCTGCTGGATACGCCCTGCTACAGCCAGATGGTCCGCGACGCCTCCATCGGCAATGTGATCTGCAGCCCCACCACCATGACCATGATGCTCAACGACCGGGGCCTGAACCTCTTCCCCGAGGAGGTCGCCCTGCGGGAATATGACTTCAACTACGAGGGCTTCGGCAACTGGGCCTATTCCGTGGCCATCGCCGGCAGCTATGGCTTCAGCGCCTATGCCCATTATGCCGATCTGGACTTCGTCCGCCATGAGCTGGCGGCGGGCCGCAGCGTGGCCCTGAGCGTGCAGTATTCCAGCTCCCCCAACGGCAGCTATCCCTATCTGGAAAACGGCGCGGCCAACAGCACCGGCGGCCACCTGATCGGCATCGTTGGCTATGAGACCGTGGACGGCGTGGATTATTTCTACAGCAACGATTCCGCCGCCGGCAGCGATACCCAGTCTGCCCTGCGGCGCTACAAGGCCGAGCAACTGGATGTGTGCTGGAGCAGCCGCATCGCCTATGTGGTCAACGACGCCCCGGAAAACGGCGCCGGGCAGGATGCACCCCGCCGGGTGGAGGCGGAGCTGACCCCCACCGCCGACAACATCAATATCTATGAGCTTTCCATCAACGGCGAGCCTGTGGATCTGGGCACTGGCTTCAGCGCCAAGACCAAGAAGCTGGGCGCCGGCACAGCCTTCCTGATCACCGACAACGCCAAGCAGGCGGAGCTGCCCGACCCCGTGACCCCAACGGAGGCCAATAAGGATCGGATCTATCTGTCTCTGCCCGGCGGAACGCAGGTGAATGTGAACGCCGAGAAGGCCGTCCGTGAGGGCGCCAAGAGCGGCACCGTATATGTCATCCGCAACGACGGTATCACCTATGTGGCCAATGTTTCCTTCGAGGGGCTGGCCCCCGAGGAGCCGGAGACCCCCGTCCAGCCGGAGACCCCCACCGAGCCGGAGACCCCTGTGGAGCCCGAGGCTCCCGGCGACAAGACCGGCTTCAAGGCGCTGCCCTGGATCGGCGGCGGCGCGGTGGTCGTCATCGCAGGTGCCGCAGCAGCCTATGTCTTTGCAAAAAAGAAAAAATAAGCGTTTTTGCTCCCCCCTCCGGCCGCAGGCTTTTCCTGCGGCCGGTTTTTTGTTCTGCGCCAAAAAAAGGAGGGGGCTTTTGTGGGTTTTGCCGTGTCTTCCGATCACGGACAGAGAAAGAGACGGGAACTGTCTCTTATACAC
>ENA-OUQC01001149-OUQC01001149.1-human-gut-metagenome-genome-assembly--contig:-NODE-1149-length-14826-cov-5.714305_pt1 | contig 14826 bp, 11 predicted proteins | sample MGYA00237942_ERZ548815 | MGnify/ENA primary metagenome ERZ548815 (study PRJEB26490, sample SAMN05194722) | human gut metagenome | biome: terrestrial biome; feature: human-associated habitat; material... | reverse complement strand
GATAGAGGGAAAAGAAGCCCTCGCCGCTGTTTGCCCCCAGAAAAAATCGCAGTACCATAGCGTCAGGATCCTTTCATTCTGTTTTGACCCAGTCTATGGGCCGCCCCGGCGGGATGTGCGGAAAAAGCGGCGTCCGGCGGCATTTTGCTGCGTGCGCCCCGCTTCCCTTCCCGATTTTTGGCACAAAGCGCCATTGTCTGCCGCCGGGCGCCGTGCTACAATAGGGCTGGAAACGGAAGAAAGGCGGGGATGCGTGATGATGCATGATCTGACGGAGGGCAAGCCCTCCCGGGTGCTGCTGCGGTTTTGCCTGCCCCTGTTCGGCAGCGTGGTCTTTCAGCAGCTTTACAATCTGGCAGACAGCCTGGTTGCGGGCCGCTTCGTGGGAGAAAACGCCCTGGCCGCCGTGGGCAACAGCTATGAGCTGACCCTGCTCTTTCTGGCGGTGTCCTTCGGCTGCAACATCGGCTGCTCCGTGGTGACGGCCCAGCTTTTCGGCGCGGGAAGGCACGACGAGATGAAGACGGCCATCCACACGGCGCTGATCGCCTCCGGCGTCATCTGCCTTCTGCTCACCGGCGGCGGCCTGCTCCTTTCCGGCCGGCTGCTGACGCTGATCCGGACGCCGGCGGAGATCTATGCGGATTCCAAGCTCTATCTGGATATTTATATTTTAGGCGTGCCCTTCCTGCTGCTTTATAATGTGGCCACGGGCATCTTTTCCGCGCTGGGCGACAGCCGGACGCCCTTCTGGTTTCTGGCGGCGTCCTCGCTCAGCAATATTTTCATGGATATCTTTTTTGTGACGGCCTTCCGGATGGGCGTGGCCGGCGTGGCCTGGGCCACCTTTCTCTGTCAGGGCGCAAGCTGCGTGCTGGCGGTCTGGGCGGTGGTTCGCCGGCTGCGGGGACTTTCGCCGGAGCAGAAGGGCCGGGCCTTTTCCTGGCCCATGCTGGGCAGGTTGGCGAGGGTGGCCGTTCCCAGCATGCTGCAGCAGGGCTGCATCTCCGTGGGCAACATCATCATTCAGGGCGTGATCAACGGCTTCGGCACCGCCGTTGTGGCGGGCTATGCGGCGGCCATCAAGCTGAACAATCTGGTGACCACCTCCTTTACCACGCTGGGCAACGGTATGTCCAACTTCACCGCCCAGAACCTGGGCGCAGAAAAGCCCCGGCGCATCCGCAAGGGCTTTGCCGCGGGGCTCTGGATGATCTGGGCCCTGTGCCTGCCGCTGATGGGGCTGTATTATTTTGCCGCCGCGCCGCTGCTGCGGCTCTTCCTGAAGGACGGCACTGCGCTGGCCATGGAGACCGGCATCCAGCTGCTGCATATCCTGGTGCCCTTTTACCCGGTGATCTCCGTAAAATTCATGGCAGACGGCGTCCTGCGGGGCGGCGGGCTCATGGGCCGCTTTATGGTGAGCACCTTTACCGACCTGACGCTGCGGGTGTCGCTGGCCGTTTTGCTTTCGGCCTCCTTTGGGCCCCGGGGCATCTGGAGCGCCTGGCCCATCGGCTGGAGCACGGCGGCGGTCCTTTCCCTGCTCTTTTATCTGACGGGCCCCTGGCGCAGGCGGGGAGCCGTTGACAAAGCCTGAGCTTTCCTGTAAAATATCCCGGTAAACCACTCTGAAAAAGGAGATCTGCAGCATGGAAAAGAATATCATCAAGGGCAAGATCACCCTGCTGAACGGCGCGGTGATGGGCTTTGAGCTGTATCCCGATGTGGCCCCCAAGTCCGTTGCGAACTTCGTCAAGCTGGCGGAGAGCGGCTTTTATGACGGCCTGACCTTCCACCGGATCGTTCCCGGCTTCGTCATCCAGGGCGGCGACCCGGACGGCAACGGCACCGGCGGCCCCGGCTGGACCATTCCCGGCGAGTTCCGGGCCAACGGCTTTGCCAACGATCTGAAGCACGAGCGGGGCGTCCTTTCCTGGGCCCGCACCAACGATCCCAACTCCGCCGGCAGCCAGTTCTTCATTATGGTGGACGAGGCCCCCTATCTGGACGGCAGCTACGCCGCCTTCGGGCGGGTGATCTCCGGGCTGGAGGTCATCGACGAGATCGTGGCCGGAAAGCACGGCGCAAAGCCGGTGATGAAGTCTGTCCGTATCCAGAAATAAGCCTTGCAGGAGCTGACTTGATGAAACACGCAACGCAACGCAGCGCCGGGATCTTTCTGGCCCAGGGGGGCATGGTGGCCGCGCTGTATGTGGCGCTGACGCTGATCGCCTCCGCCATGGGGCTGGCCTCCGGCCAGATCCAGCTGCGCCTTTCCGAGGCGCTGACGATCCTGCCCTGCTTTTTCCCGGCGGCCGTGCCGGGGCTGTTCGTGGGCTGCCTGCTGGCAAATCTGCTGACGGGCTGCGTCCTTTGGGATGTGGCGGTGGGCAGCCTGGCCACGCTGCTGGGCGCACTGGGGACCCGTCTTCTGCGCAAAAACCGCTGGCTGGCGGTGCTGCCGCCCATTGTCAGCAATATTCTGCTGGTGCCGCCGGTGCTGGTCTGGGCCTATGGGATGGAGGAATCCATCCCCTTCCTGATGCTGACGGTGGGGCTGGGCGAGGTGCTTTCCTGCGGCGTGCTGGGAGAGCTGATGTATTCCGCGCTGGACAAGCACCGGGCGCTTTGGGACCGGAAGGACCGATAAACGCCTGATTTTATGCAAAAGAGAGCACATTCGTGCTCTCTTTGAGACTGTCGAAAAACCGCTTCGCTGGGTTTTTCTCGACAGTTCGGCTCCGGCCTGCGGGCCGGTTTCACCGATTTTTTGCGAAAAATCGGCGGGTTACGGTGTTTTTTCCCGGCGCATGTCCGTGAAAAAACATCCAATAGGAAAAAGCCTGCAATTCTGCAGCCTTTTTCGACAAGCTGAGAGACAGCCTTCGGGCTGTCTCTTTTTGCGGTCAAAGAAGGGAAAGCTCTGCGGGCGGCGGCGGAGACAGGGTAAAGACGGCGCGCCATAAAAGCTGCTCCGGCAGCTGAAAGCAGAGGGGAGAGCAGGCGGTCTGCAGGGCAGATTCCGTTTGGCGCAGGACCAGAGCGGTGGGACCGTCTGCCCCGCCGATCAGGCAGATGCAGGCGGCGTTTTCCGCTTCCGGAACAAAGGGGAAGGGTGCGGCTGGCGTTTTGCGCCGGGGCGGGTCGCCTGGGAAGGCGGCGCAGATCCGAGGGGCGTTTCTGTCCAGCGCAGGGGAGAGCGTATAGGTCAGCCGGGCATACTGCCGGGGATCGTCCGGCGCCGCATCGGCAAAGGCGGTTTCCGGCAGAGACTCCCGGGTCAGCTCCTGCACGGTGAGGGTGTATTCCGTCCCCTCGGGGTGGGTCAGGACGATCTTCTGCCCCGGGAAGTCCGCGGAAAACACCGGTCCGGGGAGGGCATGCGGCGTCTGTGCCAGCTGCAGGGTCAGCCGCTTCAAAGCAGGGCGGCGGGCCGTGGTCCAGGGGAAGGAAAACCGCCAGAAGACCCAGCCATTTTCCGGCGAAAGGCCGTAATGCTCCAAGATCTGTCGGCTCTCCGGGGCGTTCCCGGAAAACAGCGGATTCCAGCAAAGGCTCCAGCTCCGGCTGCGGCGAAGGGGCCGGCCATTGAGGGTCAAAGCAGGGGAGACAGCAAAGGAAAGGGGATTTTCCGCCTGGATGCGCAGCTGATCCTCCGCGGAAAAGCGGGAAAGGTCGTCGTTTTCCGGTGTCAGGCCCCAGCGGGCGGAGAAGTACCAAAGCTCCTCCCGGCTCACCTCCATGCAGAGATCCAGCACAAGGCCCTTGCCGCAGAGATAGACGGCAGGGACCTGCCATTCCCGCTCCGCCAAGCGGAAGCGCCGCGCCAGCGGAAGGACCGTGCCTGGGCGCTCCCCGCCGCCGCGGCCCCAGAAGCCGCCGGAAAAGAAGACGGCCCAGGCCGGGAACGGGGCGTTGGGGTTCATGTCCGGATCCAGCACATCCTCGGTATAGCGCAGCCTTTTCCGGTCAAAGCTTTTTTGCAGAGCGGAAAGCGTGCCGAAGGGATCCTCTGCGGGCGTCAGCCCTGAAAGAGCCTGCAGCCGGTCCAGCAGGGCCTGCTGCTCTGCAGAGGGAGGATGCTGCCGAAGGTGGGAGGAAAACTGCCGCCGGTCCCACTGCCATGCCTGCTCCAGCAGAGCGGCGTCGCCGCAGGCCAGCAGGAGCCGCAGCAGCTCCCGCCCGTCCTTCGCGATGGGATGGACCCATTCTCCCGGCCCGTTCATGGGGCTGACGGCGAAGATCATGGGACCGAAGCCCCGGATGGTGCAGTAGTGGATGCCGTCTGCCCCGGCCCAGGCAAAGATGGAAGCGCCCCGGGGCGTGCAGAAATAGGGGTCGTTGTCCGGCCGGACCTCCAGCCCCAGCGGCGCAAGCTCCAGCCCCAGCGCCAGCAGCTTTTTCAGCGGATCCATGGGCAGCCCTCCTTTATTTTTCTGCTCTCAGTCTATAAATTTTTTATCCCGCTGTCAAGCGGGGACTTGACAAATACCCAGAGGGGGTATACAATAAAAATACCCAGAGGGGGTATATTGCCGAAAGGACGGGACAGCCTATGGAGGAACGAAACTGCGCCATGTGCGCTCAGCGCAAAAAGGAACGGTCGCCGGAAGAATATAAAAAGCTGATCCACCGGCTCAACCGCATCGAGGGCCAGATCCGCGGGATCCGCGCCATGGTGGAAAACGGCGCTTACTGCCCGGATATTCTGGTGCAGTCTGCGGCAGTAAACGCGGCGGTAAATGCATTTAATAAGGAGCTGCTGGCCAGCCATATCCGAACCTGCGTGGCCCGGGACATCCGGGCGGGCGACGATGCGGTCATCGACGAGCTGGTGCATACGCTGCAGAAGCTGATGAAATGAACGGAGGCGGAAGCATGAAGCAATATACGGTAACGGGCATGAGCTGCGCAGCCTGCGCGGCCCGGGTGGAAAAGGCCGTGGGCAAGGTGCCGGGCGTGCAGAGCTGCTCCGTGAGCCTTTTGACCAACGCCATGGGCGTGGAGGGCGACGCCGCGCCGGAGGCGGTGATCCGGGCGGTGGAGCAGGCGGGCTACGGCGCTTCTCTGCAGAGCGGCGCGCCGGCGGAGCAGACGCAGGCGGCAGAGGAGGCGCGTCTGGAGGATCATGAGACGCCGAAGCTGAAGCGCCGGCTGCTCTGGTCGCTGGGCTTTTTGCTGGCGCTGATGTATGTTTCCATGGGGCACATGATGTGGGGCTGGCCCCTGCCCGCCTTTTATCAGGACAATCATGTAGCCATGGGCCTGACCCAGCTGCTGCTGGCGGCGGCCGTCATGGTCATCAATCAGCGGTTTTTCATCAGCGGCTTTCAGAGCCTGTGGCGCCGCGCACCCAATATGGATACGCTGGTGGCGCTGGGCTCCACCGCCGCCTTTGGCTACAGCACCTATGCCCTCTTCGCCATGACGGCGGCGCAGGTCCGGGGCGACAGCCAGGCGGTGATGACCTATAGGATGGATCTCTATTTTGAATCCGCCGCCATGATCCTGACGCTGATCACCGTGGGCAAGCTGCTGGAGGCCCGCTCCAAGGGCCGCACCACCGACGCTCTGCGGGGCCTGATGAAGCTGGCCCCCAAAACGGCCACAGTGCTGCGGGACGGGAAGGAGATCTCCGTCCCCATCGGACAGGTGAAGCAGGACGATCTCTTTACCGTCCGCCCCGGCGAGAGCATCCCGGTGGACGGCGTGGTGCTGGAGGGGGAGAGCGCCGTGGACGAATCCGCCCTCACCGGCGAGAGCATCCCTGCGGATAAGCACCCCGGCGACGGCGTCTCCGCCGCTACGGTGAATCAGTCGGGCTTTTTGAAGTGCCGGGCCACCCGGGTGGGGCAGGACACCACCCTTTCCCAGATCAGCCGCATGGTCTCCGATGCCGCCGCCACCAAGGCTCCCATCGCAAAGGCGGCGGACCGGGTCTCCGGCGTGTTCGTCCCTGTGGTGATGGGCATTGCAGCCGTCACCACGGCGGTCTGGCTGCTGCTGGGGCAGAGCGCAGGCTATGCGTTGGCCCGGGGGATCTCCGTGCTAGTGATCAGCTGCCCCTGCGCGCTGGGGCTGGCGACGCCGGTGGCCATTATGGTGGGCAGCGGTCTGGGCGCGAAAAACGGGATCCTGTTTAAGACGGCCGCTTCGCTGGAGGAGATGGGCCGGGTGCAGATCGTGGCGCTGGATAAGACCGGCACCATCACCTGCGGCCAGCCGAGGGTGACGGATGTGGTCCCGGCGGAGGGCGTGGAAGCCCATGAGCTGCTGGCGCTGGCGGCAGGACTGGAAAGCAAAAGCGAGCATCCGCTGGCCCGGGCCGTTCTGCGGCGGACGGAGGAGGAGCAGATCGTGCCGGAGCCTGTGGAGGGCTTCCGCGCCCTGCCCGGAAACGGACTGGAGGGCCGCTGGCAGGACCAGCTCCTCCGGGGCGGCAGCGAAGCCTTTCTGCGGACGGAGGGCGGGATCCCCGAGGAACTGGCCCGCCGGGGCGCGGCGCTGGCGGAGGAAGGAAAGACCCCGCTGTATTTCAGCCGGGAGGGCCAGCTGCTGGGGCTCATCGCCGTGGCGGATGTGATCCGGGAGGACAGCCCCCGGGCGGTGCGGGAGCTGCAGGAGATGGGCGTGGCCGTAGTCATGCTCACCGGCGATAATGCCCGCACGGCGAAGGCCATCGGCCGGCAGGCCGGCGTGGACCGGGTGGTGGCCGGCGTCTTGCCGGAGGGCAAGGAGACCGTCGTCCGGCAGCTGAAGGCCCAGGGAAAGGTGGCCATGGTGGGCGACGGCATCAACGATGCCCCCGCCCTCACCCGGGCGGATCTGGGCGTCGCCATCGGCGCGGGGGCGGATGTGGCCATCGACGCCGCCGATGTGGTGCTGGTCAACAGCCGGCTCAGCGATGTGCCCGCCGCCATCCGGCTCAGCCGGGCCACCCTGCGGAACATCCATGAAAATCTGTTTTGGGCGTTTTTCTATAATACCATCGGCATCCCCATCGCCGCCGGCGTATGTATTCCGCTGGGACTGACGCTGAACCCCATGCTTGGCGCGGCGGCCATGAGCCTTTCCAGCTTCTGCGTGGTATCCAACGCGCTGCGGCTCAACCTGTTTCGGCTGCGGGACGCCGGGCACGGCAAAAAGCGGAAAAAGGCGCCCATTACGATTCAATTAAAGGAGGAAACAACCATGAAAAAAACAATGGAGATCCGGGGCATGATGTGCGCCCACTGCGAGGCGACGGTAAAGAAGGCGCTGGAGGCGCTGCCCCAGGTGGCGCAGGCGCAGGTGAGCCATGAAACGGGGCTGGCAGAGGTGACCCTCAGCGGGCCGGTGGACGACGCCGTCCTGAAAAAAGCCGTGGAGGATAAGGATTATACCGTCACTGCCATCCGCTGAGCAGGCAGCGGAGCTCCCGGGCGCGTGCGCGGCACGCGCCTTTTTCTTGCCTTTTTCCGGCGAATGAGGTATCATGAAAAGCAGAAAACAGAAAAAGGAGCGCGGGGTGCGATGGAGACCGTCAAGCTTTATTATGAGGATGCTTTTATGAAGCACTTTACCGGCCGGGTGGAGACCTGCCGGGAGCACAAGGGGCAGTATCTTGTGGTGCTGGACCGGACTGCCTTTTATCCCGAGGGCGGCGGACAGCCTGCCGATCATGGAACGCTGGGGCCGGCCCGCGTGCTGGATGTGCACGAGCGGGAGGGGCAGATCGTCCACACCTGCGACCGGCCGCTGCCGGAGGGCGAGACGGTGGAGGGCACGCTGGATTGGGCCCGGCGCTTTGACCATATGCAGCAGCATTCCGGCGAGCATATCGTCTCCGGCATGCTTTGCGAGACCTTTCATTGCGATAATGTGGGCTTCCACATGGGCGAGAGCGTGGTCACCATCGATTACAATGCACCGCTGACCTGGGAGCAGGTGCTGGAGGTGGAGGCACGGGCGAACCGTTATCTCTGGGAGGATCATCCCATCGAGATCACCTGGCCCGACCGGGAAGCGCTGGCCTCCATCGCCTACCGCAGCAAAAAGGCGCTGGAGGGGCCGGTGCGGCTGACGGGCTTTCCCGGCGCAGATCTGTGCGCCTGCTGCGGCACTCATGTGAAAAGCAGCGGACAGGTGGGGCTGGTCAAGCTCCTCAGCTGTCAGCGGTTCCGCGACGGCGTGCGGCTGGAGCTTTTGTGCGGACAGCGCGCGCTGGACGCCCTCAGCGGCAGCTGGGAGCAGAACCGGCAGGTGGGACAGGCGCTTTCCGCAAAGCCGGAAAAGACTGCCGCCGCCGTGGAGCGCCTGCGGCAGGAGCTGGCGGAGACGCGGGAGCAGCTGGCTCATTTGGAGGAGGAGCAGTTTCTTCGCCTGGCGGAGGAGCACCGGGGAGAACGGGATGTTGTGCTGGTGCGGGGGGCGCTGCGGGGCGACGGCGTCCGCCGCCTGTGTGACGCCCTGACCCGGACCGCCTGCGGGCGCTGCGCCGTCTTTGCGGGAACGGAGGGCAGCTATCAATATGCGCTCATCCATCCGGGACAGGACATCCGGGCGCTGGTGAAGGAGATGAATCAGGCGCTGCATGGCCGGGGCGGCGGCAGGGACGGCTTTGCCCAGGGCAGCGCCGCCTGCACGGAGGCGGAGATCCGGGCGTTTTTCCGCGAAAAAACGCCGGAGACGGAAAAATAAACGCAAACGGCCCGCAGGAAGAAATTACCGGAATATTTGCCGCGCGGCGGCTCAAACTATGGTCGTAATCCGAAAGAAAGGAGAAACGACCATGACGAATAACAAGTCTAACCTGTCCTCCAACGCCAAGGAAGCGATGCATCAGTTCAAAATGGAGACTGCTCGCGAAGTCGGCGTCAATCTGAAGGAAGGCTATAATGGCGACCTGACCTCCAGGCAGGCCGGCAGCATCGGCGGCGAGATGGTCCGCAAGATGATCAAGCAGGCCGAGGAAAATCTGTAATCTGACGGGGAGACCCGCTTTCGAGGATCGGGAGACGCATTTTGCGTCTCCTGTTCTCGCTTTCGGGGAGGAAACGGCGGTTTTGCTTGACGAATGGCGGCGGCTGTGCTATCATAAGGCATCAGAATGAATCGGATAAAAGCATTGACGGAGACAGTGCGCAGACATCCGGGTCTGCCGCCTGCGGGCGGCGCGCAAGAGAGAGGGCTCGCCGGCTGAAAGGCCCTCCGAACGGATCTGCGGAAATTCCCTCCCGAGCTTCCTGCGCCAAAGGGCATGAGCCTCAGTAGCGAAGGACGGTTTGCCCCGTTACCGGCAGGCAGAGCGCTGCTCCGGCCCTTTCCGCAGGGATGGCCGGGCGGAATCTGGGTGGTACCACGGAGCGATGCAGCTTCGTCCCAGCGGTGGGACGGGGCTGCTTTTTTATTTTGGTCTCAAAAATCATCATAAACGAGGTGCATTATGGAAGAAAAGATCAAGGCCCTCCGGCAGCAGCTGGAGACGGCCCTGGGAGCGGTCCATTCCCGGGAGGAGCTGGCAGAGCTCTGGCAGAGCTATCTGGGCAAAAAGGGCGCGGTGGCCGGCCTGATGAAGGGTCTGGGCGCCGTCTCCAAGGAGGAGCGTCCGGCGGCGGGCAAGGTCATCAATGAGTTCAAGGTCTGGGCGGAGGACAAATATCAGTCCCTTTCCGCGCAGATCGAGGCGGCGGAGCTGGCGGCCCGCAACAAGGCGGAGGCCGTGGACATCACCCTTCCCGGCGTTCCCCGGACCACCGGCGGGCTGCACCCCATCACGCGGATCAAAAACGAGATCATCGATGTGTTTTCCGGCATGGGCTTCGAGATCTTTGAGGGGCCGGAGATCGAAGACGACGAGCACAATTTCACCCGGCTGAATGTGCCGAAGAATCATCCGGCCAGAGATATGCAGGATACCTTCTATGTGGCGGAGGACATCGTCCTGCGCACCCAGACCAGCGGCGGCCAGATCCGCGTTATGGATCGGGAAAAGCCGCCCATCAAGGTGCTTTCGCCGGGGCGGGTCTTCCGCTCCGACAGCGACGCCACCCACTCTCCCATGTTCCATCAGATGGAGGGCCTTGTGGTGGACAGGGGCATTACCCTCTGCGACCTGCAGGGCATGCTGGACCGGTTCGTTCAGGCGCTGTTCGGCCCGGAGGTGAAGACCCGGCTGCGGCCCTCCTATTTCCCCTTTACCGAGCCCAGCGTGGAGGTGGATGTGAGCTGCTTTGCGTGCGGCGGCAAGGGCTGTTCCCTGTGCAAGCACACCGGCTGGATCGAGGTGCTGGGCGCCGGCGTGGTCCATCGCAGCGTTCTGGAAAACTGCGGCATCGACCCCTCCGTCTATTCCGGCTTTGCCTTCGGCATCGGTCTGGAGCGCATCGCCATGCTGAAATACGGCATCAACAACATCGGTCTGATGTTCGAGAACGACCTGCGGTTCCTCGAACAGTTCAAGGGTTAAGGAGGGGAAAGCCATGAAAGTACCGTTCAGCTGGCTCAAGCAATATGTGGACATCGACATTTCCGCCCAGGAGCTGGAGACAAGGCTCTTTGACTGCGGCTTCGAGGTGGAGGAGCTCATTGACCTTTCCGCCGGCATCCATCGCGTGGTGGTGGGCGAGGTGAAGGAATGCACGCCCATGGAGGGCACCCATCTGTTCGTCTGCAAGGTAGACTGCGGCGAATACGGCCGGGACATCCAGATCGTCACCGGCGCGCCCAATGTTTACGCCGGCATGCATACGCCCGCCGCTCTGGACGGCGCCACCCTGCCCGGCGGCATCACCATCAAGGCAAAGCCCATGCGGGGCCAGGCCTCCGACGGCATGCTTTGCTCCGGTCAGGAGCTGGGGCTCAACGACGACCTGTATCCCGGCGCGGAGGTCTACGGGCTGCTGGATCTGCCCGCAGACACCGTCCCCGGCACGGACATCTGCAAGGTCACGGGGCTGGACGATTATCTCTTTGATATCTCCATCACCGCCAACCGGCCGGACTGCCAGTCTGTTCTGGGCATCGCCCGGGAGGTGGCCGCCGCGCTGGACAAGCCCCTGAACATGCCCGCCACAGATTATGCCCAGAGTGAATATACCGACCCTGATCTGAGCATCCGGGTGGAGGCGCCGGAGCTTTGTCCCCGGTATCTGGGGCACTATGTGCGCAATATCACCCCGGGCCAGTCGCCCCGGTGGATGCGGCGGCAGCTGGCGCTGTGCGGCCTGCGCAGCATTTCCAATGTGGTGGATATCACCAACTATGTGATGCTGGAGATCGGCCAGCCCATGCACGCCTTTGACATGGACACGCTGGAGAGCCGCCAGATCATCGTCCGCCGGGCGGCCCCGGAGGAGACCATTACTACGCTGGACGGCAAGGAATTCCGCCTGACGGAAAACAATCTGGTGATCTGCGACGGCAGCAAGCCGGTGGCGCTGGCCGGCGTCATGGGCGGCCTGAACAGCGAGATCACGGAAAAGACCACCCAGCTTCTGTTTGAATCCGCCAAGTTCATGCGGGACAACATCCGCCGGACGGCCCGCAGTCTGGGGCAGAATACCGACGCCTCCAGCCACTACGAAAAGGGCATCTCCGAATATACCACGGAGCTGGGCATGGCCCGGGCGCTCCATCTGATCCAGGAGCTGGGCTGCGGCGAGATCACCGCCAGCGCCTTTGACTGCTCCGCCGGCGCGCCCCGGGAGGGCAAGCGCTTTGAAGCCACCATCAGCGGCATCAACCGGGTGCTGGGCATTCAGGTCCCCGCGGAGGAGATCCTGAGCATCCTGCGGCGGCTGAGCTTTGAAACGGTCCGCGACGGCGACCGTCTGCAGGTCACGGCCCCCCGCTGGAGAGAGGACATCGAGATCGGCGAGCCGGATCTGGCGGAGGAGGTCATCCGGGAATATGGCTACGGCCATATCGTCCCCACCTTCCTGAAGTCTGCCCAGGTGACCACCGGTGGCCTGACCCGGGATCAGCGGCAGCAGGCCAAGCTCAAGCGGGAAATGTGCGCCCAGGGCTTTTATGAGGCCATCACGCTGGCGTTTTATTCCGATGCGGAGCTGGACGGCCTGCAGCTGCCGGAGGACGCGCCGGAGCGTAATGTGATCCGGCTGCTGAATCCGCTGTCCTCCAACCTGACCATCATGCGGCCGCTGCTGGCGCCGTCGCTGCTGAATGTGGTGGTGGAAAACCTGAAGAAGGGCAACGGCGCAGGCCGGATCTTTGAGCTGGCCAAGGTATACCGGCCGAAGGAGCAGCCCCTGAAGCAGCTGCCGGAGGAGACGCTCCATCTGGGCTTTGCCGCCTTTGGCGACAACGAGAGCTTTTTCACCGTCAAGGGCGCGGTGGAGGCGCTGGGCAGAGCCTTCGGCCTGCAGTTTGATTATACCCGTGCGGAGGATGTTTCCTGGCTGCACCCCGGCATTGCGGCCTATATCTACTGCCAGGAGCAGTGCGTTGGCGTCTTCGGCAAGCTGGCAAACGGCGTCTCCGCCGAGCTGAAGCTGCCCAAGGACAGCAAGTCCAACCACAAGATCTTTCTGGGCGAGCTGGATTATCCCCGTCTGGCGGCGCTGATGCCCGAGGGCCTGCGCTATCATCCGCTTTCTCAGTTCCCCACCGTCACCCGGGATCTGGCGCTGGTGGTGGATGAGGAAATGACCTGCGGCGCGCTGACGGCGGAGATCCGCAATGCCTGCAGGCAGGTCTGCGGCGTGGAGCTGTTCGACATCTACCGGGGCGCGCAGCTGGGCGAGGGCAAGAAGAGCATGGCCTTCAAGATCGCCTTTGCGCCGGAGGATCAGGCGCTGACGCCGGAGGAGCTGGACCGCTTTATGAAAAAGATCCTGGGCAATCTGAAGTTCCGCCTGGGCGCGGAGATCCGCTGAGCGACACAATATAATAATACAAGCCATAACAATAAGACCGGCGGCAGGCGAGTTCCTGCCGCCGGCTCTGAAAAGCCGGAAATATTCACAAAATAGACACTTGATTTTTGTGAAAAGCTCTGATATACTACAGCCAGAGATCGGAAAACAGAATAGACGCCATTATCCAGAGCTGCGGTAGAGAGTTAGCTCAGTGACCGCACACCAACCTGCTCGAAGGAGTACAGGTGGTTCCGCTAACAACGATAAGGAGCGGCTTGTAGTGCGTGCAGGACTCCTTTTCGGGAGTCTTTTTTCTTTCCTTATCTCAAATCAAAAGAAATGAGGAAGCGAATATGTCTGTGAAGAAGCTTTTTACCTCTGAGAGCGTTACCGAGGGCCATCCCGATAAGCTCTGCGATCAGGTATCCGACGGTGTTTTGGATGCGGTCCTGGCCCAGGATCCCAAAGCTCATGTGGCCTGCGAGACCTGCACCACCACCGGCATGGTGATGGTCATGGGCGAGATGACCACCAGCTGCTATGTGGACATCCAGCAGATCGTCCGGGATACCGTCAAAAAGATCGGCTACGACGGCTCCAGCGACAGCTTTGATTACAAGACCTGCGCGGTGCTTTCCAGCATCCATGAGCAGAGCCCGGATATCGCCATGGGCGTGAACAATGCGCTGGAAAATCGGGAGGGCGCCAAGGATGCCTTCGACCTGATCGGCGCCGGCGACCAGGGCATGATGTTTGGCTATGCCTGCCGGGAGACCCGCGAGCTGATGCCTGCGCCTATTACCTTTGCGCATGAGCTGACCCGCAAGCTGGCGGAGGTCCGCAAAAACGGAAGCGTCCCCTTCCTGCTGCCCGACGGCAAGAGCCAGGTCACCGTTCAGTATGATGAAAACGGTCAGCCCGAGCGCTTTGATACCGTGGTCATTTCCACCCAGCATCTGGCGGAGGCTTCGCTGGAGCGGGTGCGGGAAGCGGTCATTGAGGAAGTGGTCAAAAAGGCGCTGCCCTCCCGTCTGCTGGACAAAAACACCCGGATCCTGGTGAACCCCACCGGCCGATTCGTCATCGGCGGGCCTCAGGGCGATTCCGGCCTTACCGGCCGCAAGATCATCGTGGACACCTATGGCGGCTATGCGGCCCACGGCGGCGGCGCATTTTCCGGTAAGGATCCCACCAAGGTGGATCGGACGGCGGCCTATTATGCCCGCTACATTGCCAAGAATCTGGTGGCGGCGGGTCTGGCAGACAAGTGCGAGCTGGAGCTGGCCTATGCCATCGGCGTGGCGCAGCCGGTGGCTGTCTTCGTCAACAGCTACGGCACTGGAAAGTGCTCCGACGAGCAGCTGGCCAAGGTAGTGCGGGAGCAGTTTGATATGCGGCCTGCGGCCATGATCCAGCAGCTGGATCTGCTGCGGCCCATTTATCAGCAGGTGGCGGCTTACGGTCATCTGGGCCGCCCGGATCTGGATCTGAGCTGGGAGCGCTGCGACCGGGTGGAAGCATTGAAGCAGTATCTGAAATAAACGCGGAAGCGCGCAGGGCGCCGGGCTTTTTGCCCGGCGCTTTTTTGCAGCGGCGGATAGCAGCTTGTGGGGGCGGGGATGACTTTGGCACAAGATATGGCGGGAGAGGAAAGGAACGGAAAAAAGTCGAAAAAAAGTCTAAAAAAGAGTTGACAAAGGGGGATGGGTGTGGTATTCTAAGAAAGCGCTCAAGAGACCGGGCAGAAAACCGGGGTCAAGAGCGGCAAGCACTTTGTAAATTAAACAACACCATGAAAACAAGGAACCCTGAAATTAATTGAGTTTGAAGTATTTTTCAAACAGTATTGATAAGCCAAGTTTGAGCTTTTCTAAAGAGATTTGAGGTTCGGGAGACCGGACTTTAGATACTATTTTTTAGAGAGTTTGATCCTGGCTCAGGACGAACGCTGGCGGCGTGCCTAACA
>ENA-OUQC01001148-OUQC01001148.1-human-gut-metagenome-genome-assembly--contig:-NODE-1148-length-14834-cov-4.365654_pt1 | contig 14834 bp, 14 predicted proteins | sample MGYA00237942_ERZ548815 | MGnify/ENA primary metagenome ERZ548815 (study PRJEB26490, sample SAMN05194722) | human gut metagenome | biome: terrestrial biome; feature: human-associated habitat; material... | reverse complement strand
GACCACCATGCCGATGCCCAGCGCCCGTCCGATCCACGGCACGCAGCGCTCCGCCATGATGAACAGCACCACGCCCAGCACGCAGAACAGCGCCGATATCACGATATACCCCGTTTTCACAGCCCACAGCGGCCCTGTGGCCCTCGTTTTACGCATAGACTCGCATCTCCTCCCGCGCCGCGGCGCCTCGCTTTTCATCGTACAGTATACCTTGCTTCGCCGGTTTTCGATACGGGCAGAAAAAGAAGATGCCCGAAAACCGGGCATCTGTGCGTATCCGTCTGATTTTTGGGCATGCGGGCGGTTTTGTCCGTCCCGCGTCACGGCTCCTGCCGGCTGCTGTGGGACACGATCAGCTCCGGCACACCGCGGCACAGCTGGATCATCCGCTGCAGGTCGGCAAGGGATTCCTCCTTCATGCCGCCGCTGACCCAGTCGATCCACACGCCGAACAGCTGGCACTTCATGAACTGCACCACCACCCGCCGGTCGTCCACGCCGATGTTCTCGCCGGAGAACACGGTGCTGATGTAGGTGCTGACCACATATTCGCACAGGCGCAGCGTGTCCTGCAGGAACATGTCCCGGTTGGCGGAGTTGAAGATGTGCATGACGGCCCGGCGGTTCTCCCGCGCCGTGTGGAACGCCACGGAGAAGCACTCCTCCACGGAGGAGATGGACGGGTACTGCCGGATCAGGGCATCCGTCTGCTCCGTGACGATCTCTCCCAGCAGGGACGGGATGTCCTGAAAGTGGTAGTAGAACGAGTTGCGGTTGATGCCGCAGTCCTCCACGATGTCCCGGACGCTGATCCGGTTCAGCGGCTTTTCGTTGAGCAGCTTGAGAAATGAGCTTTTGATGGCCTGCTTGGTAAAGTTCGCCATCCTGTCCCTCCTGTCCGGCTTCGGCGGGGCCGACCTTTTCCGGCCCGCAGCCTGCGCATCACGGCCCTATTATAGCGGATCCCGCCGCTTTTGGCAAGCTAAAGCCGCGGCGGCGGGGTTTTCTCTGATTTTTTCTGTTTTTTGGAAGAGATCCCGCGAAATATCCCTTGACTTTCCACCCTTCGGTCAGTATAATAGAAGAGCCGCATTGAACGGGTCTTAAGCTGGCCTTTGGCCACACCCCAAAAGCGAGCCCGAAATGAAGGAGAGGTGCAAAGAGATGTACGCAATCATCAAGACCGGCGGAAAGCAGTATAAGGTTTCCGAAGGCGACGAGATCTATGTGGAAAAGCTGGATCTGGAAGACGGCGCGGCCGTTGACTTCGAGGTGCTGATGGTGGAAAAGGACGGCGCCCTGACCATGGGCGGCAAGGTTTCCGGCAAGGTCGTGAAGACCGGCAAGCAGAAGAAGGTCATCGTCTACAAGATGAAGCCCAAAAAGAACTACCGCAGAAAACAGGGTCACAGACAGCCTTATACCAAGGTCGTCATCGAGACCATCGCGTGATCACAAACTATCGGAGGTGCAATTATGGCTCATAAAAAAGGTGTCGGCTCTACGAAAAACGGCCGCGATTCCGAGTCCAAGCGCCTTGGCGTGAAGCGTGCTGACGGTCAGTTCGTTCTGGCAGGCAACATTCTCGTCAAGCAGCGCGGCACAAAGATCCATCCGGGTACCAATGTGGGCAGAGGCAGCGATGATACGCTGTTTGCTCTGGCCAACGGCACGGTCCGCTTCGAAAGACTCGGCCGCGACCGCAAGCAGGTCTCCGTGTATGAGGATGTGCAGCAGTAAGTCAATTACTTTGCGGCTCGACCGCCCGGCAAAAGCCGGGCGGTTTTCTTTCTGCGCATTTTGAAAAGCCGCGGACAGGAGAAGCCCTGTCCGCGGCTTTTTTATCCTCTTATTCGCTGGCGGCGGTATGGATGACCTTGCCCATATTCCAGAGCTTGGCCGCCTGCCGGGCGGCTTCCAGCCGTTCCTCCGGCGTGTTGTAGGCAGAATGGGCCGTCTCTGCGCCGCAGTCCATACAGGCCACATAAACGCACCAGCCCTGCTCCTCCTGCATGGCGCCAACGCCCCGGCACACCGGGCAGTCCTCCAGCTCGATCTCATAGATGGGATCCATTTGCGATCTCTCCTTTGTTCCCGTTACATTCCATCGATATAGCGGCAGGCCGCGATGGCGGCCACAGCGCCGTCGGCGTTGGCCGTCGTCACCTGCCGGACCCGCTTGCTGCGGCAGTCTCCGGCGACGAAAACGCCGGGAGACGCGGTGGTGCAGCTCTCATCGGATGCAAAATAACCAAAATCATCCAGCCGGGCCAGACCGGCGAAGGCTTCATTTTCCGGGATCAGGCCCACGGCCACGAACAGGCCATCGCAGGCCTCCGGAATGGGCTGGCCAGTGATTCGATCCTCCGTCTCCAGCCCTATCAGTCGTCCTTCCTCCAGCACCAGGCCAGTAATGCGCACATTGACTCTGGTGCGGACATTGGGGCGCCGGAACAAAAGCTCCTGCAGACGCTTTTCCCCGGTGAACTCCGGCAGATCCTGCAGCAGGATCACCTGACGGCACTTATCTGCCAGCAAAATAGCCTCCTGCAGGGCGGAATTGCCGCCGCCTGCCACGCAGACCGTCTGATCCCGATAGAAATCGCCATCGCACACGGCGCAGAAGGAAATGCCGCTGCCGATCAGCTCCTCCTCTCCGGGCAGGCCCAGCAGCCGGTGCTTTACGCCCGGCGCCAGGATCAGGGCCCGGCAATCGTAAGCGCCGCCCTCCTCGGTCCGGACGGTCTTACGGTCGCCCAGATCCTCCACGGAGACGGCCTTTTCCAGCTCCACCTCCGCGCCCTGGGCCAGGATCTGATCCAGCATTTTTTCCGCCAGCTCGCTGCCGCTGAGCTGCAGCGAGCCGGGATAATTTTCCACCTTGGGGGAATAGGCGATCTGCCCGCCGAAGCCGTTTTTCTCCAGCACCAGAACGCGCTTGCCGTTGCGCAGGGCGTAAAGCGCCGCCGTCATGCCGGCGGGGCCGCCGCCCACTACGATGATATCGTACATAGCGGCCCTTCCTTTACTGCTTCTTGCCCATGAGCCAGCCCTTGATGTCGGAGACGCCCTTGTATTTCTCAAAGCCCTCCTCCCGGGCCAGCACCAGCGTGGGCGCCTGCTTGACGCCAAACTGATTCACCAGCTCCACATGGTCCGTGGCGATGAGTCTTTCATAGGGGATGCCGGCCTTGTCCAGCAGGGCCATGGCCAGCTTGCAGTTGGGGCAGGTGGCGGCCACGAAGAGATAGTTCCGGTCCTGGGCCGCGGGAGCTTCCGCGGCGGGCTGGCCGGCGCTCTCCTGCGCTGCGCCGCCCTCCGGCAGGGGGCCGCTGTGCCGCAGCACGGAATGGCCGATGTCGTAGGTCTTCCGATCCAAAAATTCCTGGCTCTTTCCGTCATTCCAATTCTGCACCGGGCGGTAATAGCCGGTGATGCGGCTGTAGATCTCCGTCTTGCGGCCGCAGTAGGGACAGGTATGGACCTCGCCCGCCAGATAGCCGTGGTCCGGGCAGACGGAATAGGTGGGAGAAAGGGTGTAATAGGGCAGGCGGTAATTCTCCGCGATCTTGCGCACCAGATTGGCCGCAGCCTTCCAGTCGGGAAGCTTTTCGCCCAGGAAGGCGTGGAAGACGGTGCCGGAGGTGTAGAGGGTCTGCAGCTCGTCCTGCACATCCAGTGCGGAGAAGATATCCTCCGTATAGCCTACGGGCAAATGGGAGGAATTGGTATAATAAGGCGTACCGTTTTCGTTGGCGGTGATGATATCGGGATAAAGCTCTTTATCGTGCTTGGCAAAGCGGTAGCTGGTGGATTCGGCAGGCGTGGCCTCCAGATTATACAGGTCGCCGTATTCCTCCTGATAGTCGGACAGGCGCTCCCGCATATGATTGAGCACATCCTTGGCGAACTGCTGGGTGGCTTCGTGGGTCAGGTCCTTCCGGAGCCAGCAGGCGTTGAGCCCCGCTTCGTTCATGCCCACCAGACCGATGGTGGAGAAATGGTTGGCGAAGGTGCCCAGATAGCGCTTGGTATAGGGATAGAGACCCGCCTCCAGCAGCTGGGTGATGACGGTGCGCTTGGTCTTCAGGCTGCGGGCTGCGATGTCCATCAGCTGATCCAGCCGCTCATAAAACTCCGCCTCGTTCCGGGCCAGATAGGCGATGCGAGGCAGGTTGATGGTGACGACGCCAACGGACCCGGTGCTTTCACCGGAGCCAAAGAAGCCGCCGGACTTTTTGCGCAGCTCCCGCAGATCCAGACGCAGGCGGCAGCACATGGAGCGCACATCGGAGGGCTCCATATCGGAATTGATATAGTTGGAGAAATAGGGCGTGCCGTATTTGGCGGTCATCTCAAAGAGCAGGCGGTTGTTTTCCGTGTCACTCCAGTCAAAGTCCCGGGTGATGGAATAGGTGGGGATGGGATACTGGAAGCCCCGGCCATTGGCGTCGCCCTCGATCATGATGTCGATGAAGGCCTTGTTCACCATATCCATTTCCTTCTTGCAGTCGCCGTAGGTGAAGTCCATCTCCTTCCCACCCACGATGGCCGGCAGATTCTCCAGATCGCGGGGGACGGTCCAGTCCAGCGTGATGTTGGAGAAGGGGGCCTGGGTGCCCCAGCGGGAGGGCGTATTGACGCCATAGATGAAGGACTGGATGCACTGCTTGACCTCCTTCTGGGTCAGGTTGTCCACCTTGACAAAGGGTGCAAGGAAGGTATCAAAGGAAGAGAACGCCTGAGCGCCGGCCCATTCATTCTGCATAATGCCCAGGAAGTTTACCATCTGGTTGCAAAGGGTGGAGAGATGGCTGGCAGGCGAAGAGGTGATTTTCCCCGGGACGCCGCCCAGACCCTCCTGAATCAGCTGCTTCAGGCTCCAGCCGGCGCAATAGCCGGTAAGCATGGACAGGTCGTGGAGATGCAGTGCCGCAGACCGGTGTGCATCAGCCACCTCCTTGTCGTAGACCTCGCTGAGCCAGTAGTTGGCGGTGATGGCGCCGGAGTTGGACAGGATCAGGCCGCCGACGGAATAGGTGACGGTAGAATTTTCCTTGACGCGCCAATCGTTGATCTGCAGATAATTGTCCACCAGATCCTTATAGTTCAGCAGCGTGGAGCCCACATTGCGGATCTTTTCCCGCTGCTTGCGGTAGAGGATATAGGCCTTGCTCACATCGGCATAGCCTGCCTCGGAAAGGACCTTCTCCGCGCTGTCCTGGATGTCCTCCACGGCGATGAGATCGTCCTTGATCTTGTTTTCAAAGTCTGCGGTGACCCGCAGGGCCAGCATATCGATCACGCTGGGGTGATACTGCTTCTGCAGGGCGTCGAACGCCTTGGTCAGGGCCGCGCTGATCTTGCGGATGTCAAATTCTGCGATCTTTCCGTCGCGCTTTACGACTCGGTACATGGCTGCTCCTCCGATAATTTATTTGAATTTTTAAAAGCTGACGATTTCCTGCGGCCGCCGTGCTTTTTGATGCTGTCAGGCTCCGGCCCTTTCAAACGGGTCTGTGCGGCCAACTGCATCATACCATGCGCAGGCGCTTTCGTCAATATCTTGTGTGGCAAAAATCCGGTAAAACCTATATCTTGTAAATATCGCGCAAAAAAACGGAGATGCTTTTTGTCATCTCCGTCAAAGCCTGTTGGTGCGTGCGGCCCTCAGTCCACACCCCGCAGCAGGACCTCCTCCACATAGGGCCGGACCAGCTCCGCCCAGCGGCGCAGCGCTTCCTTTTCCGGCGCGTGGAGCCCGGGACGCAGGACCGTCTCCCGGTCGGTAAAGCACTGGATGGCGTAGCGCCGCGCGCCCCGGATCCAGCGCCCGATCTCTGCAAAGGACCGGTCGTCATGGAACTCCGCCACCGCCGTGGTGCGAAACTCATAGTCCGTCTCCCCCGCCAGCAGCAGCGCTGCGCTCTCCTTCACCGCTTCCAGATCCACCTGCGCCAGACCGCAGGTCTCCCCATAGCGGGAAAGGCTGTTTTTGATGTCCATGGCCGCATAGTCCACCAGCCCCGCCCGGATCACGGCCTCCAGCGCCCGGGGATGGAACCCGTTGGTATCCAGCTTCACCGCATAGCCCAGCGCCTTTACCTGCTCCAGCAGCGCCGGCAGCTCCGGCCGCAGCAGCGGCTCTCCGCCGGTGAAGGCCACGCCATCCAGCAGCCCCCGGCGCTTTTTCAAAAAGGCCAGCAGCGCTTCCCCGTCCAGCTCCGCCGGCGCAGAAGCGCTGAGCAGCCCGCTGTTATGGCAGAAGGGGCAGCGCAGGTCGCAGCCGCCCAAAAAGACCGTGCAGGCCACCCTGCCGGGAAAATCCAGCAGCGTCACCTTCTGCAGCCCGTGAATTTTCATCAAAGCATCCCCTTCCCTTCCCATGGTCTTTTTACTATACACCCTTCCCCCTTCCTTTGCAAGCAGTTGATTTCCCCCTGAATTTTGGTATAATAAAAAGCAACGATTCTTTAAGGAGGCGCTTTCATGCTGAAACGACGGCTGCCCGCCCTGCTGCTGGCGCTGCTTCTGCTGGCGGCAACGGCCTTTCCCGCGGCGGCGGAGACGAAGCCCGCGGCGGAGGATGCCCTGCAGGATACTGCCCGCTATCTTCACGATCTGGTGGCGGAGCCCACGGTCTCCGGCCTTGGCGGAGACTGGACGGTGCTCGGTCTGGCCAGAAGCGGCCTGCCGGTGGAGCGGGCCTATTACGACGGCTATCTCGCCCGGGCCGCGGCGTATATCGCGGAGAAGGAGGGCATCCTCCACCAGCGGAAATATACGGAATATTCCCGGGTGGTGCTGGTGCTGACGGCGCTGGGGCAGGATCCCCGGAGCGTGGGCAGCTATGATGTGCTGTCTCCCCTGTTTTCCTTCGACGCCGTTTCCCGGCAGGGGCTCACCGGCGCTGCCTTTGCCCTGCTTGCGCTGGACAGCGGCGGCTACGACGCCCCGGAGGGGCTGCGGCAGCAATATGTGGACCATCTTCTGGCGCAGGAGCTGGAGGGCGGCGGCTTTGCCCTGTCCGGCGTGGTGGCCGATCCAGATGTGACGGCCATGGTGCTGCAGTCGCTGGCTCCTTACGGCGCGCAGGCGGCCGTCGCACAGGCGGCGGAGCGGACCTTTGCCCGGCTTTCCGCCCTGCAGAAGGACAGCGGCGGCTTCGCCTCCTACGGCGTGGAGTGCAGCGAATCTTCCGCCCAGGTGCTTCTGGCGCTGGACGCCTGGGGGCTTCCCTTTGACGACCCGCGCTTTGTGAAAAACGGCCACACCGCCGCAGAGGCGCTGCTCTCCTTCTGGCGGCAGGGCCAGGGCTTTGTCCACACGGCGCAGCCCGACCAGAGCATCGCCATCGTCTCCTGCGAGCAGGGTTTGCTGGCGCTGGCCGCCCTGCACCGGCGGCAGGATGGCCGGAGCAGCCTGTATGCCATGACGGATGTCTGCGCCCGCTTTCCGGAGCTCAGCGGCCACCCTGCCCGGCAGGCGGTGGAGGAGCTGACGGCGCTGGGCGTGATCTCCGGCATGGGCGACGGGACCTTCCGCCCCGATGCGCCGCTGGACCGGGCATCCTTCTGCACCATGGCGGTCAAGCTTCTGGGGCTGACGCCCCGATGGACGGATCGATTTGATGATGTGGCTCAAAACAGCTGGTATGGCGGCTATCTCTGCGCCGCCGCAGAGGCGGGCGTCACCCAGGGGGTCTCCGCCCGGCAGTTTTCCCCGCTGCGGCAGGTGACCCGGGAGGAGGGCGCTGTGATGCTTTACCGCACGGCCCGGGCCATGGGTCTGGTCTCGGAACGGCAGGACGGCGAAGCGCGTTCCTGGGCAGAGAGCCTTGCCTGGTGCCGGGAGACCGGTCTCTGGCTCTGGCCGGAGGACGCAGACGGCACGCTGACCCTGCTGCGGGGCGAAGCCGCCCAGCTGCTCTGGGCGCTGACGCAAATGAGAAAGGCATAACGGCATGAACAGAGCTTGCAAAAGGCATTTTTCCCGCCTTCCGGCGGCCTTTCTGGCGGCCGCCCTGCTGATTTTTTGTCTGGGAGCCTGCGGCCAAAACGCCCAGGCAGACCCTCCCGCTCCCATCGTGACGCCCCGGCCGGAGGCCCCTGAGACGCCGGAGACACCCGAAACACCCGAAACGCCCGAAACGCCGGAAACGCCCACATCCCCCGCAGAGGAGCCGCCCCCCGCTTCGCCGGAGCCGGACGCCCCGTCCGGCGGCTCGCCCCCTGTCCCGGAGGAGCCGGCCGTTTCCCCGCCGGAGCCTGCCGCGCCGGAGGAGACCCCGGAAGCCCCGGAGACCCCAGAAGCCCCGGTCGCCCTCACCTGCACGGTGCGCATCTCCTGCGCCAGCATTTTAGAGCACAAAGAGCTGCTGGATCCGGAAAAGGCGGAGCTCGTCCCGGAGGACGGCGTCCTGCTGCCGGAGACGGCGGTGGAGTTCACGGCGGGCGAGACGGTCTTTGATGTTTTGCTGCGGGTGACGAAGGAGCACAAGCTCCATCTGGAATATACCCAGTCGCCGCTTTATAAGACCGTGTATATCGAGGGCATCGGCAATCTGTATGAGTTTGACTGCGGCGCGCTCTCCGGCTGGATGTATTCCGTCAACGGCAGCTTTCCAAACTATGGCTGCAGCCTGTTTGCGCTGCAGGACGGCGACGCCGTCTGCTGGCTTTACACCTGCGATCAGGGGCAGGATGTGGGCGGCGGCGCGTGAGCCGGGAAAGGAAGGAGATCCATGATCTTACAGGGCAGCTTTTATTCCACCGCGCTGGATATGGAGACCGGCGCGGCGCTGGTCTGCGCAAACCGCGCCTCCCCCCGGCCCCGGAAGGTGGCCTATCTGCTCCACGGCCTGCAGGGGCGGTATGACGATTTTCTCTATTATACCGTCCTGCCGGACCTGTGCCGGGAGTATGACTGTCTGTTCGTCCTGCCGGACGGGCAGCGGAGCTTTTATGCGGACATGGCCGTGGGCGGGCGGTATTTTACCTGGCTGACGGAGGAGCTTCCAAGGGCCGTGGCCGATCTGTTCCGGGTGTCCTCCGCCCCGGAGGATACCTATATCCTCGGCGCTTCCATGGGCGGCTACGGCGCGCTGAAGGCCGCCCTGACCCTGCCGGAGCGCTATGCTGCCTGCGGCGCCTTTTCTCCCTGCTGCCTGGACCTGCAGGATTATCTCCGCCCCGCCTGGCGGGACGGCACCGACGGCGACGCCTTCCGGCGGATCTTCGGCAGCCGGCTGCAGACGGATTTTGACGCCGCCTTCGGCCCCGGCGAGAGCCATCGGGCGGAAAACGACCTGCTCCTGCTGGCGGAAAAGAACGCTTCCGTCGAAAAAAAGCCCCGGATCTTTACCTGCTGGGGCGAAAAGGATCTTTTTGCGGAGACCAACCGCGGCTTCCCCCAGGCCCTCCGGGCGCTGGGCTGGGACGCCTCCGGCAGAGAGGTCCCCGGCGGGATGCACAACTGGGCCTTCTTCAACGAAGCGCTGAAGCTGGCGCTGCCCATCTGTTTGGGCTGATTTTTTGCCGGTTTTCTATTGCAATTCCCCCTGTTTCTGGTACAATAGGGTTTGAATTTTATTGGACCGTAATGATCTTTTCATGGGAGGGACATCTATGACCCTGCAGGAACTTCTGGACGCCCGGCAGCTGCCCGCCGTGGCCTTTCCGTCCTCCGCCACCGGCTGGTGGCAGAAGCATCGGGAGCTTTCCCGGCTGCTTTGCCAGGAGGCCTATGGCCAGCTGCCGCCGCAGCCCCTGCAGCTGCACGCCCAGGAGCTTGCGCTGGAGGAACGCTTCTGCGCGGGAAAGGCCCCGCTGCGGCAGCTCCGGCTGAGCTGCACCCTGCCGGGCGGGCAAGTCTCCTTCCCGGTCTCGCTGGCCGTCCCCCGGCAGGAGAATCCCTGCCCCGCCATCGTCTTCATCAGCTTCCGCCCCAACTTCCCGGACAAATATCTGCCGGTGGAGGAGCTGACTGACCGGGGCTATGCGGTGGCTTCCTTCTGCTACAGCGATGTGACCGCCGACAACAGCGATTTCCGTTCCGGTCTGGCCGCCGTTCTGGATGTGGACCGGAGCCGGCCCAACGCCTCCGGCAAGCTGATCCTCTGGGCCTGGGCCGCCATGCGCGTGCTGGATCATCTGCGGACCCTGCCGGAGATCGACCATCGCAGGATCGCCGTGGCGGGCCATTCCCGCATGGGAAAGGCGGCGCTGCTGGCCTCCGGGCTGGATCCCCGGTTTTTTGCCGTCCTGGCCAACGAGCCCGGCTGCATGGGCGGCGCGCTGACCCGGGGAAAGACCGGCGAAACCCTGGAAGACATCTGCGACTCCTTCCCCTATTTCTTTGCGCCCCGGCTGCGGGACTATGTAGGCCGGGAAGCGGCGCTCCCCTTTGACCAGCATTTCCTGCTGGCGCTGAACGCGCCCCGGAAGCTCTATGTGGCGTCGGCAGCCCAGGACTTCTGGGCGGATCCCATCTCAGAGTTTTTGGGCTGTGCTGCAGCCTCCTGCGCCTGGGAACAGCTGGGTGCGCCGGGGCTTTTGGGGGCAGACCGTCTGCCCAGGCCAGGAACGGTGCTTTCCGGCGGCATGATCGGCTACCACCTCCGGGAGGGGGAGCATTACCTCAGCCGCTATGAATGGCAGCGGTTTCTGGATTTTCTGGAAGAAGCATAAATTATCCTTTTCCCGAAAAAATATTCGCTTTTTTATAAAAAAAGCTTGACATCATCGGCTATATTGTGTTATTCTGTGTCTTGCATTTGCATATTGATTAAAGGCAGTGAAGAGAAGAGTACCCCCTGTCTGATCGCTACAGAGAGCCCCTGTCCCTGCTGAAACGGGGCGCGGGAAGCGGGAGGGAACATGGTCTTGGAGCCGCGCACCGAGCCGGACCTTTCGGTAAGGCTGCGCCGGGATCCGCCCGTTATCGCGGCAGGGTCTGGAGGCATACGCTTTCACACTCGCAGAGGCCGCGCGCCGTGAGACGCCGGCGAAATAAGGTGGTAACACGGAGCCGCAGGCTCTCGTCCTTATTCCCCACTTGGCGGGAGGGACGGGGGTTTCTTTTTTTTGCCCTTTCTCTCTCTATTTTCAAAACGAGGAGGAACCCCCTGCATGAAAAAAGGAAATTTCAAGGCGCTGCTGCCCATCGGCGTCTTTCTGGCGATCTATCTTGGCCTGGGCATCACCTTTGAGTATGTGCTCAAGATCTCCATGGGCTTTTACAACATTCCCATCATTGTGGCCTTTCTGGCAGCCATTCTTGTTGCCTGCCTGCAGAATCCCAGCCTGAGCTTTGATCAGAAAACGGAGATCATGGGCCGGGGCGTGGGCGATAAAAACATCATCATCATGGTCCTGATCTTCTTCACCGCCGGCATCTTTTCTGCCATTGTTGGCCGCAGCGGCGCCCAGAGCGTGGCCTACTTCCTGCTGAGCATCGTGCCCGCCAAGCTGGCCGTGGCCATGATCTTTGTCATCGCCTGCTTTGTTTCCACCGCCATGGGCACCAGCGTCGGCACCATCACACTGATCGTTCCCATCGCCGTGGAGGTGGCGCTGGCCAGCGGCTACAGCGTCCCCCTCTGCATCGGCACCGTTATGGGCGGCTCCATGTTTGGCGACAACCTCTCCTTTATCTCCGACACCACGATCGCTGCCTGCAACGGTCAGGGCTGTCAGATGAAGGATAAGTTCCGGGAGAACTTCTGGATCGCGCTGCCTGCCGCCCTGGCGACGCTGGGCGTTATTCTGCTCCTGACGCTGGGGCAGACGCCTACGCTGGTTTTGGGCGATTATAATCTGTTGCAGGTCCTGCCCTATGTGCTGGTGCTTATCGGCGGCGTCATTGGCATCAATGTTTTTGTAGTGCTTATCGCAGGTATCGTCTCAGGCAGCATCATTTCACTGGCCACTGGTGCCCACGATTCCTTCTTTTCCCTGCTGGGCAGCGCCGATGATGGCATTACGGGGATGTATGAGACGGCCACCGTCGCCATTCTTGTGGCAGCCATGTGTGCTCTGATCCGGGAGTATGGCGGCTTCGACGCTCTGCTGGGCGCCATCAAGCGGATCTTCCGGGGCAAAAAGGGCGGCCAACTGGGCATGGGCCTGCTGGTGGGCGCTATGGACATCGCCACCGCCAACAATACCGTGGCCATCGTCATGGCCAACCCCATCGCCCGGGAAATGGCACAGGAATACGGCGTCTCGCCCAAAAAAACGGCGTCGATTCTGGATACCTTCTCCTGCATTTTCCAAGGCGTTATCCCCTACGGCGCGCAGATGCTGGTGGCCATCACCGGCGCAGCGTCTCTGGGCGAGACGGTCTCCGCCTTCGACATCATGCCCTATCTTTTCTATCCCTTCCTGCTGCTGATCAGCAGCCTGGTCTTTATCTTCCTGCTCCCGGAGAAAACGAAATAAGCGCAGAATATGGCAGCGCCGCCCGGCGGAATTGACCGGGCGGCGCTTTTTTGCTTCTGCATGGGCCTTTTGCAATAAGGCGGTTCTTTTGTTATGCCAGCGTCTCCCGCAGGCGAGCCATGGCCCGTTTTTCCAGACGGCTCACCTGGACCTGGGTCACGCCCAGGATCCGGGCGGTGTTCTGCTGGGTCAGATCCCGCAGATAGCGCAGCAGGATCACCTGCCGCTGCAGCGGCTCCAGCGACGCCACCGCCTGCCGCACATCCAGCCGCTCTGCAAGGGCGGCCTCCGGGCTCTCCCCCGGCAAAAGCTCCAGAAGCGGCGCGCCGTCCTCCCGCACGGTCTCCTCCAGCGACTGACATTCCGAAGGGGCCTGCAGCGCCTCCAGCACCTCCTCCAGCGTCAGGCCCGTGGCCTGACAGAGCTGGCTCAGGCGCGGGCTTTCCCCCGTCTCCGCGCAAAGCGCCTGCTTTGCCCGCTGGACGGCGGCGGCGTGTTCCTTTACCGTGCGGCTCACCTTGATGGGGCCGTCGTCCCGCAGAAAACGGCGCATCTCTCCGGCGATCTTGGGGACGGCATAGGTGGAAAACTCCACCGGACGGGTCAGGTCAAAATCCCGGATGGCCTTGATCAGCCCGATGCAGCCCAGCTGAAACAGATCCTCCGGCTCGCCCCGGCCGGCAAACCGCCGGACGATGCTGTGGACCAGCGGCAGATTGCTCCGGGTCAGCCGGTCCAGCGCTGCCGGGTCTCCCTGCTGGGCCAGGGCGATCTGCCGGCGCAGCTCCTCCCTCACGCCTGCTTCCGGGGCTCCAGCGTCTTGCGCAGGGTGACGGCCGTGCCCTTTCCCGGCTGGGAGCGGACGGTGAGCCTGTCCATAAAGCTCTCCATGATGGTAAAGCCCATGCCGGAGCGGTCTGTCCCGCCGGTGGTGAACAGCGGCTCCCGGGCCTGCGCCACATCGGCGATGCCGCAGCCCTTGTCCCGGATGACGATCTCCACTGCCGCCGGCGCAAACAGCCGCACCCGCATGGTGATCATGCCCAGGGTATCCCGGTAGCCGTGGACGATGGCGTTGGTGACGGCCTCCGAGACCGCCGTTTTGATATCATAGACCTGCTCCACCGTAGGGTCCAGCTGGGCCACGAAGGCCGCCGCGGCCGCCCGGGCAAAGGCCTCGTTGGCGGACCGGCTGGGGAAGGTCAGCGTCATTTCATTTTCAGCTTTCATGGACCAGACTCCTTTCATCTTCCAAGGTTGCGATGCGCTCGATCCCGGAGGCCCGGAGCACCTTCATCGGCTGCGGCGGCACACTTCTGAGGATCACCTCGCCGCGCAGCTGCCGCATATGGCGGACGCAGGCGATCACGATGGCGATGCCGCTCGAGTCCATAAACGTGACCTCCCGGAAATCCAGCACGCAGACGCGCGGCAGATAGAGCTCGATTTTGTTGCCGACAACACGCATGATATCCTTCGCGCTGTGGTGGTCGATCTCGCCCTTGAGCGCGATGGTCAGACGTTTATCCTGTAAAAAGCTTGTCAGGTTCAAAGGGATCCCTCCAAAATCAAAAAATGGACACGCATGGCTTCCATGCGTGTCCATTATAGGTTTTATAGGCGGTTTATTGCGTCGAAAGCGCGCAGGCGCGCCGCTTTTTTGCAGGGCGCGGGCTCACTTTTTGAGTCTTGCCTCACTCTCCTCGAGCTGACGGAGCAGGGCGCGGTTCTTTTCCAGCTTTTCACGCTGGTCTGCGACGACCTTCTCCGGTGCGCGGGCAACAAACTGCTCGTTCGAGAGCTTGCCCTCAAACATGACGATCTGCCGGAGGCAGTTTTCCTTCTCCTTGGCGATGCGGGCAAGCTCCTTTTCAACGTCAATGAGCTGTGCCAGCGGGATATAGAGCTTGGCATCGGCGGTGACGACGCAGAGCATGTCCTCATGGCCCTCGGGATCGGCGTCACAGAGCACGACCTGATCGGCATAGGCAAGGCGCTTGATAAAGCCCTCGCCCTGGCGGAACATGTCGCCATGCGCCGAAACGACATAGAGCGTCGATTTCTTCGACGGCGGGACGTTCATCTCCGCGCGGCGGGCACGCACGGCGGAAATGGCGTTTTTGACCATCTCCATGGCCGAGGCCTCCTGCTCGAAGTTCAGCTCCTCGCGGTAGGCCGGCCACGCAGCCTTGATGAGGAAGTCGCCCTCATGCGGGATGGCCTGCCAGATCTCCTCGGTGATGAACGGCATGAACGGATGCAGCAGGCGCAGGAACTGATCAAGCACATAGACCAGCACGCGCTGGGCGTTCTGCTTGCTCTGCTCGTCCTCACCGTACAGACGCGCCTTGGTCAGCTCGATATACCAGTCGCAGTAGGTGTCCCAGATGAAGT
>ENA-OUQC01001147-OUQC01001147.1-human-gut-metagenome-genome-assembly--contig:-NODE-1147-length-14858-cov-4.023374_pt1 | contig 14858 bp, 6 predicted proteins | sample MGYA00237942_ERZ548815 | MGnify/ENA primary metagenome ERZ548815 (study PRJEB26490, sample SAMN05194722) | human gut metagenome | biome: terrestrial biome; feature: human-associated habitat; material... | reverse complement strand
CACTCGAGGCGGTTGACGCACTCTTTGCCGAAGGCGCAATCGCAAACGAACCCTACACCGCAGAAAAACAGGCGGAAATCGACAAGGTCGGTTCCGAATGCCTTGCGGCAAGAAAGAACCTTGTCGGAAGCAGCGCATACAAAAAGGCTTTTGAGTATTATCAGAAGAACAAGGACGAGGCAGAAAAGCTCCTCAAGCTTTATGACCCCGAAAAATACACCGAAAGCGACTATACCGCCGATTCCTGGAAGGCGTTTGTCGACGCATGGAACGACCTGAAAGCGGACGTTGACTTTGTATTTGACGAGGCAAGCGGAAGCCCCCGCGAATATGAGATGCTCAAAAACTTTGATGCGCACATGAAGGCTCTTCCGGAAAAATTCAATGCGCTTGTAAGTGCGGTTGATATAACCGTAAGCTTTAAGTATGTTGAAAATATGCACTTCCGCTATGATGCTGCAACCGCAGGCACCGACGGCTATTACAACGCCGCAATGACCCTTAAAGCCGGCGAAACCACCGTTATGGATGCGCTTAACGCAAGCGGAAGCACCCTCTATACCTTTACTTCCCAGATGGCACAGGTAAAAGAGGGAATGACCAGTTGGTCAGGAGCCCTTGGCGATACCCCTCTTTATGCATTGTTTATCAATGGCATTTATGTTAATACCGGTTCCATGAAGAAGGGCGGAACCGGCGCAAATATAAGCGGCTATCAGCTCCACAACGGAGACAAGGTAGTTCTTGCCCGTATTACTCCCCAGTACACCGGATATGAATACAGCAGCGGCTATGACTCCACCAGATGGGGCTTCAGCACCGCAACAAAGCCCGAAGGCATTGAAAAGAGCGTCGGTCTTATCAGCATCACTTCCGTAACCCAGAATGCGAAGGTCGGCGACAGCGTTACCATTAAGGCAAACGCAAAGACTGCATATCCCTCCAACCTTAACAAAAAGATGAACGCAGAGGGACTTACTCTTCTTATCAGCGAACCTTCCGAGGAAAATGTAATTTCCCAGAACTGGCAAAAAACCGTATTTACCACAAACGCAAGGGGAGCCGTTGACTATGTATTTGCAGAGCCCGGCTATTACACCGTTGCGATTGTGAACAACAAGTACGACGAGCCTACCGTTACCAGTATTTATGCCGTTACCACAATCGGTACATACAATACTCTTATGATAGGCGACTTTACCACCGTGTATATTGCTCCGGCGGACGACCCCGACGCACTTGTTGCAAAACAGCGTGAAAAGAACCTTGCCGAAGCAAAGGCGTATTTCGAGCAGTTCAGATATTATGATTTCGACAACGGCGTATACGAGGACACCATTGTTCCCATGTACAAAGCCCTTGTTGAAAATCAGAAGAACGCAAAGACCTTCAAGGAGCTTGTAAACAGCTATAACAGCGACTTTGTTGCGCTTCAGGATACCGTAAGCAAGAACCTCCGCGACCACGAGGCGATTGTTGCGGAGCTGCGCAGCTACCTCCGCTATATCCCCGAGGATCTTTCCGAGATAAACTATTCTTACGAGAATGTTATAAGAGAAATCAAGAGCGTCTATGGCGGAAACAAAAACCGTCAGGGCATGAACGATTACGAAAAGAGCCTCCTTTCCGAAAAGGAGAGAGAGCTTGTCGAAAAGCTTATGCTTCTTGACGCAAACAACCTGCCCACCGGCAAAAAGGTTGCCATTGATGTTCAAAAGGACGCAAATGTTGTTCTTGCGGACGGCTACGGCTGGCTTCCTTCCGCACCGGACGAAAACCGTGTAAACAGATTTGTAGTAAGCTATGGCGAAGCGGAGAAATATTATCAGTGGACCACCGCCGGCGGCGGCGCATCGAGCGGCAATAACGACGGCGCAGAGCCTTCCGATAAGGATATGACCGCATATCCCGGCGACCGTGTAAGCGCAAGAAGACTTGTTGTAACAAGCGACGACGCATACTGGATGGTATTCTCCATCGACGGCGGAAACACCTGGAACCTTTCCACCAAGATCGGCGGCGGCGAGGGAATGTTCAACGCAAAATTCACCATGCAGGAAACCGAAGCGGATACCCTTGTATTTGCACTTAAGATGATCTCCAAGGCCGAATATGAGAAGATGAAGCTTAATGAAGAAGCTCCCGATATGGCTCTTGAGGAAGCGCAGGCGGCATATAAGGCAGCCCTTGAGGAAGCATTTGCAAGCTACGACAGAGACAGATACACCGCAGAAAATTATACCACCCTCCGCTATGCAAAAGAGGACGGCATAACCAATATTAACAAAGCAAAAACCGTTACTGCGGTTGTAAACTACTTCAACATTGCTCTTGACGCAATGAAGGCTGTTCCGCAGAAGGCACAGGTCTATGTTGAGGTCAAGAACGAAACCTTTACCGAATCCTATGTGGATGACGACGGCAACACGATAACTCCTCCTTGGACGGGCACCCTTGTTGCGGAGTGGGTTGACATCGATGAAGATTCCACTATGATGAGCTGCGTTGTTAAGGTTCTCGGAAACCACGGCTATGTTGCAGTCGGCGCAGAGAACAACTATATCTCCAGCATAAACGGACTCGGCGAGTTCGGCGGCGGCTCCGGCTCCGGCTGGATGGGCACGCTGAACGATTGGTTCACGAACTTCGGCTTCGGCGAATTCAGCGTTGCAAACGGCACGCTTAAAGCAGGCGACCGCATAAGCGTTATGTATACCTGCACTCTCGGCTCCGACATCGGCGGCGCGGTAGAGGGCAATACCGATACCAGACTGAAGGAGCTTTCCGCCACCAACGGAACCCTTGCTCCCGCCTTCGATAAGGAAACCACAAGCTATCTTCTCACCATGGACGAGGGCAAGCACACAGTAACCCTTAACTACACCGCAAACAACAAAGCGTTCCAGGTAAGAACCTATCTTAACCGGTACACTCCTTCCTCCGATGATTATTATGCCTGCGGCGAAACCATATCCGTAAAAGAGGGCGATATAATCTATGTTTCCTGCGGCGATCCGGCATGGCCGTCCATGGCGGGCAACGATGCACTGAAAATTATTCCTCATGTTTATGAAATCACCGTTGTGGGAAGCACCGGCGCAGTTGAAAAGCTCATAAAGGCTCTGCCGGCACCCGAAAAGCTCGAATATTCCGACAAGGGCGACGTTGAGAACGCAGAACGCCTCTTTGACGCTCTCGGAGAAGACGAACAAGCGAAGCTCGACGAACAGCTCAAAGCTAAACTGAGAAAGTGCATTGAAAGAATGGCTGAGCTGGAAAGAGTGAACGCAGTTGAAGAGCTTATCGCTGCACTTCCGGCGAAGCTCCCGATTTCCGACGAGGAAAAAGTAAAAGTAGACGAAGCAAAAGACGCATTTGACGCTCTCGGCGAGGAGCTTCAAAAGGATGTAAAGAGTGTTTATACCAATAAACTCCTCTCTCTCCTGGGTCAGCAGAAGATTTACTTCGATTACCAAGGCGGCAAAGAGAACACGAAGTTGCTCTTTACACAGAAAGACGGAAAGCTCGCCGTTCTCCCCGGAACGACTAAGGAAAATTACCACTTTGACGGTTGGTACACCGAAAAAGACGGCGGTACTCAGATAAGCCTTGAAACCATCTTTACCGAAAGCTGCAAGCTCTATGCACATTGGCTTGATAATGTTCAGTATGTAGAAAAGCTTATCAGCGCAATCGGCGAAGTTGAGCTTACTGACGAATGTAAAGAAAGAATCGATGCTGCAAGAGCGGCAGTGGATGCACTTTCCGAAGAAGATAAGGTAAATGTAAGCAACTACGAGGTTCTCACCGCAGCGGAAGCCGAGTATGCCCGCCTTGTAAAAGAAGCCGAGGACAAAGCAGCCGCAAAGGCGGTTGACGATCTTATCGCAGCAATCGGCAAGGTTAAGCTCACCGAGGAATGTGATGCAAAGATTAAAGCCGCAAGAGCCGCATACGACAAGCTTACCGATGCACAGAAGAAGCTTGTAAAGAAACTCAAGATTCTTACCGACGCGGAAGCGGAGTATCAAAAGCTCTTTGATCAGCATAAAGCCGACGAAGCAGCGGCAAAGGCGGTAGACGAAGCGGTTGCGAAGCTCGCTCCCGTAACTCTCAACAGCGGCAATGCTATCAAAGCCGCGAGAAAGGCATTTGACGAACTCACTCCCGCACAGAGAAACTTCCTTGCTCCCGAAACCGAGAGCAATCTCAAAGCAGCGGAAGCCGAATATGCCCGACTTGTAAAGGATGCGGCGGACAAAGCCGCGGCTAAGGAAGTCGAGGACAAGATTGCAAGGCTTCAGCCTGTGACCAAGGACAGCGGCGAAGCGATTAAAGACGCTCGCAGCAGCTACGAAGCACTCACTCCGGAGCAGAAAGCCCTTGTTTCCAAAGACTCCGTTGCGGCTCTCGATAAAGCCGAAAAGGTCTACGATATGATTATCGCAAGCACTAAACCGGGAACTGCGGTCGGCGACAATACCGGCAGCACCTCCGGCTCCGGCGTTATCAAGATTACCGCAAACGCCGCCGCCAAGGGCGAACAGAACCCCCACACCGGCGCTCCGGTGATGAGCATGGCGCCTGCGGTGCTCGTGCTCGCGGCAGCGGCACTCGTGCTCAAAAAGCACAAATAATTAAATTGTGAATCACTTCTCCTTCCTTTAAGATGCTTTAGAAGCACGGCAGCGCCCCTCTGTGTGGTCAGACACAGAGGGGCGCTTGCTTTTTGAGCACGCCTCGCCGTGCTCTCTTTTACGGCGGTGCTCAAAAGAAAAAAGCCGTGCTTAAAAGCGCAAATAACTGAAATTCGACTGATTATTCGTTCCTTTTAATACGGCATAAAAGCAAAGCAACGCCTCCTCCGTTCGGCTAAACATAAGGGGTGCTTGACATTCGAGCATAATATAAATCAAAATTTGATAAAAATTCTTTGTACGGGCTGGGTCTACATAAAATAGGCATTTGCCAAAACTGTAGCCGCCTATTTTACTACCGATTTACTACTTTTGAAGCTTTAATACGATTCTATAAACAGCAAAAGCCCCTCCGCGCTAGCCACGCGAAGGGGCTTACCAATTACAATATAAACAGCGAAAAAGCTTTCGCAGACTAAATATTATCAGCCATTTTATTTCTGCACCCACCGTGCTCAAGCCCGTGCTCAAAACGAAAACATGGCGTGCTCATCCGTGCTCAAATCGTTTTTGCAACAGCATATTTCACCCTCGCGCCGTACTTTTTTGAAACCAGCAAGCCCATATCCTCAAATTTGAGCACGAACGCCCTAATAGTTGCATAAGCTGCATTATTAAAGTCCTTTTCAAGCTGTTTTGTCGAAAATTCATCCGTTCCGTAATGCGAAATCACAAACTTCCAAAGCTGTGCTTCCTTTTCGGTTATTTTGCCCTCGCGCAGTGCGTTTTCATATTCGCCGAATGTGCCGTTTGCGGTGTAGCCCTCGCCGATTTCGGCATAAACGCAATCCGCAAAGTACTTGACAAACGGAGTCACATCAATTATACCGCTGTATTTTCTGTTTTCCTCCACCTGTGTAAATGCGGCATAGTAAGCCTTTTTTGTCCGCTGTATCCTGCTTGAAAACGGAACAAACAGCGCCGATTGGTAGCCTTTTTGCACCAAGAACCACAGGTGCAAAAGCCGCGCCATTCTGCCGTTACCGTCAAAATACGGGTGAACATACGCCACATAGAAATGCACGATTGCGGCCTTTGCAAGGTCGTTTATATCGTCGTCGCAGTTCACAAATTTCACAAGCTCCCGCATAAATTCAGGTACTTTTTCCGCCGCCAAACCTGCGTGCTCAACCTGCTCGCCAACTACATACACCATATCATCGCGGTAGAATTTTCCTTCGGAAAGCCTGTCCTCCGGCGGCAGAAAATCTCCCACCGTCATCATGTAAAGCCTATATATGCTTTCTTCTGTTATCTTGTTTTCCGGCACGGAAATGAACTCTATTCCGCGCTTTATGCCAAGTATGCGATTTTCCTGCTCGTCCGCCGGAGCCATTCCTTTTAGTATTTTGCGAACGCTGTCGCGGCTGAAATCAATGCTTTCAATGGCGGAGGTCGCCACTATTTCATCCTCCGCAGCGCGGAAGCCGTAACCATTATCCTGCGTGCTCAAAAGCCGCTTTGCGGCGTTTTGCTTTATCCGCGCTCCATCGTCAACAAAAACAAGATTTTCCCCGTCGAAGTCCAAAATCGGCAGCTTGATATAGTAAAGCTCCTTCAGCGCCTGTAAAAACGCATCAAAATTCTCGCCATATTTGTATTTCATCTTTTTATAATCGGCTGAATTTTTATCTTTGAATATCTTTGCAAAAATTTCTATATCCATAAAATCACCTGATATTTATTAGTATCAATTTATATCAGTATAAATCAATTTTTGCTGAAAGTCAAGCTCTAATATTTTGCCGAATCAAGCAAAATTTTGTACAATGGCTGCCGAATAGATTGATTTATTGTCGTATATTTACTATAATACAATCAGGTTTATTAAAATCTAATTGTTTTACATCGAAAAAGTTTTTTATTCTTGATGTAGGGAGGAGATTTGTAATGTCGGACTATAAATGTAAAATGTGCGGCGGAACACTTAATGTGACAGAGGGTTCAACCACCGCAGTGTGTGAGTATTGCGGAAATACCCAAACGGTTTCAAAAAGCCGCGATGAGGTTATACAAAATCTCTTGAACAGGGCAAACCACCTGCGCAGCATTTGCGAATTCGACAAGGCGCAGCGCACTTACGAAAAGGTGCTTGAGTATGACGAAAACGATGCCGAGGCTCATTTCGGACTTCTTCTTTCAAAATACGGTATAGAATATGTAAAAGACCCCGCAACGGGTAAATATATTCCCACCTGTCACCGTGTGCAATACGAATCCATTCTTACCGATGGCGATTATATTGCCGCCATAGAAAACGCAGACCTTTCTCAGCAGCCGGTATATACCGCACAGGTTGTAGAGATTTCCCGAATTCAAAAGGACATTCTCGGCGTTGTCAAAAATGAAAAGCCCTTCGATGTGTTTATCTGCTACAAAGAAACCGATGCAAATGGCAAGCGCACCATTGACAGTGTTATCGCAAACGATATTTATTATGAGCTTACCGAAGCGGGCTTCAAGGTGTTCTTTGCGGCAATAACCTTGGAGAACAAGCTCGGGCAGGAATACGAGCCTTATATATTCGCGGCTTTGCACAGCGCAAAGGTTATGCTTGTTGTGGGAACGAAGCCGGAATATTTTAATGCGGTTTGGGTTAAAAACGAGTGGAGCCGCTATCTCAAGCTGATGAAAACAGATCGCAGCAGAACTCTTATTCCTTGCTACCGTGATATGGACGCCTATGACCTTCCGGACGAATTTTCTCATTTACAGGCGCAAGATATGAGCAAAATCGGCTTTATAAATGATGTTGTGCGCGGAATTCGCAAGCTTTTTACGAATGAAAACGATTCCGAGGTCATCTCTGCCGCTGCCGCGCCCGTTGCACCGCCCGCAGGCGTATATTCCAACACAGTGCCTCTTTTGGAGCGTGCTTTCATGTTTTTGGAGGATGGCAAATGGGATGATGCAAATGAATATTGCGAAAAGGTGCTTGACGCAGACCCGAAGAATGCGCGTGCCTATCTCGGCAAGCTTATGGCGGAATTAAGAACCCGAACCGAAAACAATCTTAAAAATCTCGGCGAACCCTTTGATAACAACAGCAATTACAGCAAAGCCATACGTTTCGGCGACGAAAAGCTTGTTGCAAAGCTTAAAGATGACAACGATTTTATAAGGGAAAGGAACAAAAACCTTCGTCTTTCCGGTATTTACAGTGATGCGCAAAGCATTATGAATGGTGCTAAAACTGAAAGGGAATATCTCAACGCTGCAAAAAAGTTTGAATCCATTCCCGAATTTAAGGATTCAAAAGAACTCGCCAAAGAGTGCAAAGAAAAAGCAGAAATATGCCGCAAAGATTCTTTATATGCTTCTGCAAAAGCAAAAATGAACGGCGAAAGCATAGATGGCTATGAATCGGCAATTAAAACTTTCGATTCCATACGCGGATGGAAAGATGCCGACGAACAAATTGAAATATGCAAGCAAAAAATAGAAGAAATAAAGGAAGAAGCAAAGCGAAAAGCAGAAGCAGAACGAATAGCTATGAAAAAGTCTGCTGAAAGGTCAAAAAAGGCACTTGCTGTTATAACAATAGCCGTTTGTGTTTGCGTTGCTATGGCAATTTTATGGACTAATGTGCTGCAACCAATGGTGAAATACAACTCTGCCGTTTCCCTTATGGATAATGGAAAGTACGAAGATGCTGTTGAAGCATTTGAGGCGTTGAACGGGTATAAAGATAGTGAAGAGCAAATCGTAACTTGCAAAGAATGTGCTTACACGGATGCTGTTGCCTTGATGGATGATGAAAAATATGATGAAGCAATCGTAGCATTTGAATCGATGAACGGCTATAAAGATAGTGAAGAGCAAATTTCAGCCTGCAAAACTGCAATCAAAGAATGTGCTTATGCGGATGCTGTTGCCTTGATGGGTGCAGAAAATGTAGTTGAGGCGTATGAAGCCTTGATGGCGCTAGATGGATACAAAGACAGTCTAAAAAAAGCAGCAAGCCTTTATGATCAATGCGAAGCGGATAAAATAAATTTAGCCACTACAGGTGGCTTCGTGTTTTTGGGTGCATACGAACAGGATAACAACACTTCTAACGGCAAAGAAGATATTGAATGGCTTGTCCTTGAGGTAAAGGACGGAAAGGCACTTGTCATCAGCAAATATGCTCTTGATTGCAAGCAATACAACACAAGTTATACAGACGTCACGTGGGAAACCTGCACACTTCGCAAGTGGTTGAACAATGACTTTATCAATGCAGCATTTTCTGCTGATGAGAAGGCTATGATTCCTACCGTTACGGTGTCGGCAGATAAAAATCCTGATTACAATACGAATCCAGGTAATGCAACGCAGGATCAAGTGTTCTTGCTTAGTATAACGGAAGCAAATAAGTATTTCAGCTCCGATAGTGCAAGAGAATGCAAGCCTACAGATTATGCAGTTGCGAGTGGAGCTAATAGCTTCAGCGGCAACTGCTTGTGGTGGCTGCGGTCGCCCGGTTACGATCGGATTGATGCCGCCTATGTCCTCAATGACGGCACTATCCCTAAGTACGGCGGCATTGTCGACGCTGATAGCGCTGCTGTCCGCCCCGCTTTGTGGATTGATCTGAGCAATTAAGATTGATTTCTTAAAAAAATATAATTTATAGATTTTCAGGAGGTAATTTTATGACTCATATAGCAGATGTTATTAAATACGAGGGAGATAATTCTACTTTTGTTTGGAAGCACCCCTGCGAGGATTTTAATTCGCTTACTCAGCTTATTGTTCATGAAAGCCAGGAAGCAATCTTTTTTATGAATGGGCAGGCGCTTGATACCTTTGGCCCCGGTCGTTACACTCTTGAAACACAAAATATCCCCAAAATAGGCGGACTTTTGAACATCACCGGTGACGAAAAGCCCTTTCACTGCGAGGTTTACTTTATAAACAAAACCGTACAAATGGCGGTGAAATGGGGCACGGATTCAAAGGTTCGCTACATAGATCCCGAATCCGGCGTACCCTTGGAGCTTGGCGCCTGCGGCGAAATGAACCTCAAGGTCGTCGACGGCAGAAAGCTGCTTATAAAGCTTGTGGGAACGATGAACGGTATTGCTTGGGACAACAACGGCGGCAATTTTACAAAGTCGCTGCAAAACTCATTCCGCCCGCTTATTTCCACTGCGGTAAAGTCGAACCTCACAGCTTCAATCAAGGCGCAAAATATAAATATTCTTGAGGTTGACGAGCACCTTGCGGAGCTTGGCGATGCTTTGCACAAAAAAATCGTTCCCGGCTTTGAGGAATACGGCCTTACCATTCCGCAGTTCTATCTTACGAATGTTGTTCTTCCGGAGAACGACCCGAACTTTAAGAAAATAAAAGAGCTTTATACCATTTCTCTCCAAAAGAGAATGCTCCGTGCGGAGGCGGAAATTCGCACCGCACAGGCACAGACCGAGGCAGAGGTAACCGCCGCCAGACGGCAGATAGACATTGAAAAGCAGATGACGCAGACCGAAATAGCAAAGCACGAGGCGGAACGCAGGATTATAGAAGCGCAGGCGGAAGCAGCAAAGAAAAAAGCCGAGGGCTTTGCAGAGGCCGAGGTTATGCGTGCAAAGGGCTATAACGAAAAGGATGTAATTCAGGCGGATGTTCAGAAAGCATACGCTGCCGGAATAGGCAATATGGGTGGAAACGGCGGCACGGGCGGCTCCGCAATGAGCGACATTATAGGGCTCGGAATAGGGCTTCAAGCCGCCGGAGCGGTAGGAAGTCAAGTGAGCGGTATGTTTGCCGGAATGGCACAGCAGCCTGCTCCCGCACAGTGTATTTGCCCCTCCTGCGGAGCTTCGCTTCCGGAAAATGCGAAATTCTGCCTTGAGTGCGGAGAAAAAATAGTTTCCGTACCTGCCGGAATGATTGTTTGCCCGGAATGCGGAAAAACCGTTGTAAAGGGGAAATTCTGCCCGGAATGCGGACATAAATTCGTGACTGCCTGCCCCAAATGCGGCAAGGAGGTGCCGGAAGGCGCAAAATTCTGCCTTGAATGCGGCGAAAAACTTTAATTATAATTTTAGCGGAGGAAAATGAAATGAAAAAAACTTTCAATTATTACATAGCTATATGGACAATCCTTTTTGTAGCATTTAATACGGTTGCATTTTTGAGCACCGGCTGGGTCGGCTTTGAAAAAACCGCAGGAGCGTTTTGGCCGGGATTTGTTCTGACGGATCTTGCGCTTATCGGTCAGTTTGTGTGCGCATTTATCGGACTTAAAGAGCAAAACAAAGATAAGCTTTTCCTCAATGTTTCCTTTGTAAAAATCAGCTATACCGGAATGATTATCTCTGCCATAGTCGGAATAGCCTGCATGCTCATGCCGTTTATGCCCACTTGGGCGGGCGCGATTGTGTGCGTGCTCATTTTTGCGCTGTGCGCGATTTCCGTGCTCAAAGCAAAAGCCGCGGCGGAAATTGTTTCCGTAACCGGCGATAAGGTTAAAGTAAAAACCGCATTTATCCGTCTGCTCACCGCAGATGCGGAATCTCTTTTGGCTTATGCCAAGACCGACGAAGCAAAAGCCGCCGCAAACAAGGTTTACGAAGCGGTTCGTTACAGCGACCCTATGAGCAGCGATGCTCTGCTTTCCGTAGAAAACAGCATTTCCGAAAAATTTGAAGCATTCACCGCAGCGATAAAGTCCGGCAGCGATGCCGCTCCGGCTCTTGCCGATGAGCTTGTGCTGCTTGTGAACGACAGAAACAGAAAATGTAAAGTTCTGAAATAATTTCGTAAAGGAAAGAGGAGTGTAATATGTCTACATTCAAATGCAAAATGTGCGGCGGCACATTGGAAATCAACGAAAACGAACGCGTTGCCACTTGCGAGTATTGCGGCACAAAACAAACCCTACCGCGGCTTGACGATGACAGAAAAGCAAATCTCTATGACCGTGCAAACCATTTCCGCCGGAACAACGAGTTCGACAAGGCTGCGGGAATCTATGAGCAAATTCTCAACGAGGACAAGACTGACGCCGAGGCGTACTGGTCACTTGTGCTCTGCCGCTATGGTATAGAATATGTCGAAGATCCGGCAACGCACCGCCGCTTGCCCACGGTAAACCGTGCGCAGTTTACTTCCGTGTTCGACGATGACAACTACAAATCCGCACTGGAATATGCGAGCATAGAACAGCGCGAAATTTACAAAGAAGAAGCAAATGCTATCAACGAAATTCAGAAAGGCATACTTGCCATTTCCGAAAAAGAAGAACCCTTCGACGTTTTCATTTGCTATAAAGAAACCGACGCGCAGGGACGCCGCACGCAGGACTCCGTGCTTGCAACGGAGCTTTACCACGAGCTGACAAAAGAAAATTTCAAGGTGTTTTTCAGCCGCATTACGCTTGAGGACAAGCTCGGCACGGCATACGAGCCTTACATATTTGCAGCGCTGAACAGTGCAAAGGTTATGGTCGTGATAGGAACAAGACCTGAGTATTTCAATGCCGTTTGGGTGAAGAACGAGTGGAGCCGCTACCTTGCGCTTATCAAAAACGGCGCAAAGAAAATGCTTATTCCCGCATACCGTGATATGGATCCCTACGACCTGCCGGACGAATTTTCTCACCTGCAGGCGCAGGATATGAGCAAGCTCGGCTTTATGCAGGATTTAATCCGTGGCATTAAGAAGATTATTTCCGCTGACGAGCCGAAAGCTGTTGTTAAAGAAACCGTTGTTGTAAACGGTGGAAACGCCAATATCGCTCCGCTGCTCAAGCGCGCGTTTATGTTCCTGGAGGACGGAAACTGGCAGGATGCGGACGAATACTGCGAAAAGGTTCTTGACCAAAACCCCGAATGTGCCGAAGCATACCTCGGCAAGCTTATGGCGGAGCTGAAAGTCAGCACCGCCGATAAGCTAAAAGACCTTCCCGAACCGTTTGACGACCGCAACAATTACAGCAAGGCTCTGCGTTTCGGCGACGAAAAGCTTGCCGCAAAGCTTAAAAACGACAACACTTTTATAAGAAAAAGAAACGAAAACGCACGCCTCACCAGAATCTACAGCAATGCCAAGAGCATTATGAGCACCGCAAAAAATGAATCCGATTATCTTGACGCCGCTCGAACGTTCAAATCCATTCCTGAATTTAGAGATTCAAAAGAGCTTGCCAAAGAGTGCAAAGAAAAGGCTGAAATAAGCCGCAAGGATTTTATTTATCTTTCCGGAAAGCAACAAATGGCTAATAGCAGCATCGCAGGCTATGAATCTTCTATCAAGTATTTTGAATCTATCCCCGGATGGAAAGATTCCGGCGAACAAATTGAAATATGTAAGCAGAAAATAGAGGAAATGAAGGCAAAAGAGGAAGCCGAACGCATTGAAGCGGAACGCAAAGCTGAAATTGAACGCAAGGAAGCAGAACGTATCGCAAAACGAAATAAGAAGATAGAAATTATTATAATATATATCGTTTTTGCTGTTATTGCCTTTATTATTGTTTTGAACTCAGTTATCATTCCAAATGGCAAATACAATGATGCGATAGCATTGATGGATGCGGGAAATATTGTCGAAGCGTATGAGTCATTAGTAGCGTTATACGGATATAAGGATAGTGCAGATAAAGCTAACTCTATTTATAATAAGTACAAGATTGAAAAAATAAAAGCTGCAAAAGTAGGAGAATATATACTTTTTGGTGCATACGAACAGGATAACAACACTTCAAACGGCAAAGAAGATGTTGAATGGCTTGTTCTGGAAGTAAAAGATGGAAAGGCACTTGTCATCAGCAAATATGCTCTTGATAGCAAACCATATAATACAAGCTATACAGATGTTACTTGGGCGACCTGCACTCTTCGCAATTGGCTAAACAATGACTTTATCGATGAGGCTTTTTCTGCCTATGAAAAAGCTGTGATTTCTACTGTCACAGTGTCGGCAGATGAGAATCCCGATTACAGCACGGATCCCGGTAATGCAACACAGGACAAGGTTTTCTTGCTTAGCATAGCCGAAGCCAATCAGTATTTTACATCTGACGAAGCAAGAAAATGTGCACCCACCGACTATGCTATCGCACAAGGAGCATATACAAAAGATAGTTATAAAGCAGGTGGTAGAGTCACCTGCTGGTGGTGGCTGCGGTCGCCCGGCAGCAATCAGGGGTATGCCGCCGGTGTCGACGGTTACGGCTACGTCGGCGAGTTCGGCATCAATGTCAGCTTTGACTATAATGTCCGCCCCGCTTTGTGGATTGATTTGAATGCTATATAATAAGGCAATTTTCTATCCCTGAAATAAGCAAATACAGACAACGCCGAGCCAAGCCTGAATATCAGGAAGGTGTAACGACTGGACACGGAGCAGCCCTTGTGGTTGAAGGCACAGTCTGAACTTGCAGGCGACTGCAAGAGCTATGCAGAAATGACATAGCCACGCGAAAGCGGAGTAACAAAGTGGATGCCAATAGGTATGAACATATAGAAATTGTTATTGATAACCACAACTGTTTGTGGTGGAGTTCCGGCAATGATTCAAATTATTGAAAATTCTGACTTTTGTATTCTTTTGGCAGTAATAATCATAGTAATGATAAACTTTAATTCAGAGGTAAGCAATTGCCTCCCCGTATAGCAATATGCGGAAAACAACTCCGTAAATTCGGCGAAAATCTGTATATAAAAAACGAGGGCGCTGGTGCGTCCTCGTTTTTTACTGTCTTTTTACTTGTCTTCGTCAAGCAGCTCTATTTCCGCATCAATAAGCTTTTTAAGCGCCCGCAGCTCGGTTTCCGTCATGGTTATTCCTTTGCCCATTTTCTCGTGATCCGGTGCCCAGTCGCGAAGGTCATACTTTGGTTCGCCGCCGTTCCAGCTTACACGGTTCAGCTCCTTTTTCCAACCACGGCTTCCTTCACCTATAACGCCTATGCTGTTTATAATTTCATACTTAAATTCCTTTTTAGCGTCCATTTTGTCCTCCTATATCATTACACGCCACGCCGGGTGATTGTTTGTAGCGATTGCACCACGCTTTTCCAGCGTAAATTTGTAGTTATACTTGCTGATAACCTTTTCAATCTTTTCGCGCTTTTCTTTGTCATAAATTACCCAAACTATGTTCGATTGTTTTCGATTATCAACAAATTCCGCTCCGAAATCCACCAGTTCCCTGACAAACCCATCGTCC
>ENA-OUQC01001146-OUQC01001146.1-human-gut-metagenome-genome-assembly--contig:-NODE-1146-length-14866-cov-4.312808_pt1 | contig 14866 bp, 14 predicted proteins | sample MGYA00237942_ERZ548815 | MGnify/ENA primary metagenome ERZ548815 (study PRJEB26490, sample SAMN05194722) | human gut metagenome | biome: terrestrial biome; feature: human-associated habitat; material... | reverse complement strand
AGGGAAAACCCCTCCGTCTTTTGCCTGCCGCAAAATCCACCTCCCCTAATAGGGAAGGCAAGCCGGTTTTCCGCATACGCTCTTGGCTCCCCTAACAGGGGAGCTGGCAGCGGCATAGCTGCTGACTGAGGGGTTTCCCCCGTAATATCCGAAAAGAGGTATTCCATCATGTGCACAGCCGCCACATACAAAACCTCCGGCTTCTATTTCGGCCGGACGCTTGACTACGAATTTTCCTACGGCGAGAAAATCGTCGTAACGCCGCGGCGCTTCCCGCTCGCGTTCCGCAGCGGCACCGCCCCCGGCGAACACTACGCCCTGCTCGGCATGGCGCACGTGGCCGACGGCTACCCGCTCTACTACGACGCCATGAACGAAAAGGGACTCTGCATGGCAGGGCTGAACTTCGTCGGCAACGCCGTATACGCCGCGCCGCGCGGCGATGCGCGGGACATCGCGCAGTTTGCGTTTATCCCGTGGGTGCTCGCAAAGTGCGCTTCCGTTTCGGAGGCACGCGCTCTGCTCGCGGAGACGAATCTCACCGGCACGCCGTTTTCCGCACAGCTTCCCGCCGCGCAGCTCCATTGGCTGCTCGCAGACAAGGACGAATGCGTCACGATCGAGTCCACGGCGGACGGCCTGCACGTATACGATAACCCTGCCGGGGTTCTGACGAACAACCCGCCCTTCCCGCAGCAGCTCTTCCGCCTGAACGATTACCAGTCGCTCTCCCCGCGGCAGCCGGAAAACACGTTTTCTCCCGCGCTTGATCTCCATTCTTACAGCCGCGGCATGGGCGCGCTGGGGCTGCCGGGCGACCTCTCATCGGGCTCGCGCTTTGTGCGCGCGGCGTTCACGCGCGCGAATGCCGTCTCCGGCAATTCGGAAGCAGAGAGCGTCAGCCAGTTTTTCCACATTCTCGGCGCCGTGGAGCAGGTGCGCGGCTGCTGCGAGGTGGAGCCGGGCAAGCACGAGATCACGATCTACACCTCCTGCTGCAGCGCGCAGCGCGGCATTTACTACTACACGACCTACGAAAACCGCCGCATCAGCGCCGTGGACATGCACCGCTGCGATCTCGACGCCGCGGCGCTCACCTGCTTCGCCCCGCGCACAGCGGAGGATGTCTTTTATCAGAACTGACACAGCAGAATCGCCTTGCTTTGCCAAGCGTAAAAAAGCTCCCGGTGCAGCTGCACCGGGAGCTTTTGGCGCTGTTCAGTTTCTCTCGACCGTGCCTTCCCAGGTATCGATGGCTTTTTTGCGGGAGTGCTCGTCGTACCAATGCCTGGTGACGGTCTTGGCGCGGGTATAGAAGCGCACGCCGTCCAGACCGAGCACGTGCTGGTCGCCGAAGAACGAGTCCTTGTTGCCGGAGAACGGGAAATATGCCGGGGGCACGGGGATGCCAACGTTGATGCCGACCATGCCGCCGTCGGTGAGCATTTCAAACTGGCGGGCGTAATAGCCGCTCTGCGTGAAGATGGCCGAACCATTGGCAAACGGGTTGGTGTTCATGACGGCCAAGCCCTCTTCAAACGTCTTGACGCGCTTGATGAGCGTGACCGGCCCGAAAATCTCGCGCTGGCCGATGGCCATGTCGGGCGTCACAGGATTGAGGATCGTCGGGCCGACGAAGAAGCCGTTTTCATAGCCCGGCACCACGATATCGCGCTCATCCGCAGGCGCGGCTACGCCGTGGACGACGAGGAATGCGAGATCGGCCACCGGTGCGTCGCCGTACCGGTCTACGACTATTCCGGCAACGTGGCCGGGGCGATCAGCGCGTTTGATAACTTTGAGCGCGTCACCGACCGGCGCATCGAGACCGTGTTCCTCCCGGAGCTGAAGCGCACCGCGCGGGAGATCTCCTTCCGGCTCGGGTATACGCCGGACGAAACGCCGTAACCAAAACCACCGGCACAGCCGGTGGTTGCCTTTTTAACAACGCAAATGGCTGGGCAGCCCGGAAAAGGCTGCCCAGCCATTCTTTTTTATTGACTCACCTTATAAAACAGAGGAAAAAGACTTGTCAGTCTGTTGTACCGCCTTCCGTCAGCGGCGTTGCCCGCTCCTGGATAATCTTCAGCCAGCCCTGCTCGCCCCGTTTGTGGTAATCCGGGGCCGTCTTGCGGCGCTCGGCCAACTCCTCATCGGAGACTTCCACCTGCAGCAGACGTTTAGCCGCATCAATGGTAATCATATCTCCGTCCTGAATCAGACCAATCACACCGCCTGCCGCAGCCTCCGGCGTTACGTCCGTGACCATCAGGGCAGCGTTGCAGAGACCGGAAGCGTTGCCGTCGGTGATCATTGCTACATCGCCGCTGAGGCCCTTGCCGTCTACGGCGAACAGGGAGTAGCGCGGGCCGCCCATACCAGGCGTTCCCGTGATCCCAAGGCCCCGAATCACAATGACATCGCCCTTGCCAATGGAGTCGTTGTTCAAAGCCTCGGTGACCTGTGCCGCATTGGCAAAGACTCTGGCGGGACCGCGGAAATAGCCGGTTTTGATAGTGTCATCAATCTGCAGCTTCATAAGGCCGGCGTGGCAAACATTGCCTCTAAGGATCACCAGGCCCGGCCGGGTATTCAAAGGCCGGTTCAACGGGCGGATAATTTCCTCATCCCGGACCACAGCGCCCTTCAGATTATCGCCGACGCTCTTGCCGTTGACATTTATCGCACTGCCGTCCAGCTTGCTCTCCAACTGCTTCATCAGCGCCAACGTGCCTCCGGCAGCGTCGAAATCGTCAATGAAATGGTCGCCGTTGGGGCGGATGCCGGTCAGGAGTGGGATATCGGTGGAGAAGTCATCAAACATCTTGAACACATCCACGTCGCTCTGTGCCGCGTGGGCCACAGCCTGAATATGCTTCATGGCATTCAGGGAGCCGCTGACGGCCAGAACAGCCTTAACGCAGTTGGCAAATGCGCCCGGCGTCAGGATATCCCGCGGTTTCAGATCCTCGTCCACCATCTCCAGAATTCGGCGGCTTGCGGCGCGGACCGCGTCCCACATTGCCTCGCTGTTAGCCAACACCGGCGTCGTACCCGGCAGACAAAAGCCCAGAGCCTCGCATGCCACATGCATGGTGTTGGCGGTACCGATCCCCTGGCAGACGCCGGGGCCCTTGATGGCCGCCCGAATCATCTCCTCCATCTCCTCGTCGGTGACCTGACCTACCGATTTCCGGCCGGTCTGGATAAACAGATCCTCGATGTCAAAGTGCTCGCCCTTGTATGTGCCGCAGGGCTGATAGCCGCAGGCGATGACGATGGTGGGAACATTACACCGGGCGGCTGCCATCAGCTGTCCAGGCAGGGTTTTGTCACAGGAGGCCAGGCAGATCATGCCGTCCAGATTCATGCCCTCCACTGCCGCCTCAACATCATAAGAGATCAGGTCCCGGCTGCCCAGGGTATAGCCGTTTTCATGGCCGGTATAGAGGAAATCCACCGGGGCCGTGGTGCGTACCTCGAAGGGAAGGCCGCCAGCCTTTTCCACCTCCTGAGCCGCCACTTTGGCGATCTCATCAAGATGGCTGAAGCAGACAGCGTAATTGGAGGAGGAATTGACAATGGCAATTTTGGGTTTGAGAAGATCCTCTTCCGTCTTTCCCAGAGCATACCACATGGCTTTCCGGACGGGAATGTTGTAGCGATTGCTGCGATACTCTTTCATGACAATATCATCCTTTCCGTTTTTGTTTCTCTCAGCAGGACTCGGCGTTCTCTGCGGCAGCCTCCTGTGCAGGGTCCGGGCTGGGCCACACGGAGGTAACAATGTGCAGCTTTTTATTTTTAATAAGGTAGTTGCTGGCCAGAATCACCACAGCGATAAAGATCACCGCGATCAGCAGGCAGATGGGGCTGATCTTGATGGCCGCCTTGATGAACACCACAGTGTAGGCAATGGCGCTGAGCGCGCAGATCACGTACATGGCGGGCTTGCTGAGATGGAACAGATTCCGCTTGAAGGCGTCCGGGTATCGCGTGGGAATCCGGAAGGCACAGAAAATGACCGTCATATAGGTGAAATAGGACAGAAACTGATAGATGTTGGTGATCATCACAATATTCAGTCCCAGCAGATTGGGGATCAGGAGGATCGCAGCATAGACCAGATAAATGATCCAGGGCATGCCATACCGGTTGTGGCGCATCAGGACCTTGGGGAACCATCCATCGATGGTAGCCTGCTCAAAACCATAGCGCAGATTGTTGAACATGGGATTGATGGTGGTGAGGATAGCCATCAGCGGGCCGCCGATGAAGAAGAGAATGTACAGCACTTTGGGCAGCAGATGCTGGGCCGCGGGCAGGATGGTGGAAGCGCCGGAGACCTCCTCATAAGGCAGCACGCCGGAAGAGACCATGGCAAGGCCGCAATAGATGAAGATAATGCAGGGGAGCGTCAGCAGCATGGCCTTGGGGATGTCCCGGGTAGCATTCTGGGCGTCCTTCCCGTAGTAGATGGTCGTGTAATAGGCTTGGCAGGATGTGACAAGCAGCAGCACCGCCCGAACAAAGCCCAAACCACCGCCGGCAAACATGTTCTCTCCGCTGAAGTCGAACAGAGGCTGATTGATATGGAACAGACCCCAGATAATATACAGCAGCATGGTAACCAGCAGCGCAGTAGCCATGGTCTTGCTGATCCGGTCAAACAGCTTCAGGCCAAACAGGTTGATAATCAGCAGGATTATGATACAGGCAATGGTATACTGCTGACCTGTAAACATGGGGAATATCCGGTTGAGATACATGCCGAGCGCCTGGCAGAAGCCGCTGTAAAGAACCGGCGTAAAAAATGTGGCATAGACGATGACGCCGCCAAAACGCGGCCCGAGGATATCCGAGGCCAGGGAGTAAAATGCGCCGCCAACGCGGACACAGCTGGAGGCAACAACGATGGGGAACGTCATTACAACACCCATCAGGATCGCCACCAGGTAGGCCAGCCACACGGAGTAGCCGGTGTAGGCCATAGCGGGTCCAATCAGAGTGACCAGACCGGACCCTACCACGCAGCCCAGCGATACCGAGAAAAGGCCGGTCAGCGCCAGCGGACCGGGCTTCGGTTCCGGTGCCTTGGTAATGATATCGTCAAATTGATTTGTTCTTCCTTTGTCAGCCATAAGAGAAACCCTCCTTTTTAAATCTCTGTTGTTCTCAGTCCTGCAGATTGGGAGCCAGACGCCGCTGCAGCGCAGCGATATCGATCTCGTGGATGCTGCCCCTGTCCGCCTGCGCCAGCGCATAAGCCGCAGCAGTTCCCGTAGCCGCGCAGGGTCCCATCACGCGGATGCTGGACAGCGCCGCTGTATCCGCGTCAATACACCGGCCGGCTGCCGCATAATTGTCCAATTCCGGTGAAATCAGCGATGAAAGGGGAATGTAATGGACGTGGTCATCGGAAAACGTATGCCAGACATATCCTGTGCTCTCGTTGTGCAGCTCAATGGGCCATGCGCATCGGGCAATCCGGTCCGGGAATACCGTCCCGTCAAGAATCTCCTGTGCGCGCAGTCTGTGAACCGCCGAAACTGATCTGGTCTGGCGAATACCCGTTTCGCCGTATTTGACAACCGCCGCATGGCCGAAATTATGGGGGAATTCCTTTCGCAGAAATGCCGCCACCCGGTCGGTCAGGTCTTTGCTTGTCAAAGTGACTTCTGATGCGGCCACCGGGTCTAAAGGTGTTGGTACATGGGTCATGTTGACCGAGAGGAGGCCGCCGTGTACCGGCATGTAAAAGAATGCCCCTTTCAGTCGCTCCAGACCGTATTTTTCGCCTGTTTCGGCGGCCCGCTGGTTGATCTCCTCCGTAGACGGTGCATTGCTGCAATCGATATCCCCCAGCAGAAACACTTGGGAGCCCAGCACATCGGTTGTGCTTTCCTGGCACGGAAGATCGGCGGCCCAGGCCAGCGCCGCATCTCCGCTGGCATCCAGAAAAGAATCCGCCTGGACACAGACCGGGCCGTACCGGCTGAGGAACTGTACTTCGGTCAGTCGCCGCCCTTCCCGATGAACGCCGCTGATGAGGCATCCCAACAGCACCTGAACGCCCAGAGACTGCATTTTGTGCTCGGCCCAACGCAGAAAACACAAATCGTAGTACGGTGTCACTATGGTCCGGGAAGAATAGCGGGGAAAGATGCCGCCCAGTTCTTTGAGCTCATCAAACATCTCCTCCGCAAAGAGCCGTGTCAACGGCCGGCAGGTATCCCAGCTCGATCCGTTGGAGAAAAACCCGCAGAACGATCCGATATTAGCGTTATACGTCAGTCCGCCCAACTGAGAAGCTCCGTCGACCAATACTACCCGGCGTCCCAGCGCCGCCGAGGCCAGAGCCCCGTAGATTCCTGCAATTCCGCTGCCTACGATGCAGATATCGGCCTTCAGCACGGCCTGTGCTTCATCTCGGCAGCGGCATACCTCGCGTTGCTCTGACTCCAGATAGGTCATTTTGTATCACCTCCGCAAATTGGTTTTGCAATATTGCTGGTTTGATTATAGTTCCCTGCAATAATTTTGTGAAATACAAATAAATCAACGCGGTAATTCCTCCAAGGAATTACCGCGTCGAGAAAAAGAGAGGTTTCTATTCATCGCTCTAACCGGGACGATCCATCTGGCATATAACCTGTCGGAACGACTCCAGATTAGGGTTTGTGCCATCGGCAGACCAGACGACATCTACGCCGCAGTCACTGCGGCTGCCGCTGGTTGGAATGCTGATCAAGTCTTTCTCCCGGGTGATCCGGAAGCTGGGGCCGGCAAGCGTAACACCATAGCCCAGATAGACCTGAGAGAGGATGGTATCCCAAGACGGCACATAGAGAATCTCTCCGGGAAGGAAACCGTAATTTTTGTAAAACGCTTGGGGACGGTGACGATAGTCGTAGCGGTTCTGTGCTTGCAGAAACACCGTAATTCCGTTAAAGTCATGGGGCTGCAAGGTAGAATAATCCAACGAATCAGGAAAGACTTTGCGGCTGAAATAGATATGGGTGATTCCTCTTGAAATAGGGAAGCGTACCACGGCGTTCCCCTTTACCGCATCGAAAGTGCGGATCATAATGGCGTCTACCTGGTTGGCATAAAAGGCTTCCAGCAGCTCGGGCAGCGGGTAAGACTCCACATGGAGCCGGCAGTCGGGGCAGGCTTTGGCGAAGTCGTCAAACAAGCGCGGGGCGATTCGGTTGATGTCCAGAAACGGAAGCGCCGCCAGCCGGAACTGTTTCTGGGACGCAGCGGACATGGCTTGTGCCTGCTCCACCGCTTCATCCAGCTGCCGCCACAGAGCCTGGCACCGTTCCGCCAGAAAGGCGCCAGCCGGCGTTAGTGACACAGAGTGGCGATCCCGGCGAAAGAGCTGCATCTGAAGTTCCTGCTCCAGTGTCTGAATCTGCTTGCTGACCGACGACTGGGAGATAAACATCTCCTGGGCTGCCTGGGTATAGTTCAGCGTTTTGGCCACGGTAAGAAAACATCGAAGCTGCTGAAAGGTCATTAATTGGTCAATTTTCTTTGTATCAACCATGTAAATCACCCTCCTGCGATTTGATCGTGTTCGTGTTTTAATTATAATATGATATTGGAATCGACGCAAGAGCTGCAGGCCGTTTTTGCCCGGTCCCGAAGGTTTCATTGGCCGGCAAGGTGCCGAACACGCCAAATGCCCCGGCGGACCATCTCGTCCGCCGGGGCATTTGGCGTCCGAAACGCCGGGTTTAATTCATTTCGATGCCCTTCGCGGACAGGTACATATCCTCCGTCGCCTGCTGCGCAGCGGTCAGCGTCTGCTCCGCCCTTCGGATATCGCCCGTCTGAATCAGGCGCAGCGCCTCGGTGACCGCGCGAAACAGGGTAAAATACATGCGGCGAAAAAGCAAAATGTGCCCCTCCCTTCTGCATCTATTTTTGTACCCATATTTGTACGCATGTGTGTACATTATAATAGATTCCTTTTCTGATTACAATATGTACGCAGGAGGGAAAACCATGGATTCTTTTAAACTTGACACTTCCGAGAAGAAAATGTCCTCTGTCAGCCGGACGATCCGGATGAAGGAGGAAACGTTTGACCGCATATGTGAGATCAATCTGAAAACCGGCATATCGTTCAACCGGATCGTGAACCAATGCATCGAGTACGCGCTGGAACGGTATGAGGAGCCGGCAGAAGACAACGCGGAGTAAACTGCATACTGCCGAATGAGCAAAAAAAAGTTGTCTGCGGGAAACGTCCCCGTTGACAACTTTTTTGTTTATCTGACTCTTTCCAGCCGGCTGCTGCGCGGTGCTTTGCCGCCGACGATGAGCGGCACGGTCTCCACGACGAGCGAGGACGTGTCCAGCCCGTACCAGCGCACCTTGGAGCCCGCAACGCGCCGGATGGCGTACTTTGTATTGAGCACCAGCTCATCGAGGAAGGAGAGCTCGGACTTTGACGGCACGGCCTTGTGCAGGAAAATGAACTTGAAGGAGCCGACATCCGACTTGCCGTAGATCGAGTATTTCCGCTCCTGCGGCGGCAGTTCGCCGCTCTCGATGAGATCGCGCACGATCTGGCGGAGGTACACGTTCACGCGCTGGTGGCACTTGAAGCCGAGATCGAGCCGGACGCGGTAGATATAGTCCGTGCCGTAGGTCTCCACGCTGTAGCGCCTCGTATCCGGCTCGTCGGTGACGTTCATGCTGATAAACCAGTACGCCGCGGCGCGCTTGGGGTCCTTGTCGAGGATGGAGTAGAGAATGTCGCGGTCGATGGTCTCCATGTCCCCGGCCTTGTCGAGAAAGACGAGGTTGTCCGCGAGCGGCGGGAGCGAAGTATCCTTATGGAGCGTATCGAGATTCGGGAGATAATCGCCGACCGGCAGGCGTGTGGCGTACTCCTGCTCGAGCTGCGTGCCGCGCCGCCATACGACCATGATGAGAAAGAGCACGAGCGCCATGAGCACCGCGACGTACCCGCCGTAGGCGAATTTGCTCAGCGACGAGAGGAAGAACACCGCCTCGATCGCGCCGAACACGAGCGCGATGCCGACCGCGAGTGCCTGCTTTTTCTGGATGTTCCAGAGATACACCGCGAGAAGGAGCGTCGTCATAAGCATCGTCACGGTGATGGCGAGACCGTAAGCCGCCTCCATGCGCGCGCTCGTCCGGAAGTAGAGCACGACCGCCGCGCAGCCGAGATACAGCACCGTATTGACCGCGCCGATGTAGATCTGCCCCTTCGTGTCCGAGGGGTAGCGCACCTCAAGGTGCGGCATGAGATCGAGCCGGATGGCCTCGGACACGAGCGTGTACGAGCCCGTGATGAGCGCCTGCGATGCGATGATCGCCGCGAGCGCGCCGAGCGCGACGGCGGGGGCGCGCAGCGCCTCCGGCAGCATCTGGAAGAACGGGTTCATGTCGGGAATGGCGGCGAGCGTGCCGGAAGCCGTGTGCGTCAGTATCCACGCGCCCTGGCCGAGATAGTTCAGGATCAGGCACGCCTTCACAAACGGCCAGCTCGCATAAATGTTCCCGCGGCCGACGTGGCCCATATCGGAATAGAGCGCCTCCGCGCCGGTCGTGGCGAGGAACACGCTGCCGAGGATCATAAAGCCCGCTTTATTATAGGGCGAGACGAGAATGCGCGCCGCATACACCGGGTTGAAGGCGCGCAGCACACCGGGGCGGTCGAAAACGTGCAGCAGCCCCATGACGCCGAGGAACGAGAACCACACGAGCATCACCGGGCCGAACGCCTTGCCGATCTTGCTCGTGCCCGCCCACTGCACGGCGAAGAGCGTGCTGATGATGACGAGGGTGATAAGGACGACGTGCGCCTGCCCGCTGCCGAGAAAGCGGTTCATCGCCGGGATGCTGCGCAGGCCCTCCACCGCCGTCGTCACCGTGACCGCCGGGGTGAGAACGCCGTCGGCAAGGAGCGCCGCGCCGCCGATCATCGCCGGGAAGATGAGCCAGGGCGCTACCTTTTTGACGAGCGCGTACAGCGAGAATATGCCGCCCTCGCCGTTATTGTCCGCGCGCATGGCGATGAGCACATACTTGACGGTCGTGAGCAGCGTGATCGTCCAGATGATGAGCGAGAGCGCACCGAGGATAAAGTCCTCGTTCACGTGCGCGATGCCGCCGTTGCCCTTGAGGATCGATTTCATCACGTACAGCGGCGATGTGCCGATGTCGCCGTACACAATGCCGATCGTCACAAGGAACATGCCGAAGCTGACTCTTTTCTTTTTCTCCATGGCTATCCCTTTTCTCTCCTTTGGGGATAAGAAACGCCGCCCCGGCACAGGCCGGGACAGCGCGCAGTATTTCTGCCTTGTGCAAAAATACTTTAACATTTTCTCTATGTGATATCAAGAAAAATTCACAGAGATTTTATACACATTCCTACCCGTTCCTACCCGTTTGCGTACCAGTCCGTGGCGGTTGCAGTACGCATACAGCCATCCGCCGCCGCGCAGGGAAAAGCGCGCCGCAGCAGCTCACGACCGCCGCGCCGAGCGAGTGCAGCACGTTGCCGCAGGCAAAAGACGGAGGGGTTTGCCTTTTGGACAACAAACGCCGGAGCGCAGCCATGCCGCGCTCCGGCGTTTGTTGTTCTTTTTCCGTTTGTCAATCGCACAGTTCGATGCGGCCCAGGATCTCATAGCCCGGCGGCGTGACGCGCGAAAACTCTATGCCCACAACCCCGGCCGTAAAGGGCGCAAAAGCCGCCGCCATTTTGCCGCACAGCTTTTGCAGATCCGCCTTTGGGTCATACAGCAGCGTTGTATGCGGCAGCCACGTCTCGTCCAAGCACGTCCATTGGTCAAGGCTGCCGCCGTAGACCTCCGCAATGCGCCGGTGGAGCGCCGAGAGAACGCCGGTCTTTTCCGGGAGCGCGGCCACGATGGACGTTTCTTCCAATACCGCGAGATGCGTATACTTCACCGCAAACTGCGGCACGCCTTTCAGCTGCGAGGCGCAGAACGCCATGAACTCGGCTTCGTCATCGCCCACGTAGGCGGCAAGCGTGATATGCCCGTACAGCGGTTTTGTACCGGCCTCGGGCACAGCCGCCTTTTTTAAGGCCGTCAGCTTTTCTGCGGAGCGCTTATCGAGTTTTGCAATAACGCACAGCATGGCTTTCAAACATCAGTACACGACCACGATCGTGCCGACGGTGATGTTGTTGTAGATCGTCGCGATGGCGTCGAGCGGTGTGTTGACGCAGCCGTGCGAGCCGTCGGTCAGGTAGATGTCCCCGCCGTACTCGCTGCGCCACGAGGAATCGTGCAGGCCGATCTGGTCGTCAAACGGCATCCAGTAATCCACATGGTCGTTCCACGTCGGGCCGACGAGGTAGGTGTCCGTCGTCATGCTCGCGATGCGGAAGCAGCCGCGGCGCGTATAGTCTCCAGCGGCGATGTTGCCGGTGACGACCGGCGTTTCCACGAGCAGCTTGCCGTCTACATAGTACCACATGTACTGGTTGTCGAGGCTGATCTCCACGAAGGTATCCGTGAAATTATAGTACCAGTACTGGCTCTTCCAGTACCACGAGGTATCATAGCTCGGCGTGACGGTCGCCGTTTCGCCGCTCTCCAGCGCCACAGCAATGTCGGAAGCGAGCGCGTCGCGGTCGAGGATCCAGCCGGTATCGCCGACGCGGTAGTAGATATACGGGCGGGTCTTTTCGGCGTTGTGGAACTTCGCGTAAATGCCGTCGAGCGCGTACTCATCCGCGAGCGCGTCCGAGAGCTCCTTCACCTTTTCGGGCACCGGTGCGCACACCGTCTGCCCCTCGCCGTCCGAGAGCGTTACATCGCTCATGCGCCAGATATCCTGCGGCGTGAGCGTATAGGTGTTCCCGTCCTGAAAATCAAGCGTCACTTCCGTGGCGAGATAGTCGTCGATCGCGGCGCGCTGCGCGAGAAGCTCCGGGCTCTCCGCGGTGACCTTCTGGCGGATGACGCCGTCCTCGGTCTCAATCACGGGGCTCTCGTCGCGAAGATCGCGCACCGCGGGCAGCTGCGAGGCAATCGCGGAGACGCAGTTTGCAAGATTTACGAGATTGCCCTTCGATCCGGGATCGACGGTGTAGCCGTCCTCGCCGAGGACAATCCGCGCATCCACCGGCTCCTGCCGGGGTGTTTCGTCATAGAGCGTGCGCGATAAAAGCTCGCTCGCCGCGGCGGTATCCGAAACGGCGTAGATGGGCGCATCCAGCGTCCTCTCGCCCTTCGTCATCCAGCCGAAGAAGCCGGCCTCCGCGTGCTGCGCGTCAAAATATTCCTCTACCGCCGCGGTAAAGCCCTCGGTATCCACAAAGCTCTCGAGCGGCAGCGCGACAATGGCGTCACCCTGCGCGTCGCGCAGCTGCGCCGCGTGCGACTTTGCCACGCCGAGCAGAAACTCCGCCGCCTCCGACTCGGACACGCTGCCGCAGTCGTACCCGTTGATAACCGTGCCCGGCAGAAACGCCGAGCGGTACCAGAGCGATACGCCGCCGAGCGCGATGACCGCGAGCAGCACGAGCGAGAGCGCAATCACGAGCGCTACGAGCGTTTTCTTGTTTCCCCGTTTTTTCGTTGCCGTATTTTCCATGGACGCTGCAAACCCCTCCGAAGCGTTTTCATCCTGTAAGACGGCGCAGCGCTGCTGAAAGTTCTCTTTGTTCTTTTCCGTTTCGTTCATTTTTCTCCGCTCCGATTCTCCGCCGCGGCGCTCTTCGTGAGCGCGGCGGTATTGATAAGCCGCACGCTGTCGCGGCAGCAGTCGATCCAGCCCTCGGCACGCAGCCGCGAAAGCTCGCGGCAGAGGGCGCTCCGGTTCGCGCCGAGATAGGCGGCAAGATCCTCCCGGCGCATGCCGAGCGAAAAGGTGTTCCCCCCGGCGTCCGCAGCGGCATCGAGAAGAAACGCCGCGATGCGCGACCGCAGCGAATGCCGCGCGAGATATTCCGCTCTCCGGCGCAGCCGCCAGTACTTTTCCGCGATCTCCGCAAGCAGGTTTTCCCGCAGCAGCGCATGGCGCTCGCAGGCGTTCGCGCACGAGGCCATGATCGCCCGGTACGGCAGAAAAAGTGCCGCGGTATCCTGCGCCGCAATCACGTCCACGGGGCTTTCCGTATCGCGCGTCGCCATGAGCACGTCGCCGACGAGAGCGCCGGGGCCGTGCACTGCCATAAGACTTCGCTCGCCCGTGCTCGACAGGCTCTCGGCGCGCACGCTGCCGGAGAGAACGACCGCGCACGCGCCCACCGCGTCGCCCGTGAGCCAGAGCGGCGCGCCGCGCTCATACCGCCGCTCGGCTGCGCCCAGGCACGCCGTCAGCGCAAAAACATCGCCGGGGGCAATGTGCGCGAACAGCGGACAGCGCAGCAGCGCCGCCTTTTCCGTATCCGTCACGCATCTCACCCCGCTTTGTTGCCGCGGCAACTTACAATTCGGGTATACTATACTATACTGCCATCGAAATGTCAAAAGCGGAGGAACCCAATCTATGAAAATCAAAAAACTTACGGCGCTTGCCCTTGCGCTTGCGCTCCTCTTCACTCTTGCCGCCTGCGGCGCACCCGCGGCGGAAACGCCCGCGGCGACGGAAGCGCCCGTCGAAGCCGCCGAAGCTCCGGCAGAGCCGACCGAAGCGCCCGTCGTGGCCGCGGAAGAACCGGCCGAGGCCGTCACGGTGCGCCTTGCCGCGCTCACCGGCCCCACGGCCATGGGCATGGCGAAAATCTTCTCGGACGCCGACGCGGGCAGCGCGGCAAACACCTACGAATACGCGCTCTACGGCGCAGCCGACGAGCTGACGCCGCAGCTTCTGCAGGGCAATGTGGACATCGCGGCGGTGCCGCTCAATCTCGCGAGCGTACTTTATAACAAGACCTCCGGCGGCGTGAAGCTCTGCGCCGTGGGCGTGCTGGGCGTGCTGTACATCACCGAGTTTAACGGTGAGACCGTGCAGTCTCTCGCCGATCTTGCGGGCAAAACGATCTACGCGACCGGCAAGGGCAGCACGCCGGAATACTTCCTGCGGTATCTGCTCGCCGAAAGCGGGCTCGATCTTGACTCCGACGTGACCGTGGAGTGGAAGAGCGAGCCGAGCGAGGTCGTCTCCCTTCTCAAAGCCGAGAACGGCGGCATCGCCATGCTGCCGCAGCCCTACGTCACCGCCGCAGCCGCGCAGCTCGGCGAGGGCTTCCGCGCGGCGGTGAGCCTTTCCGAGGCGTGGGACGCGCTCGATAACGGCAGCCGCTGCGTGACGGCGGGCGTCGTTGTACGCACCGAGTTTGCCGAGGCGCACCCCGAGGCGGTCGAGGCGTTCCTCACCGAGATGGCAGAGAGCGTCGATTGGGTCAACGCCAATCCCGCGGACGCCGGCGAAATCTGCGGCGCGCTCAACATCGTCAAGGCCCCCATCGCCGCGAAGGCCATCCCGAACTGCCATCTTGTCTGCCTCACCGGCGAAGAGATGATCGCCGCGGCCACCGGTACGCTGGAAACGCTCTTCGCGCTCAACTCTTCCGCCGTCGGCGGCGCGCTGCCGGGCGAGGATTTCTGGTTCGGTGCGTAAGGGCGCGAAAAACCTTCATCCCAACGGCGCCGCGGCGAGAATCTTCGCCGCGGCTCTCGCGCTTTGCGTCTGGCAGGCGGGCGCGGCGGCGCTCGGAAACGATCTTTTGCTCGTAACGCCCGTCGCGGTCGCGCGGCGGCTCGGCGAGTTCCTTCTCACGGCGGACTTCTGGGCAACGCTCGGCTTTACGTTTTCGCGCATCGCGCTCGGCTTTCTGATCGCTCTTGCACTCGCGGCAATCCTCGCAGCGCTTGCCGCCGCCGTGCCGTTTATCGAAACG
>ENA-OUQC01001145-OUQC01001145.1-human-gut-metagenome-genome-assembly--contig:-NODE-1145-length-14895-cov-43.636119_pt1 | contig 14895 bp, 16 predicted proteins | sample MGYA00237942_ERZ548815 | MGnify/ENA primary metagenome ERZ548815 (study PRJEB26490, sample SAMN05194722) | human gut metagenome | biome: terrestrial biome; feature: human-associated habitat... | reverse complement strand
TCTCGCTTCTTCTGCCACCGGCAGCGCTCGATTCGCTCCCCACACCGGTGTGCGCGCTGGTTCGCAATGACAGGGAATTTTTTTGGGGGTGCGGTGCATATCGGCGGCGGGGTGAGGGCACCCCGCCCTACGGAGAATGTTTTCAATATAAAATGCAAAAAAACAGACCGAATTGCTCCGGTCTGTTTCTTTATGGGACTCTTGAATTTTACCGATTGCCCCGCTCGTAGGCTACTACTACGCGGCGGTTGGGTTCGGTGCCGATGGAGTAGGTGGTGACGCCCTCTTTGTCCTGCAGGGCGGCGTGGATCACATGGCGCTCGTAGGCGTTCATGGGCTCCAGCGTGACGCTGCGGCGGTACTTGAGGACTTTGCCGGCCACCTTGTTGGCCAGGCTCTCCAGGCTCTGCTCCCGCTTGGCGCGGTAGTTCTCGGCGTCCACATGGATGCGCAGACGCTTGTCGCGGCCGCTGTTGACGGCGTAGTTGGTGAGCTGCTGGATGGCGTCCAGCGTTTCGCCGCGGCGGCCGATGAGCGCGCCCAGCTTCTGACCCTCCAGAATGACCTTGTAGCGGTTCTTCTCCTCCTCGTACACCTTCACCTCGGCGGCGCTGTCCATGTGCTCCAGAAGACCCGTGAGGAAGTCCTTGATGCGGCGGGCATCGTCGTTATCGCAGGCGGGAGCGGCAGGCTCCGTTTTTTTCTCCTCGGCCTTGGGTTCGGGCTTCTTTTCGGCGGGCTTCGGCTCGGGCTTCTTCTCCGCAGGCTTGGCCTTGGGCACCTCGGGCTTCTTCTCCGCAGGCTTGGCCTTGGGCGCCTCGGGCTTCGGCTCCTCCGCAACGTCCAGCTCATAGGTCACGCGAACCTTGGCGGGACTGCTGCCGATGCCCAAAAATCCGCTTCTGGCGCGCTCCAGGATCTCCACGGAAACGTCGTCCCGCTCCAGACCCAGCTGCTCCAGACCTTTGCGGATGGCCTCCTCCTCGGTCTTGCCTGTTACATCAATATAACGCATGACAAAACTCCTTATTCGTCGTACTTATTCGTCGTAGTGGTGTTCGCTGTAGGCACGGCCGCGGGCATAGGGACGCTGCCCCACCCGACCGTTCTCATTGGTGCTGGCTCTCTTGTCCTGCTTTTTGGCAGAGGCGTTCTGGGGCTTCTTGCCGCCGGACTTGGCCTTTTCCATCTGCTGTTGCTGCTGCAGCATGCGCTCACGGGAGGCCATCATCTTGGCGGCGCGGGCTTCCCGCTTGGCGCGCTCCTTGTCCGTCTCCTCGCGGTCGAGCACCTTATTGAAATACTTGTTGAGCACCTGCTCCTGCACGATGGCAAAAGCGGTGTTGGCGATCCAGTACACGCACAGAGCGGCGGGCAGAATGTAGCCCATCCACAGGGTCATGAGGGGCATGAGGTACATCATGAGCTTGCCCTGACCGCTGGTGTTGCCGCTGGTCTTCATGCTGATTATGGTCATGAGGAACTGCAGCGCCGTGGCGATGATGGGCAGCAGCAGCACGCCGATAACGGCCCAGCCGCCGGTGGTGATCTGCCCGAACAGAGTGGAGCCCTGAGAGGCCAGATCCATGCCCAGGAAGTTATAGTCCAGATTGATGAGGCCGTCGAACCGGCCGTCGAAGCTGGCCCAGTTCTGATGGACAAATTTGGCCAGATAGATCTGCTCATAGGCAGAGGCATTGCCGCCCTCGGCCACGGTGTAGCCCAGCTTCACGGCGGCGTCGGAAATGGACGAAATGGTCTCCACGCTCAGCCCCATAAGGTAGCGCAGGGGCTGGCGGATGATGGCGTACAGGGCGATGAGAATGGGGAAGGGCAGGAAGGACCACAGGCAGCCGGACATGGGGTTCACGCCCTCGCGGGCATACAGATCCGCCATTTCCTGCTGCTGGCGCTGCTTGTTATTGGCGTACTTGGTCTGGATCTCCTTGATCTTGCCCTGCATACGGCTCATGCGCAGCATGCTCTTTTTACCCTTGAGCTGGAAGGGCAGGATCACCAGCTTCACCACCAGGGTGAAGAGGATCAGCGCCAAGCCGTAGGAACCCGTCAGCGAGTAAAACACACGGGTCAGCCAGGCAAAAGGCACACAGATATAATATCCGAGTTGTGCGAACATATTTTTTTCCTCCGTTAGATACTTGGGAAAAACCGTTGCTTACGGGACGGGATCATACCCGCCCTTGTGGAAGGGATTGCACCGCAGGATGCGCTTGGCGGCCAGCCAGCTCCCCTTGACGGCGCCGTACTTCTCCACCGCCTCCAGAGCGTACTCCGAGCAGGTGGGGATGTAGCGGCAGCGGGGGGGACAGAGGGGCGAGATCTGCCGCTGGTAAAACCGGATGGCGGAGGACACGAACTTTTTCATGCGTTCTCCTCCCGCAGAAGGGAGAGCCGGCGCAGGCAGTCCAGATAGGCCTCGGTCATTTTCTGAAAGGAGCCGCCGATGCTGCGGCTGCGGCCGACGATGATGACGTCCCAGCCGGGCTGCATTTTATCGCGGTTCAGGCGGTAAAGCTCGCGGATCCGGCGGCGCACCCGATTGCGCACCACCGCGTGCCCCAGCTTCTTGCTCACCGTGACCCCCAGACGGCTGCCTCCCGCCCGATTTTTCAGGCAATAGACCACCAGGTAGGGGCAAACGGCAGACCGACCCTTCCGGTAAATGCGGCGAAATTCATAATTTTCCTTGACCGTTACGGCTGCTTTCATGGCTCACTCCTGACTTTTCCAAGCGACATGCGCATAGACGAATAGGGACGGCAGTTTTCCCTTCCACCGTCCCTGTTTTCACGAGCTATGCCGGATGCACCTTCCGTGACCTCAGAGGGTCAGACGAGCACGACCCTTGGCACGACGACGAGCCAGAACCTTGCGGCCGTTGGCAGTAGCCATTCTCTTGCGGAAGCCGTGCACCTTGGAGCGCTGGCGCTTCTTGGGCTGATAGGTACGGAACATTGCAGGACACCTCCATTACATAGAAAATCCGGCGGCGGAAAAGGCTCCGCCGCACTTACTCGACGGCGGGCAGGATGACTCCTGCCCCGCAGTTGACAAGTTCATACGCCGACAAAGCGGCACTCTGCTTATTATACATAAGGGAAAACAGCCTGTCAACAGAAATATTTCCCACGCGGGGGCGGTTTTTGAGAGAAAATGTGCCGGTGGGGGCAGGAAAAATATACACCTTATTTAAATATAAAGTATTGGACTTTTGATTGGATTTCTGCTATACTTATGGTGCGGCTGTTTCGCCCGCTTTTGCGGCAGGCGGGACGCGATGTGCGCATCGTCCTCTGCGAAGGACACAGGGCGCGGGGAGTGCAGATCGCCACGTCGCTGCGCGGCGTATAGGGTATTACGGATTGCCACACCAGCCTGCGGGCTGGTTCGCAATGACAAGTTTGGGAAGTGCGGTGCGCACCGGCGGCGGCACCCACGTGTGCCGCCCTACAGAGAAATTTGCAAAACATGCGTAGGGGCGGCGGCTCTGCCCCGCCCGACGATGGACACCGCTTTTTCATAAACTGTCATTCCGAGGAGCGCAGCGACGTGGGAATCCGTTTTCCCGTGCGTCGCAGATGGGTATTACGGATTGCCACACCAGTGACGTCGGTCACTGGTTCGCAATGACAATTTTTTGGGGGTGCGGTGCGCATCGGTTCGCAATGACAGTTTTTGAAAGTACGGCGGGTGTCGTCGGGGCGTCGGGGACGCCGCCCCCTACGGAGTGCGGTGCAGGCGGGCGGGGTAGAACCCCGCCCCTATGCGGGACATGGGAGTGCGGCGCATCGGGGCGGCTTTTGTCCGCATTTTGCAAAAAAATAAAAAAATTTTCCACGATGTTGCTCCCTTTTGTGCAACATCGGCGGCGGGATCTTCCAATATATAGAATCAACTTTGGGAAAGGGGAGCTATCACTTTGAATTCACTGACCGATGTATGGGGCAGCGTGCTGCAGCAGATGTCACAGCAGCTGGCCCCCACCACCATCAACACCTGGTTCGACGAGGTGGAGGTGGTGACCATGGAGGACTCCGCCTTCGTGCTGCACTGCGGCAACGAATTTAAGAAAAAGACCATCGAGGCGCGCTTTCTGCCCCACATACGGGATGCCCTGCGGGAGCTTTTTTCGGCGGATTTCGAGATCAAAATTTTAAACGACGAGCAGCTGTCGGCCTACCACGGCGTGACGCCGGATCACCCGAAGGACGTGGGGGATTCCTGTGTTTTCACCTTTGAAAACTATGTGGTGGGACCCAGCAACAAGCTGGCCTACGCCGCCGCCCACGCCGTGGCCGAGCGCCCGGGCGCAAACTATAACCCGCTGTTCATCTACGGCGACTCCGGCCTGGGCAAGACCCACCTGCTCTACGCCATCGCCCACGGGCTGAAGCAGAACAACCCCGACGCGAAGATCGTGTATATCAAGGGCGACGACTTCACCAATGAGCTGGTGGCCTCCATCCGCGAGGGCAAAAACGCCGAGTTTCGGGAGAAATACCGTCAGGCCACGCTGCTGCTGGTGGACGACGTGCAGTTCATCGCCGGCAAGGAGCAGACCCAGGAGGAATTTTTCCATACCTTCAATTCTCTCTACGAGGCCGGCAAGCAGATCGTCCTCACCTCCGACCGGCCGCCCCGCGAAATGACCAAGCTGGAGGATCGGCTGCGCACCCGCTTTGAGTGGGGTCTGATGGTGGACGTGACGCCGCCGGACTACGAAACGCGGCTTGCCATCGTGAAAAACAAGTCCGCCATGCTGGGCGTGAAGCTCTCCGACCCCGTGACGGATCTCATCGCGGAGAACGTCACCGTCAACGTGCGGCAGATCGAGGGCACGCTGAACAAAATTCTGGCCTACTACGACCTCATGGGCAGCACCATGGCGCAGGAGGACATTCTCAAGGCCATCCGCGACATGATCAAGCGAAACAACGAGTACATCCCCACGGCGCAGGCGGTGGTGAGCTACATCTGCACCACCTACCACATCGACGAGGACGTGCTGCGGGGTCAGAGCCGCGGCCGCGAGGTGGTGAACGCCCGTCAGATCGCCATGTACCTCATGCGGCGCATGATCTGCATGAATCTGGCGGACATCGGCAAGGAGTTCGGCGACAGGGACCACACCACGGTGCTGCACTCCCTGGACAAGGTGGAAAAGCAGATGCGCTCCGACCCCGCCTTTGCCGAGACCGTGAAGCAGATCACCACCAACATAAACGCCAACCCCAAGGGCTGATTTTTCCACATAACTTGTGAACTCCGCGTGGATAGCGTGTGGATAAAATATTTCCGCTCTTTTCCCGTGGAAAGCTGTGGAATCCCGCACCGCTCCGTGTGGATAAAAAAGGCAGCTTTTCCGCGGCTTTGCGCGGAGTTTCCACAAAAGTTTTCCCTACGACTACTGTTACTAAAAAATACTTAGTTTATGTTCTGTGCGCATAAAATATGCGCGGAATTTTCTGAAATGAAAGGATGAAGTGCCATGCTGAAGTTTTCCTGCGAGAAGGCGCTGCTGCAGCTTGCCGTGAACACCGCCTCCCGCACCGTCGCCACCAAAAGCTCCATTCCCGCGCTGGAGGGGCTGCTGCTGGAGGGCGACGACGTGCTGACCCTGTCGGGCTACAATATGCAGACCGGCATCCGCACCCGTCTGGAGGCCGACATTCGGGAGGGCGGCCGCATCGTGCTCAGCGCCCGCCTGTTCGGGGACATTATCCGCAAGATGCCCGACGACGTCATCGTGTTTTCCGCCGACGAAAAGTTCATGGTCACGCTCACCTGCGGCGACGCGCGGTTTGAAATTCTGGGTCTGTCCGCCGACGACTACCCCGAAATGCCCGAGGTGGACGACGAGTACACCTTCACCATTCAGCAGGGCATCCTGAAAGCCATGATCAACCAGACGTCCTTCGCCGTTTCCACCAACGAAAACCGCCCCATCCACACCGGCACGCTCTTTGAAGTGGGCATTAACGGCGTGACGGCGGTGTCCGTGGACGGATTCCGGCTGGCGCTGCGGCGGGAGAAGATCGAAAAGCTGGAGGGAGGCGCCTTCCGCTTCGTGTGCCCCGGCAGCGCGCTGAACGAGGTGGAAAAGATCTGCGAGGACAGCGAGGAGCCTATCACCGTGATCCTCGGCAAGCGGCACCTTATGTTTGAAACCGGCTCCACTCGGCTCATCTGCCGCAAGCTGGACGGCAAATTTCTGGACTATAAAAACGCCATTCCCCGCAACAATCCCATCCGCCTCACCGTGGACAGCAAGACCATGCTCAGCAGTCTGGATCGCGTGAGCGTGGTCATCAGCGAAAAGCTGAAAAGCCCCGTGCGCTGCCTGCTGGAAAACGGCAGCGTCACCATGTCCGCCAAGACCGGCAACGGCGAGGCTACCGACGTCTGCCCCGTGGACGGCGACGGTCAGGGACTGGAGATCGGCTTCAACAACCGCTATCTCATGGACGCCCTGCGTTTTGCGCCGGCGGAGCAGGTGGTGATGGAGCTGAACACGGGCATCAGCCCGTGCGTGCTGACTCCCGTGGACGGCAGCGACAATTTTCTTTACATGGTGCTGCCCGTGCGGCTGAAAGCGTGAGGATAAGACGATGAAAATGGTCACCATTACAACGGAATATATCAAATTGCAGGATCTTTTGAAGCTGGCGGACGCCGTGGCCACCGGCGGCGAGGCGAAGATCCGCGTGCAGGAGGGCGAGGTGCTGGTAAACGGCGAGGTCTGCACCCAGCGGGGCAGAAAAATACGTCCCGACGACACGGTGGACTACCACGGTCTGCTCCTTGGCGTGCGCTATGCAGATCAATAAGCTGACCCTGCGCGGCTTTCGCAACTATCGGGAGCAGACGCTGACGTTTGACCCCGCCTGCAACGTGATCCACGGGGAGAACGCACAGGGCAAGACCAATCTGCTGGAGGCCGTGGTGTATCTCTCCTGCGGCCGGTCGCCCCGCACAAGGGCGGACAGGGAGCTGATCGGATTCGAAAGCCCGCAGGCGTTTCTGCGGGGAGAGATCTTCGCCCGCGAGCGGAACTTTGTCACGGAGATCACCTTGCAGGCCGGCCGGCGGCGGAAAATGACCGTGAACGGCGTGCATGCCAAAAACGCATCGGAGCTTTCCGACGTGCTGCACACGGTGTTTTTCAGTCCCGAAGACCTCTTTATCATTCGGGAAGGCGCTGCCGCGCGGCGGAAGTTCATGGATCAGTCCCTGTGCCAGCTGCGCCCCCGCTACGCCGAGGCGCTGGGGGAGTACCACAGGCTTTATGAACACAAGACCCGCATCCTGCGGGACAGCGAGGAGAACCCCTCTCTTTTGCAGATGCTGCCGGAGTTCAACGAGCAGATGTGCCGGATGGGAGCCGTCCTCATCCATTATCGGGCGCAGTACTGCCGGTCGCTGCAATCCTTTGCCGCGCCGGCGCACGCCGACTGCTCCGGCGGGCGGGAGAGCCTTGCCCTGCGCTATGAAACAGTGAAGACCGTGGCCGATCCCTTTGCATCCGTGGAGGAGATCGTGAAGGCGCTGCGGGCGCATCAGGAGAGCCATTATCGGGCGGAGTTGGCCTCGGGGCTGTGCCTTTCGGGGCCGCACAAGGACGATTTTCTGGTGGAGGTCAACGGCCGCAGCGCGCGGCAGTTCTGCTCCCAGGGGCAGGTGCGCACGGCGGCGCTGGCGCTGAAGCTGGCGGATCGGGAGATACACCGCGGCGCCGTGGGAGAGTATCCCGTGATGCTGCTGGACGACGTGCTCTCGGAGTTGGATCCCAAGCGGCAGGAGTATGTATTAAACCGCATTTCCGGCGGACAGGTGTTCATCACCTGCTGCGAAAATGACAGGCTGGACCGCCTGCAGGCAGGCCGGCTGTTTCACATTCGGAACGGGGAGGTGCTGTGATGAGCTACCTGCACATCGGCCAGAACGCCATGCTCCCCGAAAAGCGCATCATCGGCATATTCGATCTGGACATCACCTCGCAGTCCAAGCGCACCCGCGAGTTTCTCGAAAAGGCGGAGCAGGAGGGCGTGGTGGTGCCGGTGACGGAGGACATCCCCAAGTCGTTTTTGGTGTGCGACCACCCGTACCACCGGCAGATCGTGTATATTTCGCAATTAAACACCCAGACCTTGCAGAAGCGGAGCAGGGGAGAGTAGGTACGCAGGGCGGATTGTATATTGTTTCACTCCGCGCCCATTGTTTTGAAAATACAGCGGAAGATCATCTTCCCTTGAGAAAGGAATCGGATTTATGTCAGAACTGGAAAAAGTCATTGCCGTGGAAACGGAATATGACGCCTCGGAGATCCAAGTGCTGGAGGGTCTGGAGGCCGTGCGCAAGCGGCCGGGCATGTACATCGGCTCCACGTCCTCCTCGGGTCTGCACCATCTCGTCTATGAGATCGTGGACAACGCCATCGACGAGGCGCTGGCCGGCTACTGCACGGACATCACCGTCACCATCAACGAAGGCGACACCATCACCGTCACCGACAACGGCCGCGGCATCCCCGTGGACATCCAGCCTCAGACGGGGCGGCCTGCGCTGGAGGTGGTGTACACCGTGCTGCACGCCGGCGGCAAGTTCGGCGGCGGAGGCTACAAGGTCTCCGGCGGCCTCCACGGCGTGGGCGCCTCCGTTGTGAACGCCCTTTCGGAGTGGCTGGAGGTGCAGGTGCACAAGAACGGCCACATTTATGAGATGAAATTTTCCCGCGGCGACATCACGCAGGAGATGAAGATCGTCGGCGACACCGACCACACCGGCACCACCGTCACCTTCAAGCCCGACCCCCAGATGTTTGACACGCTGGAGTACGACTACGAGATCCTTCACACCCGCATGCGGGAGCAGGCCTTCCTCAACGCCGGCCTGCGCATTACCATCACCGACGCCCGCGTCGGCCGCGAGCAGGGGGAGACCATGTGCTACGAGGGCGGCATTCGGGAGTATGTGGCCTATCTCAACCGCAACAAGACTCCGCTGCATCAGGAGGTCATCTACCTCGCCGGTGCCAAGGGTGATTCCACGGCGGAGATCGCTCTGCAATATAACGACGGCTATAATGAAACGCTGGTGTCCTTCGCCAACGACATCCACACCCCCGGCGGCGGCATGCACGAAACAGGCTTCAAGGCGGCGCTGACCCGCGTGCTCAATGCCTACGGCACGAAATACGGCATGCTCAAGGACGGAGACGACAAGGTTTCCGGCGAGGACTGCCGCGAGGGCATTGCCGCCGTCATTTCCGTGAAGCTGACGGAGGCACAGTTCGAGGGGCAGACCAAGGACAAGCTGGGCAACGCCTACATCCGCACGTTAGTGGACAGCATCGTCAGCGACCAGCTGGCGGTGTATCTGGAGGAGCACCCCATGGTGGCGCGCACCATTCTGGACAAGGCGCTCACCGCCAACCGCGCCCGTGAAGCCGCGAGAAAGGCCAGAGAGTCCATCCGCCGCAAGACGGCGCTGGGCGGCGCGGCCATGCCCGACAAGCTGCGGGACTGCAACGAGAATAACCCCGAGCTGACGGAGCTTTACATCGTGGAGGGCGACTCCGCAGGCGGCTCCGCCACTCAAGGGCGGGACTCCCGCTTTCAGGCCATTCTTCCCCTGTGGGGCAAGATGCTCAACGTGGAGAAGGCGCGGGCGGATAAAGTCTACAGCAACGACAAGCTCCAGCCCGTCATCACCGCCCTGGGCGCGGGCATCGGCGACGAGTTCGACGACGCCAAGCTGCGCTATCACAAGATCATCATCATGGCCGATGCCGACGTGGACGGCGCCCACATCCGCACCCTGCTTTTGACGTTTTTCTTCCGCTTCATGCGGCCGCTGATTGAGAGTGGCTATGTATATTCCGCCGTGCCGCCGCTGTATAAATTGAGCCGCGGCAAGCAGACGAGAGTGGCCTATTCCGACGAGGAGCGCGACGCCGTTTCCGCCGAGCTGCGGGGGGACAACCCCGACGCCAAGGTGGACATCAGCCGCTTTAAGGGTCTGGGCGAGATGAACCCCCACGAGCTGTGGGAGACCACCATGGATCCGGAGAAGCGCACCCTCCGCCGCATCACCCTGGACGACGCCGTGGCTGCCGACGCCACCTTCACGGTGCTCATGGGCGAAAAGGTGGAGCCGCGAAAGGAGTTCATCGAGCGCAAGGCCAAGTATGCGGTGAATTTGGATTATTAAAGGTTTCGGCATGTCATTCCGAGACAGTGACCGACGTCACTGTCGTGGGAATCCGTAATACCTCATGCACAAAGGACGGGGGAAAACGGATTGCCACAGCCGGTGAGCGCACCGGTTCGCAATGACAGAGAGCCGAAAGAATTTGCGTGTCATTCCGAGACCAGTCCGCAGACTGGTCGTGGGGAGCGAACCGAGCGCCGCCGGTGGCGGATGAAGCGAGGTGAGCGAGTGGCCGCGGTCAAAATTTCCAGCGTCCGCCGTAAGGCAGCGCAGAAATTTTGGGCACCGCAACAGGGTCATCCGTAATACCCCTGCACCAAGGACGGGAAAAACGGATTGCCACAGCCAGTGAGCGCACTGGCTTCGCAATGACAGAGAGCCGAAAGAACTTGAGTGTCATTCCGAGACCAGTCCGCAGACTGGTCGTGGGAATCCGTAATACCCTTGCACAAGGGACGAGGGAAACGGATTGCCACAGCCAGTGTTCGCACTGGCTTCGCAATGACAGAATGGGGGGATTATTGCGTGTACTATGTATACATCCTTGCAAATGCCACCAATGTGACCCTCTACACCGGCGTGACAAACGCTTTGGAGCGCAGACTTTGGGAGCATAAAATCCACGCAGATCCCCATAGCTTTACCGCCAAATACAATGTTACCAAGTTGGTTTATTATGAATCGACCTCCGATGTAAAATCCGCTCTTGAGCGGGAAAAGCAGATAAAATCCTGGAACCGCAGAAGAAAAAATGAGCTGATCCAAATGATGAATCCTTTTTGGAAGGATCTAAGCCTCTGACAAGGAGATATAGTATGAGTAAAAAACCCCAATACGATCCGGAGGAGATCCGGTATCCCCAGCAGCACATTGTGGAGTCGCCTCTGGTGCCGGAGATGGAGCAGTCGTACATTGAGTACGCCATGTCCGTCATCGTGGGCCGCGCCCTGCCCGACGTGCGGGACGGCCTAAAGCCCGTCCACCGCCGCATCCTCTACGCCATGTACGAGGACAACCTCACCAGCGACCGCCCCTTCAAGAAGTCCGCCACCTGCGTGGGCGACGTGCTGGGTCGGTATCACCCCCATGGTGACGCGTCGGTGTATGACGCGCTGGTGCGTCTGGCGCAGGACTTCTCCATGCGCTACATGCTGGTGGACGGCCACGGCAACTTCGGCTCCGTGGACGGCGACCCTGCCGCTGCCTACCGCTACACCGAGGCCAGACTCTCCAAAATCTCCAACGAAATGCTGCGCGACATCGAGAAGGACACCGTGGACTGGGATCCCAACTTCGATGAAAGCCGCAAGGAGCCTCGCGTGCTGCCTGCCCGCTTCCCCAACCTGCTGGTGAACGGCTCCAGCGGCATCGCCGTGGGCATGGCCACCAACATCCCGCCCCACAACCTGCGGGAGGTCATCGGCGCCTGCATCTGCGTGCTGGACGACCCCGAGGCCACCTTGGGCGACCTTATGCAGCACATCAAAGGCCCCGATTTCCCCACCCGCGGCATCATCATGGGGCGCAGCGGCATCCGCGCCGCCTACGCCACCGGCCGCGGCCGTCTGGTGGTGCGCGCCCGCCACGAGTTCGAGGAGTTCGGCAAGGATCGCACCCGCATCGTCATCACGGAGCTGCCCTATCAGGTGAACAAGCGCATGCTCATCAAGAGCATCGCCGAGCAGGTGGAGGACAAGCGCCTGGACGGCATTTCCGACATCCGTGACGAGTCCGACCGCAACGGCATGCGCATCGTCATCGAGCTGAAGCGGGACGCCAATCCCCAGGTGGTGCTCAACCGCCTCTTTGCCCAGTCCCAGCTCCAGACCACCTTCGCCATCAATATGCTGGCCTTGGTGGACAACCAGCGCCAGCCGAAGATCCTCTCCCTGCGGCATATTATTGACGAGTATCTGAACTTCCAGGAGGAAATCATCATCCGCCGCACGAGGTTCGATCTGAATAAAGCGCTGGAGCGCGCCCATCTGCTGGAGGGTCTGCTCATTGCGCAGGATAATATCGACGAAGTCATCAAGATCATCCGCGAGAGCTACGACGACGCCCGCGAAAACCTCATGGCGCGCTTCGGGCTGGATCAGGTGCAGGCGCAGGCCATTCTGGATATGCGCCTGAAGGCTCTGCAGGGTCTGGATCGGGAAAAGCTGCAAAAGGAGTATGACGAGCTGGAGGAGCGCATCGCCTACTTCCGCCGCGTGCTGTCCGACGACGCGCTGGTGCGGCAGATCCTCAAGGAGGAGCTGTCCGCTCTGGCGGAGAAGTTCGGCGACGAGCGCAAGACCGAGATCCAGGACGTGGAGGACGAGATCGACATCGAGGATCTCATCGAGGAGGAGCAGTGCGTCTTCACTCTCACCAAGGCCGGCTACATCAAGCGCACCCCCGTCAGCGAGTACGCCGCCCAGAGCAAGGGCGGCATGGGCAAGAAGGGCATGTCCACCCGCGAGGAGGACGAGGTGGTGTCCGTGTTCACCGCCTCCACCCATGACTATATCCTCTTCTTCACCGACACCGGCAAGGTCTACCGCAAGAAGGGCTATCAGATCCCCGAGAGCGGCAAGACCGCCAAGGGCATCAACATGGTCAATGTCATTCAGGTGGAGACCGGCGAAAAAGTCCAGGCCATGCTCCATTTCCGCGAAACGGAAGACAAGCCCATGTATTTGTTTATGACCACCCGCAACGGCACCGTGAAGCGCCTGCCGGTGGAGCAGCTGAAGAATATCCGCCAGAATGGCATCCGCGCCCTGACGCTGGACGAGGGCGACCAGCTCATCAGCGTGAAGGATACCGACGGCGACCAGTATATCCTCATCGCCACCCACGACGGGCAGGCCGTCCGCTTCCACGAGAGCGACGTGCGCCCCATGGGACGCACAGCCGTGGGCGTGCGGGGCATCCGTCTCAAGGACGGCGACTATGTGGTGGGCGCCGCCAAGGCCGAGGCGGGCAAGACCGTCCTCACCATCACGGAGCGCGGCTACGGCAAGCGCACCCCCGTGGAGGACTACCGCATCACCAGCCGCGGCGGCTCCGGCATCCGCAACTATATGGTCACGGAGAAGACCGGCCCCATCGTGGGCATCAAAGTGGTGGACGGCACGGAGGATCTGCTGCTGGTGACGGAGAGCGGCATCCTCATCCGCACCCCCGTGCAGAACATCCGCACGGCGGGCCGCGCCACGCAGGGCGTCATCGTCATGCGCTTCAAGACCGAGGGCGATCGGGTCATTTCCATGGCTCTGGCCGACCCCGAGGAGCAGACGGCAGCGGAGGAGTAAGCTATGGGAAGTAAACGGGAGAGCATCGTGCCTCTGACCCGCTGGCAGTATTTCACCAAGACCCTGTACCACGACCCCGCCGCCAAGACGGAGTTCGTGTACGACAAGGTGATCTACGCCAAAAGCGAGGAGCTGCAGCGCATCGAGGAGGGCAACCGCCGCATCAACGGCCTTTTGCTGGTGCTGCTGTGTCTGGTATTCCTCACGGCCATAAAGTGGCAGAATATTTTCTTCATCGTGGGCTGCATGGCGGCCATCGTGGTGGGGGAGATCGTCCGTCTTTTCCGCTTGCCCAAGGACATCCGCGCCCACCTCACGGACACCGGCCGGAGGAAACGCTGATGACCATGGACGTCATTGCCCATATCCGCACCGACCTGCCGGAGAAATTCGGCGTGCCGCGGCAGAGCGGCCTTGTGCCGCAGCTGCGGGGCACCGTGGTGTTTGAGCCGGCGTACCGAAATCCGGACGCCCTGCGGGGTCTGGAGGGTTTTTCCCACCTGTGGCTGATTTTTCGGTTCCATCAGGCGGTGCGGGCGGAGTGGTCGCCCACGGTGCGGCCGCCCCGACTGGGGGGCAACCGGCGCATGGGCGTGTTCGCCACCCGTTCGCCCTTTCGGCCCAACGCCATCGGCCTCTCCTGCGTGAAGCTGGAGGCCGTGCGGCCGGACGAAAAGCTGGGCACCGTGCTGGAGGTCAGCGGCGCCGACTTGGTGGACGGCACGCCGATTTTGGACATCAAGCCCTACCTGCCCTATGCCGACTGCCACCCCGAGGCCACCGGCGGCTTCACCGACCCCTTGGACGGTCAGACCCTGCAAGTCTTCTGCGATCCGTCGCTGCTGGCGGGTCTTACCGCGGAGCAGCAGGCGGGTCTGATGGGCGTGCTGGCCTGCGACCCCCGCCCCAGATATCAGGACGAGCCGGAGCGGGTGTACGGCCTGACTTTTGCCGGCAAAAACATAAAATTCACCGTGGCCGCCGGCGTGCTGACCGTCATAGCCGCGGAGGATCCATAGGGGAAGGACAGGCGCTCCCCGTCCGCCCCGCGCCGCACCCCCATGCCAAAACCCATGTCATTGCGAGCCAGCCCACAGGCTGGCGTGGCAATCCGTATTTTCCCCCCGCACCGCACCCCCGATCCATGCGTAGGGGCGGGGTACTACCCCGCCCGCCCGCGCCGCACCCCCATGCCCCGCACCCGTATGGATCGGTGTCCCCGACGACCCGCCCGACACACCCTGCACCCCCATGCCAAAACCCCTGTCATTGCGAGCCAGCCCACAGGCTGGCGTGGCAATCCGTATTTTCCCCCCGCACCGCACCCCCGATCCATGCGTAGGGGCGGGGTACTACCCCGCCCGCC
>ENA-OUQC01001141-OUQC01001141.1-human-gut-metagenome-genome-assembly--contig:-NODE-1141-length-14937-cov-3.366752_pt1 | contig 14937 bp, 11 predicted proteins | sample MGYA00237942_ERZ548815 | MGnify/ENA primary metagenome ERZ548815 (study PRJEB26490, sample SAMN05194722) | human gut metagenome | biome: terrestrial biome; feature: human-associated habitat; material... | reverse complement strand
ATTTCAAGGAGTTACAAAATTGTAATTTTTCACGCCGTTACGGTGTACAACTCGAAAATTATTTGATGAAAAGATAAATTTAGTTTAACAATAAAAACAAAGGTATGTTTGCGTTGTTTCAACTTGCACAGGAAAATGAAATTGTCCTAAATCTATTGAAATGACTGAACAAAAAAGTATTCCTGCAAAATTTCCGGGATTTTTGAAAAAACCAGTGAAATGCCGTTGAATAACTGCAAGAGTTGTGGAAGCGGTTTCATGAATTTTGCGAATTTAGCAATTTGTTGTCTTTTGAAGACGCATGAAAAATATGGAACCGCTTGCACAAACTTGTATGGAGCAAAAAGTGAAGTCGAAAATTTTAGGCAAGATGCACAAACCGGAAATCAATGACAAATTTGGGTAAAAAAACGAGTATAGGCTATTTTTGTTGTTGACATTCACAAAACAGGGTGATAAAATCACAAATGCAAACAAAATGATATACCGTGTTTTTGTAAGATGCACCAAATACAAAGCAAATCATTTAACTTGTTTTGTTCGTGTCTCTTTTTCTATGGCAGCGGTTCCACAGAAAAGGGGACAAGTTTCGGTATGTTTCAGCGTCACGGGGGAAACCTGTTATTCGGGTGTTGCCTCGGGCAAAAACAGCCTTGTGTTTTCTTATTGAAAGCGCGGTCATCACAATATTTTTAGGAGGTTATACCGTATGGCAGCAGCAGCTAAACCGGCAAAGCCGGCGTATGAGCTGAGCGGCTGGGAGCGCTTTAAAAAAGATGTTGTCCGCGACAAGTGGCTGTATCTTCTGATTCTTCCTGGCATGCTTTTCATGCTCATCTTCCGCTATATCCCGATCTTCGGCAATGTGATTGCTTTTATGGACTTCAACCCCTACAACATGTGGAACAGCACATGGGTAGGCTTTGACCAGTTCATCAAGCTTTTCAATAAGCCGGCGTTCATGCAGACTTTCTACAACACCCTCTACATCTCCATTTTGAAGATGGTATGTGGCTTCCCGATTCCGATCATCCTCGCTTTGATGATGAACGAGATGCGCAACATGAAGTTCAAGAAAGTGGCGCAGACGCTCCTTTATCTGCCGCACTTCATTTCTTGGGTTGTTATGGCCGGCCTCATCATGAATTTCCTCGATCCGTCCACGGGCCTCATCACCGCGCTCCTCAAGAGCATTACGGGCAAGGACCTGCAGGTGCTTACCGACAAGGCGCTCTTCGTCCCGATGCTGATTATCACCGACATCTATAAGACGATGGGCTGGGGCACGATTATTTACTTCGCGGCGCTGTCCGGTGTTGACCCGCAGCTTTACGAAGCAGCCGAGATTGACGGTGCACGCAAGTGGAAGCAGATGATCAACATCACGCTGCCGGCGATTACCCCGACGATTGTTATCATGCTGATCCTCAACTGCAACAACATCGTAAACGCAGGCTTCGACCAGATCTTCATGCTGTATTCCGCACTGGTTTATGACGTAGCCGATATCATCGATACGTATGTGTACCGTATCGGTATCCAGAAGGCAGACTACTCCTTCTCTACCGCAGCGGGCATGTTCAAATCCATCATCGCTCTCGTCATGATCCTCATCGTCAACTTTGTTGCCAAGAAGACCGGCAACGAGGGTATTTGGTAAGGAGGTTATGAACATGGAAAAGAACAAAATCAAAACCTCCACAGGCGAAAAGATCTTTACCGTATTCAACTACGCGTTCTTTACGCTGCTCTGCCTCGTCATGCTGTATCCGTTCTGGCATGAGATCATGCTTTCCTTCAGCTCCCTTGAAGCATCCATGAAGGGCGGCATCTTCCTCTGGCCGAAGGGCTTTAACCTGGATACTTATAAATCCGTATTTAAAAACCCGAACATCTACACGGGCTTCCGTACCACGATCATCGTCACGATTGCCGGTACGGCACTGGGCACGCTGCTCACCGCTATGACCGCTTATCCGCTTTCTAAGTCCAGACTGCGCGGCGGCAAAGTGTTGATGACGCTTGTCCTCTTCACCATGATTTTCTCCGCCGGTATGATTCCGAGCTTCCTGCTCATTCAGACAATCGGCCTTATGGATAACATCCTCGCGCTGATCCTGCCGGGTCTCGTAAGCGCATACAACTGCATCATCATGAAGAGCTTCTTCCTTTCCATTCCGGAAAGCCTTGAAGAATCTGCCCGCATCGACGGTGCAACCGACCTGCGCATCTTCTTCTCCATCATCCTGCCGCTTTCCAAGGCGACCATCGCCACCATCGCGCTGTTCACAGCGGTTGGCTACTGGAACGACTACTTCTCCACGGTCCTTTATATCCGCTCCGTTGATAAGTGGGCTCTGCAGGCGGTTCTGCGCAATATGCTGACGAACACACAGCAGGCAATGCAGCAGGCAGGCGTCAACGTCATGGCGCAGACGAATACCAACGCACAGACCATCAAGGCCGGCACCATCGTGGTTTCCACGGTGCCGATCCTCATCGTGTACCCGTTCGTGCAGAAGTACTTCGTTAAGGGCGTTATGATCGGCGGCGTTAAGGGCTAAGCCCGCACTCTTTTGGGTTGTCCCGAAGCATGGCTTCGGAAAACTATATTATCATTATTTCCAAAGAAAGGATTTTAGTCATGAACATGAAGAAAATCGCATCCGTTGTTCTGGCACTTGCACTGAGCGTAAGCGTATTTGCAGCGTGCGGCAGCAACGGCAATTCTTCCGCAAGCTCTACGGCTTCCACCGAGAGCAGCACTGCTTCTACCGACAGCAGCGCTGCTGCGACCGGCGACAAGATCGACGTTCTGAACCAGAGCGAAACGATGGACGTTTCCGTTGCAGTTATGACCGGCTTCACCGCAGCTGACAGCCGCGTTCAGAAGGAACTTGAGGAAAAGTACAACGTTAAGTTCAATCTCGTTGTTCTCCCGGGTTGGGCTGACGGCCAGTCCCAGATCTCCCTGCTGATGGCATCCAACGACATGCCGAACATCATGTGGTGGTGGACCATGGATACCGAGTACAACAAGTGGGTAAAGGCAGGTCTGTTGGACGATGTCTCCGCTTACATGGATAAGTACACCGTTATCCGCGACTACTACAACAAGATGGACCCGAAGACCCTCTTCTATGCATCTGAGGCCGACGGCTCCATTTACAGAATCCCGGGCGACGTTGCTGAACCGTCCTGCGAGAACCTCTGGATCCGCCAGGATTGGCTCGATAACCTGAATCTTAAGGCTCCGACCACGATCGAAGAGCTCAACGAAGTGCTCCGCGCTTTCACGGAGGACGATCCGGATGGCAACGGTCAGAACGACACCTACGGCCTCGGCGGCGACGGTTACGACTTCCGTTCCTTCTGGCCGTGGATCCAGTCCTATGACCAGACCCATTACAGCCGTTTCTGCGTAGATGACAACGGCGTTGTCACCTACGGCCCGGCTAACGAGGGCACCAAGAACTGGGTTAGCGACGTTGCTGATCTGTATGCAAAGGGCTACATCACCCCGAACATCACGCAGGATACCGACCGTGACGAGCAGATGGCAAACGGCGGCTTCGGCGTAACGTACAGCTGGTGCGCATGGAACAACCCGGACTCTGCTCCGATGATGTCCTTCTATGCTTCCAACCCGGATGCTAAGTGGGTACCGATCGACATGGTCAAGGGCTCCAACGGCAACCCGCAGGAAGACCCGGCTACAAGCGCTGCTTGGGCATATTTCGCAATCACCAACACAGCTTCCGATCCGGAAAGACTGTATGCAACTTGGGACGACATGTGCGATTCCGATAACTACATCGCACGCCGCTTCGGTATCGAAGGCACCGATTACAAGTACGACGAGAACGGCCAGTATGTCGCTATCGTTGGCCCGGACTCCGAGGAAAACACCTCTAAGAATATCGGCCTCAAGCTGTTCGATAACCTCATGAACCGTAAGGACGAGTGCAACATCTCCAATACTCCGGAGACTACCGCTCTGTTCAACAAGTCCGGCGAAAACAGCCGCTATGCTGCTGCTCACCTCGTTGAGTGGAAGGATCCGGCTTCCTTCGAGTCCTGGACCGAGTGCAGCGCTGACATCGAGGCTGAGAAGGATCAGTACCTCTGGGGTGTCATCGCCGGCCAGGAATCCATCGACGATTGGGACAACTATGTTGCAACGCTGAACAGCCTCGGCCTCGAGGACGTTCTTGCTGAAGCAAACGAGGACTATGCAACGCTCAGCGCTCAGATGGAAGAGTACCTCGCTGCTCACGGCGAAGCGTAATCGATTGATCTGATCTCGATTAAAATGTATACAGATGGGGGAAGCTTTCGGGCTTCTCCCATTTTGTTTCTTATGCAAAAATAAACCGCGAAAAAACTGTGCATGTTTGCAAGAAAATGTGCGTTTTTTTCTCTATATGAAATTTGCAAAAAGCTATTGAATTCTCGCTTTGCATCGGCTACAATGCAAAGAAAGGCAAATATATGCCTATGCAAATCCCCCGAAGGAGTTGTAAAAAAATGAGCAAACTGTCTCTTGCCGGCGCGTGGAAGCTGCGCGGCGAATTTATGGACGTTACGGCAGAGCGCTACAACGAAGTGCTGCGTAAAATGGACGCAGCTCCCGTGCGCGCAACGCTGCCGGCGTTCTTAAAGCTTGAAGACCTTTCCGAAGAAGAACAGGCAGAGTTCTTAAAAGACCCGAACCCGCATTTTCACGTGATGACGGATAAAGCGAATCATGCGTTCCCTTCTAAATACGGCTTTATCCCCATGACCGTGCCGGGCGACGTCACCACCGCCCTCATCGAAAACGGCATCGTAGAAGAACCTTTTTTGAAGGAAAACACAAAGAAAAACCAGTGGATCAAGGATCTTTCCTGGTGGCTCGTCCGCGATTTTGACGTCACAGAGGAGATGCTGAACGAAGACATCGTGCGCCTCAACATTGAAATGCTCGATTTCAATGCGGATATCATCGTAAACGGCATGCCCGCCGCGCACCACGAAAACGCGTTCTGCGCGTTCAGCGAAGACATCAAGCGCTTTTTGCACGTCGGCAAAAACCAGCTCGTCATTCGCCTCACCTCCGGCATGGAGCTGCACTACCCGCGCGATGCCGTTTCGTTCTACTGCGCAAGTGAAAACGCCATCTGTGACCAGCGTGTCTACACCCGCAAGCCGCAGTTTACCTGCGGCTGGGACTGGTGCCAGCCCGTGCCCACCTGCGGCATCGGCCGCTCCATCGAGATTGAAGCGTTCAGCGGTGCGCAGGTCATCGCGTCCCGCGTCGATACGTTAAAGCTCGACGGCGATGACGCCGAAGTGGAGTTCCACTTCGAAATCGAAAAATCCGACATGGTCTCAAGCGCCGAGTGCGAGCTTACCTATACGCTCGAATTTGAGGGCAAAACCGTTTATACCGGCAAAAAGACGCTCATGCTCGTCGGCGGCGTGAACTTCGCCGAGGAACGCGTCACAATCAAAAACGCGAAACTCTGGTGGCCGAACGGCTACGGTGCGCAGAACCTCTATACCTTTAAAGCCTGCTGCGTCACAAAGGGCATCCTGCACGAGATGCAGCCGAAGAAGATCGGCATCCGCACCCTGGAGCTCGATACCTCTAAGCTCGAAGACGGCAGCCGCAACTTCTTCTTTAAGGTGAACGGCGTGCGCATCTTCTGCAAGGGCGGCAACTGGGTGCCGACGGATTCCCTTTATCTGCGCACCCCGAAGGAAAGCTACGAGACCCTCGTGCGCGAGGGCGCGGCGGCGCACTTCACCATGTTCCGCATGTGGGGCGGCGGCACGTATGAGCCGGACTGCTTCTATGAATATTGCTCGGAATACGGCATTTTGCTGATGCACGACTTTATGTACGCCTGCGCGTTCTACCCCGACCACAAAAACGATTTCCTCTTTGAGGCGGAGCGCGAAGCCGAGTACCAGACAAAGCGCCTTGCACATTATCCCTGCATGGCCATCTGGACGGGCAACAACGAGATTGCGGAGTCCTACACCGATTGGTTCCCGGCGCCCATCAAGCCGGAGCGCTTCTACGGCGAGAAAATATTCAACTATATTCAGCCGCGCGCCGTGCACCGCAACAGCCCGCTCGTTCCGTATATGCCGTCCTCGCCGTACTTCGGCGACCGCGCCAACGAGAGCGAACAGGGCGACGTACACGCATGGTCGTTCTTCGGCCGTCACCCGAAAACGAAGTTCAAGTTTGTCTATGAGCTTGAGGCGTTCGACCGCATCCCGGCGCGCTTCTCCAGTGAATACGGCTTCTTCGGCGCACAGATGGAAAGCACCGTTCGCCGTTACCTCGACGGCACCGAAATGCGCTTCGATAACCCCATCTGGAAGCACCACGGCGAGTTTGACCGCAAGCGCAGCAACATCGACGGCGCGATTGACCGCCATTTGACGGAGTTCAAAACCCTCGATGAACACGGCTATCTGCTGTACAGCGGCATCATGCAGGGCCTTCTGTACGCCGAGCTTGCCGAAGCCATGCGCCGCAAGCCGTACGGCGCAGGCGACCTCATCTGGATGTACAACGATTGCTGGCCGGAGACAGGTTGGACGATCATCGATTATTACCTGACGAGAAAGATCTCGTTCTATTTCTTAAAGCGCGCGTTTGCAACGAAAAAGCTCATCATCCGCGCGTGTGAGGGCGGCGCAGAAGTGACCGTCATCAACGAAACGCCCGAAGCGTTCACGGCGGATATTCACTGCGGCTATATGACCTTCACCGGCGAGACCGACAGTCTCTGCACAAAGACGCTCAAGGTCGCTCCGCACTCCATGCAGCAGTTCCACATTTCCGTCTGCAATGATTTGAAGCACGGCTTCTTCTTTGCAAGCGCCGAGGGCTTCGACACCGCCGACAGCCTGCGTGCGTATTACCGCGATTACGTCTTCCCGGAAAGCGACGCGAAGATTGAAAAGGTGGAGCAGGACGGCAACGATCTGCTCGTGACGATCCGCGCGAGCGTGTACACGCCGTTTGCGTACCTCATGACGAGCGATGACCGCGTGCATTACGATGATAACTACGTTACGCTCTACCCGAATGAGCCGAAGACGCTCCGTGTGGAAAACTGCACGGAAACGCCTGTGCTGCACGTTGCCGCACCCGCCCCGAGCGAAGAAACGAAAAAAGCCAGCTATACGGATTCCTGGTTCTGATACGTACTGAAATGCTGCCGCATAGAGCCCCGATTTGTGCGGCATGCTTTCTATAAAATAACGAGTTTTGAAAGGAGTTTCGCATGAAATACCGTTTTCAAGATAACACCCTGCCGTTTGAAGAGCGCGCAAAAGACCTGCTCTCCCGCTTAACGCGCGAGGAAAAGGTCGGCATGATCACGTCGCAGCTCGATGATATTCCGCGCCTCGGCATTAAAAAGACGCACATCGGCACCGAGATCGCGCGCGGCGTCGTAAACCGCGACCAGAAGCGCGAGACCACCATTCTGCCGCAGCCGTGGGGCATGGCGGCCATGTTTGACGATGCCCTCATGGAGCAGCTCGGCGACATGGCAGGCGACGAAACGCGCATCACGCACGATATGGAAGAAAGACCGTCCTCTCTGGAGCTTTTCGGACCCACCATCGATATGGAGCGCGACCCGCGCTGGGGCAGAAACGAAGAAGCCTATGGCGAAGACCCGTGCCTTACGGGTAAAATGAGCGCCGCCTACTGCCGCGGCCTTACGGGCAAGGACGAGAAATATTTGAAGACCGCGCCTTTGCTCAAGCATTTCTACGCCAACAACTACGAAAACGAACGCCAGACGACGAACGCGAACATCACCCCGCGCTTAAAGCACGAGTATTACTTAAAAGCGTTTGAGCCCGCCGTGCGCGAAGGCCGCGCGCCGGGCCTTATGACGGCGTACAACTGCATCAACGGCGTAGAGGGCGTCAACAACCCGGACGTTTCGGAAATCTGTAAAAAAGAGTGGGGCATGACGTTCGCTGTCAGCGACGGCGGCGATTTCGGCCAGAACGTCGCCGCGCACCGCACGTATGAAAACCACGCGCAGTCTATGGGCGACATCCTCGGCGTCGGCGCGGATATGATGCTCGACAGCCGCTCCATGGTTGACCCTGCCGTGCGCGAAGCGCTCGAAAAAGGCTACCTCACAGAAGAAAACCTCGATAAAGCCGTGTATTCCACGTTATTGCTGCGCTTTAAGCTCGGCGATTTCGATGAAGACCACCCCTATGCGCACATTGACCCCGCAAAGCTCGCAAGCCCCGCGCACAAGGCGCTCGCCGTAAAAGCGGCAAAGGAGTCCGTTATCCTGCTTGAAAACCGTGGTATGCTGCCTTTAACCGACGACAGCAAGTGCACCGTCGCGGTCGTGGGCCCGCTCGCGAATGAAAACTACACCTGCTGGTACTGCGGCTATGCACCGAACCAAACGCCGATCGTCAAGGGCTTCAGAGAAAAGCTCGGCGAAGACCGCGTACTGTTCGATGAAGGCTTTGACCGCGTGCGTATCCGCTCCGAAAAAACCGGCAAGTACCTGCGCATCGCCGAAAACGGCGCGGTATATGCCGATGCCGACGAGAACACCGCCGACCTCTTTGAGCGCGCGGATTGGGACTTCGGCGCATGGACGCTGCGCAGTGTGCGCACCGGCAAGTACCTCACCGAGGACAAAAATTTCTTCGACGAGACCCCGCAGGACGAAAACGCCGTCACCATCGACCCCGGCATGAACTGTACGGCAGACGTGGTGTTCGGCTGGTTCGTGAAAGAACTGCTGTATGCCAAGGAAGAAGACGGCGCTTTGTACCTCGATACCTGGCAGCACCGCGCTGTGGCCGTAAACGACGAAAATAAGCTCGTTGCAAAGGCCGGCTCCGGTGACTGCCCCTGCAAGCAGTTTACACTGGAAGTCGTCTCCTCCGGCGCAGAGCGTGTGGCAGAGCTCGCGCAACGCGCCGACCATGTCATCGTCTGCGCGGGTAACCAGCCGCTCATCAACGCGCGTGAGGAGTATGACCGTCCGGATATCCGCCTGCCGAAAGCCCAGACCGCGCTCCTGAATGCCGCAGCGGCCGCAAACGAGAGCACTCTGCTGTACCTCGTCACGGGCTATCCGTTCGCCATCAACAAGGAGAAGGACACCGCCAAAGCCGTGCTGTGCTCCACGCACCTCGGCCCGTGCCTCGGCCATGTTGTTGCCGCGACCGTCTTCGGCGAAAACAATCCCGCCGGCCGCACCCCGACCACGTGGTATCGTTCTGTTCGTGATCTCCCCGCGCTTGACGATTACGACATCGCGAAAAACCATGTGACGTACCTCTATTTTAGGGGCAAGCCGCTTTACGCGTTCGGCTACGGCCTCAGCTATACGACTTTTGCATACAGCAATCTGACCGTTAAGCAGGAAAACGGCGAAGTCATCGCGACTATAAACGTGCAGAACACCGGCGCTCTTGACGGCGACGAAGTGGTGCAGCTTTACATGAGCCTGCCGGGCTCCCTGCGTGTGCGTCCCATCCATGCACTCAAAGCTTTCAAGCGCGTGCACATCAAGGCGGGCGAGACCGTCACCGTTACGCTGAACTTCAAGATCGACGACCTTGCCGTTTGGTGCAACGGCAGAAAGATCTACACGGTCGAAAGCGGCGTGTATAAAATGGAAATCGGCGCGGCGAGCGACGACATTCGCCTTACCGCCGACGTGGAGATTGCAGGCGAAGCGTTCCCGGGTCGACCGGGCTTCTTCAAGCAGGAAGCCATCGATGCCGATGATTACAGCGGCGTTACGTTCCTCACGGATAAGCGCGACGGCGAAACGTATGTGGAAGCGAAGGATTTCCGCAGCTTCCTCGTATATAAGAACATGGATCTCACCGGCTGCAACGCGTTCGAGTGCGCCATGAGCGCGCCCTCCGGCGATGTGGAGATCCTCCTTGCGGATAACAAGACCGGAAAAGTTCTCGGCAAAGCGGGCGGCACAGGCACCGGAAGCCTCACAAAGTTCACATCGTTTACGTGCGATGTCGCCGCCGAAGCCGGACTCACCGAGCTGCGCATCGTCTTCACAAAGCAGACGTCCTTAAAGTGGTTCCGTTTTTACACGGTGTGAGTTTTAAACCGATTTAAATTCAAAAGTTGAATACTCGAAAAGGGACAGCGCTGTGCTGTCCCTTTTTGCATGTGTGCCTTTCTGACGATCGCTTTGCTCGCCGTTTGGGAGATCCGGTTTTTTCAGTTGCATTTGAAATCATACGAAAAAGGTATACTATGCCCGAAAAGCATGTGGTTTAATCCATTATAAGTATTTGACATTTTAACCCATCACGGGTATACTAAACTTCAAGTAAAGTACAGGGCGTATATTTGTATTGATATTCGTTTTCAGAAAGAGGGAAGAACAAAAGCTATGTTCAGCGGACGTTTATGGGAGCTCTTTATAGACTCCTTTCCGAAAATTCTCATCCCCGGCCTGACGGTCACCATTCCGCTCACTGTCATTTCGTTCACCTTTGCACTCATTATCGCGGTCATTATGGCGCTGGTGCAGTTCGCAAACGTGAAGGTTTTAAAGCAGATTGCGCGTTTTTACATTTGGATCTTCCGCGGCACACCGCTGCTTGTGCAGTTGTTCGTTGTGTTCTTCGGCCTTTCCCGCGTCGGCGTTTTGCTCGATCCGTTTCCGGCGGCAGTCATCGTGTTCTCCCTGAATGAGGGCGCGTATTGTGCCGAGACCATCCGCGCTGCGCTTGAATCCGTGCCGAAGGGTCAGCTTGAAGCCGGTCAGTGCGTGGGGCTTACCTACCTCCAGACCATTTTCCGCATCGTGCTGCCGCAGGCCATGCGCACGGCGTTCCCGCCGCTTTCCAACTCGCTCATCTCCATGGTCAAGGACACCTCCCTTGCGGCGAACATCACCGTAACGGAAATGTTCATGGTCACACAGCGCATCGTGGCGCGCACGTATGAGCCGCTGCTTTTATACCTTGAGGTCGGCCTTATATACCTCATTTTCTCCACGGTGCTCACTTGGGTGCAGCGCTTTGGCGAAAAGAAGCTCGCGTCTTACGGACACAAGGAGGGCTGAGTTATGCTGCAAATTCTGGACATTAAAAAATCCTTCGGCGAGCTGCATGTGCTGCGCGGCGTCGATCTCGACGTGGAGCAGGGCGATGTGGTTGCCATCATCGGCCCGTCCGGCTCCGGTAAAACAACCCTCCTGCGCTGCATAAACTTCCTCGAAAAAGCCGACAGCGGCACCTTGATTTTTGATAACGAAAAATTCGAATTCGATAAGATCACCAAAAAAGAGATTGCGCGCCTGCGCCGCAAAACGGCGTTCGTGTTCCAAAACTACAATTTGTTTTTGAACAAAACGGCTTTGCAGAACGTCACAGAGGGTCTCATCGTCGCCCGCAAAATGCACAAGGCGGAAGCCATTGAGATCGGCAAAAAAGCGCTCGACAAGGTTGGTCTTTCCGACCGTTACGATTATTATCCCTCGCAGCTTTCCGGCGGCCAGCAGCAGCGCGTTGCCATTGCCCGCGCCATTGCGACAAACCCGGAGATTATCTTCTTCGACGAGCCGACGAGCGCGCTTGACCCGGAGCTCACCGGCGAAGTGCTTTCCGTCATGCGCGACCTCGCAAATGAGGGCATGACGATGCTCGTTGTCACACATGAAATGGGCTTTGCCCGCACGGTCTCAAACAAGGTCATCTTCATGGAAGACGGCGTTATCGTCGAGCAAGGCTCCTCGAAAGACTTTTTCGAGAACCCGAAGGAGGAACGCACAAAAGCGTTCCTGCGCACCATTCAGGGAGACATGGATTGATTTTTGTCAGTCCGTTATCCATATTTATCCTACTTAAGCAAAGGAGTAAGAGAACATGAAAAGAACACTTTCTTTACTTATGGCTGTGCTGATGCTCACGGCAGTCGTGCTTACGGGTTGCTCCTCGGGCGGCACAACGTCCGGTGCGGCAAGCAGCGATGCTTCCTCTGTATCGAGCGAAGCGGAAAGCGAGTCTTCCGCAGCGGGAGAAAACGACCTGCTCGCGCAGATCAAGGAAAAGGGCACCATCACGGTCGCGATGGAAGGCACTTGGGCGCCGTGGACATACCACGATGCCGATGATAACCTTGTCGGCTATGACGTAGAAGTTGCGCAGAACATCGCAGAAAAGCTTGGCGTAGAGGTCAACTTTGTCGAGGGCGAGTGGGACGGCCTGCTTGCCGGTCTGGATGACGGCCGTTATGACATCATGGTCAACGGCGTAGGCGTCACGGAAGAGCGTGCGGAAAAGTACAACTTCTCTACCCCGTATGCATATAACCGCACCGCTGTTATCGTGCGCGGCGATTACGATGAGATCAACTCCATGGAAGATCTCGAGGGCAAAACGACCGCCAACACCATTTCCAGCACCTATGCAACGCAGGCAGAAGCCCACGGCGCAACGGTCACGGGCGTGGACGACCTCAACCAGACCATCGAGCTTCTGCTCTCCGGCCGTATCGATGCCACGCTGAATGCAGAAGTCGTATTTGCAGACTACGTAAAGGAGCACCCGGAAGCGAACATCAAGATTGCTACGTTCTCCGATGAAGTCGAAAAGGTCGCCATTCCGATCCGTAAGGGCGACGACACCGCAACGCTGCTCGCAGCCGTTAACGACGCGCTGAAGGAAATGAGCGAGGACGGCACCCTTACCGCTCTCTCCGAAAAATACTTCGGCACCGACATCTCCAAAGAGTAATTTAAAGCAAATTCAGCAAAAAAAAGCTCCTACCCGCGTTTCACTGCGGGCAGGGGCTTTTTGCATATAGAAACCGTTCCGCTTCTGTGATAACCCACAAAAGTGTATATTTTCGTTGTAACCCCCCGTGATATGGTATAAATGAAGCAAGCCGCGGCGTAAAAGAGGGGGCGAGCATAAAACACACAGCAAATCCGAAAGTCCCGCTTTGAAAGCGTCACATGGTAAGCGGCTTCCTGTTCACGATTGCTGCGGTCAACTTCGTTTATGTAATCAACAATGTCCATGAAAACCGCCTGTCCATACTCAAAAACGAACAAATTTCGCTTACAAATCCGCCATTTTTCAATAATCGGTAGAATATCCCCGAAACGCTTGACTTTTCGTCCTAAATTGCTTATGCTATATCCTGTTGCTGTACGCCCATTTATGCAGCACGGTCAGTCGTGACATCCTGACCTTAAACAAAACTAGCGCGGCCGGGGCGGCTCCCGGACCGCGGAAAGGAATGCTGAAATGAATAAGAAAACCTCAAAAGTCCGCTTTCTGGCGCTCAGCGCCGTGATTGCGGCGCTGTATGCTGTCCTCACTTACGCCGCTGCCGCCATGAATCTGGCGTTTGGCGCGGTGCAGTTCCGCTTTTCGGAAGCCTTAACGGTGCTCCCGGCCTTTACGCCGGCCGCTATCCCCGGGCTTGCCGTCGGCTGCCTCATCTCGAACCTTGCAAGTCCGCTCGGCGTCGTAGACTGGGTGTTCGGCACGCTTGCAACGCTGCTTGCGGGCATTTTTTCTTACCTTGTACGCAACATTCGCTGGAAGGAGATCCCGGTTTTGGCGCCGCTGCCGCCGGTCATTTTCAACGCCCTCATTGTCGGCTTTGAAGTGGCTTGCCTTGCGGATAACGGCACGTTTGCTTTCGGCAATCTCTCCCTTGCAGGCTTCATCGCGGGTGCCGTTTCGGTCGGCATCGGCGAGCTCATCGTCTGCTATGTGCTCGGCGTGCCGCTGATGATGGCGCTGCGCCGCACAAAAATCAGCGAACTCATGTTGGCGTAAATCTGTTCCGGGCGCGCCCGGAGAAAGTCGGTCGGAGTTTATGAAAACGAGCAGATTACAAAAAATAGTAAAGCGTACGTCACCCACGCGCATGTTCGTCGTCAGCTTTGTGATCCTTATTTTTATCGGCACCGTGTTGCTCACGCTGCCGATCTCGGCGAAAAGCGGGCGGTTCACAAACCCTGTGGACGCGCTTTTCACGGCAACCTCCGCCACGTGTGTCACGGGCCTTTCCGTGTATGACACGTTTATACACTGGTCGTATTTCGGGCAGGGCGTTCTGCTTATGCTCATTCAGTGCGGCGGTCTCGGCCTTGCCGCGTTTGCAACGGGTCTCACGCTGCTCGTCCGCCGCCGCATCGGCATTCGCCACCTTGTACTCGCCCGCGAAAGCGCCGGCGGCAGCAATTTGGATGTCATCTCGCTGCTGCGCATCGTGGTTGCGTTTACGTTTGCGGTGGAAGCTCTCGGCGCGCTTCTGCTCATGGTTCGCTTCGTGCCGCTCTATGGCGGGCTCGGCGTATGGGCCTCGGTGTTCGTCTCCGTCTCGGCGTTCTGCAACGCCGGCTTCGATATTTTAAGCTTCATTCCCGGCAATTCGAGTTTATCGGCCTTTAACGGCGATCCGCTCGTCACGCTGACGATTGCAATGCTCATCATCATCGGCTCCACGGGCTTTGTGGTGTTTCAGGATATTTACCGCAAGAAAATCTCGACGCGCCTGCACCGGCAGCACGTGGAAAAGCTGAGCTTTCACGCGCAGGTCTGCCTGCGTGCATCTTTGACGCTTCTGGTTTTCGGCACGGTGATGCTGTTTATCCTTGAGTACAACAATACATACCGTGATTTGAACTTCTTTGAAAAGCTGAACGCGGCGTTTTTTCAGTCGGTGAACACGCGCACGGCGGGCTTTGCTTCCGTCAGCATTAAGCAGGAAACGGATGGTGCAAAGCTCCTCACGTCGTTCTTGATGTTCATCGGCGGCTGCCCGGGCTCCACGGCGGGCGGCATTAAGGTGACGACGCTTGTGGTGCTGTTTGCGGCGGTGAAATCCACTCTTTGCGGCGAAGACACCACTACGTTCCTGCGCCACCGTTTTGACCCCGGTAT
>ENA-OUQC01001140-OUQC01001140.1-human-gut-metagenome-genome-assembly--contig:-NODE-1140-length-14937-cov-4.595619_pt1 | contig 14937 bp, 14 predicted proteins | sample MGYA00237942_ERZ548815 | MGnify/ENA primary metagenome ERZ548815 (study PRJEB26490, sample SAMN05194722) | human gut metagenome | biome: terrestrial biome; feature: human-associated habitat; material... | reverse complement strand
CGACGATTTGGTTCAGAGATGCGTCCTTGAAGCCTTTTTCCAGAAATTCTTTTTTCCCAACTTCGAGGATCTTCCTTTGAGTTTCTGTACGTTCCATTTGCTCTCCTCTTATAACATACCGGTAGCATATACCACTGGTATATTATAGCCGCATAGATTTGGTTTGTCAATGGGAGTGACACATTTTATACTAAACACATATACCCTTGCCTGGAGGATTCGCGATATTCTTTTGCGCATGGAAGGGAGTTCATACAGCCATATATGGAATCTCCAGCGAAATGCCTGCGGCACTTCGCTGGAAAAGCACTTAAAACAGCAGCTATGGCTGATTTTTTGACTTGCCCTTCATCTCACCCTTTCTATCACCGCAAAATATCCTTTGCGACGCAAATGGTTCATCGGAGTGCCGCCTGCGCGAGGCAATCTCTGACCGCTTCACGAATGGCATCGCTGGTAAATGTTGCGGATGAAACGGCATCCACATCCCAGGTCTGCGCCTCCACGATCCGGGAAGGGAGCTCATCTATTGCGCGGTCTGAGATATTTACTGTTTCGCTGTGAGATAGGACATGTACAGACAATATGCTGCTCCCGTCAAACTCTACCTCTACGGTAACCGGACCGGAATAACCTTCAGCGGAAGCCGTATAAACGCCCGCCGTGTAGATGTCTCCCGATTTGCCGCATCCGGCGCACAGCAGCAGCGCACCCACCAGCACGGAGAACAGCACTGATTGCACCCCTTTTTTCATGTGTTCGAACCTCCTGTTTTTTTGTTCTGCTCCGTTATCCTGAAGGGAAGGCATACCGGAACATTTAATACCGGATGTGTAATGACCTCCGCTTCTATATCAAAGATTTCCCGCAACGCCTGCTGGGTAATAACCTCTTGCGGCGTACCTGCGCTGTGCAGTGTCCCGTCTTTGATCGCCACCAAATAGTCGGAAAACATGATGGCATGATTTAAATCATGAAGAACCATTACGATGGTAACACCATTTTCCCGGTTGAGGCGGCGCAGAAGGTACAATATATCCAGTTGGTGCGAGATGTCCAAATAGGTCGTGGGTTCATCCAGAAACAGCAATCCTGTTTTCTGCGCCAACGCCATGGCGATCCATGCCCGCTGTTGTTGACCTCCCGAAAGCCTCTCCATTTCTCTATGTTCAAGGGAACTCATGCCTGTACTGGCAAGAGCCCACTGAATGATCTCCCGATCCTTTTCGCCGAGACCGCTTAGCGCCGACCTGTAAGGAAAACGCCCGTATTCCACAAGGTCGCCGACTGTGATGCCGGCAGGGGCTTGCGCTCCCTGCGGCAGCAGCGCAAGTCTCTGGGCAACACGCTTTGTCGGCATTCTGTGGATCGCTTCGCCATCAAGGTATACTGCGCCGGAATCCGGGGAAATGATCCGGCACAGTGTCTTCAGTATGGTGGATTTTCCAGAGCCGTTGGAGCCTATCAAGGTGGTTATGCTGCCTTCAGGGATTTTTAAGTCAAGCCCCCTGAAGACGGCCTCCCCGTTATATCCGGCAGACAAACCCTTTGCCTGCATATGTGAAAGCATAGACATCCTCCCTTAAAAATACCTGCGGAGCAGGAACAGAAAATACGGAGCCGAAAGCACGGAGATCACGATACCAACCGGGATCTCCCTCGGCTGAAAGGCAGACCGTCCCAACGTGTCTGCCAAAAGCAACAGCAGCGCCCCCAGCAGCATGGAGGCAGGCATAAGGGCGTGGTGTCTGCCTCCGATCAGCCTTCGTGCCATATGCGGCGCTACCAGTCCCACAAAACCGATCCCTCCGCTGACGGCAACGCAGGCAGAGGTAAGAGCCACCGATGCAATCAGGAGCAGTCTTATCTCCCTCTCTACGGCTATCCCCAGAGAAATGGCCGTATTCTCTCCTAAGAGCAGAATATCCAGTATGTTCGACTTTGTAAGAAGAAAAGGAACCAGTATGAGCATATAGGGCAACAGGGCAAGAACCTGATGCCAGCTCGTTCCCCAAATATTTCCTGCCAGCCATCTTGCCACGAGCTGATAGCTGCTGTTGTCCATGTTCGCGGCCATGATCAGCATAAAAGAAGAAAATAGGGACGCAAGACCGATGCCGCCCAACAGAAAATATATTGGGAGGAGTTTTCCGTTCCTCTTTGCAAAAAGATACAGCAGTCCCGTTGTGCAAAGCCCGCCCGCTATGGCAAATATCGGCTGGTATGCCATGGTACGTATATGCAGCGCAGGGAAAAATGTCAGGAACAGCATAACGGCAAATCCCGCCCCTGCGTTTATGCCCAATATCCCCGGATCGGCCAGCGGATTACCCGTGACAGTCTGCATAACGCATCCGGCAAGTGCCAGACCCATCCCACATAGAACGGCGAGGACGATTCTCGGAACGCGAAACTGCGCTACGACTACGGAGGTTCCCTCCATATGCGGTTGGAATATGCTGTGAACCGCAGTCGAGAAGGGAATTCTTGCGTAACCACTGTTAACGGATAAGATAGCCGCAGCTACAATCAGGATAAGAAGACCGTTGAGGATAAGGAGCTGCCTGGTTTTCTTTTTCATAAGACCATGCCCTCCTTCCTGAAAGTAAGCGCAAAAAAGACGGGCACGCCGAGGATGGATACCAGTGCGCCGACAGGCGTATCAAAAGGGGCGTTTATCATGCGCGCCGCAATATCCGACAGCACCAGCACAACGCCGCCCATGAGCGCAGACACGGGAACCAGCCTGCGGTAATCACCGCCCACAAGAAGTCGGGATATATGCGGCACGATAAGACCGATAAATGCGATGCCTCCCACGAGCGATACACTGGCTCCCGCAAGCAGCAACACCACAAGCATACCGAAAAGCCTGACCGTGCGGACATTTACGCCCAAGCTGGCGGCGCTATCTTCTCCCAGTGCCAGCGCTGATAGCCGGCTCGATAAAAGCAAACCAAGCGCACCGGCTGAGAGAATCACCGGGGATAGCATTTTCAAGCTTTGCCATGTCACACCGGACAAACTGCCCGCGCTCCAGAAAGAAAGGGATTTCACGATTCCAAACGCCAGAGAAACCGCCTGACTCAACGCGGTAAGCAGGGCTGATACAGCAGCGCCTGCCAGAATGAACCGGAAAGATTCGGATCTATGTTTGCCGGCGCCGAAACCATAGACCATGAATACCGCAAGAGCGGCTCCGGCAAAGGCGGCGCATGTTTTCACGATGTCTGGTGCGGCGGGAAACAGAATTGCGGACAGTACAACAAAAAAACCGGCTCCCGCATTGATCCCCAGAAGGCCGGCGTCTGACAGGGGGTTTCTGGTAATTCCCTGCATCACAGCGCCGGAGAGAGCGAAGGCCATTCCTGTCAGCCCGGCAGCCAGCGCCCTGGGCATACGCATTTCCAACATAATCATTCCAACACCAGAAGCCTTAGCGGGGGACATAACCGTTTCCGCAAAGACCTTGAAGCTACCGCCGGCAATGCCGGTGCAGACGGAGAGAATCATTGAGAACCCAAGCAGCAGCACCAATGCGGCAAGAATAATCAGAAAAGCCGGCGCGGAGCGTTTGTATCGCCCTTGTCTCTGCGATATTCCCGCAACCGCGCCTGTTCCCTTACTCAACGTTCCCATGGTTCAGAATCGCGTTTGCGAGTTTTTCCAAATAGAGTTCCTTTCCCATCGCCGTAAAAGCCATATTATACTGATCCTCATTGATACCAAAGTAAACGTTGCCGGCTTTGACAGCTTTCATATTCTTCCACACGGCAAGGTTCCCCGTGTCTCCAGCTCTGCCGTCGTCGCTAAAGAAGAAGATGTGATCTGCATCGATCAGGGAAAAGTATTCCGCATCGACCACTTCACCCCAGACATTCTCCGGTACACCGGCTGATGGTGTGAGTTTCAACTCATCGTAGACAAGCTCACCCGGCCCGCCGCTGCGATAGATGTAATAGGAACCAAAATGAACGGAATTGGCCTCCAATACAGCAAAGGTTTCGTCCCCAATCATATCCCTGATTCTCGCCGCAAGCTCCGCAGCTTTGGCGTCGTAGTCGGCAAGCCATTTTTCTACGGCTGCTTCTTTATCAAACCACTGCCCCAGTTGCTTAAATCTTCCGCGCCAGTTAACATAGCTTATGTCATCGTCGATCATGACCGTGGGAGCAATAGCCGCGAGTTGTTCATAAACCTTCTCGTGGCGAATATTCATAATGATCAGATCAGGCTTTAACTCCGCGATCTTTTCGAGGTTCAGGTCTCCGGTAGAAGAAGACCCGGAGTAATTGCCGACAACCTCAATACCTCTTTCGGCAAAAAGCGTTGTCAGATGTTTGGGGACAGACACCCCATCGAACATGCTGGTATTAGCCGAGGCGATAACCTTCATATCCAGAATAAGAAGTTCCTCTGTCAAGCCAGCTACATCAACGATGCGCTGTGGATTTGCCGGGATGGCAACCTCGCCCTTCATATCCGTTACCGTGACGGTATCCGAGACCGATCCCTGCGGCGTGGTATCCGTTCCAGCACAGGCTGCAAGAGCAAACACAAGCACAAGGCACAACATGAGCATTGCGGATTTTTTCATTCTGATGACCTCCTGAGTAATAAATCTTTAGTTAGAGCAAGCTAACCAACGGGCGCGCATAGCGAAATAACAGAACAGCTGAGTCTTTTAACCGTGTGGGGTTAACCTTTTCTAACCGCCTACCATTATACAGTCGGCGAAAGGAAAAATCCCCCCGAAAACGCCATGTCTTTCCCCTAAAGCGCCATGATGCTCAGTGCAGTAATAGAATAATTCATAAAGCTATGCTATAATCAGAATCATTGCTCAATAGACAAACCGGAATTTATGGAGGTGGTTTTTTGCGAGTATACAAAAGCAAAGAAGAACTCAAAGCTGAAATCAATAAAACTTTTGAAAAATATATTTCGGAGTTTGATAGCATACCAGAAGCCTTAAAAGATAAAAGGGTTGATGAGGTTGACCGGACCCCGGCAGAAAACCTTGCCTATCAGGTGGGTTGGACAACATTGGTTCTTAAATGGGAGGAAGATGAAAGGAAGGGGCTTCAAGTAAAGACGCCGTCGGACGAATTCAAATGGAACCAACTTGGCGAGCTGTATCAGTGGTTCACGGATACCTACGCTCATTTGTCTCTTCAAGAGTTGAAAGCCGAACTGAACGAAAATGTCAAGTCTATCTGCGCAATGATTGATTCGCTCAGTGCGGATGAATTATTTAAGCCGCATATGAGAAAATGGGCTGATGATGCTACAAAAGCAGCTGTATGGGAAGTTTACAGGTTCATTCACGTTAATACTGTTGCTCCTTTCGGAACTTTTAGAACTAAGATCAGAAAATGGAAAAAGGCGGCGCTGTAACTTCCGGTTCATCAAGCCAATATGCCCTTAAAACACGAGCGGCGGGACAGACTCTATCTGTCCCGCCGCTCTGCTTTTTCAGCGGTCAAAGTTTTACTTGTGCGTAGGCTCGTTTTGCAGCCCCACGCGAATGGTTAATTCCGCCCAGCACTAACATCGATGTGTATGCCGCTGCTGAGCAACTCACATTTCAAATGATATAGTTTCCACTGAGCAAGATCTTCCTCGAAATGTGCTGCCTACTATTCTGGTTTTTCAAGGGAAGATGCAATCTTTGTAATTTCCATCCAAGTAACCACAAAAGAATGCACTTGTGTCTTTGCTGTTATGTTTCAGAATGGTAAGCTCCTCTTATATTCGCTCGGAGTGCATCCAAACTTTTTTCGGAAGGCGTCGCTGAAATGGCTGATGTTGCTGTACCCCACCAACCCTGCTATGTCTTTCACCTGAGCATCGGGCGCGGACAACAGTTCGCAGGCATGCTCCATGCGGCGATTTAACATATATTGATATATGGTGATTCCATAGTGCTTTCGAAATATCTCACGAAGTTTGGATTCACACATAAAGTGCTGTTTGGAGAGCTCCGCAATGGTCACGGGTTGCAGAAGTCCCTCATCTATTTGCCTCCGTATCCGAAGCAGCGTCTCGCTATCTGCCCGGCTCAATTCACCCTTCACAGCAACAGAATTCTGATCCATCATCTCGTTCGCAAAGGCTGCAACAAGTTCCAGTATCTTTCCTTCTTGATACAATGACTTTGCACAGTCATTGTAGTTACACTGCAATATCTGGCGTATTGTAGCTTCTATGGTAGCGGTGATTCTATGTTTTGGCGGGTTTTTTCCCCCGTTAAAGGCGGTGCAAGCCTTTTTCTTCTGCAAGCCATCCATCACAGACCGAAACCGACAGGGATGCAGGTTCAGCCCGACGCCTATATATCTCTGTCCTGCCTCATAGATATTTTCCGCATCAAACAGACCGCTGCCGTATACGCAGCAATCTCCCTTTTCCAACAACGTTTTTTGGTTTCTGCCCGAAGACTTCCACTCCAATGCGTCGGAAAGAGAGAAAATGACGGAAAAAGAATCCTTATACACTTGCTCCCGCAATACTGTGTCCCTGTAAAACATTACATCGCAGATATACATCTCGATATTGGGGCACGGTGAAATATAGCGGAAATATCCTTCTCCAATATCGCTTGGCAAAGCAACCTGATTGTCTTTCATAATACCGCAAAGCTGCTGCATTGCGGGGGAGAAAAAGTCGCTGCGATCCGTTTGCCCATGAAGAAAATCATATTGTGCTCCTTGCATACCAGACCACCTCCTCCGACACATGATTAGACACTTTTATGCAAATTGGTCCATTCCACCTTTCCAGTTCCAGTTCTGCACGCTGGTTAGCCTGCTCTAACCAGAGGATGAAATAAAAGGCAGCCTGCCTGTACGCAGTTTGCCTCAAATCCGACGGCACAGTACTTACAGGCAACATTATGCCATAAACGCGCAGGGATTTCAATGTAGAACACCAGGCATCCCTGCTTTTCCTGCGAATTTTCCGTTTGCCCAATGTCATCCGTGTGCCGAGAGGGAAGGCCTCAGTGCTTTCAGCGAAAGATTCAATCGATTCAAACACGTTTTCTTACGGATATCCGTTTCCAGATCGATTTTCCTATCCTCAACAAGCTGCATCACGCTGACCCACACAAAGGTCTTTGATATGGAACCCCATTCAAAAACCGTGGTCTCCGGGTCCATGGCCGTATTGTTCTCTAAATCAGCAAAGCCATACCCCTTCGCAAATACCGTATTGTCATGCTCCGAAATTACGACACACGCGCCTGGAACCGTTTTGCCAATATATTTTTCGGAAACAGCGTTTGCGCTTGCCTCATATGCGTCCGGTGTACCGGATGCATATGCAGAAGGAGCGAGGAACGCAATCATAATCAGCGCCGCAAGAAAGCATTGGAGGGTCTTGTATCTCATCAGTCTTTCCATAGGGTCATTACTCTATCGTCAGTCTAAAATCACAGCAGTCTCCGCCCTGTCCGAGCGTCTTTGTCCGTCCCCATTTGAGCTTTGGATGCATATGTCCGTAGGCCTCGTCATCCGCGCGGCAAAAGCCGGCCACAATCTCCGGGCAGCCGTATTTCACACAGGTATCCTGATAGGGGCAGGCCAGCATGTCGAAGCACATTTCCTCTTGCTCTGTTCGTATCCAATTAGCCCGAAAACCGCAGTCCTCTCCAAAGGAGCTTTTTGTCATTTTGGCAAAGAACTTCGGCATCAGCTTATACAGGCCTGGTATCCTCATTGCCCCTCGGATTTTTGCACCAACGCCCGCTGCCCGCTTTTCATAATATCTGTTCAGAAAAGCCGCCGCTTCCTCCCGGGAGATTCCGTTGCCCGTCATGGCGTCAAAGGCGGCGATGGCAGGATAGATGCGTTTCCGCGTATGCATATACATCTTTTTCGGCTCGTCGGCGTTTTCATCCACGATTTCCGCATAACGCCTCCATGCATCTTCTATGATCGCGTCTGTCTTTTCCGCGCCATACTGTTTTTCCATTGCAGATACCGCTCCGGTCAAGTATCTTTTGTCTAACCTTCTATCCATGTGCTTTCCCGCCTTTCAGCGTCCAGCCGATTGCCTGGCTGCGCATTCCCACAAAGCGCCTGTACAGGCCGTCTTCGCGCATCAGCTCCTTATGGTTTCCGCGTTGAACGATCCTGCCGTTCTCCAGCACGATGATTTGATCTGCCGTGCGCACGGTGGACAGACGGTGGGCAATCATAGGGATCGTTTTGCCTTTTGTCAGCTCCCGGATGGCCTTTTGCAGCTCCTGCTCGTTTTCGGGATCCACGCTGGCTGTGGCTTCATCCAAAATGACGATGGGTGCGTCCTTCAGAATTGCCCTTGCAATGGAGATTCGCTGCTTTTCCCCGCCGGAGAGGCTGGAGCCTCCTTCGCCGATCTTTGTCTGATAGCCATCGGGCAGCGTCATGATAAAGTCATGGCAGCAGGCTTTCTTTGCGACCGCTATGATTTCATCCTCGCTCGCGTCCGGTCTGCCAAACCGGATATTGTTCTCGACGGTGTCCTCAAAGAGATACACATTCTGAAATACGATGGCGAAATTCTTTAGAAGGCTGCCGCTGGTATATTCCCGCACATCCCGGCCGCCGAGCGTGATCTGTCCTTCCTTCACATCCCAGAAACGGGCAATCAGACCGACCAGCGTGGTTTTTCCGGCGCCGGAGGGACCAACAATGGCGCAGGAGCTTCCCTGGGGTACGCTTAAGCTGATTTGATGTAATACCTCCTTTTCCCCGTATCCAAAGGACATATTCTTCACTTCGATATTGAAATTTTCCGGCACAAGATCAGCCCCGTTTTCGTCCAGGGATGGAATGTCCATGATGTTATCCAGCCGATCCAGGGAAGCCTCCACCGCGCGGGCAATGGAGGACATACTGCCCGCCACCTCCACGGCGGCATAGATCATGAAGCTGGACACGAGAAGCAGCAGGCACTTCTCCGGCGTGATGCTTCCTCCTGCCAGAAGATAGGGCGCAAAAACCAGAATAGCCGCCCGTGCGAGCTTGAATACCGTCTGATAGAGCGCCGTCATTTTGGAAAACGCCTTTTCAAGCACGATATTTGCCTCTTTGCTTTCCTCAATTGCGGCGTCAACTGCTTTTCCGGTGCGTTCCGCCAGCCCAAACGCCTTGACTACGCCCATGCCCTGCACATATTCCAAAACGGCAGTGACCAGACCAGCCTGGGCGGCCTGACGGCGGGGCGCGTATTTCCTGCCGACCTTGCCGATAAGCGAATAAACAATGAGCGCCACAGCAAGTCCGGCCAAAGAGATCAGCCCGATCCGCCACTCATAGATCATAAGCCAAACGCCAATCACGATGGCGTGGATAAACCCGCCCGCCACATTTTCCATAATGGTAACGGACTGCTGCTCCAGATCGCCAAGGGTGGTCGTCACCGCCGCAGTGATATCACCGAGCCTGTTTTCATTGAAATAGCCCATAGGCGCCCTCTTCAGACGTTCGCCGATCTCCATGCGCTTTTCCGACCCGAACGCGAAGCTGCCAAGAGTTCTGGCATTGGCAGAGAGATTGACAAATACAATTCGCCCTACAATGGAAACAATCATGATGCCAAGCGAAATCCAGATTGTGCTTTCAGGCATAACATCGCCGGAAAGCTGCTTCAGGATTCCTGTGAGCACCGTTAGAATGGCCATGATTGGGATCATCTCAAAGAATGAGCTGACAAGGTATGCAAGAAAAGAGCGGATAAGACGCTTCTTCTGTAAGCCCGAGAACAACAAAAGTCTTTGAAACAACCTTATCATCACGCCACCTCCTCTGCGGTATCCTTGCCCTGCATATGGGCTTTCCATAATTCCTTGTATAGATTGCTTGTTTCAAGAAGCTCCTCATGGGTTCCTTCCGCAGCGATATTTCCTTTATCCACGACAAGGATCTTATCTGCTTTTGTAATGGTAGACAGCCGATGCGCAATGACAATTAAAGTTTTTCCTGCTACAAGCCCTGCAATGGATGCTTGAATAACGGCCTCATTTTCAGGATCGGTAAATGCCGTGGCTTCATCCAGCACCACGATCGGACTATTCTTTAGGATTGCCCTTGCAATGGCGATTCGCTGCCTTTCTCCGCCGGAGAGGTGGCTTCCCGCATCGCCCGCCAGCGTATCATAGCCCTCCGGCAGAGCGGCGATGAAATCGTGACAGCTCGCTTTTTTTGCCGCTGCTTCGATCTCTGCGTCTGTGGCCTCCGGTTTTCCGATGCGAATGTTTTCCCGGATAGACAGATGGAACAGGAAGTTATCCTGTGATACATATGAGACAAGCTCCATTATCTGAGGGAGAGGAATGCTCCGCACGTCCACGCCGCCAATACGGACGCCGCCGCTCTCCGCCTCCCAGAAGGAGGCGATGAGCCGCGCAATGGTAGATTTACCGGAGCCGGAGGGACCCACAATGGCCGTCATACCGTTTTTTGCGCAGTCAAAGGAAATTCCATGCAAAACCTCCGTCTCTTTGTATCGGAAGGTAACATGATCAAAGGATACGTCGGTGTCCGCAAGAACATATCTCTCGGTCGGACGCACAAGCTCCGGCTCATCCAGAAGATTCCCTACCTCTTTTACGGTGGAATCCACCATGGCCAGGCTGTCGGTGTACTGCAATGCCTGAATCAGTGGTTTTACGAGTCCAAGGGCGAGAATGATGCAGGTAATCAGCGTACCCGCTTCGACTCTTCCGTTTATAAAGAGCCAGCTTCCCAGGGGCAGCACGCCCACAAGCGTTGCCGTCAGGATGGAAAGCCCCATCACATAGTAGCCGTTGGTCTGCTTGAACCAGGTCACTTTGGCTGCCTCGTTTTCCGCCACGGCGTCGGCGTATTTTTTATATGAGCGTTCACCCTGATTGAACGTCTTCACCACTTCGATGCCGCCGATGTATTCCACCGTTGCGGCATCCATGTTTTTCCCTGCGGAAAGTACTCTGGCATATCTCTTCTCGTAATCCTTCATCATTCCCATATAGCAGAAGGCGCCCACCGGAATCGTCACAAGAGAGATCAGCGCGAGTCTCCAATCAAGGCTAAAGAGGTAAACGAGCATTAGAAATGGGATCAGGATGTTGGCAGTGAGCTCCGGTACCATATGCGCCAGCGGAAGCTCCAGCTTTTCCACGGTGTCCACGATGATCGTTTTGAATTTCCCGGACGGCGTATCAAGGATCGTTCCCATGGGGACACGGGAGAGCTTCTCTGTTATCGCCATGCGGATATTCCGCAGAATGATAAAGGCAGACTCATGGCTTTTCATTGTAGAAAAAGTTCCGAACCACACCTGCCCGAGATAGCCCGCAAAAGCAATCAATGCCAGAAACGCCAACTTGCTGAAAGCATAGTCTTCGTGGCAGATCATAATGATCCCCCGGGACACCGCAACGTAGGGGATCATGCCGCATAGCGCCCCCAAAATCGCAAGTATGACGGAGCCGATCAGTTTCCCTTTGCACGGCTTCGCAAAATCCATCAGAATCGTCATCGCCGAGTTTTCTTTTCCCGCCATCATTCCTCACCTCGTAAAAGTCTTACAATCTTTTCTTTCTGCCCACCGGAAAGATCATCCACGATTTCTCCGTCCCGGATGAACAGTATTCTTGTGCAAATCCGCATCATAAACTCAATATCATGTGTGATGATCAAAAGCACCTTGCCCTGCGTCGCAAGGCTTCGTGTCAAGATGCCGACCTCTTCCATGCTTTTCAGATCCAGTCCGCTGGTAGGTTCATCGAACACCAGCAGCTCCTTGCCGCAGATATCGCTCACCACAACCGCAAGGCGCTGCATCTGCCCGCCGGAAAGAGACAAGGGATGCCGTTCCTTATACGCCAGCAGATCCACCTTTTCTAATGTGCGGTCAATCTCGTCTTTGTTCGGAGCTTTTATGCCAAGCGCGCATTCCGCCGCCACGCTGTCGGTAAAGAGCTGGTGCCCCACATCCTGCATGACCATGTATGCCTTTTTCCGTCTCAACCGCCGGCTCATCGGTTTTCCAGCCCACAAAACAGTACCGGAGCCGTTCTTTTGCAATCCGCAGAGCATTCTGGCGAGGGTCGATTTCCCGGCGCCGTTGACGCCCGCAATGGCGATGATTTCTCCGCGGCCTGCCTGAAAAGAGATATCATTCAATACATTCCGGCCGCCGAGACGGACGCTGATTTTCTGAGCGGAAAGCAATCCATCGGCAGCGATTGTTTTCACACCGCCCGATTCGGATACCGACAGATCCCTGACACGCAGTCCCATTCTGCGAATATCTGCTTCAGGCAGCTCCTTGAACGCTGCAGCCTCCATGTCCGATGCAATCCGGCCATCCTGCATATAAACGACGCGATCCACAATGTCCATCAGATACCAGATGCGGTGCTCTGCGATCAGAATGGTCTTTCCTGATATTTTCGCCCGTTGGATCAAATCAGCCAATTCTCCGATGGCCTTCATGTCGAGATTGGATGATGGCTCGTCAAACACAAGGACATCGGGAGCCGAAGCATACACGCTGGAAAACGCGATCTTCTGCTTCTCGCCGCCGGACAGTTCAAAGATATTTCGACCCCGGAGCTCGCTAAGATGCAGCTCCTCCGTAAGTTCATCTAATCGGGAGCGCAGAGCCTCTCGCGGAATGCCCCGATTTTCAAGCCCAAACACGATCTCGCTGTCCGTATCCGTATTGAAAAACTGCGTTCGAGGATTCTGAAAAACCGTCCCTACCGCATCCGATAGCGCAGCAATCTCTGTCTCCCGTGTATCCATACCGTTTACGCTCACCTGCCCCGAAAGATTGCCTCGGAAGAAATGGGGAATCAGTCCGTTTGCGAGCCGTGTAACCGTTGTTTTTCCACATCCGGACGGTCCGCAAAGCAGCACGCATTCGCCGGACCGAACAATAAGGTTCAAATCAAGGACTCCGCCGTCCCCGCTCTCAGCGTATGTAAAAGAGACATTTTGAAACGATATCATAATCAAAACACCCCTTTCATGCCCGCGTATATCATGCCGGCAACGACCGCCGCGTAAGCAATTACCACCAGCAAATCAGCAAACGAAAACGCGATTTTCTCTATACAGCTTCTTTCACCTGTGTGCTCGATACCTCTTGTAATCGCTGCCTGCGTAATCTCGTCCGAAATTCTGGAAGCAGAAACAAGCAGGGGAACATAGACATGCTCCATCGTCTGTATAGGATGGCTAATCAGCCCAGCCGCGGACGCTGATATCCCTCGCAGCGCCATGGCATCCCGTATGGAGGCCCACTCTTCTCTCATGGTCGGGAAATAACGGAGCGTAACGGCAAGAGCGATCGTGAGTCCTTTCGACAATCGGAGCTTTGTGATCGCCGCAAGAAATTTACTTACGCTTGTCGTTGCAATCAGAAAGCTGCCCAGCATAAAACAGGGAAGAAGCTTGCGGATATACACTGCAAACATATAGACGATTCCGCCGAAAGTCACAGGCAGCCTTGGTACGATAAAAAGCTGGATCAGCAGAAGCGCGAGAAAAAATGCTGCGTATTTCAGCATCCTTTTCAGATTGCCGGAAACGCTCAGAAGTACAAGCGGAATCCCCGCAAGCACACACTCCACCGCGATGCTTTTATTCATAAAAACGGAAACGCTTGTGACCGCGAGAATCAGAAGCTTCGTCCGTGGGTCGAGTCTCATTTATACGACCCCTGCTTTTTCAAAGTGTTTTTTCATAAGCTTCTTTCCGATCAGTCCGCCGATGATCGCGCAGACAAGTGTCCCGATAATCATTGCGGGGATCGCCCACCAGGTAGCCCCAATCGAATGAATCACTCCTTCAAAGGAGGAGAAGTCACCTTTATTCTTCATAAAAGCATCAAACTGTGCGGGCATGACAAGCATCGGAATATATGCCCCCATCGGCGCAAGCGCCATGACGCAGTAGGCAAGCAGGTTTTTCTTAAAGGATCTGAAATCAGCGGAAGCGCAGATAAAATCCGCGATCAAGCCGAAAACCAGGAAGAATACGGACATCATCCAGAACATTCCCGTAACAAACAGCAAAATCGCCGCGATTACACCGAGAATGGAGAGAGCTCCCTTCTTCGGTATTTTTGCCACATAGAGCATGAAAACTGTCCCCGTAAAGAGCGCCACGATCATTGGCATAAAGGGGAAAGTGACCGGCGTCATCTGCGCAACACCGCCAATCACAAACGCCACCACAGCATAGATGAGCGAAAAGATGCCCACCGATATAAAGTCCCTTGTTTCCAGCTTCTTCGCATCTGTTTTAAGCATAATAAACGACCTCCAATTTTATATTGTTCAGTTAGAGTATGCTAACTCGCGTGTAAAAAATTAAAGTGCTTGTATGATTGTGTATTATTCCAGCCGGAGCAAGCCTTCCCAGCCAGAGTTGAAGAACTTTGCAAGCTCCTCAATATACCGCATAGCTTCTTCTTTGGGCATATCATGGACAATCGTCTCACATACCGCCGTAAAATAGGCGCTGGTAATCATGTGGTGAAGCTGCTTTGTCATTTTTCCGGAGAGCTTTCCTCTTTTGCGGAGAAGTGCGTAGTATTCCTCTGAGCACTCTACCTCCAGTTCCACAAGCTCCTCCAAAAAATTTGCATAGCGCGTACCTTCCGCCCGGCAGAGGATCAGCTTAAAGGCATCAAAATGGGCGTACATATATTCCACAAAGACGCGCAAATACTCAGTGGACAGCTTCAGGCTGTCCTTCGTCTTTTCCTCGGAGACAAGATCGAAATGGGCGGACTGTGCGGCTTTGAACTGCTCCAGCAGTACCTTTGCTGCCTCGCCCACAATATCTTCAAAAAGCGCGGCCTTATCCGGGTAATAGCCGTAGAAGGCGCCTTTCGTGAAGCCCGCCTCCGCGACGATTTTATTCAGAGATGCGTCCTTAAATCCTTTTTCCAGAAATT
>ENA-OUQC01001139-OUQC01001139.1-human-gut-metagenome-genome-assembly--contig:-NODE-1139-length-14957-cov-3.239968_pt1 | contig 14957 bp, 16 predicted proteins | sample MGYA00237942_ERZ548815 | MGnify/ENA primary metagenome ERZ548815 (study PRJEB26490, sample SAMN05194722) | human gut metagenome | biome: terrestrial biome; feature: human-associated habitat; material... | reverse complement strand
ATGTGTTCGATGATAAACTGGTCTTGACCTACAACTATCAACATGGGACGCAGACAATCTCACTTGACGAGATCGCGTCGGCACTGAGTTCGGATTTTGATGGGGCTACTCCACCAGAAACCTGAGAAATCTCAGGTTTTTTCTTTTACTCTCTTACGTTTGCATAACGAAAATTGGGGATGCGAACGGAACGTTTCTCCGTGCAAAAGATCGCAATTTTTTTGCCAATCTTCCAGATTTGCGTGTGTTCCCTATGAAAAAATTTTCTCCGTGCTCTTCTGAATTTTGAAAAATCGCATTTTCCCACGAGTTATAGTTTGAAATTTCAAGTAAAATTTGATAAATTCTCAAGTTTAACAAATAACATCGTTAATTCAGGCACTCATGCTTCCCAGTATGAGTGCCTTTTTTATTTCCCGAAACGGAGGTGAAGATTTTCTCTGCTTTATTTTGTGTACTGCAAGACCATCCATACAAAGGAGGAACGACATGTCTACGACGATTGCCATTGCCAACCAGAAGGGCGGCGTGGGAAAGACGTGCACGACGCTGAACCTTGGCGTCGGGCTGGTGCAGCGCGGGGGACGCGTGCTGCTCATCGACCTGGACCCCCAGGCCAACCTGACGATGAGCCTGGGCTGGACAAATCCGGACGAACAGGCCACGACCATTTCCACGCTCCTGCACAAAACGGCAAACGAGCAGGCGATCGAGCCGGGCGAGGGCATACTGCGGCACCTGGAGGGCGTGGACCTGATTCCGTCGTCCATCCAACTGTCGGGGTACGAGGCCAACCTGCTGGGTGAGTTCGGGCGCGAAAGCGTGCTGCGGCAGTACATCGACGGCGTGCGCCCGCTGTACGACTACATACTCATCGACTGCATGCCGTCGCTGAACATACTGACCATCAACGCGCTGGTGGCGGCGGACTCGGTGCTCATCCCCACACAGCCGCAGTTCTTCTCCACCGCCGGGCTGCAAATGCTGTTCCAGACCATTCACCGGGTGCAGCGCAAGCTCAACCCGGAGCTGCGCATCGAGGGCGTGCTCGTCACCATGATGGACAAGCGCCCGCTGTTCTCGCGAGACCTGGTGGATCGGCTGCGCGAGAACTATGGCGCGTACATCAAGGTGTTTGACACGGAGATCCCGACGTCCATCCGCATGACGGAGAGCAGCTCGAAGGGAAAGAGCATCTTCCAATATGAACCGAACGGCAGGCTGGCCGTAGCCTACGAAAAACTGACGCAGGAGGTGCTGGACAATGCGCGACCGCGCGACCGCGAACGACGTCCCCTTTGCCCCGCTAGATAAGCTGTTTGAACCCACTGTCCCCAAAGGCCCCGAGCTTCCCCAGGTGGATACGCTGGACATCGCCCAGCTGCATCCCTTTGCCGACCATCCCTTTCATCCCTATACGGATGAAAGATTGCGGGACTTGACCGACAGCATCCGCGAGCACGGCGTGCTCATGCCCGTGCTGGTGCGGCCGCTGGACGGGGGATATGAGATTGTCTCCGGGCATAACCGCGTGGAGGCCGCAAAGCTCGCCGGACTTGACAAGGTGCCCGTGACCATCCGCGAAATGGACGACGACCTTGCCACCATCGCCATGGTGGATTCCAACCTCAGACAGAGAGATATCCTGCTGCCCAGCGAAAAGGCATGGGCATATCGCATGAAGATGGAAGCTATGAGACGACAAAGTGGGCGTCCCGGAAATAATTGTGCCCAAGTTGGGCCCAATTTCGGTAAACGCACACGTGACTTGATCCCGGAGGAGATGGGCGAGAGTAAGAACCAAATTTCCCGCTATATCCGCCTAACTGAACTCATCCCGCCCCTATTGGCCATGATAGACCAAGGCCACCTACCCTTCAACCCCGCCGTGGAGCTGTCCTACCTGTCGCCGCAAAACCAGACCAGCCTGCTCGCCATACTGGAGCGGGACGAGATCACGCCTTCCCTTGCGCAGGCGCAGAACCTGCACAAGCTGTCCACGCTGGACAAGCTCGACGAATCCGCCATCGAAGCCATACTGCTCACCGAACCGATACTCAAAAAGAAGGTCACACTCAAGGTGGACCGCATCGCACCGTACTTCCCGCGCGGCACCAATCCCGAGGAGATGGAAGCCGTCATCCTCAGGCTGCTGGCCTCGTGGCAGCGCAACCGGGAGCTGCGCAAGGCGCAGGAAAACGCGGAACGTTGACATCCTTTGTCCCAATTGCTATTTTCCTCTACCAAAACATGGGTCTACCAAAGAGAAACCTTCTTCCGGTAGACCCTTTCGCATAGATACCCCAGAAAAGAATACGGAGGAATGTGTATGAAACACAGAATGTGCAGGGTATTGCTGTGCCTCGTGCTGACGTTCGCGCTTCTGCTGCCCATGACCGTGGGCGCACTGGCAGACACCACCATCGGCACGGACGCGTCGCGGCCGGAATACTTCGAGGCGCTGGGCGGCAGCGGCAGTTACAACCCGCTCAAGACGCCCTATCACTACGACAAGACCACCGGCAACGTGGCCTACTGCCTGGAACACAAGAAGGACTCGCCGTCCTCGTCCGCCGCGTACACGGATTTTGACCCCTCGGCGCTGTGGGGGCACAATACCGTCACGGGCATACAGGCCATCGTGGATCACGGCTACCCCAACAGCACCGGCGGGCTCAGCGAGGAGCAGGCACACTACGCCACTGCCAACGCCATCCGCGCCTGGATGAAGGAATCCGCGGACGTTGGCTATAACTTCATGCGGGTGGACGAGGGCCACATCCGCCCGCTGTCGGGCACGGCGGCACAGGAGACCTGGATTTTCTTCCTGGAGCTGCTGGGCTACGCAAGGGCTGGGGCGACGCTGGGCGGCACATCGGGCGGCATGGTGCGCGTGTATCCCGCCAACCCGGTCTGGGAGGTGCAGTGCAATCAACTGGTCACGCGCATCGAGGTTTCCAGCTCCGACGGCTACACCATCCGCCGCAGCAGCGCGGAGGTGGACATTGCAGGCTACACCGGCGGCACAGAAGATACGCTCACCCTCACCGCGCCGCTCTCGCTGCTGACGCAGGACGTGCAGCTGCTGTTCACCGCCAACGCCGGCGCGGGGGTCACGCTGTACTAGTATGAGCCGGTCTCCGCGTCCTCGCAGTCGGTGGCCGTCGCGGAGCTGGGCGGCGGCAGCGGCATCCTGTCCGTGGCGGCGCTGCTGCTGGGTGCGGACCGTGCACTGGGCGTGGACATCGATCCCAACGCGGTGGACATCGCCTACAACAACGCCGACGAGAACGGCATCGCGCGCGACCGCTACACGGTCGTGGCGGGCAACGTGCTGGACGACAACGGCTTTGTCGATTCCCTGGGCACCGGCTACGACATCGTGGTGGCCAACATCGTCGCGGGCGTCATCGTCCCGCTGACCGACATCGTGCCGCGCCTGCTGAAAAAGGGCGGGCTCTACATCACCTCCGGCATCATCGCCGAGCGCGCGCAGGAGGTCATCGACGCCATGCAGCGCAACGGCTTCACCGTCACCTACACCGAGAACCGCAAGGACTGGATGGTCATCGTCGCAACGCGGTAACGCGCGGCATGACCCCCAGCAGACACGCGGCCCGGGCGGGAGCATTTCCCCCGCCGGGGCCGTTTTCTGCATCTCAGAGAATCGGTTGTCACCTGTACTTTTCCTGCGCAAACTCCGCCTGGAACGCATCGTAGAGCGCATCGGGGATTTCCAGAATTTTCCCCTCCACGCCCAAATAGCCGCCGTCGGAGGGAATGATCCCCCTTATGATCCGGCCGTCGTCAAGCTCAATGGAGAACTCGCTGACAAAGCTCCTCTTTTCCCCCCCTTCGATGACCGCATTCGCGTCGATCATGCCGAGCAGCAGCTCTGTCGCGCCGTCCGACAGCGGAATCACGGTGTGCCAATCGCGATGGTTGATGGCCTGGGCGTGCGCCACATTCTGGAGCTCCGGCGCGCCGGGATCGTTGGTTTTCAGATAGCGGGATAAAAACGCATAGAAGTTCTCGTCCTGGAACAGCAGCCATTCCGGCTCGGAAGTCACGCACCCCGTTTCGCCCGACCCGGCGGCATAGCCCAGCGAGCACAGGATGTCGCCGGGTTCCTCCGTGCAGTCCAGCGTCATCTCCATCAGCTCGCCGGTCGACATCACGTACAGCACCCGCAGGATGGGGTAGCTGGAGTAAAACGGCCCCTCGCCCGCTTTGCGGACGGCGGAGGACTCGATGCGCGCTAGGAACTCCCGCTGCTCCTCCTCCCCTAGGTCAATTAGGTAGGGATAGGTGCCGGTATCCTCCTTTGCGATGGAGTACAGCCTGCCCTCGGGCAGCCGCAGCGCGTCGTGTTCCAGATTGGCCCGGCCGTCAAAGCGCCCTTTCCCGCCGGTGGGCGGGCAGTCCGCGTTGCTTCCGAGGTAAAGGTGCACGCTCCCGATCGCAAGGGGGTTGGGGTACTCGCGGAGCTCCGGCGTCAGGGCCGGCCCGGCGTCCGGGCTGGGCGTCAAGGACGGCGTCCCGCTCGGGCCGGGGGTCTGCGCGCGGAGGGTCACGGCCGGGGCGGAGGGCGACGGGGCCCGCGCCCCAAGCGACTGGCAGCCCGCAAGGCAAAGCGCCGCCAGAATCAATATGAGTAGTGTTTTTTTCATGATTTTCCTCTGAAAGATTAGATTTTGTTATAGCCCATCCCGAAAGATCGGACTTTCGGGATGGGCTTGAAAGCTATGCAATTTGTAGGGTCAGAAGATCAACATCATAAGAGATACCATCCTGCATACAGAACCTAAATACTGGCCTGTACATGCCTGATGCTTTATCTAGTTTATAAATCACTTCGCATTCTTGGATAGTAGACGAAAGTGTCTCTCCCGCCGCACCAGCATTTTTTGTTTGATACGAAATCATTTGGTTATCCAGTGTCTGAATCACATCATCGATTAATATAGGCTTTTTCTCATCTCGTACCGATATATCAGTAGGCTGAACACGCACCCACTTCCCACTACTGAATGGAATGCCTGCATCATCCACCGTAACCGAGAATACACTTCTATCAATAGGAATTCCATTGTATTGATTCTGAATACTTACACCATCGTTTACACCTCCTGCATACAGAGAGTATATAAGCAGAATAACTGATAATACTATATCATATATAGGCGATTTCCTTGTATTGTGGCATATAAACGTATTTTATTATCATGAAACGGGGTGAATAGAACACCACATAATTTAACAAATTTCAACCTTATTGTTGTATATGAGGTGAGCGTATTTTATTGCCGATATGCACAAATAATGAAACGACGCAATCCCATTTATTTCGCGCGGGGCGGATTACGGCATCGTCTTGGTGATCAATACGGTGCAGCGATCCGATAAGTCCTGCGTACTCTCGACGACCACGGCGGAAACCGCGCGCTCGGTTTTGAGCATCACATACTCATCGTCCCAGTCCAGGAGGGAAGCCTGCTCCTCCACGACGAAGGCTTCCCGGCCGAAAAAACCCTCGCGATAGTCGATCGCGAAGAACGACGCCTGCCGTCCGTCGATCCGATGAACTGCGGTTCGGGGCAGCAGCGCACCCTCGGCGGTCAGAAGATCGATTTCCAACGTCACGTTGGCGTGGTACAGCGCGCTGCTGTACGGCGTCGCGAGCTGGAGGCACGGTTTTTCCCCGGTAGAAATGAGCGTCGGCACGCTCGCGCTGATCGTGGCATTGCCGATGCGCGCCTGGCTGGACACGACGCCCTCGTTGGACAGATAAAAGGCGGCCTGCTCCTGCGTCAGGGGGAACTGGGCGATCAATAGGTCGCTTTGCGACAGCACCGCGCAAGCCCGATCGGTTCTGAGCACGTCGTCAGGGGACAACGGCAACGAGATGAGAAAGCCTGCCGAGGGCGCCCGCACCGTCTCCAGCGCGTCACACAGCCGCGTCAGGGTAAGATACTCATCTTCCCGCGCGCTGAGCGTGGAATAGGTTCTGCGAAGGGTGTCCAGCTGGGCCTGCTTTTGCTTCGTATCGGCCAGCGAGAGCAGTTCCGCCCGGGCCTGCGCAACGCTTTCCTGTAGCTGTGGATCCTCCGCTTCCGCCAGGCAAGCGTCCTCGGCGGCGATGTACCGGACATAGGCCGCGTACAGGGAATCATCCCACTGCGTCTTGAGCAGCTCGAGGCGCGCGGTATCCAGCGCCTGCTTGGCCTTGTGCAGGTCCTCCTGGAGCGCCGGGGATACGCGGCATTTGTACAGGACATCCCCCTCGCCGACGGACGAGCCGGGGGTCGCGCAAACCTCCGTGACGATGGCTTCGTATTGTCTTTCGGGGTCGATCACCACCGGGGTGGAGAACTCGGCCTGGTAGCTGCCCTGGAGCGTATAGCGCTTATGCAGGTTGCCATAGGAAAAGGCGCCCACGGTTACGCGCGGCGTGTCCGAATAGAGCAGAGACCGGCTGAACAGGAAGCAGACCACGATGAGCACGGCGTATACCGCGAGCAATATCCCAAGCACCTTTTTTCTCGTCGGCTTCATGATTATCCCCTCACAGTTCCATTTGCATAAGGCCATCCATAAGATCGTCGTTGAAGATGAGGAAGAGCAGCAACACGGGCACCGCGGCCAGCACGCACGTGGACAGGAATTCGGCCTGGCCCGCGTTCATCATCTCGTGTATGTACAGGGAGAGCGGATACAGGGATGCGTTTTTCAAAAAGAGCAGCGGCTGCTCGATCATGTTCCAGCATTTTGCCGCGCACAGTACGCCGCACACCGCCAGGGCGGGCTTGCTCAGCGGGAGGATGATGCGCAGGTAGGTGCGGATCAGTCCAGCGCCGTCCAGGGCCGCGGCCTCCAGGATGCTGTCGGGGATGCTCCGCATAAACTGCCGGAGGAGGAACACGTACAGCGGGGAAAAGATCTCCGGCAATATGAACGCCCATGGGGTGTCCATCAGGCGAAGCGTGCTGACGGTGAGATACAGCGGCACGCATAGAACCTGAAAGGGCAAAAGCAGCAGAAAGACGTAGAGGAAGAACAGGACGGAATTCCCCTTGAACCGCAGCTTGGCAAAAACAAACGCCGCGAGCGGGGCCACGAGGAACATACCGGCCAGCGTTATGGCCGCGTAGCCCATCGTGTTTAACAGCGTCCTGAGGATTTCAGGGCGATCCAACAGCACCGCGCGGAACTGATGCAGATCGACCTCGTAGGGCGGGATGCGGATCGGCAGAAAGCTGCCGGCGGCGTAGCTGCCCACCTCGTGGATCAGAAAATCGAGCTCCCATTCGCTCAGCAGCGAGGAAAATAGGATGAAGAACGGTGGAAAGAGTACGACGGCCAAGCAAAGGGCGATCAGCAGCGCCCCGATCCACTTGCTAACTCTTTTCATGCGATCCCTCCCGCAGCAGGCCCCAGACCATGAGCGCGATCACGGGCAGCAATGCGTATAGCGCGGTGACGGCGCTGTTGTAGTCCCCCCGGTGAAAGCAGTTGTAGATAAAATGCGGTAGCGTATAGATCTCTTGCGAGGGATAGTTGCCGGAGAACAGAAAGCACTCTCGGAATATATCCAGCGCCTGCACGGTGCACATCACGACCGAAAAGACGATCGTCGGCAACAGGTGCGGAAGATACACGGAGAAGAACAGGTGGAAAAAGTTGGCGCCGTCCAGCTGGGCGGCCTCGAGCTGCTCTTTGGGGGTGCCGGACAGGCGGGCACTCAGGATCACGACGTAAAAGCCGGTGTTCTTCCAAACGAACAGGGTGAGGATGACCAGGCGCATGGCGGCCCCGCTGAACCACAGCACGCGCTCCCCCCGGAAGCACGAGAGAACGTGATTCACGACCCCGTTGTAGTCATAGATCCAACGGAATACGAAGATGACGACCACGGTGGGCAATATGTACGGCAAAAGCATCAGGCTCTGCATCCAGCGGGACGCAGAGCGGAAGCGGTCGATTAAAAAACTGATGCCCAGCGCGCAAAGCAATGTCACGGGGACGCAAACCGCGACAAAAAGCGCAGTGTTGCCCACGCCCAGCCGAAACATGGCGTTTGTGGCGACGCTCGCAAAGGGGCGCAGCCCCAGAAAGCCCTGCGCGGGCGACCAAAGGGTGAAAACCCCTCCGGCCAGCACGGGCAGGACGTAGAACCCGAGCACGCCAACCAGGCTCGGGCTGAGCAGCAGCAGCGCTTTTTTCACGGTCGTCTGCATGGGCTACCTTCCTTGCTCCAGTCTGGACATCTCAAACCGCTCCTGCGTCATCCGGGCGCATTGCTCGGCGGTGATGACGCCGTCGCAGTACATCGGGAAGAGCTCCATATTAAAGGCGGTAAGGAACCCGGTGTTGGTGATCGGGGCGAACCGCGCCGTCAGGTCCAGCCAGCGCTGCTGGTTTTCCGGGTCGTCGCCCGTCAGCGTCCGGATGTGCGACGCGTCCGCAAAGCAGGCGGCCATATAGGGAGTCCCGTACTGCGCGATGTATCCGCCCGTCGCCCCCTCCTCGTAGCCCTCGTAGCCGTAGTAGTGGTTGTCTGCGGCCTGCTCCAGGAACCTCAGCGCGCTGTCCTTTTTGTCCGAAAACGCGTTGATCGCGATCACCCCATAGGCCATCGCCAGCCGGTTTTCCGGATCGACGGTGGGCGGGGCATAGATCGAGCGATGCTCCAGTATCAGATCGGTCGAACCCTCCGGATCAGCCGGGTCCATGGTGTAGAAGGCAAAGCTGTTGATGTTCAGGTCAAACGGTGGGGCGGCCGAGGCATCCTTGGTCAGCTTCGCATCCTTCATCAGCGCCAACAGGTCGATAAACTCCTGCGAGTCAAAGGAGAAATCCGGCCGGTCGGCGGACAGGCTGTATTGCTCGAGCATCGCGTTGCAGGCTAATTCGCCGGTAAAGCTACTGAGCGCGTTTTCGAGCAACGCGTTCCACGAAGGATAGCTCTGCATTTCGGGGAGGACTTCCACGCCGCTCTTGGTTGCCGTCTTGCCTGTGCGCATAGCGTACGCCCTCAAATCGCCCGTGTCTCGCGCTTCGTACAGCCAATCGTCATACTCGATCACTTTGGTCTTGACAAAATGGGGGAGGGCGTAGATGACCCCGTCGCGCGTTACGCACTGTTGCAGGGCGGGCAACATGCTGGACACGCAGCGCTCGATCCGCTCCGATCCCTGCAGCGGGCTGTAATACCCCCTGTCGATCAGGTCGTCGGAGGTATAGGGGCTGCCCAGCGCGTTATCGATGAACATCAGGTCGTAGGTGTGCTTCCCCGCGGCAAAGTCGAGCAGCATGAGCTCATACGCCTGGTCGCTCCCCTCGGCCACAACCACGTCTACGCCGGTCTTTTCGCTGAAAATCTGCGCGTCTCGTATGGCGTCCTCGCTGGTATAGGTGAGGAACACCAGCGCGTCCTCAGAGGCGGAGTCGGAATCGGGTTCGGGGGTGGTCGGCTGGGGAAGGGAGGGGCTCGGGCTGGGCGCGGCCGCGGGCTGGGCAGAATCCTGCGGGCCGCTCGGGGCGCAGCCGCAGAGCGCCAGGAGGACTGCCGCCGTCAGGAGGGCGAGCAGCCTTTGTCGGATGTCGTTTGCGCGCATTGTGATCCTCCTTTCATCTCCGGCGGGATGGAGCTGAGCCCCATCCCGCCGGACCGGACGCTAGGCGTCATTCACGGAAACAAATATGGTTAGTGCTTGGAGCCGTGCGTGCAGACCGTCGTCGTGCCGCCCGGGCAGCCAGACTGGGTGTGATAGCGAACGTGGTCGTGCGTATGGAACTGGGTTCCATGGGATACACCCTTTCGATACAACGTGCAGTAGGACTGACGAATCATGATGTTGCAGTTGTTGGAGTCGTAAGAGTGGGAGCTCTGAATATAGGAGCCAGCGTTGGCACCGTTACACCTGTAGTGCTCCTGGTCGGTGGTGACCGCGAAGCCAGTTGCCATCGTGCAAAGCAGCATTGCGAGGACAACGATCAAACTCGTAGTGACCTGAATCCGTTTCATAAAACTCCTCTTTCCGCAATGACTGGCTTTGTTATTAGAAAATAATCTTTCAGTGTGCACCCTGAGGATTATTTCTACCTGTTCGACTGTATAAATTGTAGCATAAATGTAAAGTCTTTGTAAAGCTTTTTTTTCGATATTTCATGAACGGGACTCTAAAATACCCAAACAATACGATTTGCACAGAAATTGCGCCAATGAGTACTGTGGACGCCCTTTTCCGTACAGTTCGCGAGTCTGAAAACAACCTCGAATGAACAGCCTCTACTCGGTATAAACTGAAGGATTGGGGTGCAGGCCCAGCGAGATAGAAAATGAGTTTGTTAATGCACATGCGTATACAGTCTCATCTTCGCAGATCATTATTCTCATAAACCCAACTCCTCTTTTTATAACCAAAATATCACATATGCTATTTTTTGTCAAATTTGCATACAGTAAGCCTGAGGAGAGAGTTTTGAAATGATTGAGTAGGTTGAATAAAAAAACCAAGAAATTACGCAATATAATGCGAATAGTGTGTTGTGTTGATTATTTCGGTTAGAGAGGTAATCGGGTATAGTTGTTACGCTAAAGGAGAAGTATTATTCTACTGGTGTGAATCAATGTGTGCGTTCATGTTGTTATATCGCTTATCTATGCCATATTGATAAAATAAATGGGAACTTATGATATTTTTAATTCAAGGAGGTGAGATGACATGGATAAGATCTTGGCTATTATTGCACGTCTGTCTTACATGTATGCAAAGATTGGCGCCGGAGCTGTTAGTTTGCATGGTTCCTATGAAGCGGTGGTACCTAACTCTATGAAGAGTAAATGATCTGTTGGGGGTGGCTGTTATGCTATCCCCTTTTTTCATGACGTGAAGCTGGTGCACAAAATGTACGTAAGGCTATTTACACCTAGGAGAATAAAAGGCTGCTAGAGAAAAGGCTGTGGCAGTGATTGCGGAATTGAAAACCATAGGCAGTTGGAAAAGTAACATTATATATGTTCTTCACCCATCGACATGTTATTCGTTTCTTCATATGGCATTGCACCTTTCTCAACATTGCTCCATCTTAAGATAGTTTCTTTTCTGTATTCGTTATATTCCTTGTAATAAAGATAATCTGGTGCTACGAATGTTGCCCGTATCAGCCCAACTGTCGTAGCGAATACATATACAGCTTGTATTGTAGTATAGATTGTATCACACAATGATTTTCTCCATTTCATAGAACTTATCCCCCTTAATCATTTGCAAAACAACTTTCTTGATGTTCGGGGCGGGCGGAAAAGACCACCTAGAGTCAAACGGAAATAACCAATTGAGTCAAAGAGAAATCGTCAACAACCCAGATTGGTATATTAGAGTATTACGGTGTAGGTATCTCGGAGGATGCCGGAGCCTTCACTCTGCCGGTTTGCAGTGCGACGGTCTCCAGTTTCTTTCCCCGGAAGCTTTCGCCCTTAATATTGAATACTGTAGCATCGTCAAAGATCCGGTCTAGGGCACACAGCAGGGCGTCGTCCTCATTGAAGTTAGATCGCCAATGAGAGGGGGTACTTGTTGCTGGTGAACACGATGTTGAAGTTGCCTTCCTTGTTGTATCTCCGGTCAATCAGATCAAAGAACAGCCGGGTATTCTCCTCGTTGAACTCACAGTGGCCCACCTCATCAATAATCGGGCAGGAAGGCCGCACCAGGCCATTGAGAATGGATGCTTCCTTTCCGGTTCGCCGGGCGGCGGTGAATTTGTCCCGCAGCTCGGACATCTTAATGAAATAGGTCTTAATCCCCCGCTGACAGCATTCATACCCAAAGGCTTGGGCCAGATGGGTCTTGCCGGTTCCTGCTGGACCAATGAATGCCAGGTTTCTGTGGGCATAGATTGCTGACAGGGAGGGCCTCGTTTTCAGTCGGTTTGCATCCCGCCCCTTCATGACAGAGAAATCGAAGTTGTCAAAGGTCTTGGGGTCTTTCAGCGGCAGGCGGCTCATCTTCAGTAGCGTATGGATCGTGGTTTCAATCTTCTTCCGCTGCAAATGCTCAAACACCATCCCAACGACCTGGATCTGCGCTTCCGTAAGCTCCTGTTCTTCTGCCATCTTGGCAAACTCAATGGAGGAAAAGTCCAGCTTTAGGATTTGACTGCTCTTTTCCACGGCCTCAAAGACGGACTCATTTATCCCAGACCACCTCCTTGTCAAAGTTGAACTTTTCAAAGGAAAGACTGGGTTCCTGCTCCGGAAGCCGGACAATCTCCGCTTTTACCGACATGGTCGGGAACTCTTCAGGCTGCTCCAATGCTGCGTACTGGTCCTTGCAGAACCGGTCCCGCTTGTTCCATGTTACATCATGGGCGGTTAGCTGCTGCTTCAAGTCGGAAGAATAGATATAGATCATATCGTCCTTCCGCATAATACGGGCAGTGGACCCTCGGTAGCTGAATGGAACACCGAAACGGCGCCCCTCATAATTGACGAAACCGTCAAAAGAGATCTTTCTCTCCTGGCACAAGTAGAACAACAGTGCCAGATTCATCTCCAATGTATGGATCTGCTCAGCACAGCTGCTGCAATGGACCTCCTGCGGCGTACCGGCGGTGGCTTTGTGGTAGGTACTGTTCTGTTGGTTGCACCAGTTCAGTGCGGCCCGGTTCAGGTTCGTGATGTTCCAGAACACCCGGCCAACCATAAAGTTTTCCTTGACGAAACGTACCAGCCGTTCCATCTTGCCTTTGGTAAAGGGATGTCTGAGCTTGCAGAGCTTCGTCTGGAAGCCTACTGTTTTCATAAAGGACTCATAATATTTCTGCCGGACCGGATAACCCTCAAAGTCCCAGTGGAGAACGACACTTTTCATGTTGTCGGTTAGAACATACTTGGGGATCCCCATGTAGCGAAAGGAGTGGATCATGCCAATCTGTCCTTGACGGATGAAACTCTTGTCGAGCAACACCTGATTGCATTTAAGCGGAAGCGTTCGTCTGACACCCTTTTCTTCAACGATGTACTCTGTATCTGTATAGGCAGTCAAGCCGCAGATGCTTCCATCGGAGGACAGGCGGGCAAAAGACACTTGCAAGCCGAGATAGTCTCTTGCGAACTGATCAATCGGTGTGGCACGAGCCATACGGACTTCCTCGGACTCCATGCCGAAGAAGAACTTATTGAAGTCTTCCGTGACGGCTGCTGCAATTTCTTCGATTTGCTTCTGGGATAAGATCACTGGGCATTCTCCTTTGCTTCGACAAACCACTTGTCTCCTTCATGAAAAAGGAACGACTCCTTTCCTCTAATCATGACTGTGTAACGGATGCCTCCGCCACCTACCTTCTTGGATGTGGCGCGGCATTTGTAAAGAATCTGGTCGATCTGAAAGACCAAACCATTGTCCCACCGGATGAGACGTGGATGAATAGCTCCTTCCTTGTCCACATCCAGATTGACGGACACATACGCTTTTCTGCATTGTGCATTCATGTTTTGCACCCTCACTCCTTGTTGTTGGGCTGTCTCGTCGAAACAGCTTGTATTTGTAACTTTTCTGTGCATATTCTCGCGAACCTCTTGACTTGATGAGTAATCCGCGATATACTATGGGTAATTGAATTACGCATATCTATTATACATACTTCAACTACCCATGTCAATAGAAATGGGAAATTCAGTTTCGCAAACTTTTTGTGAAGGAGTGGTGAACGAGACATGACGTTTGCTGAGAAGTTCAAGGAAGAACGAGTAAAGAAGGAACTAACCCAGCAGCAAGTCGCAGACAGCTTGGGGATTACACGCAAAATGATCACGTTGTATGAAAAAGGGACTTCCTTGCCCCGCACACGGGAAGCATATAAGAAGATTGCTGATTTCTTCGGCGTTGATGTCAATTATCTTCTGACAGAAGATGAGGACTTTGTTGTTCAGGCATCAGAAAAATATGGTGCGCGTGGAAAGAAACAGGCTCAGGACTTGGTGGATGGTATCTCCGGTTTGTTTGCTGGTGGAACACTTTCTGAGCAGGACAAAGATGCCGTCATGAAAGCGTTGCAGGACATCTACTGGGATTCCAAAGCCCGAAACGTCGAAAAATACACGCCAAAGAAATACAAACTGCATCTCGATGAGGATTGAGGGCGGATTATTGGACTGCTGATGTTATATAATTACGGAATAACCATCGGTATAGCGGGGGTGATGAAAATTGCTTCTACGACCTGAACTCATTCACCGCAAAGCCACGGACATTGTACGAGGCTGCGGAACACGGGACACCGTGCGTATTGCAAAAGAGTTGGGTATCTACGTTCATTTCGTTGATGGACTGAACGAACTTCTTGGAATGTACACCTACCGGCATAAGGAGAGGCACATTCTTTTGAACTCCAATATGGAGTACATTGTAAAGCTCATGGTCTGCGGACATGAAATTGGTCACGACTGCCTGCACCGGGAGCAAGCCAAAGGAGCAAGCGGATTGCAGGAGTTTACACTGTTCGATATGCGTAACGAGATGGAATATGAAGCCAATGCGTTCAGCGCCCATTTGCGGATCGACGATGATGAACTGATGGAGCTGATGAAGCAAGGCTATGATGTGGTACAGCTTTCCTCCATCATGGAGACGAATGTGAACCTGATGCTGATTAAGCTCAACGAGCTGAATCGCATGGGATGGCAACTTAACTTGCCGTATGTACCGCGTTCAGATTTCCTCAAAAACGTCAAGCCGGAAGGTTGACAGCAGAGGATTTAAGGGATTTCCTGTCTGATATATTCATTATATGGGATGCCCGATGTCGAAACCTACACAATCCTGCAATGGGTTTGAATTACCATGCGCGGATGCAGTTTGAGCCGTGAAAGGACAACACAAGATGGACAACAACGAATATAAAGAGGCTCTTCTTTGTGCGGCTGAAACCCTCAATGAACGCATGGGTAC
>ENA-OUQC01001136-OUQC01001136.1-human-gut-metagenome-genome-assembly--contig:-NODE-1136-length-14976-cov-19.422626_pt1 | contig 14976 bp, 14 predicted proteins | sample MGYA00237942_ERZ548815 | MGnify/ENA primary metagenome ERZ548815 (study PRJEB26490, sample SAMN05194722) | human gut metagenome | biome: terrestrial biome; feature: human-associated habitat... | reverse complement strand
CTGCGGCGCTCTTGCCCGAACGGATGCCGAGGTCGAGCCCCAGTTCGATTTCGTTCTTGAAGGCGTCAGTGTATCGCCATACGCGGTCGGATAAGTCGAGGCCTTGCGTCTTGCGTGCGAGGAATGCTTCAAGCGCTTGCACGTTGTTGTTAAAATAGCGGCGGCGCTGCGCCTCGGGCAGGTCGTCCGCCTTACGCCCGAAGACGCGGCGGACGAGGGCGGTAGACGAAATCTTGCCGTGCTTTTAGAAGATTACGAGTAAAAAAATAAGATAAGCCGACTATGTCTCAGAAAAAAATACTAAATTTGTAAACTTATACGCCGCATAGGGTATGCCGGACTAATACGGTACAGACGATGCGGGCCAAATAAAAGAAAAATAATTACTAATCAGATAATTTCATGGAAATTACAGGAAAAATCATTTTTGATCTTCAGGAACAATCCGGTGTCAGCAAGGCCGGCAACAACTGGAAGAAACACGAGTATGTTCTTGAAACTCAAGAGACTTACCCTCGAAAAGTCTGCTTCAACTTTTTCGGTGACAAGGCCGACCAGTATAAGTTGAGCGTAGGCAAAGTATACACCGTAAGTTTTGACCTCAACAGCCGCGAATACAATGGCCGCTGGTACACGGAAGTCAGTGCATGGAAAGCCGAAGAGGCACAAGGCGCAGAAACAGCCGCCGCCACCCCCGTGCCTCCCATGGCACAGCAGGCTCCCATTGAAGCCCCCGTGCCCCCCGCTCCCGGAGCTGCCGGTGCATCTGACGACCTGCCTTTCTGACGCAAAGCCGGACAGACCTTATGCGCGCTTGCCGGAGCCTTAGGCATCCATAGGCAGGCGCGTGCTCGTTTACACAAAAGAATAGATCAAACATCAAACCACGCTAATGAAAACATTGACAGCACTGGTGACGGTGCTTTTTATGGCTCAACCGCTTATGTCACATTCAGCTCCCGTGGCGACATCTTCGACCAAGAAGGCCGAGACCGCCAATCCGCTGTTGCGCCCATTCAAGGCCACCGAGCACAACACTCCTCCTTTCAACGCTATAGATAACAGTATGTGGCTTCCGGCCATCCAAGATGGTATAGCACGTGCCAATAAGGATATTGACGCCATAGCCAACAATAAAGCAAAGCCTACCTTCAAGAACACCATAGAGGCTTTAGACTGTGCGGGCGAGGACCTCAGCCGTACACTCGGCGTATTCTATGCACTCCTTTCGGCCGAAGCCGATGACCAAATGATGGAGGTCTCGGTAGTGGCTTCGCGACTGTTGAGCGAATACTCGACATCTATCACCCTTAACGAAAAACTATGGCAGCGTGTTCGTCAGGTGTACGACAATCGCGAAGCACTCAAGCTGGCACCTGAAGACAGTATGCTGCTGCAGCGCACCTACGAGTCGTTTGCTCGTAACGGCGCTACCCTTGAAGGCGAGGCACGCGAACAATACAAAAGCCTCAGCGCCGAGTTGTCCGAACTGACCACGCTCTTCGGACAGAATGTACTCAAGGAAGTCAATACCTACGAAGTATGGCTTACAAAAGAAGATCTTGGGGGTCTGCCCGAAAGTTCGACAGAAGCTGCCGCCAAGGCCGCTTCCGATAAAGGTCGTGCCGGGGAATACCTCTTCACACTTGACCAGCCCGTATACATTGCTTTTATGAAGTATAGTAGCCGCGCCGATTTGCGCGAGCGTATGTACCGACTCTATACCGGACGCAACACCTCGGGTAAGTACAACAATATAGATGTGATGACGCGCATCGCAGATGTACGTCATCGCCTGGCCAATCTCTTGGGATACAAGACATATGCGGCTTACAGCCTGACCAATACTATGGCCGGAACACCCGAGGCTGTGTACGACCTGCTGGGACGTTTGCGCCAAGCCTACACACCCGCGCTTGAAAAAGAAATGGCCTCGCTAACAGCTTTTGCCTCCAAATACGAAGGCAAGCCGGTGACCATACATCCCTGGGATTACAGCTACTACTCCAATAAGCAGCGTGCAGCCGAGTATGCTTTCGATGAGGAAGCTATGCGTCCCTATTTCGAGCTCTCGAATGTTATCAAGGGCGTCTTCGGCTTGGCCACTCGCCTTTATGGTGTGACTTTCACTCCCAATTCCAAGGTGCAGGTTTACCATCCCGATGTGACAGCTTATGACGTCAAGGACGAAAACGGTAAATTCATCGGCGTGTTCTACGCTGACTTCTTCCCCCGTGCCGGTAAACGTCCCGGCGCATGGATGACCAACTTCAAGGAGCAGTGGAAAGACGCCAAGGGCAAGGAATCGCGTCCTCAGGTGACCATAGTGATGAATTTCACCAAGCCGACGGCCGATAAGCCCTCGCTTCTGACCCCCTACGAGGTCGAGACATTCATGCACGAATTCGGCCACGCTCTGCACGGCCTGCTCGCCGACACCAAGTATCGCACACTGAGCGGCACTAATGTCTTCCGCGATTTTGTCGAATTGCCGTCTCAGTTTAACGAGAACTTCCTGACCGAGCGCCAATTCCTCGATACTTTTGCTCGCCATTACGTTACGGGCGAGGCTATACCCGATTCGCTGGTAGACGGCCTGATACGTTCGTCACGCTATGGCGCGGCCTACTCGTGTATGCGCCAACTGGCTTTCGGATACCTTGATATGGCATGGCATACCATCGAAAAGCCGGTGGACGATCCCGTAGAATTTGAGATTGAAGCCGTTAAGCCTGTACGCATCTTCCCGACGGTCTGCGGTTCGATGATTTCACCCCAGTTCAGCCACATTTTCTCCGGAGGTTATGCTGCCGGATATTACAGCTACAAGTGGTCCGAAGTACTGGATGCAGACGCTTTCAGCGTATTCCGGAAAAACGGTATATTCGATACCAAAACAGCACACTCGTTCCGCGACAATATCCTCAAACGCGGCGGTACCGAAAACCCGGCCGAACTCTATCGCCGGTTCCGCGGCGGTGAACCCACCATCGATGCATTGCTGCATCGTGATGGTATAAAGTGACGATTGAACACTAACCCGGTATACGGCGGCGCCATATATTCTTCAGCGAATATGGCGCCGCCGCTGTGTTTTATGACGCTGTCGCTGTAATACACCCGGGCGCAAACTTTTCGAATATCAAGAGCGTTTGCATTACAAAAGAACTTACGACAATGAAGACACTGCAAACACTTTGGACTGCGGCAGCGATTTCGGCGGCAGCGCTATGCTTCGGACCCGAAGCAGAGGCTTGCACACGTGTGGTATATGCCGGACACGACAATACGGCAATCACCGGCCGCAACTTGGATTGGAAAACGCCTATACCGACCAATCTGTATGTTCAGCCGCGAGGCATCAATCGTGTGTCTGCACAGGGGGACAATGCCTTACGATGGAAGTCGTTGTACGGTAGTGTGGTTGCTGTGGGCTACGACATGGGTGTATCAGAAGGCATGAATGAGCGGGCGCTTGTGTGTAACCTCCTATATCTACCGGGCACTGAATACAAACTGCCTAATGAGACGCGACGCCCGATGTCATCATCGCTATGGGCACAGTATATCCTTGACAATTACGCAACGGTGGCCGAGGCGGTCGAAGGGCTGTCGCGCGATGCGTTCTACATAGATGCTCCGGATATGCCGGGCGGCGCATCCACGACACTTCATGCTGCATTGAGTGATGCCTCAGGCGATTGCGCAATCATCGAGTATATTAACGGTCGCATCTCGATACACCATGGACGCGAATGTCGAGTGTTGACCAACGCCCCGGTGTATGACAGCCAAGTAGCAGTTGAACAATATTGGGCACGGATAGGAGGAATGAAAATGTTGCCAGGGACCAACAGTAGTAGCGACCGCTTTGTGCGTGCATCGTTCTACGTGGGTTGTATCCCGGACACTGTAAGGCACGAGGTTGCACTTGCCGGAGTCTTCGGCGTACTTTTCAATTGTGCCGTTCCGGTAGGAATCTCGGTGCCCGACAGCCCCGAAGTGTCGCAGACACAATGGCGTTCGGTCGCCGATCATTCGAACTTGGTGTATTATTATGCTACCACCTATAATCCCTCGGTGATGTGGGTCGATTTGAGACAATTTGACCTTAGAGAGGGTGCGCCTACAATGAAACTTGATATTATCAACCAAACAAAAGCCTATATCGGCAATGTTCGTGACGATATGCATCCGGATAAGGGCTTTGTCCCGATGTCCTCGATGGAACAGTGGCGTTGCTCTCAGAAGCCGGGAAAGCCTTAGACATTGCGACATAGCGTGATAATGCCGTGATGGGCTGTGCTTTTGGGAAAAAGGTCGGGCCGTCGTTTCAGACTATTGTTCCTTCCTATCTTTTTGTATCGATAGGGCATATAGCCCAAATTTGCGGAAGCAATGGGGAGTTATCATCGTTGTGTATTACCTCCGGGGTGATGGAGCATCCGTACGGTGCGGTTTCGTTGTTTTGGCTATGGATGCGTTGCAGCACTTGCTGACGTGTAGCATTATCGCGTGCCGTTACGCGAGATATTCGAGTTTCGATATCGGCGGTAACCTCCAAGATACGATCGACATATTTCCATAGACCGGAGGAATATAGTATGGCACTTTCGACAAAAAACAAACCTGGAGTTAGGCGTGCACACGCTTGAACATCGTCGGTGACGGCACTATGCACGATGGCATTGAGTATGGCTAATTTTTTCTTGTCTCCGAAAACTATCTGCGCCAATCGAGGACGGTTGATGCTTCCGTCGACGTTAATTGTCGACGGGTCAATCATTTCGGCTAATTTACGGTGGATTTCCGGATCTCGGTCCATGATAGCTTTAGCATTGCTGTCGCAGTCGTACACAGTGAATCCACATGTACGTAAAATCTGACTGACAACGCTTTTGCCCGAACCTATGCCGCCGGTGATACCGATGGTTTGTATGGCCATAGTTACTGTTGAGAATATCCTTTTTGGGGGAGTAGTGTGTGTATTGCCGTATTCGGAGTGTGTTCGGTCGAGGCTTAGTTCGAATTGGCTCCAACAATTCAGCGTTCGACCATATATTCTACCGAATCGGTGCTGAGGCGAATATTGCGAAGTGCCGGAGCCTTGGAATTGTCCGCGTTGATGCAGATGCGACGTGCCGGATGCGACATATCAATGCTGCGATAGTCGGCGGTGACGACCAGCGGAGGCAATTGCTCGTTGTACATATTGGCCGGCACCATATAAGTCGCTGTTACGGTGGTTGGCAGCAGAATCAGTCGCACACTGTCCGGAACATTAACTGCGGTGATAGGCACTTTAATGGAGCGAGCTATCAGCGGCTCGACGCGGAAGGTTACGCTGACGCTGTCAGGAAAGGCTCGACATCCCGGCGGAACATTTACGCGTGTGCGTATTGTCTGAGTTTCCGAAATATTGGAGTACTGGATGACCGGGGTGACGGCTTTATCCACCGTCAAGTCCAAAGGCCGTATTGAGTAGACGACTACCGATTCGGGTACACATTTTGGGACACCGGCCAGTGCGAAATCCGAGCGCGTGGTCACCTGCGCGTTTACGTTCACCGGCATGGACACTCCCGGCCTCGAGGTGAACATTATATTGAGCGTGTCCGGGCTGAAGGATAATATCTGTGCGTTTTGGCCGAAGACATTACGCAGCAAAGCCCGCATTTCCGACGTACCGACAGAAATACGATTGCCATGCATCAGATACTTGTAATCAATGGAAATTGTCGGTGGCGTGCCAAAGCTGAATTTTATGAGTTGCGATCCGCGCGATTTGACGCTGACATTTATGTCTTCGGGCAAGTACGAAATCATAGTGACCGAATCCGGTTTATTGACGATTTCGACACGACACCGAATGTCCTGTTGCATTTCCTGGTTCAACGACATTACCACCCATAGGGCTGTCGAAATAGCCAGAAAGACGCAAAACGTCAACACGCTCTTCCCGCGGGGCGAAAAGACGTATTGACGTATGATTTTTGCGGCGCGCCGGGCCTTGTCTTGCAGGGCACCCACGGCTTATGATTATTTCTGTTGGATGCCCTCGTTTGCTTGGACTGCGGAGGGGTATACCGAGTTGCGGTCTACGCGGATTTTAACATCCTTGTCCACTTCGATGAGCATGGTGTTGTTGTTTGCATCAATTTCGCGGATGCGTCCATAGATACCGCCGGCTGTGACAACGTTGTCGCCCTTAGCCATGGCTTCGCGCTGTTTGCGCAGTTCTTTCTGCTTTTTCTGCTGCGGACGTATCATGAAGAAGTAGAAGATGGCAATAAGTGCCACAATCATAATGATGTTCATCATTCCGGCGCCTGCTCCGGCGCCTGCTCCGGCACCTGCGGTAGCTCCCTCGAGAAGTATTGCGTTTTCAATCATAGTTTGGTCTTGTTTGTATTTGAATTATTGGTGAGTATGGTATTTACTTGTATATGACGTTGTTCTTTTTGAGATACGTGGCCACGGAATACAATATTCCGTTGACAAATTGTCCGCTCTTGGGTGTCGAGTAATTATTGGCCAATTCGACGTACTCATTCATGGTCACTGCGATAGGAATGTTGGGGTAGGCCACCAACTCGGTGATCGCAGTAATCATGATGACGATATCCATGAATGGTATGCGCTCTATATCCCAGTTTTGGTTGTTGATGAATCGGTCGATGAGTTCGCGGTACTCGTAAATGTGCTGAATTGCTGCATCGAAGAGTTCTGCGCCGAAGGTCTCATCTTCCTCATCTTTGTATTTGACCAAAAGGGATATCGGCTCGTCCGGATGTGACTGGGCGTAACGTATTGTCTTGAGTACGAAAGTGCCCATAATGTTTATATCGTCGTTCCAGAATACCGATTCATTTTCGATTGCTTCCTCGAGGACATCGCTACGGAATATTACGTTGCGTAGCAGGTTACGCCATACTTCGCAGTCGAGCTCGAAATCGGTGTTTTCGGCCTCCATATAGTCTGCGTAGCATTGCGATGAGGTAATCTCTTTCAGCAAGTCTTGAAGTAGCGAGAAGTCGGAAGTCCAGCCCTTGGCATTTTTCTCGTAATAGGGCCCGAAAGTGGGAGACTCGAGCAGCTTGGCGATGAAGGCGTTGTCTACAAACCGCATATTCGGGTTGAGCTCATCTTGTGTTGCCAGGAATTTGGATTTGGCGTTTTCGATATTCTCGGCCTGAACTTTTGTGAGATTGGCCATCAGACAGAAAATGTCGCAGTATAGGTTGTATGCCTTGTCAAGCGACAACATCAAGTCTTTTTTTGCTGTAGTATACCCCATAGTGGCATCGCGGTACGAAGCCAAGGTGCTTTCGAAGAGTGCAAAGCCACGTTCGAAGCCTCTATTGGTGAATCTTTCGAGCGTGCGTATTGCTGCAGCAAATCCGCGGTCGCGTTTTACTATGGTAGTAAACACCGAAGACCACATTGATACTTCGAGCGCAATTTCGGGCGAACGCTTTTTGCTGTAATCCTTGTATGCTGTCGATTGTGCGATGTTGTCCGCCAGACGTTGCATCTCCGGAGCGATAACCTGAAGGTCGTTATCGCCCTTGAAGAGCATTTCTTTGATGGTGTCATCTGAAGCCAAAGCGGCACCGACGCGGCTACGCAGCATCTTTTTGTCTACCGCTATGGATATAGGCATATTGGCCGTCTTCTTGCCGTTGGTAAGCTGTACCAGCATCAGCAGCAAGTCTTTATAGACTTTGTATGCAAACACAGCGTCCTGTGACGTCGATTCCGGTTGCTTAAGAATTTTGAAATCGGTACGTGTCAGAAGGTATGAGTACAGCATCTGTACTACCTTGGTTCGTATAAGTATACGGTTGATCATGCTTGAATATGTGCGTCTATAAATGAGCGCCGCTTTTGGCTTGCTTGCCGTTCGGCTATGCAAAGTTAATACTTTTTTTCAAGATGGCTGTCATATAGGCCGATTTTCGGCAAGACTTTTTGTCGCGCTTCGTGTTGAGTTTACCTGCCGTTGGGATGCGTTAGGTGTGTCATTGGGCGAGATGGTTCCAGCCTTGAGCCTTAATGGCTATTTCGCTTTCGCCGTCGCGCGTAATCATTGCACACCCCAGTTTCTGTTCCGTGATATGTCCGATAATGCGTATACCGGACATATCCTTGATTTTGTCATGGTCTGACAGAGGAACGGTAAACAGCAATTCGTAGTCTTCGCCGCCGTTCATTGCCGCTGTTACGAGGTTCATATTCAATTCTTGAGCCATAACTGCCGTCTGATAGTCGATGGGTATACGTTCTTCGTATACACGACATCCGGTCTTGGACTTTTGGCATATATGCAAAAGTTCGGAGGATAGTCCGTCCGATATATCTATCATTGAAGTGGGGACGATGCCTGCTCGGTCCAGTTGGGCTACAATATCACGTCGTGCTTCGGGCTTGAGTTGACGCTCGACAAGGTATTCCTTACCGGTGAATTGCGGCTCAAAATCCTTGATGCCTACCGAAGCGGCTTTTTCGCGTTCGAGGACCTGGAGTCCCATATATGCGGCGCCGAGGTCACCGCTGACGCATATCAGGTCGTTGGGGCGTGCTCCGTCGCGTCCCACAACTTTTGATGCGGGGGCATCGCCGATGACTGTGACGGAGATGACCAGCCCTTGACGAGAAGATGTTGTGTCGCCTCCCACGAGGTCTACGCCGTAGACTTCGCAGGCCAAGCGTAAGCCATCATATAGTTGCTGAATATGCTCGACGGTGAAGCGGCGCGAGATACCCAGAGACACCACGATTTGTCGCGGCGTGCCGTTCATGGCATAGATGTCGCTGAAGTTGACAACGGCGGACTTATACCCGAGGTGCTTGAGCGGCACGTATGTCAGGTCAAAGTGTATGCCCTCCATCAGGATGTCTGTGGATACGAGTACGCGTGTGTCCGGGTAAGACAATTCGGCGGCATCATCGCCTATGCCGCGTATTGTGGAGGCGTTCTTGTGTACAATGCCTTCAGTGATTTTGTCTATAAGGCCGAATTCGCCCAGAGAGGCTATTTCTGTCTGTTTTTCTTCCATAGTGCCATGTTTTTGGAGTTGTGGTGGGGGCGCTTTTGCGCTTTTTATGTCTGGAAAGAGAATGGTCGTGTCCTAATACTTTAGGCCTTGTGTGGTATAATTTTGTGGTGACACTCCCGCCACGTAGGCCCGGGCGTGTCACCACAAAATATGCTTGGACGGAAGTGTATTAGTTGGCTGATACGAGTTCCTTGATGATAGCGAGCATCTTAGGTTGAGCATTCTCAGCTGCCATCTGAACTTCTTCGTGAGTCGGAACCTGACGAACGTCTTTGCCTCCGAGGTCGGTGATTACGGAGATACCATAGACGCGCATTCCGGCATGGCGTGCTACGATGACTTCGGGAACGGTGGACATACCTACGGCATCTCCTCCGATTACACGGAAGTACTCGTACTCGGCCGGAGTCTCGAATGTGGGGCCGGTGGTGCCTACATATACGCCGTGCATCAGTCGAATGCCGAGACGTTTGGCAATTTCGTCAGCTTTGCGGATGAGTTCGTGGTCATAAGCTTCGGTCATTGCGGGGAAGCGCGGGCCAAGTTCTTCGTAGTTCTTGCCACGCAGCGGGTTTTCGGGGAAGAGGTTGATTTGGTCGGTGATGGTCATGATATCGCCTACGCGGAAGTCCTTGTTCATACCGCCTGCTGCATTGGATACATACAGGGTGTCAACGCCGAGGGCACGGAAAACGCGTACGGGGAAGGTGACAGTCTTCATATCATAGCCTTCGTAGTAGTGGAAACGGCCTTGCATCGCGATGACACGTTTGCCGTTCAGGTCGCCGAAGATGAGGTTGCCGCTGTGTCCTTGTACGGTGGATACGGGCATATTGGGTATCTGGCTGTAGGGTATGACTACCTTATTGTCGATATGGTCTACAAGTGCGCCGAGGCCGCTGCCGAGGATGATGGCAGTCTTTGGCATGTCACTTATGCGTTCGCTGAGGAAGCGCGCTGTTTCTTTAATTTTTTCGAGCATTGTGAATAATAGTTTTTATGTGTTTCAGTGTGTGTTATTTATATTTTGTCGTGTCTATATGTGACGTGTCTGTATGGAGATATTAGTTGTGCCGTGCGGGATTGAGCAGCCCTTTGAGCTTCATCAGACGCAATATTTCGTCACGCAATGTTTCGCCGCGGAGTGTCTCGCCCGGTTCGGTATGCAAAAATTCGACATGCACCGGTACGTACATCAGTGCGCTTTTGAGTGCCTTCGGGAAGTACGGGTTGTTGAGCAATCGTACCGCGTCTTTCTCGGTGGTGATGATAATCTTGCGTGCGCCTTGTAGGCTGTTATATCTCTCGGTGATGAGTTCGAGGTCGTGACGTGTATAGTTGTGGTGATCATCGAAGACGTTGACCTTGACGTTCGCATCAAAACTCTTGATATAGCGTACAAATGGTTTCGGATTGGCTATACCGGCAATAACAAGTACCGCATCGTTGGTCGTGAGCTGTTCAAGTCGTACGGGAGTTCCACCAAAGACGGCGCGAGCTTGTTCGTAGGCGTAACGCGAGTAAAACAGCCCTTGATCCGGAATCAGGTTGAGGTTCTTGCCAAAGGTTCTGATGTCTATGGGACGGATGTTGTTCGGACACTTGGTGACGATTACGATGTCGGCGCGTGTGATATTTTTTGCGGACTCGCGCAGACGTCCGTATGGCAACATTTTGTCTCTGAAGTACGGACGTTTGTATTCGGTGAGAACTATCGAGATGTCCGGCTTGACACGACGATGTTGGAATGCATCGTCCAGAATAATCATATTGAGTGATGGATCGTCGGCAAGCATCCGCCGTATTCCGGCTACGCGGTCTTCGCATACGCATACGGTGATTTTGCGCCCGAATTTATGATATATCTGGTATGGTTCGTCGCCGATGTCGTTTGGTGTCGATTGTGGAGTGGCGGCTACAAAACCGGATGTGTGTCGTTTGTATCCGCGGCTGAGTATGCCGATATTGAAACGGTCGCGCAAGGCGGCTACAACGTATTCGGTATGGGGAGTCTTGCCGGTGCCGCCTACGGCGAGGTTGCCGATACAGACTACCGGGACATCAAAAGAGTACGACTTGATGATATTGCAGTTATAGCAGAGATTGCGCACAGCCGTCACTGCGCCGTATATCTTAGACAGCGGGAGCAGAATGAGTTTGGCCAATGTAGATTTGCGCATCTTGTCGTTTTTTATTTTTATACTGCTATGGTGTATTGCTTTGTCGTTATTTGCGGTCGTTGTTTATTGTCGTCGGGCAATGTCTTCTCTTTTGGATGTTCGGTCGTTGTTTGCTGTACTTTTATATTGGGGACGTCGTATGTTTATTGTAGAGTGATACATTCCATACGCGCTTGTACGGGCGACATACTGACAATTTGTCCCAGCATCCGTATGGCTTTGTCGGCTTCGGCCGGCGGTATCGCGGCCCAGGCAGCTTTGGCCTTCAATGCTTCGGGTATGGCATCTTGTCCGGTAATGCCGGCTGATAGAAGTCGCTGCAGCGGAGAGATGTCTTCAGCCGGATATGTAGCGTAAGCCGTGGCGGATATGCCAATCTGCCGAGCCAAGTCGGCTATGGCATCGTGCAGAGTGCCTATGCGGTCTACGAGACCGATACTGAGAGCTGTATTGCCATCCCATACACGTCCTTGGGCTATGGCATCTACACTATCCTTGGAGATGTGTCGGCCGGCGGCAACACGCCCTACAAAGGTCTCGTAACCTCGTTGTATGGCACGTTGCATTTCGACTTTTTGTCTCGGGGTCATATCCTTGGTTACAGATATATCAATGGCGTCAGGAACTGTGCCTACACTGGAGAAGTGTATGCCAAGATGCTTGTCCAAAGTGCCTTCAATGGACGGAACAATGCCGAAAATGCCTATCGAGCCGGTGAGGGTTTGCGGCATAGCGTATATGCGGTCGGCCCCGCAGGAGATATAATAGCCTCCGGAGGCGGCATAGTCGCCCATCGAAACATACACGGGCTTGCCCTGTGCCTTGAAATGACGAACTGCATCCCATATTTGCTCACTGGCAAATGCACTGCCGCCACCCGAATTGACGCGCAACACCATTCCGACGATGTTATCGTCTTTTGCAAGGCGTAGTATCTCGGGTACAAGCGAGGATGCTACGATACCTTCGTTGCCGTCCTCGGTGATGTCGCCATCGGCGAAGACTACGGCGATATGAGTGTCATCAGACATAGCCGATGTTGCGCCGGCGTAATCGGACATATATTCGGCCGGCGATACCAGCTCGAGGTCTTCCGGATCATCGGTTTCGGTGAGTGCGCACAGTACATCTTCGATTTGGCGACGGTATGCGGATTTGTCTATGAGTTTATGTGTAAGGCACCATTGGGCGCTGCGGCTCATAGTGAGAGAATCGGCCAGGGCGCATACACCTGCTGCCGTAATCTTGCGCGACATACCAATCCCTTCCGAGATACTTGCCCATATCGAATCGAGGAACAATTGGGTCTGCATACGCGCCGGTTCGCTCATGCTGTTAAGCATGAACGGCTCGACTGCGCTCTTGTAGGTGCCTACTTTGAATACTTGGATGTTGACATCCAACTTGTCCAAGGCGTCTTTGAAGTATGGTACGGAAGATGATAATCCGTGAATGTCGAGGGTCCCCACGGGGTTGAGGTATACGGTGTCGGCAACCGAAGCTACGTAATAGTCTCCTTGGCTGAAGTCATCGCCATAGGCCAGGACCCATTTGCCGGAGTCTTTTTTGAAGCGGGAGAGGGCTTCACGTAACTCAGCTCGTGAGGCGTAACCCAATGCGCTGCCTGCGCAATCAATGTATACTCCTTCGATGCGGCTATCATCAGCGGCGTATTCCAGCGAACGCAAGATATCTTCGAATGTGGTGGCGTTGGATTGCCCGTTGATGATGAGGTCGGGGATGTCTTGTGGCGCTTTGTGCTCGCTGATTGTTCCGTCAAGACGGATGTGTAATATGCTGTGGTCTACTATCTCGACACTTTTGAGACTTGAGCCGATAAGCCCGGCAATGAACACAATCGTGAGTACGAATAGTATCATCGCCGACAGCCAAATGGCGGCCATCGAGCCGAGGAATGACATAAAGAATTTTTTAAGCATAGTCGTCCGTGTCTGTTACACAAAGTCGTGCCGCGTGACAGCATGTCTGCGCGGCACAGATTCTCTGCTTTGCAAAGTTACTAATAAATCCTCGGTCTCCCAAAGTTTTACGTTTTTTTGTTGTGTAACGTCGGATACTGAGGATTGCCGTTGCAATTGCATCGTCGTTGCCGTGTCGAACCGAGGCTGCCGAGCGCCGTCAGTGGCTGTGCTCGCGTGGCTGAAAAAAAAACTACTTGTTGTTGTAGTTGCACATTGCGTGTTGCAGCCCGGCGAGAATGGCGTCTTGTGCGGCTTCGACGGCAATGTTCAAGCGAGCGGGAAGCGCATCTTCCTGCTCCGGGGTGAAATGTCCGAGGACATAATCGACCTGACATCCGCGAGGAAAGTCGTTGCCTACGCCGAAGCGCAATCGTGCGTAGTTCTGCGTGCCGAGCATGGCGGCAATGTTCTTCAGTCCGTTGTGTCCGGCGTCGCTGCCGGAGGGCTTGAGGCGTATGGCGCCGAAGGGTAGGGCGATATCGTCCACGAGTACAAGAATGTTTTCGAGAGCGATATTCTCCTTGTCTTTCCAGTAGCGGACAGCGTTGCCGCTGAGGTTCATATATGTGGAGGGCTTGAGCAGAACCACTTGCTGGTTCTTAAGGCGTGCGTGCGCGATATCGCCATAACGACCGGTCTCAAAAGAAATATTGGACGCCTGAGCCCAGGTGTCCAATATTCTAAAACCGATGTTGTGTCTGGTGTCGCGGTATTCGTCGCCGATATTGCCCAAGCCAACAATGAGGTGTTTCATCGTTGTTATGCCTGGTATCGGTTATGAATGTATTATTCTGCGGCAGCAGCCTGAGCACCGCGTGCGGCGCGGGTCAGCTGTACGGCACATACTACGGCGTTCTTGGCGTTGACCAGTTCGAGACCTTCGAAGTGGATGTCGCCTACCTGAAGAGTCTTGCCAAGGCCGAGGTTGTCGACGTTGATGACCAGACGCTCGGGAACGTTGGTGTAGATTGCTTTAACTTTGAGTTTCTTCATCGAGAGGCTGAGCTTACCACCGGCTTTAACACCTTCGGCGTGGCCTTCGAGTTTGACGGGCACTTGGATTACCACGGGCTTCTTGTCGTCTACTTCGAGGAAGTCCATGTGGAGAATGGTGTCCTTAACGGGGTGGAATTGGATGTCCTTAAGGATGGCCATCTTTTTGCCGCCGTTGAAGTCGAGTTCGATGGCGAAGATATCGGGGGTGTAGACGAGCTTGCGTACATCGTCCTGTGCTACAATCAGATCAGTGGTGATCAGTGCTTTGTTGTCGCCGATTTCAACGAGTTTCTGACCGGGAGCGAGAGTGCCGGTAAAGGGCAGTTCGACAGCAGCGCCGCCGTTGAGAACTACGGGAATTTTGCCTTCGGCACGCAGTGCCTTGGTTGCCTTCTTGCCCAGGTCGGTACGGGGCTCGGCTTGAAGTTGGAATGTCTTCATTGTTGTTTTGTGTTGTTTTGTGTTACTAAAAATTAAGTTGCTCTTAATTTCCCATCACACGGGGGAGGGCTATGAAAAGCAGTTGCAAAGGTACGGACTTTTTTGCTAATGTGCAATAGTTTGCGGCTTTTGCTTCGGCTTTTTGTCCGAATGTGGGCGTATTCGGGAGCGTTTGCGCCGCCGCTTTATGTCTTTGTCCGTTCCGTGCAGTCGTTTACGCCGTCAGGAGGTAAGCGGAAAATGGGAAAAAAATCCCGGGCTACATTGAAGTGACCCCAAAAAGTTGGACAGGTTATTAACTATCCGATTTGAGAAAGA
>ENA-OUQC01001133-OUQC01001133.1-human-gut-metagenome-genome-assembly--contig:-NODE-1133-length-15022-cov-4.466359_pt1 | contig 15022 bp, 8 predicted proteins | sample MGYA00237942_ERZ548815 | MGnify/ENA primary metagenome ERZ548815 (study PRJEB26490, sample SAMN05194722) | human gut metagenome | biome: terrestrial biome; feature: human-associated habitat; material... | reverse complement strand
CATAAAGGTTTGCGGCGGCAGATACGGTCTCGGCTCTAAGGACACACCGCCTTCAAGCATTTTTGCTATTTACAAGGAGCTTGATAAGGCTGAGCCTAAGCACAACTTCACCATCGGTATTAACGATGATGTTACCAACCTTTCACTCCCCGAGGAGGAAGCTCCGAACACCGCGGCAGAGGGCACTATTGAATGTAAGTTCTGGGGTCTCGGTGGAGATGGTACAGTAGGTGCTAACAAGAACTCTACTAAGATTATCGGTGACCACACAGACAAGTACATCCAGGCATACTTCCAGTATGATTCTAAGAAGACAGGTGGTATCACAATTTCTCACTTAAGATTTGGTGATAACCCAATTAAGAGTCCATATTACATCAATCAGGCTGACTTCGTAGCATGTCATAACCCAGCATATGTTACACAGGGTATGAAGATGGTACAGGATGTTAAGCCAGGCGGAGTATTCATGATTAACTGTCAGTGGACAGATGAAGAATTAGGACATCATCTTAACGCTGAAGCTAAGAAGTACATTTATGATAACAAGATTCAGCTTTACACAATCAATGCCATTGATAAGGCTATCGAAATCGGTATGGGTAAGAGAACTAACACAATCTTACAGTCTGCTTTCTTTAAGTTAGCTGATGTAATGCCTATCGATGATGCTATTAAGTTCATGAAGGAAGCTGCTAAGAAGTCTTACTCTAAGAAGGGTGATGCTGTAGTAGAGATGAACTACAAGGCTATTGATGCCGGTGTAGATGCTATACATAAGGTAGAAGTTCCAGATTCTTGGGCTAATCCAGAAGCTGATGCTCCTAAGGAAGCTAAGACAGGACGTCCAGAAGTTGTTAAGTTAGTTAACGATCTTCTTGAGCCAATCTCTAAGATGGATGGTGACAGCCTTCCAGTTTCAGCATTCAAGGATTGCGCTGATGGTCAGTTCGAAACAGGTGCTTCTGCATACGAGAAGAGAGGAACAGCAGTTATGGTTCCAGAGTGGGATCCAGCAGCCTGCGTTCAGTGTAACAGCTGTGCATTTGTTTGTTCACATGCAACAATCAGACCATTTATTCTTTCAGCTGATGAAGTTACAGCAGCTCCAGCAAACATCAAGCTTGCAGATTCTAAGCATGCTGTAGATACAACTATGAAGTATACAATGTCTGTATCTCCTTTAGATTGTATGGGATGTGGCGAGTGTGTTACTGTATGTCCTAAGGCAGGAGAAGCTATTAAGATGGTTCCACAGGAATCTCAGTCAGCTGAGCAGCCTGTATTTGATTACCTCGTTGCTAACGTTGGTAAGAAGGAAATCAAGCCAGCACTTGTTGAAACTCCAATCGGTTCTCAGTACAACCAGCCATTACTTGAATTCTCAGGTTCATGTGCAGGATGCGCAGAGACATCATATGCTAGATTAATTACACAGTTATTCGGTGAGCAGATGTACATTTCTAATGCTACAGGTTGTTCTTCTATCTGGGGTAACCCAGCTGCTACTTCACCATATACAGTAAACAAGGATTCTAAGAAGGGTCCAGCTTGGTGTAACTCATTATTCGAGGATAATGCTGAGCATGGTTTAGGTATGTATATTGGTCAGAAGTACATCAGAGAGCAGGCTATCGAGATGATTGAAGAGATGGCTGCATCTGATAAGGCATCTGCTGAGTTCAAGGCAGCAGCAGCTAAGTACATCGAGACTAAGGATGATACTAAGGCTAACACACCAGCTACAGAAGCTCTTGTTGCAGAGTTAGAGAAGGCAGCTGCAGATGGTTGTCCAACAGCTCCACAGGTATTAGCTAAGAAGGATTACCTTGCTAAGAAGTCTGTATGGATCTTCGGTGGTGATGGATGGGCTTACGATATCGGTTACGGCGGACTCGATCACGTTCTTGCAATGGATGAAGACGTCAACGTTCTCGTTATGGACACCGAAGTTTACTCCAACACCGGCGGACAGTCCTCCAAGGCAACTCCGACCGGCTCCGTTGCAAAGTTTGCCGCTGCAGGTAAGCGCACCAAGAAGAAAGATCTCGGCATGATGGCAATGAGCTACGGCTACGTTTACGTTGCAAAGGTCTGCATGGGCGCAAACCCCGCTCAGCTGCTCAAGGCAATGGTTGAAGCGGAAGCTTACAAGGGACCGTCCCTCATCATTGCTTACGCACCCTGCATCAACCACGGCATCAAGGCAGGCATGAACAAGGTTCAGGACGAAGCGAAGAGGGCTGTTGAGGCCGGCTATTGGCCCCTGTACAGGTATAACCCCGACCTCGCAGCACAGGGCAAGAATCCCTTCACCCTTGACAGCAAGCCCGCAACCGGCGACTACAAGGAATTCATCCTCGGCGAAAACCGCTATGCGGCTCTCAAGCAGCAGTTCCCCGAAGAGGCAGCAACGCTGTTTGCACGCGCAGAGCAGGAAGCAAAGGATAAGTACGACTACTATAAGAAACTCAACGACATGGAATAATCGCAGTTCAATGCGATTGACAAAGGCGGGATGATTCTGCCCGGCATAATTGCATAGCGGCAAAAGATGCCCGCCGCCGGCAGTTGAGTTCAAAACAATAAGAACGAGCTTCCTCCGCACCCCCTGAATGCTGAATGGGAATCATGAAACGGAAACGAATCATGAGTGCGGGGGAGCTTTTTTTCAATTGAACGGAGCAGAAATTTTCAATTGAACGGAGCAGAAATTCAAAAGACAAACGAATATTGATTGGATGCGGACGGATCAAAAAACAGCTTTTCGAAACAAAAGTCGAAAAGCTGCCGCTAATGCACATAATTTGTAATTGAAGAATATCAGCCGTTCATGATTTTTTCTGTTAAATCGTCAACGGTCTTTTTGAGTTTTGCATCGGTCTCGATGCTTTTTTCGATCTGTTCACAGGCATACATAACGGTTGAGTAATGCCGCCCGCCGTAGAACGCACCGATTTCGGGGAAAGACGATTCGGTGAGAATCCTTGTAAGATACATTGCGATCTGCCGCGGATAAGCAATGCGGCGTTCGCGCCGACCGGCTTCCATCTCGGCAGGACTTACCGAATAAAAATCGCAGACAACGCGGCGGATAAGTTCCGGCGTTACGGTGCGTTGCTTGCTGCCGGAAACGTAATCCTTAAGGACGTTTTCGGCAAGAGAAGCGGTAATGGGCTTGTTGATGAATTTTGCATAAGCAAGCACGCGGTTCAGACTGCCTTCAAGGTCGCGGATGTTGGAATAAACCCGTTCCGCAACAAGGCCGAGAACTTCATCGCTGACGTCAAGATTCTCCTGAGTTACCTTGCGGCGAAGGATTGCAAGCCGTGTTTCAAAATCCGGGGGCTGAATATCAGTGATAAGTCCCCAGCCGAAGCGCGTCCTCAAACGCTCTTCAAGGATGGGAATATCCTTGGGCGGTTTATCGGAGGTTATGATGATCTGCTTGTCCGCATCGCGAAGGTCATTGAATACGTTGAAAAATTCCATTTCGGTTGCATCTTTGCCCGCGATGAACTGAATATCATCGATAAGAAGCACATCAAGATAGCGGTATTTCTCGCGAAGGCTCGTGCGCTCCTTGCGTGCAATGGATTGAACAACATCGTTGGTGAAATTCTCACTTGAAATGTAAAGAATTTTGTAATCCGGATGTTCGCCGTGAATAAAGTGCCCGATTGCGTGCATAAGATGCGTTTTCCCAAGCCCCACGCCGCCGTAGATATAGAGCGGGTTATAAGCCTTTGAAGGGTTTTCCGCAACGGCAAGCGCAGCCGCATAGGAGAAACGGTTGGATTCACCGGTCACAAAAGTGTCAAAGGTGTATTTGGGAATCAAGGTTGGGCAATCGTTGCGGACTGTTACGGGCTTTACAAAATCGGGAGAAGCCTCGGCAACATCGTCATCGAGGGGCGTTTCGCGGGTCGTGAAGCGCACATGCAGCTCGCAGCCGCAGGATTCACGGATGCTTTTTTCAACCATGGGCGTGTAGAACCGCTCAAGAGTGCTTCGATAAAGCTCATCCTCCGTTTGGAGAACAAGCGTTGTGTCTCCCTCGATCCTGAGGGGAACCAGCGTCGCTATCCACGTGTTGTAACTCGCGTCCGTCATTTCGCTCTTAAGCGCGGCAAGAGCCTTTGACCATATAACAGATGCCGATAACAAAGATTGCCTCCCAACCGTTGCGAAAACACCGGAGCATCGTCAAAACAGTGCCCGGGTGCTTTTGCACAATGAATATTACCCGTATTTAAGCCTGATACCGATCATCGCCTGCTTGGTTTCGGCATTTCGACGCGGAACGCATTAATGCGGAACGCAGTACGCATGGTGCAGCAAAAGCATTAATACAAAGCGTGACAAATGAAGCATTGCTTTCATAGGGTGGACTAATATAATAACAAATTTGCAAAGATTTCGCAAGGCTTCATTGTGGATAATTTTTTCCGATTTGTACCGTTTTTTTTAAAAAAGCACCAGATATTGTGGAAAAAACGAGCATTATATTAGATATACTTAAAAAAAGAGAATAATATTCGAAATTTGCGGTAAAAAACGAGTTTGGGCAGGCATTTCCCGGGAAATATCTTTCGGATTCCGTGTGCTGCCGCGGTGCCGTGCGGTTAGATGCGTCTTGAAACAGCCTGTTCACAAAATGTTTACAAAAAATTTAATTTCGGTACTTTCCAATAAGCTGCAATTGGTGTATAATAACTCCAAATCCGGTAAATTTCACAGATTCCTCCAATCGGCGCGTTGATGCCTGCAATCAGCATGGTGATTTCTGTAATCAGCATGGTGATTTCTGTAATCAGCATGACGCCGTGAGCGGAAAAAAATCGGAAAGGATGAAAAAATGGAAAGAAAAACAAATAAAAAAAGCAGCGCGCTGCCTGTCATTATCCTGCTTGCGGTCATCATTGCGGCGGGAGTGGCTGCGTTCTTTTTGCTGAGAGGCGAAAAGTTCCTCGGCGGAAGGAAGGATATTACGATTACCGAAGCGGTAACGACAAACACCAACGGAATTACCGATCCGGAGCTTGGAAATCCGGATTGGATTGAGCTGTGCAATCCGACGGATGCGGCAATGGATATTTCAAACTATGCCCTCGGAGTCGGCAATGAGGAGGGCGGAAGGTTCATCTTCCCTTCAGGCACAACGATCGCGGGCAAAGGCTATCTGCTTGTTTACTTTAAGGATCGCGGAGTTTCAACAACAGGAAAACTTGTTGCGGGCGGCGATCTTGCGGCGGCGGGAGAGACCGTGACGCTTTACAACACTGCGGGAGAGGTTGTCCATAAGGTTGATATTCCCGAACTTCCGGCGAATATTTCTTATGCCATGGATTCCGCGGGTCATTTCGGCTACGCAAAAGTTCCGACACCCGGAGCGGAAAACAGCACTGCAATTTCCAAAACACTTGACGGAGCGCAAAACATCGAAGCCCCGAAATCACTCATCGTAAATGAAGTTCTGCGCGGCGAGAACGGCTTTGTTGAGGTTCGCAACAATTCCTCAAAGACGATTCAGCTTCATGACTTCTACCTTTCCGACAATGCGGACAAGGTCAACAAGTGGCGGTTCCCGCAGCAGACGCTTGAACCCGGTGCGCTCGCGGCTGTGAACCTTTGCGGTTCCGCGTATGCAGGCTCTGCAACGGCGGACGGTGAAGAGGGAAAGCTGCTCTTTAATGCCAACTTCAAGCTTAACACCGAGGAAAACACCGTTTATATTGCGGGTTCCGGCGGGAATATAATCGATACATTCACCTTTGATATGAATATGCCCGGCGCGGTTGCGGCAGTACGCACGGCAAAGGGTGTTGAATACACAGGCACGGCAACAAAATGTGCCGAAAACAGTGATTCCACATTTGCCGAGATCACATGGGCGGATATGGATTCAAGCGACGTGCTGAGAATCAACGAATTCCTGCCGAAAAACAAATTCGATATTACAGACGGCGACGGTGACCGCAGCGAGTGGGTTGAGCTTTACAACAGCGGAAGCGAGCCTGTTTCGCTCCTCGGCTACTATCTTTCGGACAACAGCGCAGAGCGCGACAAGTGGGCATTGCCCGATATCACTCTCGGCGGCGGTGAGTATTTGATCGTTTTCCTTTCCGGCAAGGACAGGACGGACGGAGAAATGCACGCCTCGTTCAGCATTTCCGACACTGATGAAGGCATATTCCTTTCAAACTACAACGGAATGCGTTCCGACAGCCTGCTGCTTCCTTCCGAATTGAGCGCGAATGTTTCAATCGGCAGAGGGGAAAACGGCGAGGTTCTGTATTATGCACGTCCGACGCCTGCGGCAGCAAACACTGCGGCAGGTTTTGCGGAACCCATGGGCGTGGGGGGGTTCAACCCCTCCTCCGTTTATATCAACGAAGTTTGCGCGGTAACAACGCCGCGCAGCGGGGAGATGGACTGGGTCGAATTCTATAACGGCGGCGATGAAAGCGTAACGCTCACGGGCTGGCATATCAGCGACAGCAAGCGTGAACTGCAAAAGTTTGAGCTTTCGTTCATTACGGTTCCCGCAAAGGGTTATGCGGTGCTCAGCTGCTCCGGCAGCATTTCCGATGCCGCACCGACGGTTGCGCCGTTCAGCGTATCGGGCAGCGGCGACGGGCTGATTTTGACATCTGCCGACGGAACTGTCATAGACTATTTTGAAACGGGTGCAACCCGACTGGGCGTTACAAGCGGCAGGCAGACCGGCGGCGGGAGCGGTGACCGCGTTTTTTTTACGCAGGCGACCAAGGGCAGCGCAAACCCCGATGTTTGCTATCTTTCCTATGCGGCGAACGCCGTTTTTTCAAATACCGAACTTTATCACAGCGAGCCTTTTTCGCTTGAGATAAAAACGCAGAATGCAGACGGTGTGATAAGGTACACAACCGACGGCAGCAAGCCGACCGAGCAGAGCACGGAGTATACAGGTGCAATAACGATTTCTTCAAATACGGTTATTCGCGCTGCAACCTTTGTTTCGGGCATGATGCCGAGTGATGTTGCAACTGCAACTTATCTTTTTGAAACGCCGCACAGCGTGCCGGTTGTGACGCTTGCAATGAACCAAAAAGATTTTGACGATGTTTATGCTGTCAGCAGTCCGTTCGTTCCGGTTGTTGAACGGGAGGGGCATATACAGTATTTTGAAAAAGACGGAAGCCTCGGAGTTGAAACCTCCGCCGGCATTCGCGTTTCCGGTGCGTCAACCCGGCGTTATCCGCAAAAGTCCCTTGCGCTCATGTTTCGCTCCGGCTACGGAAGAAAGACCGTTACCTATCCTTTCTTCGGAAACGATTATATCAAGACTTTCGGTTCGCTCGTGCTTCGCAATGCGGGTCAGGATTGCCTGAATACCCGCATTCGTGATTCTTTCACAAGCACCGCCGTTCTCGATATGAACATCGATTCGTCCGCGGCAACTTTCTGCGCGGTTTATATCAACGGCCGTTACTGGGGGTTGTATGACCTTAAGGAGAACATGAACAAGGATTACCTTGCTGCGCATTACGGCGTTGATGAGGACACTGTCAACATTATAAAGCGCAACACCGTTGAGCTTGCGGGCAGCAATGCGGATTTTCTCCGCGTCAGAAGCTACGTTGTTCAACAGAATGCAAGCGGCGCAAACGTTGTTGTACCTTTGACGGCGGAACGGTATGCGGAATTTACAAAATGGGTGGATGCCGAGTCCATTGCGGATTATCTGATTGCAAGGGAATACTTCCCCGATGCGGATATGTTCAACCAGAAGTATTGGCGCACAACGGACTATAAAGTTCGCTGGCGTGCGATATTCTATGATTCCGATTTCGCTCTCAGTTCCGAGCGCGGCGATGTTCTCGGGCATTACTTCAACGTTGTCGGTGTTCCGAGTGCGGACGGTTCATTGAGCCAAATGGATCTTTACTGCGGACTGCGTTCCAATGAAGAATGGAGCGACTACTTCATAACGCGTTATATATATGTTACGAAGTACTATTTGAACAACGACAGACTGCTGCCGCTTTTTGATTCCATGGTGGACACGATTCAACCTGAAATGGACAGGCAAATTGCCCGCTGGGGACGCCCCGAATCCCGCAGCCATTGGGAAAACGAAATTTCAAAACTGCGCAGTATGCTTGCTGCCCGCCCGCAGTACGCAAAGCAGTGCCTGCAATACAATTTTAAGTTGTCCGAGGCACAATATGCGGAATATGAGGCAAAGGCGGATGAAATGTTCAATCAGAACGGCGGAGTTTTTAAGTAAGCTCACGTGAAGCGAAATGCAGACTGCATATTTTCACGAATTTGGTTCCGCATGAGTTTTTGATGACGGGATTCATGCGGAACACACAGAGAAAATATAGATTTTAATTTTTGCATCGAAAAGGTTTTAGCAAAAAAGAGAGGGCAATATGAAGATTATCATTGTCGGCGGAGGCAAAGTCGGGCACCAAATCGGAAAAAAACTGACAAATGAAAAGCACGATGTTGTTATAATTGATGACGATCCGGATGTGCTTGCACGCATATCCGACGAAATGGACGTTTTTTGCGTTGAAGGCAACGGTGCGGATTATAAGGTTCAGAGCGAAGCAGGTGCGGGGTCTGCCGATATTTTGATTGCAGCAACGGCGCATGACGAAATCAACATGCTTTGCTGCCTTATTGCACATAAACTGGGCGCAAAGCACACGATCGCCCGCGTTCGCGACCCGGAATACACCGTTCAGCTTGACTTTTTAAAGGACGAATTGGGGCTTTCAATGGCGATCAACCCGGAGCTTGCCGCAGCGGATGAAATTGCAAGGCTTTTGCGTATTCCGAGTGCGCTCAATGTTGAGCTTTTTGCACGCGGGCGCGTGGAGCTTGTCGAGTTCCGCATCGGTGAGGGAAATCCGCTTATCGGCCTCTCGCTCATGCAGATTTATAAAAAATACCAGATAAAAATTCTTATTTGCGCCGTTCAGCGCGGAACCGAGGTAATTATTCCGAACGGCGAATTCGAGCTTGAGCAGGGCGACAGGCTGCATATCACGGCGTCTCATGAGGAGATGGCGCGGTTTTTCCGCACTGTTTATCCCGATAAAAAGCGTAAAGTGAAAACGGTTATGGTCTGCGGCGGAAGCAGGATTGCATACTATCTTTCGCTTGCGCTGTCGAAAGTCGGCGTGCAGGTGAAAATAATCGAAAGCAATCCGCGGCGCGCTGAACAGCTCAGCGAGGATTTGGACAGCGCGTTGATAATCTGCGGCGATTCGACCGACCACGATCTTTTGATTCAGGAGGGCATAAACAGCGTTGATGCTTTTGTATCGCTCACAGGTATGGACGAGAACAACATCATAAGCGGACTTTTTGCAAAGTGGCAGGGCGCAGGACGCGTCATTGCAAAGGTGAACAACGAAGGACTTTGCAGCATCGTTCCGGAAAACGAGCTCGATTGCATAATTTCGCCCAAAACGATAACGGCGAACCAGATTTTGACGTTCGTCCGTGCAATGGACTGCAGCCCCGAGGGCAGCAATGTGGAAACCGTTCATCAAATGGTGGGCGGCAAGATCGAGGCGATTGAGTTTTCCGCAAAGGGCAATCATCCGATGTACGGGCGGCCGCTCAAGGAACTGAAGCGCAGCCTTCACAAGGATTTGCTCATTGCCTGCATTGTCCGCGGCGAAAAAACAATAATCCCGGGCGGCGATGACTGCATAAAAGCAGGGGATCGGGTAATTGTTGTTACAAAGCATATACTGTTTAACGATCTGACGGATGTATTGACGGGGAATCTTCAGTAAAAAGACGGAGATTCTTTGCAGCGTGACTGACCGGTTTACGGAAATAAGCGTGCTTACAACGTGGGGTAATAAAAATGAATTTTCGCCTTGTTTTAAATATGCTCGGCAAGATTTTGCTGATAATGGCGGCACTGATGCTCCTGCCTGCCGTGGTTTCGGTATGCAGCGGCGGCACGGATCTTTTGGCAATTCTTGCTTCCGCAGCGATAACGGCGGCTGTCGGCGGCGGTATGCTGCTTTTGAAACCAAAGGACACGACCTTTTTTGCAAAGGAGGGCTTCGTTGTTGTTGCGCTTGCATGGGTAGTGATGTCCCTGCTCGGCGCACTGCCGTTCATGTTCGGCGGGGTTTTTACAAATTACATGGATGCAGTTTTTGAAACGGCCTCCGGTTTCACAACAACGGGCGCAACCGTGCTTTCGGGCGGCATATCCGCAATCCCGCACGGCATAGGCTTTTGGCGGTGCTTCATCATATTCATCGGAGGTATGGGTGTTCTTGTTTTTGTAATGGCTGTTTTGCCGCTTTCAAAGGAACGCTCAATGTACCTGATGCGCGCGGAAGTTCCCGGGCCGAGCGTCGGCAAACTGGTTGCAAAGGCAAAGGACACCGCGCTCATTCTGTATTCAATTTATTTCGCATTAATGGTGTTGATGGCTGTGATGCTTCTGTTCGGGGGAATGAACGTTTATGAGGCATTCACAACTGCGCTTTCAACCGCGGGCACGGGCGGCTTCATGGTTTATGACGCCGGTTTCATCGGGCTTTCGCCGTACCTTCAAACGGTCACGACCGTGTTCATGCTGCTGTTTGCTGTCAACTTCAACCTTTATTATTATATTCTAATGCGCAGAATCGGCGACGTGACACATAATGAGGAGCTGCGCTGGTTCCTCGGCATATTCTTTGCCGCCGTGCTGACGATGACGGTTGCAAACATCGGGCAATTCGGTTCGTTCGGCGAATCACTGCACCATACGGCGTTCAATGCCGCTTCGGTGTACAGCACAACGGGCTTCGCCAGTACTGATTTCGACAAATGGCCGACAATTTCAAAATCCATTATGCTGCTGTTGATGGTTTGCGGCGGCTGCACGGGCTCAACGGCCGGCGGAATCAAGACTTCCCGCGTTGCAATTTTGGTTAAAAACGCGTTCAATGAGCTTCGCCGCTTTGCTCACCCGAAATATGTCCGTTCGCTGAAACTGGACGGAAAAGTTGTTTCGGAGCCTGTCGTTCGTTCGGTCACGGTTTATTTTTCGGTTATAATCGGAATAATTATCGTTTCCATAATACTTGTTTCGGCAAACGGTTTTGATTTTGAATCCTCATTATCGGCGGTTTTTGCCTGCATTTTCAATATCGGACCCGGATTCCGCGCGTTCGGGCCGACGATGAATTTTGCTCCGCTCAGCAATTTTTCAAAGTTGGTGCTGACTTTTGACATGCTTGCGGGCAGGCTCGAACTTTGGCCGCTGCTGCTGCTTTTTGTGCCGTCAACATGGAAAAAACGTGCGGTATACAAATAATCAACGGTAACGGAAACAAAAAACATTGCAAACGGAAAGGAATTGGGTTTGAAAATTTTTCTTGTCGCAAGTGAATGTGTCCCGTTCATAAAAACGGGCGGATTGGCGGATGTTGTGGGCGCAATGCCTGCCGCGCTGAAAAAGCTCGGGGCGGAGGTTTCCGTTCTGATTCCGAAATACAGCATGATTCCGCAGCAATTCCGCAAAGAAATGCAGCATATTACGGACTTTTCGATTCAGCTCGGCTGGCGAAAGCAATATGTCGGCGTTGAGAAAATCCACCGTGAAGGTATCGATTTCTACTTTGCGGACAACGAGTTTTATTTTAAACAGGATTATGTTTATTCAAGCGGCGATTTCGAGGCGGAGCGTTACTGCTGGTTTTCGAAAGCGGCACTTGAAATAATGCAAAAGCTGGATATTGTGCCGGATATCATTCACCTGAACGATTGGCAAACGGGCATGATTCCGTTGCTGCTTCGGGAGCAATATTCCACATTGCCGGAATTCTCCCGCGTTAAAACGGTGTTCACGATTCACAACCTCCGCTATCAGGGGTTGATGAACCCGATGCTTGTGAATGATTTGCTGAGCCTCGGGCAGAATGCACTGGCGCAAATCGAGTACTATTGCAATATCAACTGCATGAAGGCGGGGATCATCTATTCCGATGCGGTCACAACCGTAAGCCCGACTTATGCAAAGGAGATCTGCACTCCACGCTGCGGCGAAACTCTGGATGGGCTGCTGCGGCATAAACACATTGCGGGAATCCTGAACGGCATTGACAAAAAGCTGTACAATCCGTGGACGGATAAAGCTCTTTGCAGCCGTTTCTCAAAAAATCAGCCGCAGGGCAAACAAAAATGTAAATCCGCACTCCAAACGGCTTTGGGACTTGAACAGTCGGAGGAGCGGCCTGTTGCGGCGGTGATTTCGCGTCTGACAAACCAAAAGGGGCTCGACCTTTTCCGCGCCGTGATTCCGGGTTTGCTGGATCTTGGTGCGCAGCTTGTGATCCTCGGCATGGGTGATGCGGAATACGAGCGCATGTTCGCCGACCTTGCCGCAATAAATCCCTCTTCGGTTGCCTTCCGTGCCGAGATGAACGATGCGCTTGCGCGGCAAATCTATGCCGGGGCGGACATCTTCCTGATGCCCTCTGCATTCGAACCCTGCGGGCTGTCACAGCTGCTTGCAATGCGCTACGGTGCAATTCCCGTTGTGCGCGAAACGGGAGGCCTTGCGGACACTGTCATTCCCTATAACCGCTTCACGGACGAGGGCACGGGCTTTTCCTTCAGAAACTATTCTGCGGACGAGCTGTATAATGCTTCCCGTGCCGCAATCGAGCTTTATTGCGGAGACAAAGCCGCTTGGCAAAGGCTCACCGCCCGCGCAATGGCGGCGGATTTCGGCTGGAGCAGAAGTGCAGGGGAATACCTTCACCTGTATAAAACGCTCAAAATGAACTGATATTGATTATTTATATCGCAAAAGCGCAAACGCACCCCGAGTTTCGGGGTGCGTTTGCTATATGTGAGAAGTAAAGAGAATGGCTGTGAAAAAGCTTTATGCAACGCCGATGGCAACCCTTGCGATAAGAATTGCGTCGGTCATATCGATTCTGCCGTTGCCATCGAAATCAGCGGCGGTTTCTGCATTGGGGAGTTCTGCGGAAAGGGTGCTTACGCCGATTGCACAGCGGGCAACCTGAATTGCGTCCGCAAGTGTAACGCTGCTGTCGCCGTCAACATCGCCGAGAAGAACGGGGGAGTAGTCGTCGGTGTAGCATGCAACAATGTCGATGCCCTCGTTGCCGGTGATAAGGAGCATGCTCTCTGTTGAAACAAGCCTACCGTTAACATACCATCCGCGGAATTCGCCGTTGTTCTCAGTATAGAGGGAGTACGAGACTTCAGAATTCGTAGGACTGGAGCTATATGAGAAACCCATGCTGCCTTCACCTTCAACACGTGCCGTTGTAACCTGCTGCATTCCCTTGGGGCTGAAAGCAATTTCCCGAAGGGGGCAGTCCATAATACAGATTCCGGCAAGCACGGGGCAGTTTACAGCGGAAAAATAGGTGCATTCGGACTGGGCGTTGAAGTTCACATCGGTGAGCCTTTCGCAGTTGTCAACAATAACACCGGAAATATGGGTCTGCCCTGCATCGGGAGAGCAGACGCGCCTTACGGAAGTGCCGCTCAGGTTCAGCTCGCCGTATGCATCCGGTTTGATGGTTTCGATAATGTCTGCACAGATAATTTCGCCGGTAACGGGATCAGCAAACTCAACGCCATACCAGTAGTCGTATTCGAAGGAAAACTCTTCAAGGAGAGGTTCACCGGGAGTTTGCTGAACGGGCGAATACTTTGCAAAGGGAACAACATAATACGGGCTGTAAATCCAGCCGTGGTACTGAGCTATATCGCCGACGTCGAAAATCACATCGGCATTGCTGACGCCGGGCATGCCTGTTTCATTTTGCAGAAAGGCATTGAGCTGCTCATAATCTGAGGGAAGAAATTTCGGGGACGAAGAACGCTCCGCATTCAGTCCGACAGGCACAGAAGCAAGCACAAACAGTGCGGCGAGAAGGGTGGTAAGGATTCGTTTCATTTTTTGACCTCCTAAATCTTTCTTTAACAAAGTGAGTCATGGCGGAGGAACTCTTTTGCTTCAGCCGCAAAACAGCACCAAGCCGCCGGGGGTGGTTTCCGGGGGTGGTTTCCCGGGGCGTATTACAATGAACTGTTCGTATATGCGTTCCTGTCGGCTTGTACACCTCCTTTATTTATACAACGATGAAACCTGTCGTTTGGTTGTTCAAATTTCACCGAATTTAACAATATATCGTCATCCTGCTTCACTTGTCCTTTACTGGCAAATGAAACATTGCAGCAATCAGCTTGCCGAGGGTTTCAAAATTCAGCTTAGCTGAGTGGTTTAAAATTAAGCTTATTTTCCCCCTCATTAATATTAGGGCAAAAATCGCGGTTTTGTTCATTGGAAAAATAAATATATTTTAATTATGCGTAAATTTTCCGCAAAAGCGCAAACGCACCCCGAATTATGAAGGCTGAAACGCGCTGCGAATGCTTTAAAGCACCTCCTTTGTTTATATGCGGAGCAGCCGACTTGAACAGTACAGTCGGCACTGCACGTGCATCCGCCGAGGGGTTCGAAATTCAGCTTGCCGATGGGTTCGAAATTCAGCTTAGCTGAGGGGTTTAAAACTCAGCTTATTTTCCCCCTCATTATGTATAGGGCAAAAATCGCGGTTTTGTTCATCGGAAAAATAAATATATTTTTATCAGACGCTGAAACGAATAAAAAAACCGCCGCAAACGGGCAGCGTTTGCGGCGGCTGAATTCAGTCTGTCAGGATTTGAGGCTCAAAATGATTCCGAGAGCGATGGAAAGCGTTGCGGCGGCAATGACCTGATACTCCGGAGGGAGCATGAAGGTCAGAGTGTGTGCGGGAATCCAAAACAGAGGAATCGTTTTGAACAGCGTGAAGGAAACGAATTTGTGCCAATCCACCGTTTCGATAACACGGCGGAGTCCGGGTTTTTTTGTGCCTTCGGCACGCAGTTCAAGGTATCGGTCGGTGCATTTGTGAAACGCCATGAACGTTGGGCCTGTCTCTTATACACATCTCCGAGCCCACGAGACTAAGGCGAATCTCGT
>ENA-OUQC01001131-OUQC01001131.1-human-gut-metagenome-genome-assembly--contig:-NODE-1131-length-15026-cov-3.980629_pt1 | contig 15026 bp, 14 predicted proteins | sample MGYA00237942_ERZ548815 | MGnify/ENA primary metagenome ERZ548815 (study PRJEB26490, sample SAMN05194722) | human gut metagenome | biome: terrestrial biome; feature: human-associated habitat; material... | reverse complement strand
TGCTGCGGGACTACCCCGCCGCGCTGGTGTTCGTCACCTGCGGCGCGGACGGGTGTTATTTCCGAAACACGCGCACCGCGGGCTGGGAGGCGGCGCTGCCGGGGCTGCATGTTGTGGACACCACCGGTGCGGGCGACATTTTCGGCGGGAGCGCCGTATGGAAGCTTCTGCAATGCGCCGCCGCGCCCGAAGCGCTGGACGAAGCGGCGCTGCGCGATATTGTCTCCTTTGCCAACGCCGCCGCCGGACTTTCCACAACGCGGCCGGGCGGCATTTCCAGCATTCCGGCGTATGAGGATGTCCTAAACGCCATGCACCAATAATCGAATCGCAACATCCCCGCCGTCCGACAGGACGGCGGGGATCGTTCTTTTTATCATCATGCAGCGAGTGTGATATCCGGTAATGGCATACAAAAAGAAAGATGAAACTTTATTCAACGTTTTATTGACAAAACGCCGGAAAACGCGTATGATGCAGGTGTTAAATGAACACGCTCATAAAAACCGGAAAAGGAGCGGGCGAGATGCCGAAGATCATTGACAATTTAGAAGAGAACATCCTTTCCGCGGCGCGCCGCCTTGTGGCCGAGCATGGCTACGCCGCCGTGACGATGCGCGCCGTTGCGAAAGAGTGCGGCATCGCCGTAGGAACCTTTTATAACTATTATCCCTCCAAGGACGCGATGCTCGCTGCGTGCCTTCTGCACGACTGGCAGGCGGCGCTCGCCGCCGCGGGAGAAAAGACCGCCGCCGCGCAAAGCGCCGAAGAGGCAGTCGGGGCGGTATTTGACGCCGTCCGCACCTTTGAAGAGCAGAATGACAGCATTTTCTCCGACGAGAGCGCGCGCTCTTCCGCTGCCGGGGCGCTGCAAAAGCGCCATGGGCTGCTGCGCCGCCAGATCGCCGCGTTGCTCGAAGCGCCGTGCCGCCGCTTTTCCGATGCGCCGGACGCTGCGTTTCTCGCGGAGTTCGTCGCCGAGAGCGTTTTGAGCTGGAGCGGCGAGGACATCGCCTTTTCGAAGCTCTGGGCAACGCTGGAGCGGCTGTTTGCCCGGTAAAATTTCGTAAGCAAAAAAATTATATAAGGAGGACCCCCATTCATGAGCAGCTTTGAAAACCTGCGGATCGTGGACAACTTCTACCAGACCTCGCTGTACTACCCGATGCCCACCGTTGTCATCAGCACCCTTGCCGAGGACGGCTCCACGTCGCTCGGCCCCTATTCCCTGATCGCGCCCTACTATGTGGCGGGCAAGGGTTACTACGCCATGCTTCTCAACTGCCGCAACTCTTCCAACACCGCGCAGCACATCCTCCGCACCGGCAAATGCGCCATCAACTTCATCAACGACGACCCGAAGAACTTCAAGGAAGCTGTGAAGCTCTCCTGGCCGGGCGACGAGCCGAAGGACAAAATGCCCAACTGCAAGTTCCCTCTGGAGAAGAGCCAGATCATGGAGGAGAATCCGGACGATGTGCGCCCGATGGTCATCTCCGACGCCATTCAGGTTCTCGAATGCACATGGATGCGCGAGCTGGACGGCGCGGATCGCGACCAGCCCGGCGAGCTGCACGGCTATGAGCCGCCGTATCACGATTTCAACGGCATCACGAGCCAGTTCGGCGCGCACTTCATTCTGCGCATTGACCGCATTCTCATGAAGAAGAAATACTCCGACGCGATCATCGCCGGCGTGAAGAGCCGCGACTTCCCGCCCCTGCCCATCGACTACGGCTACCGCGACAGCAAGAACTTCTGGTTCCACCGCCACCGCCGGATGCGTGCGGAGCTGCTGCCCATCCGCGAGGCGTCGCTCGAATCCGTGCGCTACGCCGCCGACCGCGCCGACGATAAGGTCAAGTTCACCGACGACGCGCTCAAGACCATTCTGAACGTTCCCCGCGTGTTCCTGCCGCTCGTGCTCAAGGGCTGCGTGGACTGGGCGAAGGAAAACGGCGTCGAGCTCGTCACCGAGGAGCACATGAAGATCATCAACGACAAGCGCGCCAAGGAGAAGCAGAAGAAAAAGTGAGAAATGACCTCCTCCGCCGGGCGGCGTAAGCTCCCGGCGGAGATAGAGAGAAACAGGAGGACAGAAATTTATGGAGTTTTCCGTTCCCATGGCGCTGGCGGACTTCGTCCCGGTCATCCTCTTTCTGATCGGCACGATCCTTTTGCAGCGCGAGCTGTACCCCCGGCTCAGCAAGGGGCAGTTTGCCCTGTTTGCCGCCGGTACGATTGACGTGTTCTGCGCCGGGGCGCTCAAGGCGGTATATAAGCTGCTGTACGCGCTCGGCGTGTGCGATTTTACGAAGCTCAACGAGGTGTTTTTCCCCGTACAGTCCATAGGCTTTTTGCTTGCGGGACTCGCAATGGCGGCGTTTTTGTTCTATAAGCCGAAAAAGACGACCGTATGCAGCGTCGCTGCGGCTCCGGCGGTCTACAGCGGCACGGCGCTTTTTGTCTCGCTCATGGTTCTTGGCCTGGGACTTCTTGACGCCGGACTCATCGCGCTCGCGGCGCGGACGAAAAAGCGTGGGATCATCGTGCTGCTCGCCGTGTCGTTCGTGTGCAGCCTCTGCATGGGCTATCTCTCCTCGCGGGATTTCTCCGCTGCGGCGATGAACTGGATCGCCGAGGGCGTGAATATTCTCGGGCAGGGGACGTTTCTTGCCGCCGCCATTCTTCTCCGGAAAGCCGGAAAAAAATGCGCTGCCGCGGCATAATATTTCAAACAAAGAAGGTTTTGCATTAAAGAAGGTTTTGCATTATGGTATTCCCCAAAACGATCTGGCTGGTGATCGCGGCGGCGCTGCTCATCAGCGCCATCGGCTTTAAAAAGTACGTATGGTTCATTTCGCTCGGCTACGGCTTCTCGATCGCGGGCATCGGCATATTGCTGCTCGCGCTCTACGGCGGCAGCCTGACGGCGGGCACCGCCATCTGCTGCGTGCTGTTCATTCTCTACGGCTGCCGTCTGGGCGGCTATCTTCTCTACCGCGAGGTGAAAAGCTCAGCCTACAACAGCAAGATGAAAACCGAGATCAAGGACGGCAAGTCCATGACCTTCGGCGTGAAGTGCGCGATCTGGATCACGTGCGCGCTGCTGTATGCGCTGCAGGTGACGCCGGTGTTCTACCGCCTTGCGAACGGCGCGGGCACGGACGCCTGGTGCATTGTGGGCGCTGTTATCATGCTCTTCGGCGTCTGCTTTGAGTCTGCTGCCGACATCCAGAAGCAGAAGCTCAAAAAGATTAACCCGAAGCGCTTCTGCGATACGGGGCTCTTCCGCATCGTCCGCTGCCCGAACTATCTCGGCGAGATGCTCTTCTGGACGGGCGTGCTCATTTCGGGCGCGAACATCCTGCACGGCTGGCAGTGGCTGCCCGCCCTGCTTGGATACATCGGCATCGTATTTGTGATGTTCTCCGGCGCGCGGCGGCTGGAGCTGCGCCAGAACAAGAGCTACGGCGCAGACCCGGAGTATCAGGCGTACGTGAAAAGCGTTCCCATCCTTTTGCCGTTTGTCCCGCTCTACAGTGTGGCAAAGTACAAATTCCTCGTGGCCTGAAAGACCAATAAAAAAGATCAGCCCTCTGCAGAAAAGTGTTTTGCAGAGGGCTGATTCGCATGAAACAAGTCCGGGGGTGGGTTTGCGGTTGCAGATGAAGCACGGCCATGATACTATGAACTATAATCAATCTATCCGGATACCCACGGAGGTGTATGATGCGGACGACCGACCAGGTTTTTTTCGAAACATATAAGCGTCTTGACAGGCTTTGTTCCGACGCATTTTCCTGTCGGAACGGCGTGTCAGCGTATATCGACGAAATGAATCGCTGCTCTCCGCGTGGGGGACGCCTTGTGCCGGGGTGGGAGCGGGATTTTTCTACGTTAAAGTCGCTGCGTCATCTGTGAAACCGCATGGCGCACGAACTTAATACGGATGGTTTATGCACCGAGGACGATATTGCGGAAGCGGAGGATTTTCATGCCCGCATCCTTTCTGGGGATGACCCGCTTGCGCGTTTGAACCGGGTGGACGCTCCGGTAAAAAAAATGACTGCGGCACGAGTGCCGGAGAGTATATCTTACGATCCAACGATACGGGAAAAAAAGGAGCGAAAAATATGGATCGGCATCACCATCGTCGCGGCGGCGATTTGTTTGCTTGCTCTTATTCCCGTGTTTTTCCTGTGACTGGTAAAAAAGAGTTTCGTCGTTTCAAAATGAAAATTGGGTGCGCAGTCCGTTAGGATAAGCGCACCCAATTTTTACGCCAGATGCAGCCATTCGATGAGCAGCAGCCACGTGAGGCCGTAGTACGATACGACCGCGACGAGGTCGTTGACGGTTGTGATGAGCGGGCCGGAGGCGACGGCGGGGTCGATGCCGATCTTTTTGAAGAAGATCGGGATGACGGTGCCGGAAATGCTCGAGAGCAGCATCGCCGCGATGAGCGCGATGCCGATGCAGCCGGAGACGCCGAACGCCATGAGCGGCGTTTCGCCGCGAAGGAGACAGAGATACGCTCCGATGAGTACAAACGAGGCCGCGCCGAGAATTGCGCCGTTTGTGAGGCCGACGCGCGCTTCCTTCCAGACGAGCTTTCTCTTCTGTGCGCCGGTCGTTTCGCTGTCCATGAGCACGCGGATCGTGACGGCGAGCGACTGCGTGCCGACGTTGCCCGCCATATCGAGCACGAGCGACTGGAAGCAGACGATGAGCGTGAGCTGCGCCACAACGCTCTCGAAAAGGCCGACGACGCTCGAAACGACCATGCCGAGTCCCAGCAGCACGAGCAACCACGGCAGGCGCTTGCGTACGCTCTGCCAGAGCGTTTCGTTGAGATCCTCCTCCGCGGAGAGACCGGCGAACTTGGCGTAGTCGTCGCTCAGCGCGTCGTCCAGCGTCTGGATGAGGTTCTGCGCCGTTACAACGCCGAGCAGCCGGTTTTCCTCGTCCAGCACGGGGATGGAGTCCTCGGAATAGTCCTGGATGCGCGGCAGCGCGTCTGCGATGCGCTCGTGCGCGTAAACGTAGGGGTAGGAGGTCGCGATCAGCTCGGCGAGAGAGTCGCCCTCGCGCGCGATGATGAGATCTTTGAGATCGATGGCACCATAAAAGGCGTCGTCGCTGTCTACAACGTAGATTGTGGAGATGTTGTCGTGCTCGGCGGCCTGCGCGATGAGACGGCTCATCGCGGCCTTGACGCTCAAGCCCTCCGGGATGACGATGCAGTTGGTCGTCATGATGCTGCCGATCTCGTCCTCGCCGTAGACCCAGAGGCGGGCGATCTCGCGACGCTTCGGCTCGTCCATGAGCTCGACGAGCGTATTTTTCTCGGCGGGGTCAAGCGTCTTGAGATAGTCCACCGCGGCGTCGGCGTCCATGCGGGAGAGCACGTCCACCCGCCGGCGGAGGCTCAGCTCGTTGAGATACGGCGTCATTGGCTCGGCGTATTCGAGCACCGCGGAGAGCTCCGCGGCGTCGAGCGCGTGGTAGACTCTCTGCCGCTCGGCACTCGTGAGCGCTTCGAGCGCGGCGGCGATGTCGTTTTCGTGGTAGTCGAGCAGCTTCTCGCGGAACGCCTTCGGCGAGAGATTGCTGCGGACGAGCTCCGTCAGCTCCCGGTCATAATCCGGGTGGCGGAGCTGCATGAGTTCGGTTTTGTTTTCCATAGTTCTGCCCTCCGTTTCAACGATTTTTTGATAACCGCGCCGGGGCAGGGCAAAAAAATATCACCGCTGCCCGGCGTGCGGCGCACGTCGATCCGGGCAATGGTGAGCAGCAGGAAAGAGAGACTTTACCGGCCGGTGCGGCCATACGAAGTCCCTGGGATGCGTCTCGCCATGCCCCATATTCGTCCGTTACTGCCGCCGTCCATGGTAGTCCCTCCTTTAAAGTCATCTTATCCCATATATAGCACGCTATGCGCCGCCGTGTCAAGGCGAAAAGCCGCCGGTCAGAAAAACTGACCGGCGGTAATATTATTGCGAAGCGTTTTGGGATTATTCGATGAGGCCGCTTTCCTTGAGCAGAAGCTCCACATCCGTGCCGCGGATCTTTTTGAGCACGATCTTCATGAGCTCGCGCTCGCCGAAGCTCAGCTCGGCCTCGGAGAGAGGCTTCTTATCGATGGCGTAATAGCACGCGCGCAGCAGCTCGCGCACGTCGTACTTGCTGCCCCAGACCTCGGGCACGCCGCGGTCCACGTTCAGCAGCGTGTACACCGACTCCATGCCGGTGCGCATCGAGTATTCGGTGGTGAAGATGGTGTCGCGCGGCGTTTCGGCAAACTGGCCGATGAAGGCAAAGTTCACCGCGCCCTCCGGCACGACGCGCGGACGGTCGGATTCCTTTCTCGGCTGGAAGAAGGCGTTGATATACGGCATGAAGCACGTTGTGGTGTTGCATGCTGCGCTCGCGAGCGTATCGATCCGGTCGATGGGCACGCCGATGTGATAGAGCCACTCACGGCAGACCTCCTCGCCGGTGCATTCACGCATGGGCTTGCGGACATAGTTGCCCGGGCGGTCGGTGTTGAGCGCGTACAGCCACACGAGCACCGTATCCTTGTTCTGCGCATGGAACTGCGGCTGGCGGTTGATCGTCCAGGAGAGATACCAGTTCTCGGTGCTGTCCTTGACCGTGACGATGCCGCCGGTCGTTACCTTGCCCTCGCGCGGGTCGCGGTGGCAGACGTTGATGATGTGACGGATGATCTCCTCGTTCGCCGTGGCGACGGTAGCGCTCATCCAGTTGGTGGCGTTCACGTCGGAGCAGAACTTGTCGGGGTTTCCGTATTCGCCGTTCTCGGCCTGCGCGGCGATGTTTTTCCACATATCCCAGCTCTCGCCCTTGCCGTTCTCGATGCCGGAAAGGTCGGGCGCGTGGGTCTGGTCGCCATAGCAGGAGGTATCGGTGCAGCAGCCGTTCGTGATGAACACGAGATCGTCCTCAATGAGATCGAGCGTCTGCTCCTGGCCGTCCTTCACGTAAACGATGGCCTTGGCGACTCTCTTATCGCCATGCTTTTCGATGACGACGTTCTTCACGTCCATGCCGTACTCGATGCGCACGCCGTGGGATTCGAGATACTTCACGAGCGGGAGGATCATGCTCTCGTACTGGTTGTACTTCGTGAAGCGCAGCGCGCTGAAGTCGGGCAGGCCGTCGATGTGGTGGACGTAGCGGCAGAGATAGCGCTTCATTTCGAGCGCGCTCGACCAGCGCTGGAAGGCGAACATCGTCTGCCAGTACAGCCAGAAGTTCGTGCTCCAGAAGCTCTCGGGCAGCACCTCGGAGATCTTCTTATCCTCGAGATCCTTCTCCGGCGTCAGGAAGAGCTTGGAGAGAGCCATGGCGGAAGCCTTGTCGAGGGCAAACTTCTTATCGGTGTGGGCATCCTCACCGCGGTTGACGCTCGCGCGGCAGAGCGAGTAGTTGGGGTCGTGCTTGTTGAGCCAGTAATATTCGTCGAGCACCGTCACGTTCGGCGTCTCGATGCTCGGCACATCGCGGAACACGTCCCACATGACCTCGAAGTGGTTGTCCATCTCGCGGCCGCCGCGCATATAAAAGCCCTTGGTGATGTCGCGGTAGCCGTCGCAGCTGCCGCCGGCAAGCTCGTGCTTTTCGAGAAGATGGATGTGCTCGCCCTTCATCTGGCCGTCGCGGACGAGATAGAAGGCCGCCGTCAGACCGGCGAGGCCGGTGCCAATGATATAAGCGGATTTGTTGTCGACGCCCTCCGGCTTTTCGGGGTGGGCGAAGGATTCATACGTTCCGGCAGAGTAATACATAAGATTGACCTCCTGTGAGATTTGTTTTTCACTTGATGGCCTTATATTACCCCAAAGAAATTTTTTTACCATAAACAGAAACGCCCCCGTGATAAGGGTTTTATCACGGGGACGCGAAGTGTAAAGATTTTTATCAGAAGCGCTTTTTTGATTAAATCTTGAAGCGGGCGAGCGCTTCGCGGATCGAGTCATGAATCAAAAGCGCGAGCCGGTCGACGATCTTTTCCGGCTCCTCGGTCATGCCGTCGCGGATCCAGTCGAGCATGATGCCGATGAAAATGTAGCCGTAGACCTGCGCGATGAATGCCTTGTCCTCATCGCGGACGGTCATGCCGGCGGACTGCTCGTCGACCACGCCGAGAATGAGATTATCCACAAGCGGGCGGAGATACCGCTCGACCTGCTCACGGTCCACACAGCGGTAAACATTCAGAATAAACGGCTTGTTCTCCCGCACGGCCCCGAAGATCTGCAGGAAGCCCTGCTGCCAGGTGTCGTGCGTTTTCTTCTCCTCGAGCGCGCGGCGCGCGTCCTCCAGACACGACCACTCCACGAGATCGTAAATGTCCTTGAAGTGGTAGTAAAACGTCATGCGGTTGATGCCGCAGTCCTCGGCAATGTCGTTGATGGTGATCTTCGTGAGCGGCTTTTTGAGCAGCAGATTCTTGAGTGACTGCTCGAGCGCCCGCTTTGTTACCTGTGACATAGCGTTCTCCTTTACGTTTCTTGTGCTTTGCCGTCTGCGAGAGCGAGAAGCGAGCGCTCCTGCGCAATGTCGCCCTGGTAGGGATACGTGGCGGCGAGTTTCTCAAACCGGGCGCGAAGGGCTGCTGCGCGCACCGCGTCGCCGTCGCGCAAGAGAGCGATGGCGTATTCCGTACGCAGCACGCTGGGGAAGTTTTTCATCTGGCGCATAAAGCGGCGCTGCGGCTTTGTAAGCATGGCGTCCAACGCGCCGCGGCGATTCTCGCCGATGAGCTCCAGATACATTTCATCGCACAGCAAAAGCGCGCGGTAAAGCCCGACGAGGTTCGCGCGGCCTGTGAGAAGGCGTGCCATAGCCTCGTGCGCTTCGGCGAAGCGGTGCTCGTCCATGAGGCGGTTGCAGCAGAAAACGCCGGTCGCGGCGACAAGGGCGTTTTGCATCGCCTCGTCTGACGGCATGATAAACCACTCGTCCGGCATGTCGCGCAGACGCTCACCCGCCGTCTGGCGGCTGTTGACGGCCATTTGCAGATAAAAGGCGCGCATGGCCTCCGGATCACGGCGCAGGGAGAAGGCGTTTTTGCCGTCGTTGTCGATCGGTCCGAGCCGGAGCGGGATGCCGTTCGTGAGCGCGAGATAAAACCCCGCAAGCGCGAACATAAAGACCAGGGAGGCCCCCAGACTGCCGCCGGACAGGAAATACCCGCCGAGCGCTAAAAGTGCCGTGAGCAGATTCATGAGCGGCCCGGCAAGATTATAGAGCATGACGGGGATTTTTCCGTCCACGGGCTCCGGCGGCGTCATGAGACATTGTCCGCCCGTTCCGGCGAGCTTCAGCCGGCGGAAGCGGAGAGAACCGTTTTCCCGCTGCAATTGAAGATTCCCGATGCGGAAGGAGCAGAATTTATAGCCTGTCAGCAGTCCGCCGATCAGGTGGCCGGTCTCATGCAGGACGATCTGTACCGCGAAAGAGACGCAAAGCCCAGCAAACCCGAAGAGGAAGGCAGTGAAAAAGTTCTCGTTTTCGGGAAGTGCATAGCTGATGCCGGCGCCGAGCCCCATACAGAGAACGAGCGAGAGGATCATCCCCGGCTGAATGGCTGACGGCTTCTTATTCTTTGCCTTTGTGTCCATACTATCACCGAATAGCATTATACCAGATTTTCCGCCGGATGCAAACGGCAGGAGAGCCCCGCCTCCCGCGCGGAAAGGAATTGAAAAAGCCGGGGGGATACGGTATAATAACTCTGTTTGTATATGGGGAGGGATTTGGATGACCGATATCGAGATCGCGCACAAATGCGCGCTGAAACCCATTTCGGAGATCGCCGCCGCGGCGGGCATCGACGAAGCCTATGTTGAGCCTTACGGCAGATACAAGGCGAAAATCTCCCTTGACCTGCTGCGCGAAAAGGCCGCCGCGCCGGACGGGAAGCTCATTCTCGTAACGGCCATCACACCGACGCCCGCGGGCGAGGGCAAGACCACAACGTCCATCGGTCTGGCGGACGCTCTCCGCCGCGGCGGGAAAAACGCCGTGGCCGCGCTGCGCGAGCCGTCGCTTGGCCCCGTGTTCGGCATCAAGGGCGGCGCAACCGGTGGCGGATATGCGCAGATCGTCCCGATGGAGGACATAAACCTCCACTTTACCGGCGATTTCCACGCCATCGGTGCGGCCAACAACCTGCTTGCAGCGATGCTCGATAACCACATCCAGCAGGGAAACGCTCTTCGCATCGATCCCAAGCAGATCACGTGGAAGCGCTGCGTCGATATGAACGACCGCCAGCTCCGGCACGTGGTGGACGGGCTCGGCGGAAAAGCGAACGGCTGCCCGCGCGAGGACGGGTTTGATATCACCGTCGCGAGCGAGATCATGGCGGTATTCTGCCTTGCGGAGAGCCTTTCCGATCTCAAGGCGCGGCTCGGGCGCATCATTGTGGGATATACGTACGAGGGAGTACCCGTCACGGCGCACGATCTCAAGGCCGAGGGCGCGATGACCGCCCTGCTGCGCGACGCGCTCAGTCCCAATCTTGTCCAGACGCTGGAGGGAACGCCGGTGCTCGTCCACGGCGGCCCCTTTGCCAATATTGCCCACGGCTGCAACAGCGTGCTCGCCACGCGCATGGCGCGAAAGCTCTCAGACTATACCGTCACCGAGGCGGGCTTCGCCGCCGATCTCGGCGCGGAGAAGTTTCTGGATATCAAGTGCCGTCTGGCAAGCCTGCGCCCGGATGCCGTTGTGATCGTCGCCACGGTGCGCGCTCTCAAATACCACGGCGGTGTGGAGAAGGACGCGCTCGGCGAGGAGAATCTCGAAGCGCTCGAAAAGGGACTTCCGAATCTTCTGCGCCATGTGGATAATATAAAGAATGTGTTCGGCCTTCCGTGCGTTGTGGCGGTGAACGCTTTCCCGACGGATACGGAAGCGGAGCTCGCGCTCGTGGCGGAAAAATGCGCCGGGCGCGGCGTGAAGGCGGTGCGGAGCGACGTGTGGGCGCGCGGCGGCGCGGGCGGCGAAGAGCTCGCCGCCGAGGTCGTGCGCCTGTGCGGGGAGGAAAACCACTTCCGCTTTGCCTATGGGCTGGATGGCTCGATCGAAGAGCGGCTGGATACGCTTTGCCGGAATGTGTACCGTGCCGACGGCGTCTCGCTCACGCCGGAGGCGAAAAAGCAGGCCGCGCGGCTCACCGCGCTCGGCTTCGGAAATCTTCCGGTGTGCGTTGCCAAAACGCAGTACAGCTTTTCGGACGATGCCGCAAAGCGCGGCGCGCCGGAGGGCTTTACCGTGACGGTGCGGGAAATCCGCGTCTCGGCGGGCGCGGGCTTTCTCGTTGCGCTCACGGGCAATATCATGACGATGCCGGGGCTTCCCAAGTCGCCCGCCGCCGAGCGGATCGACGTGGACGAAAACGGCGTCATTACGGGGATGTTTTAAGAATGGAAATGCTCCACAAAAGCGTGAACGATTTTACCGCCGCGCTCGCTTCCAAGGCGTCTGTGCCGGGCGGCGGCAGCGCGAGCGCGCTCGCCGGAGCGCTCGCCGCGGCGCTTGGCGGCATGGTGGGAGAACTCACCGTTGGAAAGAAAAAATACGCCGCCGTTGAGCCGATTTTGCGCGAGCTGCTTGACGAGGCGGAAAAGCTCCGGGGACAGCTTCTGGAGTGCGTGGAAAAGGACGCCGCGGCGCTCGCGCCGCTCGCGAAGGCCTACGCCATACCGAAGGACGCCCCCGCCCGCGCCGAAACGCTCGAGGCGTGTCTCCTCGCCGCCGCCGCGCCGCCGATGGAGGTTCTGGAACTGACGGGGCGGACGATCGAGCTCCTCCGCGGCTTTGCCGATATGGGAAGCCCCATCGCGGTTTCGGACGCCGCGGTCGGCGCGGCGAGCGCTCTCGCGGCGCTGCGCGGCGCGGAGATCAATGTGCGCGTCAATACCCGGCTCATGCAAAATAGGGAGCGCGCCGCGGCGCTTGATGCGAAGGCGCATGCCCTCGTGGATAAGTACGCGCGGCAGGCCGAAAAAATCTATGACGATATCTATGGGAGGCTCGCACGATGAGCATGCTTCTCCGCGGCGCGCCCGCCGCTGCCGCGCTCAACGAAAAAACGGCGCAGCTTGTATCCGAACTGCGGGAAAAGGGCACCGTCCCGACGCTCGCCACTGTGCGCCCCGGCGCACGGGAGGACGATCTCTCCTACGAGCGATCGGCAGTAAAGCGCTGCGCCGCCGTGGGCATTGAAACCCGGTGTATTTCCTTACCGGCGGATGTCTCCGGTGGGGAACTGGAAAAAACGCTGCGCGCTCTGAGCGCAGAGGAAACGGTGCACGGCATATTGCTGTTGCGCCCGCTGCCCCCGGCGTTGGACGAAACGCGCATATTGCGCGCCATTGCGCCGGAAAAGGATGTGGACGGCGCGACGGAGGCTTCGCTCGCCGCGGTGTATGCCGGGACGGGGGAGGGCTTTGCCCCCTGCACGGCGCAGGCGGTGCTGGAGCTGCTGGACCATTATGAGATTCCCATCGAGGGGAAACGCACGGTTATTCTCGGGCGGAGTCTCGTTGTCGGGCGTCCGGCGGCGATGCTGCTGCTGCACCGCGGCGCAACGGTGACGCTCTGCCACTCGAAAACCGAAAATGCGGCGGAGATTGCGCGCGAGGCGGACATCCTCGTCGCCGCGACCGGGCGGCGCGAGAGCGTCGGCGCGGCGTACTTTTCTGCGGGGCAGACGGTCGTCGATGTCGGCATACACTATAATAACGAGACGCAAAAGCTCTGCGGCGACGTTGTCTTCGCCGAGGCGGAGAGCGTCGTTCGTGCCGTTACGCCCGTGCCGGGCGGCGTCGGCGCGCTCACCACGGCGGTACTGGCCGCGCATACGGCGAGGGCCGCGGCGCGCCAGAGAAAATAAATACAAATTTTAAAAACACATGACAGAGTAGGTGCAAAGCGTAAAGTGCCGCGGGATGGGATGTTGTCCGCGGACGAAGCGGCGAGAGCCGCGCGGTTTTGCTCCGCATCCGCTGCCACCCGAGGATACCGCTCCTTCCGTGGCAACTGTCACGAAAGGAGTCTTTTTTGCCCATGAAAACAAGAAAACTTGCCCTGAACGCCGTGCTGGCGGCGATGTGTGCCTCGCTCGGCGCGCTCGCGCTCGATCTCAACAGCATCAAGATCACCTTTGAAAGCTTCCCCATATTGCTCGGCGCGCTGCTCTTCGGCCCGCTGGACGGCCTCGCCGTCGGCTTTGTGGGGACGCTTTTGTACCAGCTTCTGCGCTACGGCGTTTCGATCACAACGCCGCTCTGGATATTGCCCTATGCACTTGCGGGGCTCGTGGCCGGTTTTTACGCCAAGCGCCGCGGCTTTTCGCTCACAACAAAGCAGACGGTCGGCATTGTCGTGGCTGCCGAAGTGCTCATAACGGGGCTCAATACGCTAGTCATGTACATCGATGCGAAGCTCTACGGCTACTGGTTCCAAGGCTTCATCTCAGCCATGCTTCTGCCGCGCAGCGCGGTGTGCATTGGAAAGGCGGTCGTATTCGGCCTTGTGCTGCCAAAGCTTTGCGCGCGCATTCGCTGCGCGCTGCCCGGAGAGGGGGAGAAAACGCATGGAGCTTGAGGAAGCGCTCGCTTTTATCCACGGCACCGACTGGAAGGGGAGCCGTCTCGGCCTGGAGCGGATGCGCGAGCTGATGCACCGGCTGGGTGAGGCGCAGAACAGCCTGAAATTCATCCACGTCGCCGGGACGAACGGCAAAGGCTCAACGAGCACGATGCTTGCCTCGATCCTCGTGGCGGCGGGGTACAAAACGGGGCTTTACACCTCTCCGCACCTTGTGCGCGTAAACGAACGGTTCCGCATCAACGGCGCGGACATCCCCGACGCGGCGCTTTGCCGCGCCGCCGAGGCCGTAAAGGAGGCCGCCGGCGGCATGTCGGATGCGCCGACGGAGTTTGAAATTCTCACCGCGATGGGCTTTTGGTATTTCGCAGCGGAGAAATGCGACGCCGTGGTGCTCGAAGTCGGCCTTGGCGGGCGGCTCGATGCGACGAACGTGATCGCCGCGCCCGAGGCCGCCGTCATTACGAACATCGGACTCGAGCACACGGCCATTCTTGGCCATACGCTCCCCGAGATCGCGCGCGAAAAGGCAGGGATTATCAAGCCCGGCACGACCGCCGTTACGTACCCGGTGGACGCCGCGGTGGACGCGGTGTACCGGGAGATATGCGCCGCGCGCGGCGCGGCTTGGCGCCCGGTGCGTTTTGATGCGCTGCGGGAGTGCGCTCATTCGCTCGCCGGGCAGCGGTTTGACTATAAGGAAGAGAAAGACCTGACGCTCCATCTGTTGGGAGAGCACCAGCTTCATAACGCGGCGCTTGCCATCGAGACAATCGGCGTGCTGCGCGAAAAGGGCTGGAGCATCCCGGAGAGCGCTCTGCGCGAGGGACTTTCTGCGGCGCGCTGGGAGGCGCGGTTTGAGCTGCTGCGTTCCCATCCCACGGTGATTGCCGACGGCGCGCACAACCCGCAGTGTGTGGAGGCGCTTGCGCGCAGTCTGGACGAGTATCTGCCGGGGGAGAAGGTTATCTTCCTGCTCGGCGTGCTCGCGGATAAGGACTATGAAGCGATGCTCGCCCGGCTGCTGCCGTATGGAAAAAAGTTTTTCTGCCTGACGCCGGATTCGCCCCGCGCGCTGGGCGCGGGCGATCTGAGCGCCTATCTGCGCGGCAGGGGCGCGGACGCGGTCTCCTGCGCCACGGCGGAGGAGGGCGTGCGCCGCGCGATCGAGGAAAGCGGCGGGGAAACGCCCGTCGTCGCCTGCGGCTCGCTCTATCTCATGGGCGAGGTGCGCGAGGAAACTAAGAAGCTCCTATGATTAGGGTGATTGTTTGCGAATTGGAACGCCTCCCTCTTTGAGGGAGGTGGCTCGCCGACGGCGAGACGGAAGGAGTTACTCCCTCAGCCTCGCGAGCTCGGCAGCTCCCTCGGGGAGGGAG